>Ga0268359_11731_pt1 | contig 93079 bp, 100 predicted proteins | sample BioMet11_FD_194416 | JGI IMG/M metagenome (GOLD analysis project Ga0268359, IMG submission 194416) | Sewage microbial communities from Oakland, California, United States - Biofuel 11 (PacBio Assembly) | ecosystem: Engineered > Wastewater > Sewage > Unclassified | place: USA: California...
GGATCCGATCCTTTTTAAACTGGTGTAACAGCGTTCAAGCTTGCCCTTGCCGGTTTCCTTGTACCGTATATTTATGTCTATAATCCGATGCTGCTGTTTATAGATGTGGTGCCTGTTCAAATGATACAGGCGGTTATAACGGCACTGATGGGTGTTTTCCTCCTTGCTATGTTCACTATCGGTTATTATAAGGCTTCAATGCCTTGGTATCTCAGGATAATTGCGTTCATGGGCGCTTTAGGCCTTTTAATTCCCGGGACAATGTCAGATATTGGCGGTATCGCCGTACTAGTGTTGATCCATATAATCCAGACGGCAAAAGCCAGGAAAATCAAGAAAAATATTTCTGCTGACAAAGAAATAACAGAGTCCTGAGGTAAAGATCAGCAATAAAGTACAAGAATTTTCTTTGTAAGCACGTATCTGTCTGTAGATGATTTAACGCGGCATCAAGCGGGCCGGATGACGGACCGTGAATAATAATAAAATCTATTATGGGAGGAAACGGAGAATGAAGAAAGTTATCATCGTTACACTTGTAGCTGTTCTTGCGGCGTTCTCATTCACAGCGGTGGCTTCTGCGGCTAATTATATGTCAGTTGCGACCGGGGGAACATCGGGCACTTATTATGCAGTAGGCGGAGCCCTTGCTGCAGCTGTTACGAAAGAGGGCAAGATACAGTGCACTGCAGAGACAGGCAATGCTTCTGTAGCAAATGCCAACCTTATTGCGACAAAGGGTATTGAGATAGCGTTCGTGCAGAATGACATAACATACTGGGCAGTAAATGGACAGCTTATGTTCCAGGGCAAGCCTCTTAAGAATATAAGAGCAGTTGCGTCCCTCTATCCGGAACATGTGCAGGTTGTGGTAACAAAAGAATCTGGGATCAAAAGCATTAAGGATCTTAAAGGCAAACGCGTTGGAGTAGGTGCGCCCGGTTCTGGAGTCGAAGGCGACGTTCAGGCAATATTCGGTGTTGCCGGACTTACCTACAAAGATCTTAAGCAGGCTAACTTCCTTGATTTTGCAGCTACCGCAAGCCGTTTCAAGGACAACCAGATAGATGCTGGATTTGTCGTTGCCGGTTACCCGACAGCTGCTATCATGGATCTTACCACTACCAAGGAAGTGAATCTGCTCAATTTTGATGCTGCATTCCTCAAAAAATTGCATGCAAAATATCCGTTCTTTGTTGCAAGCAAAATCCCTGGTAAAACATACAGAGGGATAGATAAAGATACAGCGACCCCGGCGGTCATGGCCATCCTTATAACCCATGCCGATGTCCCTGATCAGCAGGTTATGATTTCCTGACGGCAATGTTTAAGAATCTGAAGGATATCGCAGCAGTTCACGCAAAAGGCAAGGAAATAACGCTTAAAGGCGCTCTTGACGGTCTTACAGCACCGCTGCATCCGGGCGCAGTGAAATTCTATAAGGAAAAGGGACTCCTTAAGTAGTAAAAGCAATCCTCTATATTATTTTTTAAAGTTTAGTTGTGTTTTCGGATGAATGGTCCCGTAATGTAACAGCGGAACCATTCATCTATCTTTAGGCTTTTACTTATGCGTGCCTTATCAGGACATTTATCAGCAATTTATATTTTTGACATGACTTGTCTGTTTTGTTTCTCAGCCGTATTTAAAATGCAGCAATGCCTGTGAATGATTAAAACGTTTTTTCACCATGGGACAAAATACATTGGTGTATATTAAGTTTATTTTTATAATAATTTTATGCTTTTGTATAATTTAAATATCTGGTGTTTTGTAATGATGGCAATTATGTCTGTTTAAAAACGCAATAAAATGGAAGCAAACGCAGGTATAATTAACTGTAAAGCAGGTCAGCATTATGATGCGCCTGTATATTTGCAGTCAGTGTGTGAAAAATACAGGTCAGCCCGTGAACTGTTTTTAAGATAAAAAAGTTTTGTTGATGCAGTATAATAAACGTATTTTCATAATATCGTCAGGATATGCATAAGGGGGGTAAAAAGTTGATTATGATACTCATTACATTCATGTCAGGAATCTCCCTTTTACTGTTTGTACTTACGATATCACTTATTTTCCTGTTTTTGGAAAATAAGATTTTCCATATAGATACAAACGACGGGCATGTATTTGATCTGTATGAAAGGCTGCTGCGCGGAGACTGCGCGGGGAAATGTCCGCCGCCCTGCCTGTATATATCATGCCTGTGCCTTTTAATGGTTTTTACGCTGCTGCCAATGGGTGCGCTGCCTCAGTTCATAGAGACCAGAGGAGATATATTTGTCATAATGATCCTTATCGCATCAGCGCAGAGTTTCTATATACGCGGTATGAGAAAATATTCGGGCAAACTCTACCAATCGCTTGATACCAAAGAACTGTATATGCTCTCAAGGCTTATAGTCGTTCTTATAATAACAGGAGGGACATTGTCGTGGTATGCCCTTTACAGGGGTATGCCGGGAAATATTTTCAGCATTAATACTTTCGGCGCTATGTCTCTGTGGAATGTAACCGGCAATTACGGCAAGTTGGGAATACTCATGTTTGTAATACTGCTTGCTGTGGTTTCGCCGTGCCGGAGATCGCCTGACCGCAATGCTGCAAGCGATATCCCGCTTCCTGAAATTTTTGATGCTGTCCGGTCAACGATAATACCGGCAATGACAGTTTCGGTTTTCTTCCCATTCAGATACGGTGTTGAGCTGGGACTGCTGGGATTTACAATGTATGCTGTCGATTTTATATTATATTGGTTTAAAGTTTTTGTGTTTCAAATTTTTGTTCTGCCGTTTATCTATAATATTTATATGAAAGCCAAATCACGCCTTCCGGAGCATCTTAACCTGTCAATAGCTATAATTATTGCTGTTTCAGCTGTTGCCCTGTTCATGCTGGACCTGTATGTTTAGTCTGGTCAGCGTTTGAAGCTTTCTATTGCAGGAACTCCCATCGGTGCTTTCTGCAGTTTGTCCGTCCTGTGGAATCTTGTAAAAAAGAATGGTTTTTTAGATATTTTTACAATGATGAGCTGTCCTGTAAATATGTCATATAAGTTCCTTAATCCAAAAGGTGCGAAAACTGCCTGATTCAGTCCAAGTTTTTATTGCCTATTCTGTAATAATATTCCTTCCATGACATTCTTCCGCCTTGAAATATCATCCATTGTCCGCTGTTATGAACCTACCGTGTTCTGGCCTGTCAAAAGGCAATCCGGCATTTGTTGAGCGTACCCGTTCCTCCCAGGTCCAGAGTTTGCCTCCCAATATGCGGTATTCGTCTTCGACGGGTGTGAGCTCTACAGAATGTATGTATCTTGTCGTGAATTCATGTCCGAGTGCAGTTGGGGATTCGAAAATGATATCGCCATTCCTGCTCATCATCTGAAAGACATCCACCCTCCAGCCTGCAAGGGCAGCAAGGAATAGTATCGGTAACAAAAAATTAAAAACATCAAATAGGATATATGGGACATATGTCTCACCTAACGGATCCCTCCCATTTATTCTGTTCAGATACATTAACACTTGTGATTTTTTTTTGCAAACATTAACGATTGTGTCTTGCAAGCCGTACTGTTTGTAGTATTGTAAGAAGTATCAAATATAGGGAGGTATTTTTATGTCTGAAATTTTTATACCGGAAATGAGGAATCCTCCTGCAAAAGTCAGGGATACGGGATTAATCAATATGGCTATGGCTGGAGCCGGAGTTTATAATGCTAAAAACGCAGAGATAATATTACTCCCCTTCCGGCCGCAGTGCCGAATTATGCCTCACAGAAAAACTTACAGAGGCACTTTCTGACGGATTAGGCATTCAGCCGGTTGATTGTTCTGGCTCTGAACACGCAGTATATTCGCTTGCAGAACGTTATGTGCGTGACTATCGTGAAAAAGCGCTTTCGTGGATGGAAGTTTCTTGCAGAAATTTGAATTTTACGGTTGGGCAGCCTCGGAAAAAGAAGCCACCATTAAAGCCGATAAAGCAGCCGACGTGATCAAGAGCACAATAAGCCGCTTTCTGCCGTCATTTTCTTTCATCCATGAAGTAAACAAGGGTAAGATAGCCGCGTTCCGCGGGGTCAGTGAAACAGGGAAAGGAGCTTTTTATTCATCAGGCGGATTTATGTGTTCAGGATGCAAAAGTTTTTTTGCGCCTGACTCTGTTTATCAGAGTACGGAACCGCCTGTAAATGAAGCTGAACCTGAGGAACCTTTAACCGATATATATACACCGGGTGCACACACAATTCCGCTGCTCTGCGAACAGCTTGGACTCGATAACAAGGATACGCTGAAAGCGATGCTTTATACCATTGAGGTGCCGGACGGCGGGAAAGAACTCCTTTTTGCAATGATAAGGGGAGACAGAAATATAAGCATAAAGAAACTCTCTGCTTTTGTCGAATCAAAATTTTCCGGAGCTTCTTTCAGAAGGGCGGAACCTGATGAAATTGTCGGTTCTTTTGGTGAAGTTGCTGGTTTTTGCGGTCCTGTAGGTGTTCCGGGCAATGTGAATATGGTTGCGGATGCATCGCTTAAAAATGGTAAAAACTTTGTTGTCGGAGGCAACAGGCCCGACTATCACAGAAAAGGCTGCTGCTGGAAGAGAGATTTCGAGCCGCCGGTGGCTGACCTGCTTTTGTACGAAGAATCACTTCCGTGTCCGGAATGCGGAGGAGTGCTTAAGGAAACTGAGTTGCGCGACCTATGTCATATAGAATGCTATTATTTGAATTCGAATACGCAGGAAGAGCCTGTATTGTCGTGCCGTGACAGAGAAGGGCTCCATTTATGGCCGTACAGATGGAAGGGAAGCATTTCTCTTGAATCGGTCCTTCTCGCAGTATTTGAAAAAGGAAAAATTGACAACTTAAAATAAGGCGATAAACTAAAAAAAGAGCTACAATTTTTAATGTTTAAATAACATCAGCACACTGGATAATACGCGGGGAGGAAAATCACAGTGATTAAACAAAAAAGAATTTTAAAACTTACCGAAGAACTGAAAAAGAAGAATCTGGATGCAATATATATCGGGCCATCCGCCGACCTCGAATACATAAGCGGTCTCGACACACACCCTGATGAAAGGGTCCGCGGACTGGCCATTGCAAAGGACGGAAGATGTTTCGCAATGACACCGCTGCTCTACAAAGAGGAGATAACTAACGCGTTCGGCGATGTCCCGTTCTATGCCGAATGGGACGACCACGAGGGATTTACCGGAGCTTTCAAGGAAGGCTGCGAAAAGCTTGGCATAACAGGAGGCAGGATAGCTTTCAATGACGGTGTCAGGGCTGTAGATATGCTGGCCATTTGTGATGCGGTGGCAATAAAACCGTGCAACGGGGCTGATATACTTGCTCCACTGCGTTCATGCAAGGATGATGAAGAACTTGATATGATGCGCGAAGCTTCCAGGATGGTTGACGCTGTTGTAGCAAAACTGCAGCATTTTATAGCACCTGGGATGAAAGAACGGGATATTATAAAAAAAATACCTGAATTTTTTGAAGAAGCCGGATGCAGCCAGATGTCATTTTCACCTATAGTCGCAAGCGGTCCCAACGGTTCAATGCCGCATTACAGCGGTGATCAGCGGGTCATAGAAAAAAATGATGTAATAATACTTGATCTTGGCGGACGTTATAAAGGATACTGCTCAGATACGACACGCACTCTTTTTGTAGGAGAACCAACAGAAGAACAAAAGAAAGTATATGAAATAGTACGCAGGGCGCAGGCCGCGGGAGAAGCAGCAGTAAAGCCGGGTGCAACAGGACAGGATGTAGACAGGGCAGCCCGCAAAGTTATCATTGACGCTGGCTATGGAAAATTTTTCTTTAACCGCGTAGGACATGGGATAGGGATTGCCGTGCATGAAAACCCGTTCATAATAGAAGGCAATGATGTTCCGCTGAAGCCGGGCAACGTCTTCAGCGTTGAGCCAGGCATTTATATGCCAGGCAAGTTCGGTGTCAGGGTCGAGAATCTTGTCGCTGTTGATAATAACGGCACAGGGGAAGCTCTTAACCACTTTACGCGTGAATTGACAGTCTGTGATAATCACTAGAAAATTTTTCTGAATAAATAAACCGCCGCGCCGTAGATTAAGTAATAAGACTCGGGCGCGGCGGTTTATTTATTCCGTAAATTAATTTTTATTATCCGGCTTATACTGATTAAATGCGCTTATATCAATCACCTTTCCGGCTCTCAGTCCTACGGCCTCACTCCGCAATACACGTCATGCGGCAACTGTTGCTTGCAGTGAATTAAAGCGCAGGCTATACTTTAACCTGCGGGGAGTGTGAAAAATGGAGGATATTACGAAACAGGTTCTCAAAGAACTGGTAAAAGATTATGGCGTCGGGATACTTGAAGATCCTGACAGGCTGTCGCAGTTTCTTGAAGATCGCTGCCCGTCTAACAAAGCGGCAAATTTCAGGCTGACTTTTGCCCTCAGATATCTTGTCAAATCAGGATGGACGCCGCATGTAAAAATAACTGACAGAAACGACGGTTTGTATACGGCCAGACTTGTGAACACCTGGGTTTCACTGCCGAGGATGCAAATGATGTAATTACTGCCTTGCGCAGTCTGGGCAGCGGAACCGATGAAGATAATTATCCTGACCAGGAAAATGAAAAAGTAATAGCAAAACCAGGCAATCTCCGTGCTGTACCTGGAGGGATATCCAACAAACCGAGGACGATGTGGATAAGGAAAAAATCTCTGTATAACGGTCTGGTCCTTATCGCCGCACTGATAGTCATCGCTGTCCTTTTTTTCCAGATAGGCAGTCAGCGCAATCCTGTCGGCGATGAATTCAGGATAGCCTTTTTTGCCCCTATGAACGGGAGTATGGCGCAGCTCAGCCATGACCAGCTCAGAGCGGCACAGCTTGCTGTTGAAATCATAAATAAACAGGGTGGCATACGCGGGTATAAACTTAAAATCATTGGCTATGATCTTCCTGATGATCAGCAGGCTGCATATGAAAGTGTGCGAAATGTGATGCAGGATAAAAGCATACTCGTAATGATGACAGGTACCGGCGGTAAAAGTGCCGTTTCATTAGCCCGTGTTGCGGATGAGGCAAATGTCCCGCTGGTCATTGCAGCCTCCGATATACAGGCCGGTTCCCTTACAAAAGATGACAAACCCTATCTTTATGTTTTCCATATTGCAAATGATACTGATTCGCGCGCTAAAATGCTGGCTTATTTTGCGCTCCAGGGTCTGGGCAAGAAGAAAATCGGTGTATTTTATGATTCTGATGACGCTGTATCATCAGGGATGAATGAAGCTGTACTACACTGGGTAAAGGTTTTCGGCGGAAATATTACGGCTGACATATCGGGGTCGTGGAAAAACACTCCTGACAGCAATACACTGGCAATCCAGGCAATAGGAGAAAGCGGCGCAGATTTGCTCATTCTTCCGGGAAGAGGGCTTAACGCGGCTGCCATAATCAACCAGGCAAGAGCGGGCGGGTTTAAGAAAGCCATACTGGCAGAAGACTACACCACCGACCTTGTCCAGGGCAGCGGATCAGTCGCTGAAAGCTGGTGGATAAACGAAGTCTCCGAACTTGATCCGCCAATACGCTCCATGCTTAAGGAATATGTAAACCTATATAATGAAACATGTCCTCCCGATCATATCAACTCTGCCGTATTGGCTTATGACGGTGTCAGATGGGTGGCTAATGCACTTTTTCAGGCTCCTGGTTACAGAGGGGAAGCTATCCGCCACTCTCTGCTTGCTACAAGAAACTTTCCAATGACACATGCGACGCTGACTATAGACCCCAGGACTCATGGTCCGTGGAATAAAGCCATGGCTATAATACACTGCGCGAACGGCAAAGGCATCTTTCAGAGACGGATAAGCATTAAAAAGTCAGATAATGTTGAAGATGATGCTGAATGATGACATAAAGTTTGATATTTATTATAAACGGCGAATGGCTGTAATTTAACAATATGACCTCGTTATGTGATAATGAATATATGGCAGAAATAAACAAACGGAGTTGGTCTTTTATGGAAGATGTCTGCAATGCTGCAAGACTTGAAGAAAGATTTATGCTTGCATGGAACGGGAAAGAAACGAAAGACTGTATATGGTGGCAGGGCGAATGGTGGTCATGGAACAAACTGAATGATCTTGCTGCAGATTGCGAGAAAAAACTCACTGACGCGGGTTTTAAATCCGGACAAAGGGTCGCACTTCTTCTTCCGAATTCCCCGATGGTAATTGCCCTTACAATAGCCTGCTGGAGGCTTGGAGGCGCCGTTGCCCCCCTGAATGTAAGGACAGGGGTGGCCAATCTGCTGAATACCATAAAAATGCTTGATGTCCATTGCGTTTTTGTTACCGAAGACAGGGTTGAAATGTCATCTGAAGCAGGCAGGGAAATCAATGTTCCTGTGGTGGCTGCAAAATTGGACTGTCCGCTTGATAAATGGAAAGGACGCGAAGGCATACCAGATAATGAAGACTGTGCAATAATATTTTCGACGTCAGGGACCTCGGGCCTTCCTAAAGCTGTTGCATGTTCACATTCGAACCTGATAAGCAACATCAACTCACCTCTTAAACATGTCCCTGAACTTCTTGGAGAAGATTCGGTCTTTTTGAATGTGCTTCCTAATTTTCATACTTTTGGCTTTAATATAGCATCGATGCTTCCGCTGCTTAATGGAATACGGCAGGCTGTAGTTCCTAATTTTGTTCCGGTAGAGAATACTATAAGAGCAATTAAGGATTCCGGAGTCAACTGTATAATAGCAGTTCCGACCATAATGGCATTTCTTCTCGGTTCACTTGAAAAAAACAATGAATTCCTGCCGGGTATAAAATTGGTAATTACAGGCGGGGACAGACTCAATATCCAGATGGTTGAAAGGTCCTTGAAATATTTAGGAGTGAGTATACTTGAAGGATATGGCCTTACTGAATGTTCCCCTGTCGTGGCTGTCGGACACAGTGTCGCCACGGGCAGGCTCGGTACGGTAGGGCAGATTTATGATACGTATGAGGTACAGATAATGGACAGGGAAGGCAATCCTCTTGCACTGAACGAGGAAGGCGTCCTGTGGCTGAGAGGACCTTCTGTTGCCAAGGGATACTTCCGTGACGAGGTGAATACGAAGGAACGCTTCCGTGACGGATGGTTCAACACCGGAGATGTGGTACAGATAGACAGTGACGGCTATATGAAGATAGTTGACAGGGCTATAGATATCATAATAGTCAGCGGATTTAATGTATATCCTCAGGAAGTTGAACATGTGCTTTGCCAGCATCCTTCAGTAAGAGAAGCTGTTGCCGTTGGTGAAAAAAACAGCATTACAGGTGAACTGGTCAAGGCGTTTATCATTCTGAAAGACGGTACGACAGCTACGCATAAAGAATTGATGGACTACTGCAAGGAACGTCTTGCCCATTACAAGGTACCGCGGAAAATAGGCTTTGTCTCTGAATTCCCCGTATCTCCGGCAGGCAAGATACTTCGCAGGGAACTTCGCAATAGAAAAATTGAAAGATGAAATAATAATTAAAATATAAAAAGCACTGTTTTTTTTAAGTTAAAGGGACTATCCTAGATTTTGTGTAAAGTCCTAACAGGTACAAAACGAGGCGTTTGAAATATAGGTCTGGTGCTGGTTTCAGCTCGGACCTTTTTAATTATATCCAATAACAGGCAGTTGGACATAGCCATATTTTCAGACTATGCATTTTATGTGAGATAGGAAATCTTCTTCAGATCCTGCCTTCGAAAAATACCTCAAGCTGAGAGTGGATCGTGCCCCAGTCCTTACGGCGTCCGGTCCATTTCTTGGTTATGTCCATCATTGCCAGGTAAAGCATTTTTAGCAGGCTGTCATCCGTCGGAAATACAGTTTTGGATTTGGTGACCTTTCTAAGCTGACGGTTGAACCCTTCAATGGTATTGGTCGTGTAGATGAGGGTCCTGACTTCAAGTGGATATTTGAAATAGGTGCTCAGGTTAGCCCAGTGCTCCTTCCATGACCTGGATATTTTAGGATATTTCGCATCCCATTTGTCCGAAAATCTTTCAAGGCTGTCCAAGGCTGTCTGTTCATCTACTGCGGCGTATACCTCTTTCAGATCTGACATAAGGGTCTTTATGTCCTTATAAGAGACATACTTGGTCGAATTGCGTATCTGGTGGATTATGCACTGCTGGATCTCTGTCTTTGGATATGCTGCCTCTATTGCCCCGGGAAATCCGCTGAGACCGTCCACACAGGCTATAAGAATGTCTTCCAATCCCCTGTTTTTCAGACCGTTCAGTACGGAAAGCCAGAATTTGGCGCTTTCATTCTCTCCGATCCACATGCCAAGCACTTCTCTGGTTCCTTCCATGTTTATGCCTATTGCTATGTATACTGCCTTCTTTATAATCTGCCCTTCGCTGCGGACATGGAAGTGTATAGCATCCATGAAGACTACAGCATAGACGCTCGCAAGAGGTCTGCTCTGCCATTCTTTAACCAACGGCAGTATCTTGTCCGTTATCCTGCTTATTGTGCTGTCTGATACAGACAGACCGTATATGTCTCGGATATGGGTTTCAATGTCTGAGGTGGTCATGCCCTTGGCGTACATTGAGAGGATCTTTTCTTCTATGTCTCCTGATATGCTTGTCTGCTGTTTCTTTACAAGCTCAGGCTCGAATTCTCCCTTGCGGTCTCTCGGCACTTCTATGTCTATCTCACCGAAGCTGGATTTTACCTTCTTCTGGCTTGTGCCGTTCCGGCTGTTGTCTGTCATTTTGTTCTTGTAATCATATTTGCTGTAGCCAAGTTCTTCGTCAAGTTCTCCTTCAAGTCCATTCTCAAGGAACGTCCCTATCATTTCCTTGAACAGGTCATGGATATCCTCCATAGAGCTTACTTTCAGCTCCTGGAGCAGACTGCTCATCTTTTCACGCTTTGCTTCCCTTTCCGGATCTTGATTTCTTCTTGCCATTATTAAACCTCCTGATCAGTTCTCTCTATTTTGCACCTTTCAGGAGGTTTACACAATTTGTGGGATTGTCTCAAGTTAAAGGACTTCAATAAAAATACCGCCGGCCTTGCTTGTTGCCGGCGGCATTTTTATATTATTCCGCGAAACCATTTTGTTTTAATGCTTAAGCATCACTGCTCTGCCAGTCGACTATTTTTCCTGGATTCAGGATATTGAGCGGATCGAAAGCGATCTTTACACGTTTGATGAGTTCGATCTGTTCCTTGTCAAGGAAAAAGTTCATGTATCCTCTGCGCTTGAACCCTATGCCATGTTCTCCTGATAGTGTGCCGCCTAGTTTCATCACTTTTTTATAAATTTCTTTCTGCGCCTCGTGAAGTTTTTCATGCCAATTTTCAGTATCAGGCCCTGCGATGGTGCAGTGCATGTTTCCGTCGCCGGCATGCCCGTAAGCTACCCATTCAAGATCCATCCTTGAACATACGGATTTTATCGCTGCAAGAAGGGCTGGGACCTTGTCTGTAGGAACTACGAGATCTTCCTTTGTGTATCTGTTATAGAAAAAAGATATGGCTTCAGGGATTGATTTTCTTACATGCCATAACCTGTCCTTTGCAGTGCGAGTATCTGCGACGTAAACTTCGTAAGCCCCGTTTGACTGTAAGAGTTTGCCAATGTTTTCGTACTGTTTCTCGAGGCAGTCAGGATCATTGTCTTCAAGCTGTATTATGAGTGCTGCGCCTGCGTCATGCGCCATAACTTCAGTGCCTGAATATCTCCCTACCAGATCCAGCGCTTTTCTGTCCATGAATTCAACTGAAGCAGGAATGATTCTGCCCTCTGTAATTATCCGCGGTACGAAATCTATGGCAGTTTCTGCATCATTAAAAACGCCTAACAGGTCAACTGAATGTCTTGGCATCGGGAAAAGTTTGAGTATAGCTTTAGTTATAATGGCGAGCACTCCCTCGGAGCCGGCCATAATATGTACGAAATCAAGCCCGGTGACGTCTTTGCGCCGTTTGCCGCCAAACCATAAAACTGAACCGTTTGCAAGCACCACTTCAAGCGCGAGTACCTGGGCTCCTGTTGCGCCGTATTTTATGACCTTGTTGCCTCCCGCGTTTTCGGCGATATTGCCTCCGATAAAAGACGCGTCTCCGCTGCACGGATCTCCGGCATATAACAGGCCGTGCTGTGCAGCCAGTTTGGTTATCTCTGCAGTGACCACTCCAGGTTCCACTGTTACAGAAAGATTCTTCTCATCAAGCTCTAATATCCGGTTCATTTTTTCAAAGGACATAACTATGCCACCGAAAGCTGGAAGAGCCCCTCCTGAAAGTCCTGTCCCGGCTCCTCTGGGTGTTACCGGTATGCGTGCTCCGGAAGCTATTTTCATTATTGATGAAACATGCTCTGTTGATTCAGGGAACACAAGCACCTCGGCATTGTAAGTGCATTCGTATGCGTTTGAAGGAACTTCGTCATGGGAATAAGTTTTTATTTTTTCTTCATCTACCGATACGTTCCTTGCCCCGATTGCATTTTTAAGGTCTGTGATAATTTTTTCATCTATACGGTTGTATGAGAAAAGATCGCTCATATAAATACCTCCTGTTATCGGAATGCCTTACATCCGTTGTATGTGAGGCATATTGAAACTGCTTAAGCTATAATACCACCAACAGGAGGTGAATCAGATGTGTAAAAAAGAGTCGGATGGAACGGTTGTCTACGGTGTCAGCTTGGCAAAAGAGGCAGATATATATTCTTTCAGAGACGGCAGCCATGCAGGACTTTACAATTTTCTGGGTTCACATATGACTGAGCATGAAGGTTTTGAAGGAGTTTTATTTGCTGTATGGGCTCCCAATGCATCTGAAATTTCTGTAATAGGAGATTTCAATTCATGGGACCCTGATAAGCACAAACTTGCCGCGCGCTGGGATTCGTCTGGGATATGGGAAGGCTTCATACCCGGAGTCCCTGAATACTCAAAATATAAATACAGTATAAAAGCCAAGGACGGGAAAAGGTTCGATAAAGGGGACCCGCTGGCTTTCTTATGGGAAACGCCGCCCCTTACTGCTTCCAAGGTTTATAACGGAGACAGCTACAAATGGCATGACCAAAAGTGGATGTCCGACAGAAAACGGCACAGCTCTACATGCAGCCCGCAGTCAATTTATGAGATACATGCCGGTTCATGGAAGCGTACGATGGACAACCAGTTTCTGAAATGGCGCGACCTTGCGTCTGAGCTTCCTCCATATCTAAAAGACAATGGTTTCACACACGTAGAATTCCTGCCTGTAATGGAACATCCCTTTTACGGCTCATGGGGATACCAGACTACAGGATATTTTGCTCCTACTTCGCGCTATGGCAGCCCTGAAGATTTTATGTTTCTAATAGATAAACTTCACGAAGCAGGCATAGGTGTTATTCTTGACTGGGTACCGTCACATTTCCCTTCCGATCCGTTCGGACTTGAAAAATTTGACGGTACATGTCTCTATGAGCACGCAGATCCGCGCAGGGGGTTCCATCCGGATTGGAAAAGCTGCATATTTAATTACGGACGCAATGAGGTAAAAAGCTTTCTTATTTCTTCAGCTAACTTCTGGCTTGATAAATACCATGCCGACGGGCTTCGCGTCGATGCTGTAGCCTCAATGCTTTATCTTGATTATTCGCGTAAAGACGGGGAATGGCTGCCGAATGTATACGGCGGACGTGAGAATATAGAAGCAATAGATTTTCTGAAAAAATTAAATGAAACACTGTATCTGGATTTTTATGACATCCAGACAACGGCGGAGGATTCAACGGCATGGCCGATGGTTTCGCGCCCAACCTGGCTTGGCGGCCTTGGGTTCGGATACAAATGGAATATGGGCTGGATGAATGACATGCTTAAATACATGGGAAGAGATCCGATATTCAGGCAATATCACCATAACAGCCTTACTTTCGGAATGTGGTATGCGTATTCTGAAAACTTTGTGCTGCCTTTATCCCATGACGAAGTTGTATACGGGAAGGGATCACTTTGGGATAAAATGCCCGGCGATGAATGGCAGAAAGCAGCAAATCTGCGTCTGCTTTTCGGATGGATGTTCGGGCATCCCGGCAAAAAACTGATCTTTATGGGTGACGAATTTGGACAGGAGCGTGAATGGAATCATGAAACTAGTCTGGATTGGTACATTCTTAAAGACAAACTGCATGATGGAATGGCTTTATGGTTTCGTGACATAAACATTTTTTATAAAAAAACCCCGCAGCTGTGGGAACAGGATTACGATCCGGCTGGATTTGAGTGGATAGACTGCAACGACGCCGCTTCAAGTGTCGTGTCCTTTTTGCGCAGGGCAAAGGACGGCAGTGAGGCGATATTTATAGCTAATTTCACTCCAGTAGTTCGTACAGGCTACAGGATAGGCATACCGGGCAGTAAAGTATGGCTCGAGGCCCTGAACAGCGACGCTTCATGCTACGGCGGTTCGAATACGGGCAATCTGGGCAGGATAATATCCGAAAAACTACCATATCACGGCAGGCCTTTTTCAATTAAAATCACTCTGCCGCCGTTGGCTTGTTTAGTTTTTGTCCCTGAATAACGGCATTTAATTGTTGAACCGGACGCCTGCCGGTGCATTCTGAATTTTATTGCATCATGCAGGCCGGCTTTACCGGCTAAGTTATTATCTATTGCAGGTGCTCCTTTTTTATAAAACGCAGTTTTCAGGATTGTGATACAGCGGCGTTTTTATGCAGCTTTACCCATAATGGTGTTTCATTTGACCTGTCTCTGACAGAGCAGGTTTTTATCCTTTGAATGCGGTTAATATTTTATTAAAAAACGAAGGGACATGTGTTTTTATCTATGTGTGATACTATTTTTCGTGTCCTGTTTGCTGCCGGAGGTGATGTTCTTGAACAGATGTCGTAAAAGCGGCATTTTCCTTCATATTTCAAGCCTGCCAGGCAATTTTTGTATAGGTGATTTGGGTCCTGGAGCCGAGAGATTTGCTGAATTCCTTTCTGACTCTGGTTTCAGCGTGTGGCAGGTCCTTCCTATGACGCCTGTAAATTCTGCGTGCGGCAATTCACCATACTGCAGCCAATCGGCATTTGCAGGCAATTTCCTTTTCATAAGTCCGGAGAAGATGTCAAGAGACGGACTTATAAGCTGTGATGACATGGAACAGTATGTTGCAGCCGCTTCTTCTAAGTCGGATTACATTTATGCAGAAAAAATCAAGCATGAGCTTCTGGTTACGGCATGGCGCAATTTTTGTGCTGAGAAAAAAAACCGCATGAAAGAACACGAGGACTACAGAAATTTCAGGGAAAAAGAAAAATGGTGGCTTGATGATTATGTGATCTTTACTGTTCTGAAAGAACATTTCGGCGGTATGTGCTGGAATGAATGGCCTGAGAATTTCAGAAACAGAGACGAAAATTCACTGAGAATATTCATTTCGGAAGAGAGCAATGCGGAATCAATCGATTTTTATGCGTTTGTCCAGTATATCTTTTACAGGCAATGGCACGAACTGCATGAATACTGCAGTAAGAGAGGTATTTCTATCATAGGCGATATTCCTATGTTTGTTGCTCTTGACAGTTCGGACGTATGGTCTAACAGGGAACTTTTCAATCTCAGAGACGACGGCAGCCCCGGGCTTGTAGCCGGAGTGCCTCCTGATTATTTCAGCAGCACCGGGCAACGATGGGGAAATCCTGTCTACAGGTGGGACCGTATGGAAGAAAACGGTTTCAGATGGTGGATCATGCGCATAAGGCATGCTTTGAAAATTTATGATTCAGCAAGGGTCGACCATTTCCGGGGATTCTGTGCTTACTGGGCAATACCGCCTGAAGATAAGACGGCACAGAACGGAAAGTGGGTAGTGGCTCCAGGCCGGTCATTCTTCAGGGCACTTGATGCTGATATACGGGCGGAGAACGGAAAGGAACTTAATCTTATAGCAGAAGACCTTGGAATAATAACTGATGATGTAAGGGAACTTATGGCGGAATTTCGTCTGCCTGGCATGAAAGTGCTCCTGTTTGCATTCTGTGATGCTACCGGTGCGAATCCTTATGCCCCTCACAATATAAGCAGCGATTCTGTTGTATATACTGGTACGCATGACAATAACACTGCAGCAGGATGGTGGAAAAATGAAACTTCGGAGTGTGACAGAAGAAGATTCAGGTCATATATAGGATATGATATACGCGATGAGGACGTCCCTGAAAGGATGCTGATAATGGCGCTTTCATCCCATGCAGACCTTGCCGTCATACCGATGCAGGATATATTGGGTCTTGATGAGACTGCACGGATGAATACGCCAGGGAAGCCTGAAGGCAATTGGGAATGGAGACTTGAGCGCGGTTATTTTTTAAATAGAACGTCTGATGCCCCTGACCTCACTGGAAGACTTAAAGAGCTGAATATTATTTACGGAAGGTCCGGATAGAAATTGCTGCATTCCCTGGTCAATGTCCAATTTTATGAAAATTTACAATATAACCATACAGGAGCATAATCATGCATATGTTTGAAAACATTGAGTGTTTCTGCATAAAAAGCGACTTTGATTTCAGGGAAATATTTTTTTTCACGCTTCTTACCGCTGCGCTCTTTTTAAAATTTTATTTTCTCGAGCTTTATATATCATCGTCTTTCAGCCGTTATTTTATTTCTGCTGCAGCTTCTCTCGGTACTGTGCTTATGCTGGTGGTTCCTGTTTCGATGTCATGGAGGAAAATAAGGCCGTTTTTAGCCTTTACTGTGGATATCCTGCTGACTGCACTTGTCATTACTGACCTGCTTTATATGCGTTATTATTCGGACATGTTTACTTTCCGCAACATAGGCCTTTCGGCGCAGGTAGGAGAAATATCGGAAACGGTCTTTGCACTTATCAACCCTGCCGACCTGCTTTATTTCATTGATATACCGATATTGCTGGCTTCTATTCTGATATCAGGCAAGCCCGGAATGAAGCCTTTTTTTAAAAAAATTACATTAAAACGTGCGTCAGCTTCTGTTCTCCTGATGATTGCAGGAGCCTCATGCATATATTGGCGTATAAGCAGCTATGAGAAGGTCGTGCCTAACGTGCTTTACGCAATGTGGGACAGGCCGGCTGTATGCAACAATATAGGGGCGATGACGTACCATGTCGTAGACGCATTGAATACTGCGAATGATGTGATCGCACGCCGTGTTTTCCCAAAGCAGGAAATTGATGAAATAAAAAAATGGTTTAACGTACGGAAAAAATCCAAAGTCATGGACATAGGCTTTTACGGTGTGGCACGTGGTAAAAATCTTATAATGATACAAGTTGAATCGCTTCAGCAGTTTGTTATAGGATTAAAAGTAAAAGGTGTCGAAGTAACACCGAATATTAACAAGTTTGTCAAAAAGTCTGTTTACTTCAGCAGAGTGTACAACCAAACGGCCGCCGGGAACAGTTCGGACGCCGAGTTTCTTGTTAACGCAGGGCTATATCCCTCAGCGGCCGGCGTAGTGTATACGCGTTTTGCAGGCAATACTTATGATGCTCTGCCCAGGCAGCTCTCTGATAATGGATATAATGTGGCCGCATTTCACGGAGACAGGCCAGGGTTCTGGAATCGGCAGCATATGTATCCTTCAATGGGTTTCCAGAAATTTGTAAGCAAAAAAGATTTCATCGTTGATGAAAACATAGGGATGGGCCTGAGCGATAAAAGTTTTTTCAGACAGACGCTGGATATGCTTGATAAGGAACACATGCCATTTTATGCATTTATTATAACGCTTACCAGCCATTACCCTTTCAATTTCAAAGAGATATCGGAACAAACGAAATTCAACACAGGGGATTTTAAAGGGTCGCTCATGGGTGACTATCTTACGTCGATGCACTACCTTGATACCCAGTTAGGCGAATTTTTAAAAGGGCTTGAAAAAAAGGGACTTACAGATTCTTCTGTAGTAATAGTTTACGGGGACCACCCTGCCATACCGGTATGGGACAGACCGAATCTTGAAAAACTGCTGGGGCGGAACCTGAAAAGCAGCTGGGCCTGGCGGGACACTCTTAGGATCCCGCTTATAATAAGAGTGCCGGGGGGCAGGATAGTTCCTTCAGAAAAAAAAGACGCTTCAGGCCTTGTCGATTTAAAGGCAACGGCAGAGTATCTTCTGGGATTATCTGAGGGAATAAGTTTCGGCCATGATTTATTTGATGCTAATAGGAGGAATGAGCCTGTGATACTCCGCAACGGTTCATTCATTGCAGGAAATGTATATGTTGAACCGTCAAACAGCAGTGCCGTCGATATGAGAAACGGTAAAAAACTTAAATATGCCGATTATGAAAAGACAGCGGCAGAGGTGAATAAAAGACTCGGTTACAATGATATGATACTTGAGCATAATATAATGCCCCGGCTTATGGAGGAATAACGGAACAGATGGATTGCCAGCCGTGCGATAAAATGACGTCTGTAAAAAATGAATTCCGCATATGGTTCTTATTTGCTTTTATTGTGTGGTTAAAATTTTTAGCTGTAGACTACAGGGTTGCAGATATCCTCAACTGGCCTCTTTACAGCAGCCTGGATTACCACATCGTAAGACATTTTTTACGCGCTTTTGCGGTCGGTATACCGTCATTGGGCGCAATTTTGTGTGTAATAGTGCCGTTGTCGATGTTTCCGGCCAAAAGCAGAGGCAGACTTATTCTGATATTCGATTCACTTTTTTCGATCCTTGTTATAACTGACATTCTATTTATACGTTATTATTCGGATATCTTTATTTTTCACGATTTTATGCTTCTGCCGCAGACAGGACTGATCGCAAAGTCGATATGGTCTTTGTTGAAGCCGCAGGATATTCTTATCTTTGCTGATATTCCTGTTATATTATGGCTGCTCAGAAAAAGGCATGTTTCTGGATTTTTTGTTTCTGTAAATAAAAAACGCGCGGTTTTTTCAATTATTGTTCTGCTGTTTGCCATTTTTGTACAGTGTTTTGCAGGGTGGAGGCTTAAGGAACAGCGTCCGAATATAATAAATGCCATGTACGACAGGCTTTCCGTATGCGCATGGGTCGGGACAGCATCTTTTCACTGGGGCGATATCATGTCCCTTACTGCAAAATCATTTGCATCGGACTATGTCGGTCCGCAGAAAATAACTGAAATAGGAAATTGGTTTTCAAAACACGGCGGAAACGGGCACAAATCATTTGCCGAAGGTAAAAACCTGATAATGATACAGTGTGAGGCTCTTCAGTATTTCGTGGTCGACCTGAAGGTAAACAATGAGGAGGTCACACCGAACCTAAACAGATTCCGCAGAGAATGCATTTATTTTACAAATGCATGGAACCAGACAGCAGGAGGGCTTAGTTCAGATTCTGAATTCATGGCAAATACAGGGATGTTCCCTGCATCATCAGGAGCGGCATACACGAGATTTGCCGATAATGACTATAATTCACTTGCAAGGGTGCTTAAACGCAAAGGATACAGGTGCGTCGTATTCCAGGGAACATACAGCGCTTTTTGGAACTGTCACAGGATGCATCCCAAACTGTGCTTTGACAGACAATACAGCCGGAATACTTTTCCAGGAGCCGAGGTCATAGGACTTGGTCTCAGCGACAGGGTGATATTTACAGAAGCACTTAATTTCTATAAAAAATGCCATACGCCGTTCTACAGCTTTATTGTGACACTGAGCGGACATCACCCGTTTGATTTTGAAGGTCTTGATGACGGCAGCCTGACCCTGCCTGAGCCGTTGAATGGGTCGCTTGTCGGGAATTACCTTATTGCCATGCACTATTTTGATAAAGAGTTCGGACGCTTTGCTGATGCGCTGAGAAAAAACGGTATAATGGATAACAGCCTTATTGTTCTTTACGGGGACCATCCTGCTGTACCCACAGCATACAAAGATGATCTTGAAAGGCTTACAGGAACAAAGCTCGATACTCCTGTCGCATGGCAGGAAACAAGACGCGTGCCTCTGATGTTCAGGCTGCCGGCTAAGCACAATATGCCTGTAACGGATGGAATAGATACCGGGCAGATGGATATAATGCCTACAGTCTCAGGAATCATGGGATTGAAAATAAATACGGTTTTCGGCAAGGATCTTCTTGCCCGGTGCGAGCATGACCCTGTTATTTTCCGCAACGGGTCTTATATAGCAGACGGCGTATATGTAGAACCTGCCATAGGCCGCGCAACAAAAATGTATACGCGTGAAGAAATCGACGCTTCGAAATATAATGCAGCTACAGAAGATGTTGAAAAACGCCTAGGGTATAACGATCTTATACTTGAAAAAAATCTTATAAGAAAAATTTCAGGCTACTGGTAATGCCGTGGTTGTTTTTGTATTAAGCTGAGTGTATCATACGCATACTTAAAATAGCTGATGTTTTTATGTGCTGGAGGTCAACTGGGTGATGGAGAACTCGCAGGAATTATTTTATTGGGTTATATGGTGGGGCTGGTGGATAGTGCAGTTTGTTCTTTATACGCTGCTGGGCCTGCTTACGTGCGATGGTGTGTATCAAATTATAGTCAGCATAAGAGGGTTCTGGAACCAGAAGGAACTTCCGCGGGCGGCGCGCTACCGCCGTTTTATAGTACTGATCCCGGCGCACAATGAAGCAAAAGTTATTATCCCGCTCCTTGAAAGCCTTGAAAATCAAAATTATCCCAAAAATTGCTACAGGGTTTTCGTATCGTGTGACAACTGCACCGACAACACAGCTGAACTGGCGCGTGAACACGGGGCTGTTGCGCTCGAACGTTTTGATAAGGAACATAACGGTAAAACATGGAATGTGCGCTGGGCTCTTGCAAGACTTCCGATGAATGAAGCTGATGCTTTGACCATGTTTGATGCCGATAATCTTGCAGAGCGAAATTTCCTGGTCCGTATGAACGATTACATGGAGCTCCATCCGGAAGCTGAAGCTATTCAGGGCGTACTTGATGTAAAGAACCCTGATGATAACTGGCTTACCCGTTCATATGCACTCGCTTATTGGTTTTCAAACCGTTTCTGGCAGCTTGCGCGCGGACTTTGGGGTCTTTCCTGCACGCTTGGAGGCACCGGGCTTGTGATCCGTGCTGCTACTCTTGAAAGGATAGGATGGAATCTTGAAAGCCTCACGGAAGACCTGGAGATGTCTACCAGGCTTATTTTATCCGGCAGCAGGGTGCACTGGAATGACGCTGCACTGATATATGATGAAAAACCGCAGAGCATGGAGATTTCAAAACGCCAGCGTACTCGCTGGATGCAGGGCCATTACTGGGTTTTCTGGCATTATGGGATGGATTCGCTCAAAGCTTTTTTTGTAACAAGAAAGCTGCAGTATCTTGATCTTTTCCTGTACCTGCTCGCCCCGGCGAAATCATGTCTAGCTCTTATTATAATGTTTGCCGGTATGGCATACACGCTTATCAACAACATGGTACTGTTTCCTACTCTCTCTGAAAGCACGCCGCAGACCATGGTCGACTGGGTACTGTTTTTTGGGCTTCCAATATTTTTTATCATACTCTTCAGCCTTATATGTGTGATAGTCGGGCCTTCCATGCACGAGAAAAAATTTACTCTACGATATGTAAAAGATACATTCGCATATTTCTGGTTTGGCCTGACATGGATACCAATACTTTTTAAAGCTGCTTTTCTGGCTAAAGATCAGGGGAAATGGGTAAAAACAGAACATACCCGGGGCTTATCTCTTGATCAGGTTGAAAAAAAGAAATAAGAGAGGGAGGTTCCTCTGATTAAAAACCAATTCGGACTATTTGCCGTACGTCGTTTTTTACCGTTGTTCCTGACGCAGTTTTTCGGAGCCTTTAACGATAACCTGTTTAAAAATGCACTAGTTATACTGATAACATTCCGTCTCGCGGATGTGTACGGGCTTAGTGCCCAGATACTCATCACGGTAGTGGCAGGACTTTTTATCCTGCCGTTTTTTTATTTTCAGCAACAGCGGGACAGATTGCGGATAAATATGAAAAGTCTTTTCTTATCCGCATAATCAAATTTGTTGAAATAGTTCTTATGATGATGACAGCGGCCGCTTTTCATTTCATGAACCTGTGGGCACTGATAATACTGCTGTTCTTCATGGGTGCGCAGTCAGCCTTTTTCGGCCCGCTGAAATTCAGCATATTGCCGCAGCATCTGAGGGAAGATGAACTTATTGCAGGAAACGGGCTGGTGAGTGCCGGTACGTATATTGCTATCCTGTCAGGAACACTGTGCGGCGGCCTTATGATCCTGCATGAGCTCGGCAGGGTATATATATCGGCCGGAATAGTGGGAGTCGCTGTTTTGGGGTTTACTGCAAGCCTGTTTATACCTGAGGCTAAGGCCCCTGCTCCTGAAATGAAAATAGATTGGAACATCCCAAGGGCAACATGGGATATACTTTCCTATATAAGGCCCAACAAGCCGGTTTTCCCGCTCAATCTTGGGCATAAGCTGGTTTTGGCTGCTGGGGTCGGTATTTCTCTCTCAGTTCCCTACTTTTACAAAGGACGTACTTGGAGGTAATGAAGAGATATCCACTCTTTTTCTTGTAGTATTCTCAATTGGCGTCGGACTTGGTTCAACTTTCTGCAACAAACTGCTTAAAGGGAAGGTATCAGGGAAACTTGTCCCTTTCGGAGGCCTGGGAATGACGGCTGCAACTTTCCTGCTGTATGTCTGCAGCTCGCTTTATACAAAAGAAGACACTCTGATAGGCCTGTGTAAATTTATAAATAAGCCGGAGGCCTGGGGCATTATTTTTTACGTTTCTGATGCTTGCCGCATCAGGAGGGATATTCAGTGTGCCGATGTATGCGATAATGCAGTCCAAAGCTTCAAACGAACATAAAGCAAGGGTCGTAGCAAGTCTGAATATAACAGATTCGCTCGGCATGGTAATTTCAGCTGTTTTTGTTACAGTTATGCTTATGCTGCATGTGTCAATAATTAACATATTCCTGATCATCGGCATTGTCAATTTGCTTATAACGCCGATTATGAGCCGACTTGCAAAGGTGTGATGCAAATGGACGAAGACCTTATGCTTCGCTGTGAGATTATAAAAACCGGAATTGAACTGCTTAAAAAAGGGCTTATCCAGGGGACAGGCGGCAATATAAGCGCAAAAACAAAAGACGGTTTTTTTTTTGATAACACCAAGCGGCATGGATTACACCGCATTGTCTCCTGAAGACATAGTGACAATGGACCTTGATTGCAATGTCGTCAATGGCTGCAGGAAACCGTCAATAGAGAAAAATATGCATAAAGCGATACTTGCGTTGCGGCCTGATATAAATGCAGTGGTGCATACGCATTCTATATATGCAACGTCGGTTGCCGCGGCCAGAAAACCCATACCGCCCATAACAGATAACCAGGTGGCAGTTTTTGGCGGAACGGTTCCTGTCTCCGATTATGCGCCGATAGGATCAGAAGCGCTTGCGCGGAATGCAGCAGCGGTTCTTGGAAAAGGATACGGGGCCCTGCTTGCAAACCATGGGGCATTATGTGTAGGCGTTGATTTGAAGGAAGCACTTTTCCGCTGCGAGATGCTTGAGACGTTTGCGAGAATATTTATACTGTCGCAGATTGCAGGCGGGGGAATAACATTGAATGAAGAAGAAATAAAAAAAGAAGCTGAGGATTTAAACAGACTCTATGGGCAGGGATAATAAAAACTATAAATTCATACTTTTCGATTTGGATGGGACTTTGACTGATCCGGGTGAGGGCATAATAAAATGCGTACAGCATGCTCTTCTGTGTTTCGGCATAAATGAACCGGATACGGTTAAATTAAGGGCGTTCATAGGGCCTCCGCTTAAAGATTCATTCATTAAGTACTATGGGCTTAGTGAAGACCAGTCCCTGACAGCGATTGAAAAATACAGGGAAAGGTACAGGCCGGTAGGAATTTTTGAAAACAGGATATATGACGGCATAAAGGAAATGCTTGAATTGCTGAAAATGCAGGGTAAAGTACTGGCTGTAGCTACAACAAAGCCGACAGTCTTTGCAGAACAGATAATCAGCATGTATTCGCTTGACGGCTATTTTTCTGTAATATCGGGCAGTGAGCTTGACGGGAGAAGAACAGATAAAGCAGAGGTTATCAGATATACGCTTGATCGGCTTGACTGCAGGGATATTTCTCTGGCAGTTATGGTAGGAGACAGAAAGCACGACATAATAGGTGCACAAAAGTGCGGGATAAGTTCAATTGCCGTAACTTTCGGATATGCTGAAGCCGGTGAACTTGAGGAAGCCGGACCTGATTATATTGTGGGATCAGTACATGAATTGAAGGACCTGCTTGCATTCCATGCCGGTTAACCGTCGAAACGTGAAACGTACTGTTGTATTTAAGATCACTTGACAGAAATACCGATTAAGAGTTTATAATATATATACAATTAAATATTTGGGGAGCTTGCATAGCAGGCTGAGAGGAAGTGAAGGACTTCGACCCTGGACCTGATTTGGATAATGCCAACGTAGGGAAACGCATTGGATTGCAAGATTTAGTGGGAGACGCTGACATAGCGCCTCCCATTTTTATTATGAGGAGGAAATATAATGCATGATTCAGGAACATCTGTTTACAGCTGCGGGATGATATGGTTCGGCGCTGCGGTCTCTATTGCTGAAATACTTACCGGCACGCTGATCGCCCCGCTTGGTTTTGCAAGGGGAACAGCGGCAGTTATAATCGGACATATCATCGGCTGCGTGCCTTTGTACCTGGCAGGGGTCATAGGTGCATACAGCGGCAAAAGCGCAATGGAGACGGTAAAAATGTCGTTCGGACAAAAAGGCGCGATATTTTTTTCGCTGATGAATGTAACGCAGCTGATAGGCTGGACTGCAGTCATGATAGCAGGAGGAGGCACTGCTGCATCTGTTGTGGCTCAAAAATATGGATGGTTTCAGAGTAATGCGCTATGGTGCATAATCATTGGAGTGATGATCATCACCTGGATTTTGATAGGGATTGAGAATCTTGGAAAAATAAACACCCTAACCATGCTTACATTGTTCGCACTCACTCTGATACTCAGTCTGACAGTGTTTAAAGGCGCATCGGCAGCTCCCGGGCCGCATGCATCAGGATCAAGCTTAAGCTTCGGAAATGCTGTCGAACTGTCAGCTGCGATGCCTCTTTCATGGCTGCCGTTGATTTCTGATTATACGCATAACGCAGCTGATCCGCGTAAATCTTCTTTTGTGAGTGTCGTCGTTTATTTTGCGGCAAGCTCCTGGATGTACATAATAGGTCTGGGCGCGTCTGTATTTACCGGTGAATCAGACATAGCGAAAATAATGGTTGAAGCTGGACTTGGCCTTGCGGCGGTGGTAATTGTGATTATTTCGACCGTAACAACTACCTTTTTGGATGTATATTCGGCCGGAGTGAGTTTTATGAGTGTCTCAAGGAGATTTGGGCAGAAAACCACTGCAGTTGCTGTATGCGTAACAGGCATGCTGCTTGCGGTATTCACGCCGATAGAGCAATATGAGAATTTTTTGTTCCTCATAGGCTCGATCTTTGCTCCTATGGTTTCAATACTTATAGTTGATTTTTATATTAAAAAATAAACCATTTTAATGAATCTGTAAACATTGCCAATTTTGTGCTGTGGCTTTTAGGGTTCGTCATATACCGCACATTCATGTCTGTTGACACTGTAGTTGGAAATACGCTGCCGGTAATGGCCGTTATATGCGTGATCGCAGTGGTATCAGGCTATGCAAAACAGGCAATCGTTTCTGTTTTTTCATATACAGGCAAGGGGGATAAAAATGTTTGATGAATATTATAAAAAAGTAAGGGATAAAGTGCCGCTTGTGCACTGCATCACCAATTATGTGACTGTTAATGACTGCGCCAACGCTCTTCTTGCCTGCGGAGCTTCTCCGATAATGGCTGATGATGAAGGTGAAGTCGAGGAAATTACTTCCATTTGTTCTGCTCTTGATATCAATATCGGAACCCTGAACAGCAGAACAATAGAGTCCATGCTTAAAGCAGGGAGAAAGGCAAATGAACTGTCGCATCCGGTTATCCTTGATCCTGTCGGGGCCGGAGCTTCAAGTCTGAGAACATCCACTGCCATGAGGCTGATTGACAGCATCGGCTTTTCTGTCATCCGCGGAAACTTTTCAGAAATAAAAACCCTCGCGACCGGAAGCGGAAGCACCAAGGGAGTTGATGCCGATGCAAATGATTCAATAACAGTGGAAACTCTGGATGAAGCGGTAGTTTTTGCAAAAAATCTGAGTAAAAAAACAGGTTCTGTCATAGCAATTACCGGAGCATCTGATATTGTGGCAGACAGCAGCAGTGCGTATATAATCCATAACGGACACCCGCTGATGTCAAAAATATCAGGCACAGGATGCATGCTGTCGGCCATAATAGCTGCGTATTGCGGCGCAGCTCCTGACAGCCTGCTCCCTGCCGTTGCAGCCGCTGTAGGCATGATGGGTATCTCCGGCGAGATAGCATATGAAAAAGTCCTGAAAGAAAATGCGGGAACATCCACATACAGGATGTACATCATAGATGAGATAAGCAAGCTTGATGCTGCTGCTTTGTCAGGAGGATTAAAAATTGAGATTCGATGAGAGATTCCTCGTTCTTTATGCTGTAACAGACCGAAAATGGCTCAGGGCAAAGTCTCTTCCTGAGGATGTGGAAGAAGCGGTCAAGGCAGGTGTTACTATGGTACAGCTCAGAGAGAAAGATATTGATTTTGAATCGTTTCTTTCTCTTGCAAAGGAACTTAAAAAAATAACGGATAAGCATAATGTACCCCTGATAATAAATGATAATGTCGAAATAGCGCTGCTTAGCGGTGCAGACGGAGTCCATGTAGGACAGGGGGATATTGATGCATGTGAAGCGCGCGCTATGATAGGGGATGAAAAAATCCTCGGGGTTTCAGTCAGAAACGTCCAGCAGGCCATTGCAGCAGAGAAGGATGGAGCGGATTACATTGGTGTCGGAGCGGTATTTCCAACCTCTACAAAGTCAGATGCCGGCACATTGACACAAACGATTTTAAAAGAAATATGCAGCTCTGTTTTGATCCCTGCGGTGGCAATTGGCGGTATTTCAATGGAAAATGCCCACTGTCTGTCAGGGAGCGGGATAAAAGGAATAGCTGCTGTTTCGTCGATCTTTGCTCAGGATGACATCCGCTCGGCTGCAAGCGGATTGCGCGTGATAGCCGATAAAGTTGTCGCGTATAAACAATCAGGAGAAAATTAAAATGAAAAAAGTACTTACTATTGCGGGTTCTGACTGCAGCGGAGGAGCCGGGATACAGGCGGATATCAAGACCATGACGGTCCATAAGGTTTATGGAATGAGTGTTGTGACAGCGCTTACAGCTCAAAACACAACAGGTGTGTTTGGTGTTATGGAAGCCGGAGCGGACTTTGTAGCGGAACAGATCGACTGTGTCTTCAGGGGATATACGCCCGGATGCGGTGAAAATCGGCATGGTCTCGAACTCCGGCATAATAGAAGTCATTGCTGATAAACTGACGTATTACCATGCTGAAAAAATCGTAGTTGATCCGGTCATGGTTTCAACCAGCGGCAGCAGGCTGCTTAATGAGGATGCACTGCATAGCCTTAAGACTTATCTGCTGCCAATTGCAGATGTTATAACCCCGAATATTTTTGAAGCCGAAATCCTGTGCGGGCATTCTATTGAAAACAAAGTAAAAATGCTGTGTGCTGCAGAATATATTTCAGAAAACATACAAAAACCTGTGCTTATCAAAGGCGGACATTTCGAGGACTGTGCCGATGACCTTTTTTACAGTATCCAGGAAGGCGCACACTGGTTTTTGTCTGATAGGGTAGAAAACAATAATACACACGGGACAGGATGTACCCTTTCATCCGCCATCGCCTGCAATCTTGCACTAGAGTGTACTCTGATGCAAAGTATAGCCAATGCCAAAAAATATATTTCAGGAGCATTGCTCGACGGACTTGACCTGGGGCACGGCTGCGGGCCTCTTAATCATTGCTACTGTATATGATTATGGTATTTATAAAAACAAATGAAGCCCCGGGCCGCGGCCCGGGGCTTCATTTGTTTTTTGTGTGATCTGTTCAGATTTACTGAGAGATTGCGCTTACAGGGCAAGTTGCCACGCAGGCTCCGCACTCTACGCAGGTATCAGCATCTACCTTTGCTTTGCCATCTACGACACTGATTGCTGATACAGGGCAAACGCCCACACAAGCCTCGCAACCCACACAGGTATCCTGATCGACTACTGCTTTAGCCATAGTAAGAAGTCCTCCTTAAAATATGGTCCGTATTTTTGCGGGTAATCAATAATCCCGTACCAACGTATTCTATCGTGAAAAACAAAATGCTACAACCTATTTCTATTTTGCAAACTTATTTTTAGATTTATTTTTATATAAAAATATATTACGGACGGATAATTTTATTCAGCCTTGGTAGTATCAGATAAACAAGTACAGCACATATTATGCCCTCAGGTATAACTACGCTGCCGTTATAAATTATTGAATAGACCCAGACGTTCATTCCTTTCGGAGCATATGATGCAAAGAATATGACGCCTGAAATTACGGATGACAGCATGTTAGAGAGCGTTCCGCATGCCAGACCGGCAATTTTGTTGCCCCTGAAAAAACCTGCCAGGCCTATTGCAGCGCTTGCAACGGGATAATCAAGAAGAGCCTGTACAGGGTGTACCACGTATCCGCCGAGGAAAAGATGCAGAATGCCTGTTATTGCCCCGGCAGTAATACCAGACGGGCCTCCCCTGCGGAATGCAAATATAAACAGCGGAAGCATCGAAAGACTGACAGATCCTCCCTGCGGCAGGGAAAACAGCTTAATAAAGGAAAGAGCAATTGAAAGTGCTATGCATAAAGCGCCTTCGACAAGTATCCTGAGCGGTATTTTCATAAAAAGATTCCTCCTACATCGTGGATGATTATGTATTTGCATCGATCAGGAGATATCATGGAAAGAATAAACTCATGGAAATGTCAGGCATTCCCAAACTGTTATTTTCTGGCATTCTTCCTCCGCCGGTATGATCCGGTTCAGGTTCAAAGGGTAGGGTTTTTTACAGAAATATGTGAACTAAACGCACTGTAGAATTCAAAAACCGCTTCTCAGCCTAAAAGACTCCCCTGATGCAAACGTAGTTGTATCAATACTTTGCCTTTTTGTCAAGCAATATTACTGGCATGATTTATAATGCAGTTGCGAATTTTGGTATAGACAGATTTGTAATAAAGGTAGTAGAATTACTTATGCAGGCTTACGTAATAATATGTATTTGCGGCCTGCTTGTCATACCTTTATCCATACCAGCCGCTCTTGGATGTCATTATTTTTTAAAGACGGAGGTGGTTTATCGGTAAATTCCTTTCACGTTTCATCATTGTCCCGGTATTTATATTTGTATTTTCATATCTGCAAAAATTGAAAGGGGAGTTGTCTTATCATGGAGCCTCGCAAACCGTCGTTGGCATTGACTGTAATTCTGTTTTTAATAGTAGCTGCAATGATAGGGGTAACAGTTCTTATATTTCATAATGACTTACATATTACACTTCTTATGGGCGCAATGCTCGCTGGTGTTATTGGAGTCGTGTGGCTTAAGTATGATTATGCAACAATTGAAAAAGGTATCATAGACGGTATCATGACAGGTATGCAGGCCTGTTTGATTCTATGGACTGTCGGACCTCTTATCGGAACATGGATCGTGAGCGGAGTCGTACCGACAATGATATACTACGGACTCGCAATACTAAGCCCTTCTATTTTCCTGTTTGCAGCACTGATCATTTGTTCTGTCGTATCCCTGTCAACCGGGACATCGTGGGGAACTACAGGTACAGTAGGTATAGCGCTTATGGGTATTGCACTCGGTCTTGGCATCCCGGCGCCTCTTACTGCTGGTGTTGTAATTTCGGGTGCATACTTCGGTGATAAAATGTCGCCTCTGTCGGATACGACGAACCTGGCGCCAGCTGTTGCAGGAACAGACCTTTTTCAGCACATCAGAGCAATGTGCTGGACAACCGGCCCTACTTATATTATTGTTGCTGTGATAACGATCGCCATTGGTTTTAAATATTCAGGCGGTACGCTTGACACTGCTAAAATTGCAGCCATACAGGCTCTTATGGATGCGGAGTTCTGGATCAACCCGATCGCCCTTATTGCTCCTATATTAGTTATAGGGCTTTCTGCAATGAGCAAACCGGCTCTCCCAAGCCTTTGGGCAGGTATTTTCGTTGCCATTATTTTTGCTGTTGTACAGGGCAACGGTCTAGGTGATATCCTCAATATAATGCAGAATGGTTATTCACCGACAGTTTCAGCTGCCATTTCGGGTGCCGGCGAGGATGCTGCAGCTCTTGCAAAGGCTCTTGCCGAGCATAATCTGACTGCTCTGGATCCAAAGGTTGCGCTTGAAGCTGCGAATGATGTTGTAAAACTTATGTCACGCGGCGGGCTTCAGTCTATGAACTGGACAATCTCCCTGATCATATGCGCATTTACTTTCGGGTTCACGATGGATACTCTTGGATTCCTGAAAGTTCTGCTTGAAGCGATAATGAAGCCGATCAAGTCTGTCGGCGGCATGGTTGCAACAACTATTCTTTCATGTTTTATATGCAATGTTTTCCTTGGTGACCAGTACCTTTCGATCGCAATGCCTGGTACCATGTTCAGACCGGCGTATGAACTGAAGGGGCTTCATCCAAGGATGCTTTCACGTTCGCTTGAAGACTGCGGAACACTTACGTCAGTGCTTATCCCGTGGAACACATGCGGCGCGTATCAGTCAGGAGTCCTCGGAGTGCCTACCGTACAGTATATACCTTATGCATTCCTGAACTATATGAATCCGCTGATAGCGATACTGATCACTTACATGGGCATTGGCATAGCCTGGCGCGGCAAGAACGGCGAGCCAGTGATAGGCGGCAAAAAACGCCCGGCAGAACTGGCATAGCAAAAAGGGATTTTTAATTGTTTCAAAAACTTGCAAAGATTGAAAAACTGCTTATTTCCAAGTCCGGGCAGACGGCAGGCAACTTTAAAACGGCTACTTTTGCTGCAATAGGAGTATATCTGATTGGCATAACGCTTTGGAGATATTACGCGCTTGGGACAACAGAAAAGGCGGTTTCGAACACGATAATAGGCTTGAGCAGCTTCTTTGCGCTTAAGTATGAGAAAGTGAATTATATTTCCCCTCTCGGTATTGTGAGAGAAACTCATACTTGGATAACTCATCACAGAGAGATAATGAAATGGGAGGAAATCAAATTCATAACCATCATGCACAAACACAATGAAGCTATGGTTTTTTTTGAAAGAGACGTATTGGGTTGGAAGGTGCTGTTTGAAGAAAAACAGATCGACGGGCTCAAAAAACTTTTCAAATTATACATACCAGAAATTGATGTGAACGATATATCAAGATGATTTAATGTGATATAAAAAAAGCGGCTGCCGGTTATTTAAACTTGGCAGCCGCTTATTTTATATCATTTTTCGTATCTTTAAATCCGCATTGGGTAAATTCTGTTTATTTACTGCAGTAAATAAACAGAATCAATTGCCTGCTTTTTTCACCTCTTCGGCGACATTTCTGCCAAGCAGCCTGCATTTTTCAAGGTCTTCTTCCGTCGGACATGATTTTACTTCAACAGAAGGATCAACAAGCTGCCAATCTCCTCCCTTATCGGCAAAAATCTGCAGTTCGGCAAGGGCTCCTTTGCTCCAGCTATATGAGCCGCAAATCCCAAGTATCCTGTTTTTCATCATTTTGTTCGAAAGCGTACGGCAAAGGTGGGCCATAGGAGGATATAATTCAGTGTTGTAAGTGCAGCTTCCAAGAACAAGTCCGCGATAGCGCCATATATCGCGCACCATGAATGATACGTTGGAACGTGAGACATCATGTACTATTACGTTCTGTATACCTGCTTCCGAAATGGAGCGCGCAATGGCGTCTGTCATAAATTTTGTATTGCCGTACATTGAACCGTAAACGACCACAACGCCTTCCTCTGTTTCATGACGGCTCCACTTATCGTACAAATCAATTATGTGCTGCGGGTCTGTCCTATATATAGGGCCGTGAGCCGGGCAAATTATGTTCAGGTCAAGGTAACGGACTTTTGCGATCGCTTTTTGTGTCGGAGCAGCGTACCGTCCTACTATATTGGCAAAGTACCGCAGCGTTTCCGATTCATAATGCGCCATATCCAGTTCATCATCAAATATCCCGCCTTCAAGCGCGCTGAATCCGCCGAAAGCATCCGTTGAAAAAAGGACCTTGTCGGACATATCGTAAGTGACCATACTCTCCGGCCAGTGCACCATCGGTATCATAGCGAATGTCAGTTTGTGATATCCGAGGTCCAGAATGTCTCCTTCCTTCACCTCTATGAAATTGTCGTTTATTTTATAGAATGCGCTTATCATCTCTATTGTTTTCTTATTGCCGACGATCTTCATTTCCGGATAAATCTGTCTTAGCATTCTGATCGAGCCTGAATGGTCAGGTTCCATGTGATTTACTATAAGGTAATCCACACATTTTCCTTCCGGCATTACGGAAGTCAGCCTTTCTATGTAGTCCATGAAATTGGAGCTTTTGATAGAATCAATCAATGCTGTTTTAGTGTCATTGATGTAATATGCGTTATAGGCAACACCGCGCGGCAGCGTCCACAGCCCCTCAAACAGGTCCGTCTCGCGGTCGTTGCCTCCTATCCAGTAAATAGAATCAGTTACCTTTATTGCTTTCTGCATTTTTTACCCTCCCATTATTTTTTATCAGCGCATGTATTATCTCATTTTTCCAAATAACAGTGTTATAGTTCTTATTCAGAATAGAAATATTATATTTTATATAATAGCTTATTTAACAGATATTCATAAAAACTGTGATGTAACATACAGGAATGCATCTCACAATAGATGTGATATTTCTGAATATACAGAATAAATATTAACGTAAAAATTATTTTTTTGATAAGTAAAATTTTTCTGATAATTTAAGCAGGATATTTTCAGAGTAAATATTATCATGTTTTTAGTATATGTATTTAATGCTAAACGAGAAAAATTAGTGTATTTTAAAGTATTTGTACTAAATGTCCAAAAACAGCAATGTAATATCGGTGCCATAAATTATATAAATCAACTTGTTTGAAATGACCTGTCAAATGTTGCAATTTTTACCGACCTGCTTGATAATAGCAGGGTGTGGTTTTTTTTAACCTAATTAAGTGTGCAGGTGATCATGGATAATGATCATTATATGTTTCTAAGGAGGCGGAGTACGTGTTCGATCCAAAACAGCTCCAGGAAGTAGCAGAAGGCAAAAAAGCCTATGAGGCAGCAGTCGAAAAGGCTCTGACAAAAGGTCCCGAAAGAAAAGAGAACTTTACCACGGGCGGAGGAATTCCTCTTAAGAGGACATATACGCCTGAGGATCTTGAGGGTCTTGATTACGGAAAAGACCTGGGATTTCCAGGGCAATATCCTTATACAAGGGGCGTACAGCCTACTATGTACCGCGGCCGTTTTTGGACGATGCGCCAGTATGCCGGCTTTGCAACAGCAGAAGATTCAAACAAACGTTACCGCTATCTTCTGAGTCAGGGAACTACCGGACTTTCAGTAGCGTTCGACCTTCCAACCCAGATAGGGTATGATTCTGATGATCCTATGGCTATAGGTGAGTGCGGCAAGGTTGGTGTCGCGATAGACAGCCTTGCTGACGCAGAAATACTTTTTGACCAGATCCCGCTGGATAAAGTCTCGACATCAATGACTATTAACGCTCCGGCATCGGTCCTTCTTGCAATGTACATAGCTGTTGCGGAAAAACAGGGTGTGCCGATGAGCGCGCTTTCCGGAACGATTCAGAATGATATTTTGAAGGAATATATTGCGCGTGGTACATATATTTTCCCTCCCAAGCCGTCAATGCGTCTCATAACAGATATATTTGAATTCTGCAGCAAAAATATCCCCAAGTGGAATACGATCTCTATTTCAGGCTATCACATCCGTGAAGCCGGATCAACGGCGATACAGGAAGTAGCTTTTACTCTTGCCGACGGCATCGCATATATTGAAGCGGCGATAAAAAGCAGGACAGGATCCTAATGTATTCGGCAAGCGCCTCTCCTTCTTCTTCAATGCGCATAACGATTTCCTTGAGGAAGTTGCAAAATTCCGCGCAGCACGCAAGATATGGGCGAGAATAATGAAAGATCGTTTCGGCGTGAAGGATATGCACGCTCAGACACTTCGCTTCCATACGCAGACTGCAGGATGCACTCTGACAGCACAGCAGCCGGAGATCAATATCGTACGGGTAGGCATACAGACAATGGCGGCAGTATGCGGAGGCACTCAGTCGCTGCACACTAACAGCCTTGACGAAGCACTTGCGCTTCCTACGGACAAATCAGTACGTATCGCGCTTCGTACGCAGCAGATAGTTGCATATGAGTCAGGCGTGACCAACACGGTCGACCCGCTTGCCGGCAGTTATGTCGTTGAATCACTCACGAAGCAGATCGAAGAGGGTGCCTTGGAATATATCAATAAGATAGATGAAATGGGCGGAATGATGACGGCTATCGAAAAGGGCTATCCTCAGAAGAATATCCAGGATTCAGCCTATCAATACCAGAAGTCCATTGAATCAGGAGACCGGATCATCGTTGGTGTCAACAAATTCCATATTGACGAAGATACATCAGGACGCAAGCTTCTTAAGGTCGATGCCAGCGTTGGCGTCAACCAGATCAGGAAGCTCCAGGCCATGAAAGAAAAACGCGATAACGTCAAGGTGAAGGATACACTCGAAGCTATCCGCAAGGGTGCAGAGGGCGAAGATAATCTTATGCCGCTCATTCTTGACGCAGTGCGCTGCTATGCGACAGAGGGCGAAATCTGCGGCGTTCTTCGCGGCGTATTTGGCGAATATAAAGAAAACGTGGTTCTTTAGTTTTTTTAGGGAACTGATAAGGAGGAAGATAAAATGGACCGTAAAATACGCGTAGTTGTCGCGAAGCCTGGCCTTGACGGACATGACCGCGGAGCTAAAGTAATTGCAAGAGCGTTCAGAGATGCAGGAATGGAAGTAATTTATACGGGGCTTCGTCAGACCCCGGAGCAGATAGTTGCTACGGCTATACAGGAAGATGCCGACGCGATAGGCATAAGCATCCTTTCCGGTGCCCACGAATACTGTTTTAAAACTATAATAGATCTGCTCAAGGAAAAGAATGCCAGCGACATTATAGTATTCGGCGGAGGTGTTATCCCTGAGTCTGATTATCCTACGCTGCTGGGATTCGGTGCGGGCGCTATATTCGGACCCGGTACTCCGACAACTGAAACAATAGCCTGGCTTGAAAAAGCAGTTGAAGAAAAGAGAGCGAAAGAGGCGTAATCAATGAAGACGACAGTAATTGACCATATCGGAATTGCAGTAAAGGATATAAATGAATCCCTTAAATTCTGGGAAGCTACGATGGGTATCAAATGCCATGGTGTTGAAGAAGTTGCTGAACAGAAAGTAAAAACGGCATTTCTTCCTATCAAGGATACTGAAATAGAGCTTCTTGAGCCAACAAGTCCTGAAAGCCCTGTCGCAAAGTTCATAGATGCAAAGGGAGAAGGAATTCATCATATGGCTATCAGGGTGGAGAACCTTGAGGCTACGCTTGCTGAGCTTAAGGAAAAAGGCGTACGTCTGATCGATGAAAAACCGCGCAGCGGAGCAGGCGGAGCCAAAATTGCATTTCTTCATCCGAAGGCGACGGGCGGGATACTGCTCGAGCTGAGTGAGCGTGAGTAATAATCCAGCAAGAATAGTAAGTCCCCGTGCTTATATAACACAGCACGGGGTCCATTTGTAAAAAATACCGCAGGTTCCACAAGTACCAGATAATTGAGGAGGTTAGTAGTATGGCGGACAAAACGATTGACGAGCTGTGCGCAAGTCTTGTTGAAAAACGGGAGAAAGCGGCGCAGGGCGGTGGAGCAAAAGCCATTGCCAAACAGCACGAGAAAGGCAAGATGACCGCACGTGAGCGGATCGATGCAATTCTCGACCCTGGCAGTTTTGTGGAAATAGATGAATTTGTCGAGCATCGTTGTGTAAACTTCGGACTTGATAAGACCATCTTTCCAGGAGACGGTGTAGTAACAGGTTACGGTACAATTGACGGACGCATCGTTTATCTTTTCAGCCAGGATTTTACAGTAATGGGCGGTTCTCTTGGAGAGATGCATGCAAAGAAGATATGCAAAATCCTGGATTTGGCCCTTACAAACGGAGCCCCTTGCATTGGAATAAACGATTCCGGCGGCGCCCGTATCCAGGAAGCTGTTGATGCTCTTTCCGGATATGGCAACATATTCTTCAGAAACGTTAAGGCAAGCGGCATAATACCGCAGTTCTCCATAATTGCGGGTCCATGCGCAGGCGGCGCTGTGTACAGTCCTGCTCTTACCGATTTTGTATTCATGGTTGATAAAGTAGGTATCATGCACATTACCGGACCTGCCGTTATCAAGGCAGTAACAGGCGAGGATGTTACCTCGGAGCAGATCGGCGGCGCCCGTGCGCATAACGCCACTTCCGGCTGTGCGCACTTCTTTGCAGGCAATGAGGCTGAATGCTATTCGCAGGTGCGCAAAGTCCTGAGTTATCTCCCCAGCAATAATATGGAGGAGCCGCCTTTCGCAGATACGGGCGATGCCCCGTCACGCATGGATGCTTCACTGCGTGATATGGTGCCTAGCAACCCCAATAAGGGTTATGATGTACGTGACGTTATAAGAAAAGTTGTCGATAATGCCGATTTCTGTGAAGTACAGGAGCTGTACGCACAGAATATAGTAACTGGTTTTGCCAGAGTGGGCGGACGTGTAATTGGCATAATAGCCAATCAGGCTAAATTTATGGCAGGATGTCTTGATATAGACGCATCCGATAAAGCCAGCCGCCATATCCGTATCTGTGATGCGTTCAATCTCCCGATAGTCACATTTGAAGACGTACCGGGCTATCTGCCCGGACTTAATCAGGAAATGGGCGGCATAATCAGACACGGTGCAAAACTTCTGTATGCATACAGCGAAGCTACTGCACCTAAGATAACTATAGTTCTGCGCAAGGCTTACGGCGGGTCATACCTTGGAATGTGCAGCAAAGATCTCGGCGCGGATGTAGTTCTTGCATGGCCGCAGGCCCAGATAGCCGTTATGGGTGCAGAAGGTGCCGCAAATATTATTTTCCGCAAGGAAATAGATGCGGCGGAGGATAAGGCAGCAACACGCGCACAGAAGATCGAGGAATACAAAGAGGCGTTCGCAAATCCGTTCTGCGCAGCAGCGCGCGGTTTTGTAGACAGGGTTATACTTCCTGAGGAAACACGTCCCGCGCTTTATCAGGCTCTTCTGATGACAGATTCTAAGAGTGAGCTGCGTCCGAAGCGTAAGCACGGCATAATGCCGAACTAAAAAGGAGAGTCCTTAACGATGGAAATGTCAATATCTTCTCATTTTGTAGGCCCAGTCGGCGGACTTATAATGTCTTTGATAGCTTTCAGCATAGTGTTCATAATCATAACAGGACTTATGTTCATGATGATGGCGCTGAAGCATTTCTGCAAAGCTATTGAGTCAGTAGGCGGGTCGAAAGAAACGGTGCAGAAGCCCTCAGCACCGGCATCGTCAGCTGCAAAAGCTGTAGCAGCCGCTCCTGATGACAGCGCTGAACTGCTTGCAGTGATTTCGGCCGCCATAGCTGCAATGTGCGGAAGTTCTGCACGTGTGGTTGGATTTGCTCCTGCCAATATAAAAACTCCTATTTTAACAAATTGGAAGTTTGTGGGCAGAATGCAGAATATCGAAGGATTTCAGGATTAATTACCAACTAAAATATTCAAGGAGGTTTTTCTCTGATGGCACGTAAATATAGAGTTACCGTAAATGGCAAGGCATATGATGTAGATGTTGAAGATCTCGGCGCAGGTTCACCTGCAGCAGCACCTGTAGCGGCACCAGCACCCGTTTTCTGCACCTGCAGCGGCACCTGTGGCAGCACCAGCTCCTGCATCGGCACCGGTAAATGCGGGCGGAGCAGGTTCTATTGATGCACCGATGCCCGGCAAGGTCCTGAAGCTTCTTGTTGCAGAGGGTGCGCCAGTAACAGCCGGTCAGCTAGTACTCCTGCTCGAGGCAATGAAAATGGAAAACGAAATATATGCGCCGGAAGGCGGAACTGTAACACGGGTCTGCTGCAAAGAAGGAGATAATGTCAATACGGGCGATACTCTCCTGGTTATCGGATAAACTGCTGTAGCAGTATTTATCAGGGAGGGATATTGAATGGAAGTTTATTTGACTGCGCTAAGCGGCGTCATTCAGCAGTCTGGAATACTTGCGCTGAATGTGCCGACACTTATAATGATACTGGTGTCATTTATACTGCTGTACCTTGCAATTGCAAAAGGTTTCGAGCCCCTTCTCCTTATGCCTATTGCTTTTGGATGCCTGCTCGTTAACCTGCCGCTTTCAGGGATCATAGATCAGGGCGGTTTCCTGTATTATATAAAATTCGGTATAGACCATGAAATATATCCGATAATCATATTTATGGGAATTGGCGCGCTTACCGACTTTGGTCCTCTTCTTGCAAACCCGATCACATTTCTTCTCGGTGCATCGGCCCAGCTTGGAGTTTTTATTGCTGTTATCGGTGCAATGTTCATGGGATTTACCATCCAGGAGGCTGCAGGCATAGGTATAATCGGCGGAGCCGACGGTCCTACTGCAATTTATCTTTGCACAAAACTGGCCCCGCAGATACTTCCTGCGGTAGCTGTTGCGGCGTATAGCTATATGTCGCTTGTACCTCTTATCCAGCCGCCTGTCATCAAGCTTTTTACAACGAAAAAAGACCGTGCAATAAAGATGGAGCAGCTTCGTCCAGTAACCAGGGTCGAACGCATACTTTTCCCGATAGTGTCGACAGTAGCTGTTGGACTTATACTTCCTCCGGCAGTCCCGCTTATCGGTATGCTTATGTTCGGAAACCTGCTTCGCGAATGCGGCTGCACAGAGAGGCTTTCTCTCGCTGCACAGAATGAGATACTGAATGCGACGACGATTTTCCTGTCGATTTCTGTAGGAGCAACTATGAATGCAGAATCATTCCTTACTGTTGCCACTATTAAGGTCATAGTACTTGGGCTTATCGCATTCATGTTCAGCACGGCTGGCGGTGTGCTCTTCGGCCAGCTTATGAAGGTCCTTTCCGGCGGGAAGATAAACCCGGTAATCGGTGCGGCAGGCGTATCGGCCGTCCCGATGGCAGCCCGTGTATGCCAGAAGGTCGTGCAGAAGGAGTATCCTGGAAGTTATATTCTCATGCATGCTATGGGGCCGAATGTTGCCGGAGTTATAGGGACAGCAGTGGCCGCGGGAGCTATGCTTACCTTACTTACTAAGTAAGCTGAGCGCCGGCAATAAGCAACGCTAACTTCACAATATTCGAAAGAGACCGCTCAGCGTATTTTAATACGCCTACGCGGTCTCTTTTTTCATGTTGCATCGTTATCGCCGCTTCTTGCCGGCGCTTACGAATGTTATCGCAATAAGCAACGCTAACTTCACAACATTCGAAAGAGGCCGCTCAGCGTATTAATATTCGCCGACTGGTCCTTTGTCTTCATTTGGTAAATACGGAGCCTAAACAATGCTAAAACGTAAATAAGAAAATTAACAAAATAATTATTATAAATTTATTGTACAATGACTAGCTTTTGGTATGCCAATAGTGTAAAATTATACAGTATGCTGTTGGGAGGCAATAATAGTGGAAGATAAACCGTTATCAATTCAAGTCTATGAGGCAATAAAAAAAGATATAGTTTCTTTAAAATATCCTCCGGGTTCATATCTTAGGGAGAGAGAATTGGCAGAAAATCTTGGAGTAAGCAGAACGCCTGTGAGAGAGGCCATCCATAGGCTCTCTCAGGAATTTTGGGTAATTTCAGGTGATGGGAAAAAAATGCAGGTACGTCCTGTGACTGCTGCAGATGTGCGAGAGATAATCCAAATAAGAAATATAATTGAATTTTCAGCAATAGACTGGCTGGTCAGTAAGGGAGAACCAAGAGTAGTTGCGGGTCAGCTTGATTCGATACTGAATGAGATGAAAAAGACTACAGAGCAATATGTCTTTACAAATTTAGACCTCAGCTCGCATAGTCTTATAATTAAAAGTATGCAAAACGAACGACTGATCAGGTTTTGGGCAACGATACAGGAAGAAGTGATCAGGATGGGGCTTATGGCCTTAAGAGGTGAGTATCGTTTTGAAGAAGTAATACATGAGCATGAAATTTTAGTTAATGCCCTATGGAAAAAGGACCCTGAGGAAGTCAAGGGAGCTATGAAAGATCATCTTGAAAAAAGTTTTGCTTCGCTTCTTGCACATCTTGACATCCCAGAGGGAGCATTCAATAGTAAATTCAATGGAAATATTAGTAAGTAAATTCTTATGATCTCACTATACAATAATATTGGGTTGCTATATTCTAAAACAGCAAGACATTTTTAACTATAATAAACAAATACGTATAATTTATTATATAATCCAAATAATTCCAGGCGGCGAGTAAATTTTTAAAATTTCTCGCTGCCTGTTTTTTATAAATTTTGCTTGACAACTATGTATCCAATTGAGATAATTGGCATACCAAAAAAATTATGGGATATAGTTATAGTTGTGGCATGTCATGCTGTAGCATTCCCCTGCAACCCAAAAAGGAGCGTGTTGATATTAATGAAGTTTTATGTAAAAGAAAAAGACGGCAACGAGAAAAATATTGACTTTAAACCGGTACATATTATTAACGCCGGGTATACAGGAAGAGACCAGGCTGCTGTCCAGGCCCACATAGACGAACTTAAGGAGGAGGGTATTCCTGCTCCTGATAAAACGCCGGTATACTTTACCAAATTTGAAGAGAGGATCACCCAAGAAAACTCTTTTGAAGTTTTGGACGAAACAGACCATTCAGGCGAAGCGGAGTTTGCTCTCTTGTTTGACAATGGAGAAGTTTATGTCGGAGCAGGCAGTGATCATACTGACAGAAAGCTGGAAACGGTAGATATTCCAAAAGCCAAGCAGGTATACCCCAACACGATCAGCAGAGATCTCTGGAAGCTTTCAGATGTTGTTGATCATTGGGATGACATAGTTATCCGCAGTTGGATCAAGGTGGATGGAGTAAGAACACTCTTTCAGGAAGCAGCGCTCACAGCTATGCTGGATGCCAACGATATCATCGATCGCGTAAAAAAACTTCTTGTTGATCCCGAAGAAACTCAGGGCCTGGTGGTTTATTCAGGAACTGTAGCGTCGATCATTAAATCAGAATACAGCCCCTACTTTGAAGTGGAACTTGAAGACCCTGTACTTGGAAGAAAACTTCGTAATTATTACGAGCTGAAGCCAAAGTCATTCTGGTACAAAGGGGACTAAGCAAGGCAGTATTTCTAATAGTTGTATGAAGCAGTTTTACTATATTAATTCCAAATTTAAGGAGGCTTTACAGCAATGGCAAAACAGGAATATGAAATTTGCGATGTTGATCTTTACGGTGAATGGCGTCTGGTAGAGGGTGGCTACAATGGTACAATGGAAAAAGTTCTTTCTTATGACCCCGAGACCGGAAACTACACAAGGCTTCTGAAATTCCCCCCTCAGACCAAAGTCCCTGATCTTCTTTCTCATGACTTCTGTGAGGAAGTCTACATTCTTGAAGGTTTCCTCAAAGACGAGAAGAAAGATATAACGATGAAGGCAGGGTATTATGGAAGTCGTCTGCCCGAAATGAAGCATGGTCCCTATGACATCCCGCTCGGCTGTGTAACGATGGAGATCCGTTATCAAGATCCCTCGAAGCCCATCGATCATGAATGCACGCTTTTGAAGAATAAGCTGGGAGCTCCCAGATAAATTCAAACATGAATTTGTGTTGGAAGAAAAACGGTAGAAAGACTGTTTTTCTTCCATTTTTTTAAAAATCAGGAGGTAAAAAAATAATGAAGCCAAATCTTGCCGTAGAGTACTGCGGAGTTAAATTCAAAAATCCCATGGTCATAGCATCTGCTTCCCCGAGTAAAAAACGGTGAATACATGAAGCGCTGTGCAGATTCAGGAGCTGGCGGAGTCATCGCAAAAACTTTCAGCCCTGAACCTCTCGCACAGAAGTACGTATCCCCCCGTTTTACGGTCCTGAATAAAAAAGGCTGGCCCCACAGTTATTCAAACTATTCCTGCGAATTTTTGGCAACATACAATACAGAACAATGGATGCAGGAAATGAAAGCAGCTAAAACCGCATGTGACCAGAGAGACTGCACCCTGGTAGGAAGCATATCAGGGAACTCAAAAGAGAGCTGGACAGAACTGGCAAAAAGGATGGAAGACATAGGACTTCCAATGCTTGAGCTGAACTTTGGCTGTCCGCACCCAAAGGATCTTGGCTATAAGAGCGGCCAGGAGCTGGGAAACTCTCCCGAGGCGGCGGCAGAAGTAACGAAGATAGTCTGTGACAGCGTAAATATCCCTGTCTTTGTAAAATTGACAAGCGAAGCAGTTAATATTGTTGATGTTGCGGGTCTGTGCAAAGCTTCGGGAGCAGCAGGTTTTACAGTTGTCAACAGATTCTCTGCGCTGGATGTAGACATAGAAACAGGACGCCCTCTTCTTCACGGAGGCTTTGCCGGAGTTGGAGGTCCCTGGATGAGACCTATCACACTTAAATGGATAGCAAAAATAGCAGAGGCACACGGTATGCCTATCTCTGCAACGAACGGTATATTCAGCTGGGAAGATGTGATCAAGTGCATCATGTGCGGAGCTACCACAGTCCAGACCTGTACAGCTATCATGTACGGCCCGAAACAGTTTGGCGAGGTAAAGGTCTTCCTTGAAGGAGTAGAAAAATATCTTGTCGAACACAATATCGATGATATCAATAAGCTGAGAGGCATAACACTGCCCCAGATCACGACATGGGACAAGGTCGACCGTGATCACAAGGCGATCAGCAGAGTCGTTGAAGAAAAAATGCATTGGCTGTGGACTTTGTCCCAGCTGGTGTTTTCTACGACGCCATCCGGATGGTCGAAAAAGACGGCAGAAAGAAAGCAATTATCGATCCCAACAAATGCGACGGATGTGGACTTTGCCCCGCCCTTTGTCCCAAGGATGCAATAGTTATGGAGGGTGAAGTACCAATATACCTTGGTGATTTTAATTAATATCATCTTAATAATTTCTAATGGATTCACTACTCAAGTTGAATTGAAGGAGCTGAACTAAAGTGGAGATGAAAACTATATCTTTCTCCGTAAACGGAAAACCACAAAAGGTCCATGTCAGAACAAACTGGACACTGGCCAGCGTCCTCAGGGAACAGTTAGGTCTTCTGGGAACAAAGATCGGTTGCGGAGAGGGAGAATGCGGTGCCTGTACTGTTCTGATGAATGGTAAGACCGTAACTTCCTGCCTGGTCCTGGCAGTACAAGCTGACGGAGCGGAAATAATAACAATAGAGGGCCTTGAAAATATGGATGGGACACTTCATCCGGTCCAGGAAGCCTTTGTTGAGGCCGGAGCGGTACAGTGTGGTTACTGTACTCCCGGAATGGTCATGTCAACCATTGCACTTTTGGAAAAAACACCCCGAGCCTACAGAAGAAGATGTAAGAGAAGGTCTTACTGGAAATCTCTGCAGGTGCACCGGATACCAGAAAATTTTTGAGGCTGTGCAGATCGCTTCCAAGAAAATTAGGAGGGGATAAATATGGCTATGACACGATACGAAAAGGGCGACTACAAAATCATTGGAACTAAGCGTCCATACGTAGACGCAAAAGAAAAAGTAACAGGCAGAACAGTCTATGCGAGCGACATACACCTCCCCGGCATGCTCTATGGTAAAGCGCTTCGGAGCCCCTATCCTCATGCAAAAATTCTGAACGTTGATATTTCTGAGGCGCTTAAGGTGCCTGGAATCAAACAGTACTGACCGGGAAAAATGTCGAACAGTACAAATGGGGTCCTATTACAAAGGACGAGTACCTGATAGCTGTTGATAAGGCTAACTATACCGGCGATGAAGTTGCAGCGGTAGCAGGGATAGATGAAGAGGCCTGTGATGAAGCTATTTCAAAGATAAGAGTTGAATATGAACCCCTTCCTGCCATCTTAAGCATGCATGACGCAATGAAGGATGGGGCCCCTCTCATACACGAATCAGCACCCCAAAATATCTGTAATCATTTCGATATACATCATGGACTTGACACTGATGATGTCTTTAAAAACGCATATTACGTCCATGAGGGGGAATATGAGACCAGTCTGCACTACCAGGGCTATATTGAGCCTATGGCCGGAGTGTCTGTCTGGGACGCACATAACAACGTGACCATGTATGCAGGTATTCAGACTCCAACATGGTCAAGGAACGATTATGCGGTTGCTTTGGGTATCCCGGTAGAAAACATGCGCATAGTACAGCCTCCCTTTGGAGGAGGATTTGGCGGAAAGCTCTCTCAGCCTGTTCATCCGCTTGGAGCCCTTATAGCTAAATATGCAAAACAGCCCGTTCGTTTAGTACTGGACAGGGTCGAAGACTTTCAGTGCGCACTGCCCAGGCTTCCCATGTACTTCAAGATCAAAACGGCATGGGATAAAGAAGGAAAGTACCTTGGTAAGTATACATACATTATTGCGGACCAGGGAGCTTATGCATCATATGGTGCCGCAATAGCCCTCACTGCTATGTATCGTATCGACATAATGTACAAATGCCAGGCATTGAGATCTGTCTGTGATCTTGTCTACACAAATAAGGTCCCGACCGGATGTTACAGAGGATTTGGAAATGCACAGAAGCATTTTGCACATGAAACACATCTGGATGAAGTCGCTGAAGTGCTCAATATCGCACCGGATGAACTTCGTCTACGCAATTTCTCAGGTGAAAACTATAAAAACCCCCATGGATGGAACACAAACAGCAATGCGGTTTCTGACTGTATGAAGAGGGGACTGGAAGCTTCTGAATATCACGATAAGCGCAAGAAATTCTTTGTTGTAAATTCGGATGAGAACAATCACATCAAAAAGGGTATCGGCTTTGCAGCATGTGTCCATGTATCCGGAAACAGATCCTTCATCAAACCCTTTGAAGGGGCAGCCGCGCTTTTAAGAATGAATGAACAGGGTAAGGTTTATGTCTTCTCAAATGAACCTGATATGGGACAGGGGATCAGGACAGTACATTCTATGTGTGTCCAGGAAGTGCTTAGTATTTCTGAAGAACATGTATGCACAACCACGCCCGATACCGATATCGTTCCATTCGGGCTGGGTTGTTTTGCCAGCCGTGGAACATATATGTCAACAGGTGCACTTCATATGGCACTAAATGACATGAAGAGCAAATTGATCAAGATAGGTTCAGAGATTCTGGAACTCCCGGAAAGTGATCTGGATCTGGAAAATGAATTTGTTGTATCAAAAACAGATCCTGAAAAGAAAGCGAGCTACGCAGACATTGCATGGAAACACGTCTGTGATTATCCGGACAGCACATCTTGGGGATAGGGTACTTTACTCCAGAAGGAGTCGAATATCCTGATGCCACAAAATACAATAACATATCCGGCGGATATGCTTTTGGCTGCCAGGTAGCAGAGCTTGAAGTAAACACAAAGACAGGCCAGGTCAAAGTAAACGAAATGTGGGGCATTCACGATTCAGGACAGCCTATCAATCTGCTTGCCATTGAAGGTCAGGTGCACGGAGGCATGGCTCAGGGGTATGGGTGGGCGCTAATGGAAAACCTTGCTTACAACGACAAAGGCAAACTCATGAATCCTTCATTTCTTGACTACCAGATGCCTACAGCTGCCGATATACCAAAGATAAATGCTGAATTCGTCGACTCATTTGAATGGACGACCGGTTTCGGAGCAAAATCTATTGGTGAGGCTTCCTTGATAGGAGCTGCTCCGGCAATACAGAATGCGGTCTACAATGCTGTGGGAGTAAGGATCAATACAATGCCTATAACAGCAGAGAAAATCCTTAAAGCTCTAGAGGAAAAAAAAGAGGCATCTAAATCAAAGGACTAGTGTCGAGTAGGAGGGATGACAGATGAACAATATAAAATATTTTTTGCCCAAATCTTTGGAAGAAGCCGTTAAATATCTATCAGACAACAGCGATGCTAAGGTCCTTGCTGGAGGAACAGATCTGGTGGTCAAGTGGAAAAAGACAGGCTGTCCGGATATGCACTTGATGGATATAAGAGGTATAGATAAATTTGCTGAAATGCTCGAGCTCCCAGATGGATTCTTTATCGGAGCCGGGGCTTCGATCGAGCAGGTCGAATCCTGCGAAAAGATCAAGGCAGACTATCCGATCCTTTCAGAAGCAGCGCGCAATGTTGGTTCAAGTGCAGGTGCGAAACCTGGCAACTATCGGCGGCAACAGCTGTAACGCCGCTCCTTCTGCGGATACGGTCCTTCCCCTTATCGTTTATGGAGCAGAGGCAGTCATTGTTTCTGTCTCAGGAGAGAGGAGATGTACATTGAAGGACTTTTTTGTCGGTCCCGGAAAAACAGTCATGGAGCCCGGAGAAATGCTTAAAGGCTTTGTACTGCCAAAAACCAAAACCTTGCACGGTGGCATCATTTGCCAAGCACAGCAGACGCGCAGGCATGGACCTTGCAACTGTAGGGGTCGCTGTCAGGATCTGCCTAAAAAAAGGAGAAACAGTAGCTGAAGAAATTTCAGTAGCTCTTGGTGCGGTCGGTCCGGTGCCTGTTTCTGTGAAGGGGATAGAAAAATTTAACGGGGCGGATCTTTCTTCTGACAATGTGCTTAAGGAAATTGCCGAGTATTCATTGAACAGGCATCTCCGATCACTGACGTTAGGGGATCTAAGGACTACAGAAGCAAAATGATAGTCCAGAATGTAAAGGACTGCATCTGCAAAGCAATAAAAACTGACTGATTTCCAAACACGATAATTAAATAGGTTTTACTAAGCCCTGTATAAATACTGCCGGCGTTTTTGTGCAGGGCTGCTGTTGTCCTTATGTTAAAAATCATCAGAAACAAATGAAAAAAAGAAAACAAGGGGGATGAAGTAAATGCTATTTTGTGCTTGGGAAAAAGGCTCCGGATTTATGAATGGGTTGAAATCTTTTTGGGGTGATCAGAATTTCGCGAATGTTAGCAACGGTATTATCGATGGTCTTGCATTTGGTATTATCGCTATTCCTTTAATACAGAAGGCTGCTGGATCTGCAAATCTTGCCCCGGAGCTTTTGAACAGCTGGCTAGTTACTGTTTATGTAGGTGGAGGCATAATCAGTATTATTATGGCTCTTTATTACAAACTGCCGATTGTAGGTGCCTGGTCTATACCCGGAGCTTTTGCACTTGCGCAGGTAATGGGTAACTTTACATTCAATGAGACTGTCGGAGGGTTTTTAACAGCGGGTCTGATCGTTTTCTTGCTGGGAATAACGGGTACTATCAAACAATTGGTACGAAGGATACCAACTCAGATAATGATGGCAATGGTTGCAGGAACGCTTTTGGGTGGGCCTCAAAGCTGGTAGGAGCTTTTAAGACAGCCCCCGTTATCTCTTTTGTTGGACTTCTTGGATACGTGGTCTGTAAAAGATACCTAAAAAAAATACCTGCAGTTGTAGGTACAATGGTATTTACCTTGGTAGCTGCAGCTGTTATGCAAAAGCTTCAATTTAACGGACTTGATTTTGGAGTTGCAAAACCAGTATTTATCCTCCCCGCATTCAACGGAGCGGCCTGCCTTTCAATTGGCGTTCCCCTCGCTTTGCTTGTTGTTTGTGCTGAAAATATGCAGGCTATAGGTGTTCAAATCGCTATCGGGAAAAAACCTCCGGTAAACGGAATGACAATAATTTCCGGAATTGGTGGTCTGATAGCTCCCTTCTTCGGTGGTCATAACTGCAACATCGCAGGGCCTATGACGGCATGGGCCGGTTCTGAAGACTGCGGTCCTGTAGACAAGAGATACGTTGCCGCAGTATGGTGCGGAATTATTTTTGCAATAACAGGCATATTTGCACCCCTTACAATGAGTGTTCTTGGCATGCTTCCTGGAGAGGCGACGACAGTTATCATTGGTCTAACGTTGGTCAGCATGATCATTGGCGGCCTTGAGGATTCATTTGGAAGCGGCAAATTCAAGTTTGGGAGCTTTGCATCTTTTGCCGTTGCGATGTCAGGAATAGTTGTTTTGCAGATAGGATCAGCTTTCTGGGCCCTTGTTGTAGGAACCATTATTACGCTCCTCCTTGAAAAGAAAGACTATGACGAAATGAAATCCCCCCTTGACTAGAAATTAGTCAGACTTTTGTTCGGCCATATGCAGCGGGACGTGGGCAATGCTGCGTCCCGCTTGCATTTTCATTAAGTTAAGAATATATATATTATGTTGATGTAAAATTAGATTTCCAATAAAAATACCGGAGGTATGTAAAATGAAGGTCTCTTCGATCCAGCTTGAAATAAAGGATGAACGAAATAAGCAGGAAATGATAAGCCATGTCCTCACAATGATGGAAAAATGCAGAGGCGACGATCTTATCATTCTCCCTGAACTGTGGAACGTAGGTTTTTTCAACTACGACAACTACAAAAACTATGCCGAAACGATCGAAGGAGAGACAGCCTCAGCTATTTCAGTGAAAGCGCGTGAGCTTGGCGCCTATGTTTTCTCCGGAAGCTTTGTTGAGAAACAGGAGGATAGATATTACAACGCAAGCGTCCTTTTCGACAGGGAAGGGAAAAACGTTGCAGAATACAGAAAGATCCACCTTTTTACCTATAAATGCAGGGAGCCCGAGATCCTGACACCGGGAGACAAGCTGACGGTCGTAGACACAGAGTTTGGAAAAATTGGTCTTGCTACCTGCTATGACCTGAGATTTCCGGAACTTTTCAGAAAGATGACCGTTGAAATGGGAGCAGAATTTTTTCTTATTACATCCGGATGGCCATATCCCAGACTAGAAGCATGGAATGTACTTAACCAGGCAAGAGCTCTTGAGAACACATGTTATCTTATTTCATGCAACGCAGCAGGGGTAAACAAGGGCATCAGGCTTGCCGGACACAGCCAGATAGTGGATCCATGGGGCAATGTCCTTGCAGGCACAGGATATGAAGAAGCCATAGTAAGGGCAGAAATATCAAGGGAAGAACTCCTGAGGATCAGGAAAGAATTTCCTGTGCTCAACGACCGGAGATTGTAAAAAAGCAAACATAACGGTGCATTGTTTGCCGGCCGCTTTTATTGGGAAGCGGCCGTTTTATGTATATTTATGTTACTATTCGTTCCGATGACTTTATAAACTGTAAATGATGCAAAAGTGAAAAATATGTCTGGGGTGTTTGTATTGCACGATAAAGAAGTTTCACTGCTCTCTCCGCTTTTCTTAAGGCTTTTTATCCCGTTTGGTCTGGGGGTATTTTATATCGGTACTGCTTGGCAGCGGCAACGCTATTATGTCTCCCATACTTGTGGAAACATTTTCGCTCTCTCCTTCTGATCTGGGATTCATGACATCTATATATCTAATATCTTTTGGGGTGGCGCAGTTTCCTCTGGGTGTTCTTTTGGACCGTTACGGGGCAAGGAAAACTTTGGCGCCCTTTATGCTCTTTGCTGTGGCCGGCGCTGTAGTATTTGCTCTCTCTCAAAATATAGGCCACCTCATATTATCCAGGGCCCTTACCGGGATAGGCCTTTCCGGATGCCTGATGGCCGCATTCAAGGCATATTCAGACTGGCTTCCCTCCGAACGCCTTCCTCTCGTCTTCAGTCTTGAATGCCTTACAGGCGGGATAGGAGGGATGGTCGCAACGAAACCGATCGGATATGCCATAAGTCTTTTCTCGTGGAGATATACTTTTTTATTTCTCGCACTAATTACGTTTCTGATATGCTTGTCAATATGGTTTGTCACTCCAAGAAACGGGCATACCGCTACCGGCAGTAAGATCACATTTGCCAGACAACTCAAAGAAATGCTCTCATTTTTCATGGATCCTCGATTCTGGTTCGTAGCCCCTGTAGTTGTAGCTGCACAGAGCGTGATGTTTGCATACCTTTACCTTGGGTCGGTCCCTGGATGAGGGATGTCGCTCTGATGGAGAGCGCCGAGTCGGGCACATTCATGATGTATGCCTTTACAGGATCTGCTGCCGGGTATTTCCTGAACGGCATACTTGCTGACCTTTTTATGAAAAAGGGCTGGCTTTCATGGGAAAAGATGTATTTGTATTCCGGAGTCCTCTTAACACTGATCCTTGCTTTTATAGCCGTTGAAAACGGAAGGGCTTCTGCGATCCTATGGGGGCTCGTTATGTTCCTGTCCACAATGACCATGATCTCCTTTCCCCTCATGAGAAAGCTTTACGCGAGCAGTGAAGTGGGCAGGGCACTCTCACTTCTAAATTTCACGATATTTCTCATGTCATTCATATTTCAGTGGTTCATTGGTGTAGTTCTTGATTTTTATCCTGTTGTCGATGGACGCTTCTCGGCACAGGGTTATCAGACAAGTCTTGCTGTTATCGTTCTCCTCAATATGGCTGCTGTTATCCACCTGTACTTTGAACTTAGAAAACGCCGTATAATATAATCAAACTTTTCATCAGGCCTTACCGGCATTATTTTTTGCTGTTTCATTTGCATCCCGTTGTGCGATCAAATGCATGCGGGAATTGTAGGGTACAGTTTTCCTGTATGACAGAAGTGATAAAGGAGGAGCAATATGTGCAAAAGGTATGAAATAGAAGCTTCAGAGATAACCCAAATGGTTTATGACTTATCACTTAAGGCGAACAGGATCCTGCCCGAAGGTCTTAAAAAAATTATAAGTACCGCAAGTGACAGAGAAAAGATGCCTCTTGCAAGGCAGGCTTTCTCAGATATTCTTGAAAACGCAAAACTGGCAGAAGAAAAAAGCCTGCCAATATGTCAGGACTGCGGTCTTGCCGTTGTTTTTGTCGAGATAGGACAGGATCTCTGCGTAAAAGGCGGCAGCATAGAAGATGCGATAAACGAAGGTGTCCGAAGGGCATACATTGACGGCTGCCTCCGCAAATCAGTCGTAAAAGACCCTCTCTTCAGAAGGGAAAACAGCGGAGACAACACACCTGCTGTCATACACTGGAAAGTTTCCACCGGCGGTGACGTCAAAATAACAGTGAGCCCTAAGGGCATGGGCAGCGAAAATATGAGCAGGATATACATGCTTAAGCCTGCAGATGGCCGCGAAGGAATCATCAATGCGGTAGTGGAAACAGTTAAGGCGGCGGGGCCCAATCCATGCCCGCCAATAGTGCTTGGTATAGGCATAGGCGGAAATTTTGAGACGGTAGCTCTGGCAGCCAAAAAAGCGCTGCTGAAAGAGGCTGGAGTAAGACACAACGTAAAAGAATATGCTGAGATGGAATGTGAAATTTTGGATCGCGTTAATTCGCTCGGAATTGGTCCTGGAGGCTATGGAGGCATTACTACGGCTCTTGATGCGCATATTGAAACGCTTCCTACTCATATTGCCGGAATGCCGCTGGCGATAAATATATGCTGCCATGCGCTCCGTCATGCAGAATGTGTTTTGGATGGGAGGATGCCATACAATGGCTAAAATAGTAAGAACACCTCTGACGTTTGAATGCATAAATGACCTTCGCGCAGGAGATATTGTGCTTCTTTCCGGAAAAATTCTGATTGCACGCGATGCTGCTCATAAAATGCTTGTTGAAGCAATAAAAGCAGGAGATGAAATACCTTTTTCTCTTACTGATGAAACCATATTTTATGCTGGGCCTGCCCCCACACCTCCAGGTGCAGTAATTGGCCCTATAGGGCCTACAACGAGCGGGCGCATGGATCCTTACACTGTAATCCTGATCGAGCATGGGCTCCGTGGAATGATAGGTAAGGGCAAACGGTCACAGGAAGTTCTTGATGCAATGAAAAAATATGGAGCAGTTTATTTCGGCGCGACAGGCGGAACAGCTGTCCTTCTTTCTTCTTCTGTCGTTTCGGCTGAAAAGGTGGCTTATGATGACCTTGGTCCTGAAGCCATACTTCGACTTGAGGTCAAGGATTTGCCGTTAGTTGTCTTAGCTGATTCTTTTGGAGGCGACATATATATTTCGGGGCCGGAGAAGAAGCAAAAAAAATATTAAAATCTATAGATCCCGATTAATTTTAAATTTCTTTTGCTGTGTACGAATGATTAATATTTAAATTTTAATTATTTATCTTGGTGAAATTTAATTTATTAAATTTTTTATATAAAAAAAAGTTACAAACAAGTGTTTATATGTAGATATGTTTAAAAAATCACAACGAACTACATGGTACTTTTGGTACGATCAGTTTTTAATGATAGCTTAGATGCGCTTTGTATATATTCTAACTATATGCGAAAAAAACTTTATGTTTGCTAATTATAATGGTTCGTACCAGGGATATAATTAATAAAAAAAGGAATAATACTGTTGTAATTATTGTGATGCTTTGTTAAAATGCACCTTGCGGGGAAAAAACTGACTCAAGCGTATAGTACGTCGCGGTATTTTGCTCTTTGATCAGCTTTGTCCTGCACAAATCTTACGGAGGTGTTTTGTATGAAAAGCTAGCAATTGTATTAGCGCTGATTCTTGCTTTTGCCGGAGCAGCATCCGCAGCAACATTCATCAACATCGGAACTGGCTCGACCGGCGGAACGTATTACCCCGTTGGTGCTGGTATGGCAAAAATATGGAGCAGCCAGGTGCCAGACATGAAGGCAAGTGCACAGTCAACCGGGGTACTGCACAGAACCTCCAGCTCCTCGGCAAGGGCGAGGCAGAAGTTATTTTTGCCGACGGCCTTTATTTCTTTGCTATGCAGGCAAAGGAATGTTCGAAGGCAAAGCAATGAAGAACCTTCGCGGACTTGTTCCTCTTTATGCTGAACCTATACATTTCCTGGTAGCGAAGGGCAGCAATATTAAGACAATAAAGGATCTTAAGGGCAAAAGGGTTTCTGTCGGTGCAGTTGGAAGCGGTACCGAGATCACAGTCCGCACAATCCTTAAATGTGCCGGACTTGACCCAGACAAAGATATAAAGCCTGAGAACCTTGGCCTTTCCGATACCGCCGGCGCATTTGCAGACCATAATATCGATGCTGCACTCACAGTCGGCGCTCTCGGCATAGCCGGTGTTGTCGAAATTGCTACGATGGGAACTGCTGAATTCCGCGACATGCCGGCAGACATAATAAAGAAAGTCAGCAAGGAACTCCCCTATTATCTGCCTTTCTCAATCCCGGCAAATACGTACAGAAACCAGTCGAAGCCTGTTAAATCGTTGGCAAGCTGGAATGTCCTCATCACCACAGACAAACTCAGTGCAGACGACGCTTATAAAATGACCAAGGCACTTTATGACAAGAAACAGGATATTCTCAATATCTCGTCTAAGCTTGCTTCAATGACACCAGAAAATATTAAGTACATTCAGGTCCCGCTCCATCCCGGCGCACAGAAGTACTACAAAGAGATAGGTGCTCTGAAGAAGTAATCAAAAACAATATCTGCGGGGACACACTACACTGTCCCCGTATTTTTTCTGACCGGGAGGCAATGTTCATGAGTGATCTTGAAAAGAAAGACCAAATTGAAAATAACAAAGCCAAAGTTATTGATATTGATGAGGTATCAATGGACCAGTCTGTTATAAATGAACTTATCGAAAAATACGATGCCGAGAGCCGTTACAGGAAACTAAGCGGCTTGCAGGGCAAGTTTATTTCGGCGTGGCTTATATGCATGTCCCTCTTCCATCTATATACGGCCGGGATCGCAACCATGCCGATAACTATACAGAGAGCTGTCCACCTGACATTTGCTATCGTTGCCGTGTATATTTTGTTCCCAGCTACGAGGAAGGGCTCCAAGACGTCAACGCCTTTATATGACTGGATTCTTGCTGCTGCTGGCGGCGTTGTGTGCGCTTATATAGTCGTTTTCTTCAATGATATAGCAAGGCGCGGGGCAGAGCCTCTCCCGTATGAGATCTGGCTTGGGGTTGCTGCAATCCTGCTCGTACTTGAAGCAGGACGCAGGGTAGTAGGCAACGTGCTGCCATGCCTGAGCATAATATTCCTTGCCTACTGTTATTTCGGGAATTATGTGCCTGGTATGTTCCAGATCCGCGGCTATTCAGTAAGCCGGATAATCCAGCATATGTACCTGACTCCTGAAGGAATTTTCGGACTTGCATTAGGGGTTTCAGCGACATTTGTAATAGTTTTTATAATATTCGGTGCCTTCCTGTCCCAGAGCGGAGGCGCTAAATTCTTTAACGAACTGGCGCTTGCTTTGGCGGGAAATACGCCTGGGGGTCCTGCAAAAGTTGCAGTCGTCGCTTCAGGGCTTCTTGGAACTATAAACGGTTCATCAGTTGCTAATGTTGCTACAACAGGAACATTTACTATTCCTCTCATGAAGAGGGTCGGATATCCTCCTCACTATGCTGGTGCGGTAGAAGCCTGCTCATCTACCGGCGGACAGCTGATGCCTCCTATAATGGGTGCAGGGGCATTTATAATGAGCGAATTCCTCGGCATTTCATACCTTACGATCGCGGCCGGAGCTATCCTGCCTGCACTGATCTATTACACGGCTATTTTTACAAATGTGCACATAAGGGCGCGTAAAGAGGGATTCAAAGGGCTGCCCAAAGAAGAGCTGCCTGTTCTCAGGGATGTAATGAAACGTGACGGACATCTTATAATTCCTGTGCTTGTCGTAATAGTAACGTTGCTTATGAAATACACGCCGCTTCGTTCAGGATTCATCGGTGTCGTAGCTGTTATTATAGTGAGCATGTTCAAGCCGCATACGAGGATGGGCATAAAAGATATGCTCCATGCATGCGAAGAAGGAGCAAGAGGAGCGCTTGGAGTTGCTCTTGCCTGTGCACTGGTCGGGTTTGTCGTAGGGACATCTTCCCTTACTTCCCTTGGACTTACTATTTCCAACAATATCATAGATATTTCAGGCGGTAACCTTCTGCTCACGCTGATCATGTCAATGGTGGCATGCCTGGTGCTGGGTATGGGACTGCCTACGACGGCAAACTATAGTCTGCAGCACAATCATTGCCCCTGCTCTCGTAGGAATGAAGGTTTTGCCGCTTGCTGCGCACATGTTTGTTTTCTATTTCGGAATCATGGCTGACCTTACTCCTCCCGTATGCCTTGCCGCGTTTACCGGAGCCGGCATAGCCGGGGCAGATCCTACAAAGACCGGTTTTACCGCTACCAAGATAGCTCTTTGCTCATATATAATGCCCTATATGTTTGTTTTCAACCCCATGATACTTTTGAACCATGTCGTATGGCATGAACTTATTATACTGGCAGTTTCCGCTATGCTAGGAGTCATAATACTGGCAGGTGCGCTGGAAGGATGGTTCTACCGCACGCTCAGGATCTTTGAACGGGCGATCATGGCCATATGCGCCCTTGCTGCGATCCATCACAGCATGATTATGAGCCTGGTAGGAACTGCAGCCATAATAATGATAATCATTTACCTGAGACAAACGAAGGAACGTGCAGTTGCCGCGTAGAAATCCATAGTTTTTTGCGTAAGAGGATAAATAAGCGCTTCCTTGTTCAAGGAAGCGCTTATTTGTTGTATACTGAAAGCCGCTGAATGGGGGAAAGTGTCATGAACACAAACATTATGGTCCTGTTTGCTGTTATATGCGGAAGTTCTGTCGGATACAGGACGGGATTTCCTGCTGGGGCTATGATAGGCGGATTGCTGCTTGGCCTTATTGTAAAAGGTTTTATGCATATAGGCATCGAGGCGAAAGTGGATATGCTTTCTTTTATATCACAGCTGCTTGTTGCTTATGTCCTCGTTCGCGGAAGTGATTTTTCATCAATTAAAGAACTGCCGCGATATATGCCGGCAGCCATAGGCTACAGTTTTTCGCTTCTAATTTTTACAATGGGCCTTGCGTGGTTTTTTTCAAAAACATGTAAAATGGATTTTCTAACATCACTTTTTGCTACCACACCTGGCGGTCTTACCGGAATAGCGGTGGTAGCCGTTGATATCGGTGCGAATCCGGCTGTTACGGTACTTTTTAATATATGCAGGATAGTGACGGTCCTTATCGTAGTTCCGATATTAGCCAATATAATAGCTAAAAACTGATTGTATTTTGTGAAAGGGGTACAAGATGTCAGGAAAGCAACCAATAATATGGACATTACTGAGCATGTTCAGAAAAGCTGTTTGTGCCATACCGCATTCAGTTGCTGTCTCGTTAGGAGGGTATATTGGAATATCGGTGGCTTATTTTTCCTTTGGAAAATTTAAAGAGGCCTCTGTACGGTGTTCCAAAATACTTGCGATATCTGAGCATGATGCAAAGTGCATAGTCAGGCGTGCGTACGGCAATTTCGGAAGATCAGCGGCTGAATTTGCACGTCTGCCTGTTATGACAAGCAAATTAGATGAAATAATAGAAGTACATGGTGAAATTAATTTGAAGAACGCAGTTGCAGCCGGAAAAGGTGTGATAATAGCGACTGCGCACATAGGAAATTGGGAGTATGCCGCTGCATGGTGCTCGCAGCACGGTTACAGAATGAATGCACTTGGCGCCGATCAGCGGGATGACAGGATAACCGGTCTGGTATCTGAACTTCGCCGTTCAGGAGGAACAAAGGCTCTTGGGAAGGCGTCCGATCTTAAAAAAATGGTCAAAGTGCTGCAGGGCGGCGAAATAATCGCTGTCCCGGTAGATCAGGATGCAAAAAAAGCTGGCGTCCTTTCAGCATTCCTTGACTATCCTGCAAGTACGCCTGTTGGGATTGCTAAGCTTGCAGCCAAACTTGAGTGCGCCGTGCTTTTAGCATTTTGCATCAGGAAACCTGACGGTATCAAACTTGAACTGCATTTTCTCCCGCGTTTTGAAGGCCGTGACGGACGGAAATACGGTGAAGATATACAAGCCAGCATAGATGATTGCAACAGAATTATTTCAGAATGGATCAAACGTTTTCCCGATCAATGGATGTGGATGTATCCAAGGTGGGAATCAGTTGAGAGGGGATATTTCGGTGAACTGCGGAATTGACCCTGGGAGGTGGAAAATAGGATTTGCCGCAGCAGAAGGGGATAAATTGCTTTTTTCTGCAGTGATGCCGAGATCCGAACTTAACACTTTGTGCCGTGCTATGAATGAAAGAGCGTGGAATCTGCTTGAAGAATGGCGGATGGAAGGCTGCATAGCTAATTTAAACGATAAACTGCCTAAAAAGGTATTACTTGGGGACGGGACTTCATCGGATGAAATAAAAAAAATACTGGAAAAACAACTTGAGGTCAAAACGGTCAATGAAAAAGGGACCACGATGGAAGGCAGGAAACTGTACTGGAAGCTTCATCCTCCTGCAGGATTGTGGAGATTGATCCCCACTACGCTTATGACCCCGCCGCGTGCTGTCGATGATCTTGCTGCCTGGGCAATCATAATAAATAACAGTGATGTTGAATAAGGCAGTACTTATTACATTGGAATAAGTGCGGGTCTCACTTCTATTCCATAACTTTTAAATTCGTCAGCCATATTTTTTAACATAGCTAAACAAGCTGCACGGTACATCGCGCGGGCTATATTCCGTGGTTCGTGATCCTCTTCAACAGGCATGACGACAGCAGGTTTTTCTCTGCCGAGCATGTATGGCAGAGCACATTTGCAGAGCCAGAAAAAGGACTGCAGCATTCCAGTATAACAGGCAAAATCCTTTTCGCTCATGTCAAGGAATAACTCTGTTTTACTGCTATGACTTTCACCGAAAATCAGCAGGTCTATGCCGCCGAATTTTTCAGCACACGCAACAACAGCATCCGCTGTACAGGAAAAATAATCACTTCCTGCTGCATTGTAATAATATGCAGACGCGCCCTTTTCCGATATTTTGTCTATAAGTGTATTTGCATCATGGGCGCATGTTCCTGTCAGAAAAACATTAGTACCTGCTGCGGCGACAGAAAGCACATATTCTTCCATTTCTGGAAAAGCCGCTGAGGCGATGAAAAAAGTTTTAATGTCCAAAGAAAAATACCTCAGTTAAGAAATGTCATTTTGCAAGTTCAGCAAAGCCTGGTATTATTTTTTTGTTTCCGCTCCCTTTGATTTATTTACTTTGGCCAGAACGTCTCTGTAACCATCTGATCCGTATTCTACAAATTTCTTTACGCGGCTTATTGTTGCCGTGCTTGCCCCGGTCGCCTGTACAATCTGAGGGTAAGACATTCCCTTGATCAAAAGGCTTGCTACCTGCAGCCTCTGTGCAAATGCTTTTATCTCTGAAAATGTCGCAACATCTTCCAGAAAACGGTATGCCTCATCACGGTCAGTGATGGCTACGATAGCATCGCACAGCTGATCTGTAAATTCGTCTTTCCATTGCAGTGACATAACCAGAAGCCCCCTTAAGCTATGTTAAAGTATTCCACGCATAAACAACATACTGTTTAAAGAATACGATAAAACCCATAAATGTCAAGATAATTTAAGTTGTTAAGGTATAATGTCTGAAAAGCTGCGATAAATGATAAAATAACGTACGTATAAGTGAATGTATATGGAGGGAACAGGATGGCTAAAAATATCACACCGAAGGAAAAGGATTATTCACAGTGGTATCTTGATGTAATAAGGGCTGCAGAGCTTGCTGATTATGCGCCGGTACGCGGATGTATGGTAGTGCGGCCTACCGGGTATTCCATCTGGGAAATGGTACAGAGACACTTTGATGATGCATTCAAGGAAACCGGGCATGTAAATGCTGCTTTTCCTCTTTTGATCCCGCAGTCATTCCTCTCAAAAGAGGCTGAGCATGTCGAAGGATTTGCACCTGAATGCGCTGTAGTGACCCATGCAGGCGGAGAAGAACTGGAAGAACCCCTTATAATACGTCCCACTTCAGAAACTGTAATTGGATATATGTACAGCAAATGGGTCCAGTCATGGCGTGACCTGCCGATACTTATAAATCAGTGGTGCAATGTAATGAGATGGGAAAAGAGGCCGCGCCTTTTCCTGAGGACATCTGAATTTCTCTGGCAGGAGGGGCATACTGCACATTCCTCCAAGGAGGAGGCTGTCGAAGAGACGCTCAGGATGCTCGATGTTTATAAAAAGATAATGACCGAGTGCCTTGCACTGCCGGTCATTCCCGGAGAAAAAACAGAAGGCGAGCGTTTCCCGGGAGCAGACAATACATATACATGTGAAACGATGATGAGCGATAAAAAGGCTCTGCAGGCTGGTACAAGCCACTATCTCGGGCAAAATTTCGCCAAGGCTTTTGAGATACAGTTCCAGAACAGAAATGGAGAAATGGAATTTGCATATACTACCAGCTGGGGGGTATCCACAAGGCTGATAGGAGCTCTTATAATGACGCATTCCGATAATGACGGTCTTATCCTGCCGCCAAATGTGGCTCCGACAAAAGCAGTTATCATACCTATTTCAACTGACGCGGCAAAACTTGAAAACGAAATAATGCCAAAGGCAAAAGAACTTCAGGAAGCTCTCAACAAAAGTCTGGGCGGGCGTTATGTTCAGATCGACACCCAGTTCCATCTGCGTCCTGGCGACAGGTTCTTTTTCCATCTGCAGAAAGGCGTGCCTGTAAGGATTGAACTTGGTGAAAAAGAATTCGCTTCGGAACAGGTGCGTGTTGTACGGAGGGATACGGGTGAGAAGGAAAATGTAACGTGGTCCGGCATATCTTCGAAAATCCCCGGATTACTCGCCGATATACAAAGCAGTCTTTATACACGAGCACTTAACTTCCGTCTGGAAAATACCCACCATGCTAAAAACATGGATGAATTTAAGAAGATGCTTGAATCAAAGGGAGGTTTCATAGAAGTGTATTTCGATGGAACCAAAGAGGATGAAAAAGCCATTAAGGAAGCGACAGGAGCTACTCCAAGATGTATGCCTCTTGAATTCGCAGGGGAACGCGGCAAATGTTTTTATACAGGCCGCGAAAATGCAAGAAAGACTATATTCGCAAAGGCATATTAATATATTCACAGACCCTGCCCGCATAGTACATGACGGCATTGATCGCTGTATTTTAAATCACGGATCCCGGACATATGCCCGGGATCCGATAGGATGCCTCAGGGATTTACGGCGGATATAATCGCGTAATAAAAGCAATACGAGATATTTTTTACAAAACGTAATATCTGCTAAATATTTTATGCTGATGTACAGGTCATGCTTAAATATTATGTTATTTTCCTACACAGAAGGTGCTGAATATCACGTCGAGCAGATCCTCCGTTGCATCAGTGCCTAAGAGTGAAGACAGACCCGATCTTGCATCCGATATACATGAGACTGCAATGTCGTCGCCAATTTTGCCTGCTATAGCCAGCTCTGCTTCGCGTATAGAGGAGAGAGCCATTTTTAAACATTCCATCTGCCTGTTTGTAACGCCGTAAGCATCTGATGATACCGTTCCGCCGCACGCATATTCAACGATCATATCTCTTAGTTTATCAATACCATCTGATTTAAGGGCTGATATATACAGAATGGTGCTTGCCGGGAAAATCTTTTTAAGATCATCAGATGTAGTTTTTTGGTGCAGATCGCTCTTGTTCAGCACTATGATATGATTGAGAGCTGAGGCTTTATGTCCGAGCAGCAGATCATCATCCGACAGGATTTCAGCAGAATCCAGGACCCATATGCACAGATCCGCTTCATTCATTGCATTTATCGAGCGTTTTACGCCTATTGACTCAATTTCATCAGACGTATCCCGTATCCCGGCAGTATCTATTATGCGTACAGGCACGCCCTTATGTACGAAGGTTTCTTCTATCCTGTCGCGGGTTGTCCCGGGTATCGGCGTTACAATGGCACGTTCCTCCCTTAACAGGATGTTAAGCAGCGAAGACTTGCCGACGTTTGGCCTCCCTATTATAGCTACACGGATACCTTCTCTCAGTATCAGCCCGGAACGGCAGCGGGCAAACAGCGATTCGCCGTCTGAAATAAGTTTTTTGAGCTTTGCAATGAATTCAGTTTCAGGAAGCAGACCTTCTCCCTCTTCAGGAAAATCCAGATTGACCTCAAGCTGTGCGGCAAGGAGAGTGAGTTCATCAAGGAATTTCTTTATCTCTTCAGTGAAACCGCCTTGTAATGTCCTTAAAGAGGCACGCAGCGCCTCGTCGCTTCTTGCTTTTATTATTCCCAGTACCGCTTCCGCCTGTGAGAGATCTATCCTTCCGTTAACAAACGCCCTGCGTGTAAATTCCCCCGGCATTGCGATCCTTGCACCAATGGAGCACAGTTCTTCAATGCACATCTGTGCGGGAAGGATACCTCCGTGACAATGTATTTCAACGCTCTCTTCCCCTGTATAGCTGGATCCTTCCATGAAATGCACAGCGAGCACTTCATCATATTCCTGTCCGTTGGCTGCGCATAATTTCCCAAGTGCCATATGGCGCGGAGGATACCACGCAAGCGGGTGCCTGCTCCTGAAAATTTTATCGGCAAGTGCCAGAGAGCCTTCTCCTGACAATCTGACGACTGATATCCCGCTTTCTCCCCATGCTGTAGCAAGTGCTGAAATAATCTCTTCCGACATCGGGCTCCCCCCCTATCGTATCGTTTTAAGAATATCACAAAAAAACCTCTGCCGAAGCAGAGGTTTTTATTTAAAAATAAATTGGAGACTAATTTTTACCTGCCGAGCGATTTTATAGCTTCGCCAAGACGTTTTGCCCCTTCGCTGATCTGCTCAGGCTGTGCGAAGGTGAAACATGTGCGCATAAAGTCAAGCCCGCTGCCGTCCACATAAAACGATGGTCCGGTTACGAAAGCCACGCCGTGCTCTATCGCCTTCATAAAGAGTTCATTGGAATCTATTCCTGGAACCCTCAGCCAGAAGAAGAAACCGCCTTCAGGCGTATGGTACAGAGTATTTGACGGAAGATATTTCTTAAATGCGGCATCCATTTCATTGCGCTTTTTTGCGTAATGGGAAATGATCTTAGGAAGGAACCCGTCCAGATGTCCGAGGCGGCAGTATTCATATACAAGAGCCTGTGCGACAACGCTTGAGCAGAGGTTTGTGCCCTGCTTTATCATGACGAGCTTCTGCATGAGCGCAGGGTCTCCGACTATCCATGCAACGCGTGTCCCCGGGGCCAGTATCTTTGAGAAAGAGCAGGCATAAACAACCCTTCCGCTTTGTTTTTTATCCATTGAGAAGATTGTCGGGACATGCTGTCCGTCATAGCGGAGGTGTCCGTATGGGTCATCCTCAAAAATGATCAAATCGTATTTTTCAGCTATTTCAAGCAGTTTTGCCCTGCGTTCCTCACTGAGGACAGCACCGGATGGATTCTGGAAGTTTACGATTGTATATATGAATTTGATTTTATGCCCGTCCTTGCGTCCCTGTTCTATTACCTGCGGAAGCAGGTCTACGCAAAGGCCGTCCTTATCACATGGCACCGAAAGAAAACGTGCTCCGCGGTTGCGCATCGCATGCAGTGCGCCTGGATAGGTAGGACCTTCTACTATTATTGTGTCTCCGTCATTAAGGAGTACACTGCAAAGCAAATCCATGCCTTCCTGTGATCCTGTAGTGATCAGCATTTCTTCCGGCTTTGTCTCGCGCCCCATACGATTTGCCATCCATTTGGCGATGTACTCTTTAAGCGGCTTATAACCGTCCGTAGCTCCGTACTGAAGAACGTCCTTGCCTTCCCTTTTAAGGATACCTGCAGCCTCAAAGAATTCATCGACGGGGAACACTTCCGGATCGGGGTTGCCTCCGGCGAAGGAGATGACACCGGGGGTCTTGGTGTATTTCAGCAACGCACGTATTGGTGACGGTTTTACGTTCAGCGCTATGTCGGAAAGCCTAGAATCCCAGTTTACAGTACTCATAACAAAAATCCCTCCAAAAAGATTCTCATAGTAGCTATTGTTCTGTATATTAATATCAACTGCATCCATATTATACACGTTTAAAATTTTTGTGATGCTTTGCGAGATGATATATCAATTGTACGTACAGACATAAAAACAAAACGGTCAATATTAACCGGGAACAGCCATATATATAAGGATAATGGCCTTTCATTCATCAGGAATAAAGGTTATGATTAGCAGTATACGATACGGTACGTTGCGGAAGGAAGATTATTATGCCGGAAATACAGCTTCAGAACAGTCAGGAAATACGTAAGCTGCCGTCAGGCAGTTCATTCAGGGGAATATTTGTTGTAACTTCGTTATTTCAGAAGAATGATAAAAATGGTAAGCCATATTATGAAATGACGGTTTCAGATTCATATGGAACGCTTGATGCCAAGATTTGGTCTGATGCGGTGTGGTTCGACAGGTCGGTCATCGGTGCCGAAACCCAGGCTCCCGCTAATAGGATGTCTGAAGATAAAATCAAAGGTGCTGCCGGATTTACAATGGGCATAGACGGCAAGACCGTCGAATTCAGAGGGCAGATACAGTTTAATTTCAACAAACTCACATTGCTTGACCAGGACAGATTTCCCCCTGCAATGTATCTGCCGCGTTCGCCAATTCCTATGGAAACGATGATAAAACGCTTTAATGAGCTTGTTGATAGCTGTGAAACCGAAACAGCCAATTTTATAAGATCCGTATATGAAGGGGATATATGGAAACAGTTCAGGGACTGGCCTGCTGCCGTAAGCCACCACCACGCTTATGCCAATGGTCTTCTGGAGCATACTCTTTCGGTTGCCGGCTGTGCCAAATCCATAGCAGAGTCATTATGCCTTTCGGGATATCAGATCGACATTAATGTAGTCATAGCAGGTGCACTGCTTCATGACCTAGGCAAAATAGAATCATACAAAATGGGAGCTATCCCTGAAATGACACTTGAAGGTGCCGTTCTTGACCATGTTGCCATAGGGTTTGCGCGTTTTACTGACCTTGCGGATAAAGCCGGGCTTGAACCTAATCTGAAGCTGCACCTTGCGCATATACTTCTAAGCCACCACGGACAGAAAGAATACGGTTCACCTGTTGTGCCGGCGACGCCTGAGGCGATAATAGTCTCGGCTGCAGACGAAATAGATTTCAAAGTATTCTGCTGGAAGGAATCTGTCAAAGATCTGACTCCTGATCAGCCAATATCACAGTGGCACAACGGGACGTCAAGGAGATTCTGGAACCGCTTGACGGGCACGTCAAGCAAGCAGGATTAAAGCTGAGACACTAGGCATATGTAAGCCGTCCATAGTTTAAATGGGATGCTTTACGTTAATTTGCTTTTTGTCCCGCAGCTGAATGAACCGTGTGTTTTTAATTAAGTCTTAACGATGTCCCAATGCAGCTTTATCTGATTATGGATTATGCCGAAGTGGTATATGTTATAAAAAACTGCTATTTGCAATAATTAAAGGAGTCCATCATGTCCAGGGAATTTTATATTACGTCGGACCAGTCCGGCAGAAGGCTTGACAGGTTTCTTAGGGTTCTTTGGCCTCAGGTGCCGCTTGGAGCCGTCATGAAAGCAATACGCAAAGGCAATGTCCGGCTTGATGCAAAGAAAGCTTCACCTGATACGCGGCTTGAGGAGGGACAGTTCATTCAGGTCCCATGGGACGATGACATCCATTCTGCGGTTGTTGGAGAGCACTCCGATGCTGAATTATCTGAAATAGATACCATATATAAAGACGGATATGTCTGGGTCGTTAATAAACCCGCCGGACTGCTGACACAGCCTGAAGCTAAATACGGAGACTCACTTGTAACAAGGGCGCTTCTTGAACTGAAGTGGAGCAGAAGGGATTTTCATCCTTCAACTGTGCAGAGACTTGACAGAAATACATCGGGGATAGTCCTTATCGCTATGACAGGATTGGCACAGAGATGCATGTCAGAACTCATAAGAGAGCGTAAAATAAAAAAAATATATAACGCTATAGTTTCTGGAGATATTCCTGACAACGGCGAAATTGACCTGCCTCTGATTAAGGATACTGAAAAAAACATAGTCAGAACAGACAAAAATGGACAAAGTGCGCTTACCAGATATAAAAAACTTGGCGGCAGCGGTAAGTAAGCATTGTTGAAATCGAGCTTGTAACCGGAAGATCACACCAGGCCAGAGTGCATATGTCTGCAATAGGACATCCGATATTAGGCGACAAAAAATACGGCGGAGACGGAAGGGCAGCGAAACGTCCGCTTCTGCATGCTTATTCCGTTACATTCCCGGACGACCGAAGGCTTCCTGAAAACCTGAGAAACATTTCATTTAAAGCGGCTATACCTGACGATATGAGAAAATTTTACACGTAGGAATCCGTTGCATTTTTGCAGGTTTCAGCACAATGTGCTGCCTGATGCATATCATTGAGTTGTTGGGCATCATTATCCCATAACCGTCACGGTGCATTATTGCTGAATAGTGAGGTCCTGTTTCGTACGGCAATGACATCAAGCCCATTATTTATCTGGGATCGCGGGATCTGATTAGTGCGTAGCAACAGATTCAAGCATGGGCACTTGTCATAATGTTAAGTCTTTGCTATTATTACCAGTGCCTTTTACACGGACCTGCGCTGATGACGCAGATCTGAGTTTGGGGAATATCGGGCGCAACAGGCTCAGACAGGAGTGATCATAATGATCGACAAGGAGAAAAAGCAGCAGATTATTGAAGAATTCAAAAAGCATGGGGCAGATACAGGCTCGACCGAAGTTCAGGTCGCCATCCTTACAGCTCGCATACACGAGCTTACGGATCATATGCGTGTCCACATTAAGGATTTCCACTCACGCCGCGGACTTCTTATAATGGTAGGTAAGCGCCGCAAGCTTCTTCAGTACCTTAAAGACAGGGATTTCGGACGCTATCAGAATCTTATCCAGCGTCTTGGACTGCGTCACTGATACAGGGTCCTGCAATTTAATATTCAACTTATACAGGCGAAGGTTCAGTATACCTTCGCCATTTTTGTTATTTTGTGATATTCTTCAACAGTCGAAAAATGATAAATATGGGAGGAAAATAAAATGAAACAGATATTTGAGCTTGAGCTCTACGGGAAGACTATGTCTTTTGAAATAGGGCGCATGGCTAAACAGGCTAACGCTGCCGTGCTTGCAAGGCATGGAAGCACTGTGCTGCTTGTTACATCCGTTATGTCAGACAAAGCCAGAGAAGGGTTGGATTTTTTCCCGCTTCTCGTGGATTATGAGGAACGTTTTTACGCTGCCGGAAAAGTTCCCGGTGGTTTCATCAAGAGAGAAGGACGTCCGTCGGAAGCAGCCATCCTTAGCGGAAGGATGATAGACCGTTCTATACGTTCGCTGTTTCCCGAGTGGATGAGAAATGATGTGCATGTAGTAGCTACAGTCATGTCGGTTGATCAGATAAATCCGGCCAATATCCTCGGAATCAACGGTGCTTCGCTTGCTCTTTCAATGTCAGATATTCCGTGGGACGGTCCGATAGGTGCCGTCCGCATCGGATGTATCGACGGAGAGCTTGTTGTAAACCCAGATGAGGCTGAAATGCCAAGAAGCACGCTGGATCTTGTGGTTGCTGGTCACCGCGGAGGGATAACGATGGTTGAAGCCGGCGCGCAGGAAGTCTCGGAAGACATGCTTGTTGATGCCCTTGAACTCGCGTCGGAAGCTATCCGCAAAATTGTGGAATTTATTGACAACCTCAGCGCGCAGATAGGAAAACCTAAGGCTCAGCTGCCTGCCCCTGAAGTCATCGCCGAGATAGATGAATGGATGGAAAAAGAACTGCGTAACGATATATACACGGCTGTACAGATACATGCGAAACAGCCGAGAGCCGCTGCAATTGCAGAGGCTCAGGCAAAAGCTGAGGCACAGTTTGCTGAGGCATACCCCGGCTCGGAAAAATACATAGCTACAAATATGGATGAAATGGTAAAGAAGTCTGTTCGAAGCCTTCTTCTTGATGATAAACGCCGTTCAGACGGACGTGCTATGGACGAGCTGCGCCAAATAACGTGCGAAGTTGACGTGCTGCCTATGACGCATGGATCAGCGCTGTTCACACGTGGTGAAACGCAGTCTCTCGGCGTGACGACGCTTGGTATGATGGGCACCAGATGATCAGGTCCTCGACGGGCTTAAGCTTGATGAACCGTCAAAACGCTTTATACTGCATTACAATTTCCCGCCGTATTCAGTCGGTGAGGTCCGCCCGATGCGCGGCCCGGGACGAAGGGAAATAGGACACGGCGCACTTGCAGAGCGTGCACTGCGCCCTGTATTGCCGGATGAGAACGTTTTCCCGTATGTAGTACGCCAGGTTTCAGATATTCTTGAATCAAACGGGTCAAGTTCGATGGCCAGCGTATGCAGCGGAAAGCCTTTCCATGATGTCTGCCGGGGTTCCGGTAACGAAGGCTGTGGCCGGTATTGCCATGGGGCTTATATCGGACGGCAGTAAGTTTGGCATACTAACGGATATTCAGGGATTGGAAGATCATTACGGGGATATGGATTTTAAAGTTGCAGGAACAAGGGACGGTGTCACTGCGCTGCAGATGGACAATAAAGCCGGCGGGATCACCAGGGAGATTCTTGTCCAGGCTTTGGCGCAGGCAAAAGCAGGACGTATGAAGATACTTGACATAATGGATGCAACTATAGCGTCTCCCGCGTCCTGAGCTTGCAAACTACGGCGCCTAAAATTATCACGATTAATATTGATCCGGAAAAGATACGCGAGGTAATAGGCCCCGGAGGCAAGATGATCCGCTCCATAGTTCAGCGTACCGGCGCAAAGATAGATGTTGATGACAGCGGTTTGGTATATGTGGCGGCAGTAAGCGGTACTTCCGCACAGATGGCTGTTAAAATAATAAATGACCTTGTCCGTGAAGTAAAAGCCGGAGAAACTTTTGTAGGCACTGTTACAAGGATGCTCAGCTTCGGAGTGTTTGTTGAACTCCTGCCCGGCAAAGAAGGACTGCTTCATGTGAGCGAGATAAGCACGTACCACATACCCAGGCTTGAAGATGCATTCGGCATAGGCGATAAGGTACTTGTCACTGTTAAGGAAATAGATGATATGCACAGGGTAAATCTCAGCCGCAAACGTATACTTGACCAGCTTGACGATCTTGCCAAAGACCCTGAATTCACCGAGCAGGTTGCCGTTGAGAAGGAACGCGAGGAAAAGTATGCCCTGTTTCCAAAGAGCGAGCCATCGGCAAGACGCGAAGGTTGCGCCCAGGCGCGATGATGGTGACAGGCCGCGCAGAAGCTTCGGTGGAGACAGAGGCGGAGACAGAGGCGGAGACAGAGGTGGAGAGCATCGTCCTGTCAGGCGTTTTGAGAGAGAAGGCAGAAAGTAGATCCTGCACATGAATAAGATAACAGTAAAAATCAAATCTGCGGAAGGAATCATGCTTCCTGCATATGCGACTCCTGGTTCTTCCGGCATGGATCTCCGTGCCGCGGAGGCAGCCGTGATTAAGGCCGGAGAATATGGATGTGTCGGGACAGGACTGTATCTTGAAATGCCTCTTGGGTGTGAAGCGCAAGTCAGACCAAGGAGCGGCCTCGCCCTTAAATACGGAGTCACAGTACTTAACGCGCCCGGGACCATAGATTCAGATTACCGTGGAGAGATCAGAGTAATACTCATAAATCACGGAAGCAATGATTTTGCAGTTGAACCAGGTGATCGGATAGCACAGGTTATATTTGCGTATGTTACACAAGCTGACCTATTAAGAACTGAAGAACTTGAGGATACAGAGCGATCATCGGGCGGTTTCGGAAGTACCGGTAAAAAATAGAACCGTAAAACACATGCGGAATTTCCGCATCATATGTTGCCTGCATATTTATTATCCGCGTACGCTGCTTTTTGCATAAACATACGCGGATATGTATCATGAAAAGGCAGCAGTAAAAACAATGCAAAAGACAGATTTAAATCTGTTCGAAGTAAATACAGGAGGGGATATTATTTATGGCGCGTTTTTCGATTCCGGAAGGGAAAGTATACGAAGCTGAAAGGGCTACGGTCCGTGAGCTTTTGGATGCATGGCATTTAAAAAAAGCGATAGGTGCAAAGGTTAATAACGAAATTGTCGACTGTGATAAAGTATTGGAAACCGATACCGAAATAGTGCCGGTTTTCCCCGACTCTGAAGATGGCCTTGACCTGCTTCGCCACTCTACTGCACACCTTATGGCCCATGCCGTGCTCAGGCTTTATCCGGATGCCAAATTCGGAATAGGTCCTTCAATAAAGGATGGTTTTTATTACGACATAAGATTCCATGATCCTATATCTGATGACGATCTCCCTAAAATTGAGGCCGAGATGAGGAAAATCTCACAGGAAAAAATCCCCCTTGTTCGGGCAGAGCTGTCAAAAGAAGAGGCCCTCAAACTATTTAACGGTCTTGGAGAAGATCTTAAGGTCGAGATGATAGAGAATATCGAAGGAGAGACCCTTTCAGTTTATAAGGAGGGGGATTTTGTAGATTTCTGCAGAGGACCTCATGTACCGCATACAGGCTGCTGTAAGTTCTTCAAACTTCTTTCTCTTGCAGGGGGCTTATTGGCATGGTGATGAAAATAATGAAATGCTGACCCGTATATACGGAACGGCATTCGGTTCGGAGGAAGAACTTAAAGAATATCTCCGCAGGATGGAAGAGGCCAAAGCGCGCGACCATCGCAAACTGGGGAAGGAATTGGACCTGTTCAGCCTTCATCAGGAAGGGCCAGGGTTCCCGTTTTTCCATCCGAAGGGCATGGTCATTATGAATAAGCTGATCGAATTTTGGCGCAAAGAACACATAAAACGCGGATATGTGGAGATCAAGACACCGATGATACTTGACAGGGATCTCTGGATGCGTTCAGGGCACTGGGATCATTATAAGGAAAATATGTATTTTACCGAGATCGACGATGCTCCGTTTGCCGTAAAACCTATGAACTGTCCCGGCGGTATACTCGTGTATAAAAATGACATCCACAGCTATAGGGAATTGCCGCTGCGTATGGCTGAACTTGGTTTCGTACATCGCCACGAAAGATCAGGGGCACTCCACGGGCTCATGCGCGTAAGGGCTTTCACCCAGGATGATGCACATATTTACTGTACTCCGGAACAAATCAAGGAAGAAATCAAGGCTATTATGGAACTGGATCGTTACGTATATCAGGATGTCTTCGGGTTCAAATACCATGTTGAACTGTCTACACGCCCCGAAGATTCAATGGGGGATCCTGAGCTTTGGGATCTTGCAGAATTGCGTCTTCGTGAAGCACTTGAGGAAACCGGTACCGCGTATAAGCTCAACCCGGGAGACGGAGCTTTTTACGGACCGAAGATAGATTTCCATCTTGAAGACTGCATAGGACGCACGTGGCAGTGCGGAACCATACAGCTGGATTTCCAGATGCCTGAAAAATTCGATATGGCATATATCGGAAGTGACGGACTTGAACACAGACCCGTTATGCTCCATAGAACGGTTTTGGGAAGTCTGGAAAGGTTTATGGGAATACTTATCGAAAACTATGCAGGCGCGTTCCCTTATTGGCTGGCTCCGGTACAGGTAAAAATACTGCAGGTCAGTTCCGAATTTGCTGAATATACGGCGGGCCTGAAAAAGAAGCTTGAGGACGTCGGCATACGCATTGAAACTGATTTACGCGATGAGAAGCTAGGCAAAAAAATCCGTGATGCACAGCTTCAGAAAGTTCCGTATATGCTTGTTATAGGAGCCCGCGAAGCAGAAGAGGGCACCGTTTCTGTAAGAGACAGAAGCAAGGGTGACCTGGGTTCCATGTCGCAGGAATCATTCATTGATTTCCTGAAAGCAGAATTCAATCCGTTATAGATTTAAACTGAGGCGGTATTGCAATAAAAAGATATTTGTGCTAACATCCATTAGCTGGTTTTTATCAGCGGGATTTATAAGCAGAGGATGCACCTCTCACCTGCCGGCGCTTTAAGTTGTCAGGTAACCCCGAGGAAAATTTCTATGGGCCCGGTGCATTTGCGTTGGGTCCATATATTTTATTTTGACAACATCAATTTTTTCAGGAGGTGTAACGCCATAGCAAACAGGGACGACGAGCCCCGCGTGAATTTAGACATTCGGGCCGATGAGGTGCTCCTTATCGATGAAGATAATGCTAAGCGCGGTGTAGTGAATATTAAAGAGGCGCTTACAATGGCTGAGGCTGCTGGACTTGACCTTGTGGAAGTAGCGCCACAGGCGACTCCGCCGGTATGCAGGATAATGGATTACGGTAAATATCGTTTCCAGCAGCAGAAACGTGATAAGGACGCCCGTAAAAAGCAGAAGACGCAGGTCGTCAAAGAAATTAAGATGCGTCCTAAGATTGACCAGCATGACTATGACTTCAAAGTTAAGGCTGTCAAAACCTTTCTTAGTGCCGGAAACAGAGTAAAGGTTTCGATCTTTTTCCGCGGGCGTGAAATGGCTTTTCTTGACCGCGGCAGAGAAGTGCTTGATAAGGTAGTAGGTGCTGTCGAGGATTATGGCAAGGTTGAAATGGACCCTCATATGGAGGGATCATACATGCGGATTATGATAGTCCCGTCTGCCCAGATAGAGGCTATGAAAAAGAACAAATCTGCTGAAGATGCCAAAAATAGCGGCAGGGCACAGCAGGCTTCTGCTGTGACTGAGAAAACAGGACAGAACACTTCTGTAAAAAAGCCGAATGCGAACAGGAAGACCGTAAGCGGCGAAGAGGTTAACCCTGAAGCTGCTGCCGCAAAACAATCTGAAAAAACAGAAAAGAATGAAGAACCTGAAAAAGCATAAATAGTGATTTTCCCCGGCAGCGGGGTAGAATAACAAGGGAGGAACTACGTAATGCCAAAAATGAAAACCCACTCAGCAACTAAAAAACGTTTTAAACTCACAGGAACAGGAAAGGTGAGTTTCAAGAAGAGTGGACGCGGACACCTTCTTTCGTCAAAAAATTCAAAGCGGCTCCGTTCCCTCAGGAAAAAGGGGATACTGCCGGCAGCTGTAGAGGCGCATATCAAGAAGGTACTGCCCTACGCATGATGCCGGGGCTCTTTTAAACGAGAAAATATACTGAGGAGTGACATTTAATGCGAGTAAAGGGATCGAGCGCAAGCCGCAATAAACTTAAAAAACTATACAGTATCACAAAGGGATTCTGGGGACGTAAAAAGAATGTATATCGCCGCGCACGTGAAGCATATCTCCACGCTCTCACAAGTGCTTTCGCAGGCCGTAAAATTAAAAAACGCGATTTTCGCAAGCTGTGGATCGTCCGTATAAATGCAGCTGCACGTGCAAATGGAATTGCTTACAGCGCGCTGATTAACGGATTGAAAAAGTCGGATATCAATATTAACCGTAAGATGCTGGCCGATCTTGCGGTTAATGATATGCCTGCATTTGCACAGCTCGTTGAAAAGGCACGGTCCTCTGTTAAATAAAGGACACTGAATTTTGCTGGTACGTACGGCTTATAAAGTTGAGAAGGTTATTGTAACAGGGTTCCTGCTGGTCATACTGGCGGGAGCCTTTCTATTATGGCTGAGCAATAACTATATTTATAATATTCAAACTTCACTGGTTGATTCGCTGTTCATGGCTGCTTCTGCAGTATGTGTGACGGGGCTTGCCACGATCAATGTAAGTACGGGCATGGGTTTTTTTATCGCAACTGGTGCTGTTGTGCCTTATACAGATAGGTGGCCTTGGCTTTATGACCGGCATGATGCTGCTGGGTCTTGCCATAGGTAAACGCATAGGCATCAAAAGCAGAATATTTTTTCTGGGCGGTCTTGGCGTTGAGGGAGTACACGGAGCTATAAAGCTTTTGATCACGGTCATCAAATATACTGTTTCCCTTGAATCTGTAGGAGTTCTATTCCTTTATATCGGCTTTATATTAAACGGTGAATCCATGCAGACCGCTCTATATTATGCGGTCTTCCATTCTGTGAGCGCATTCTGTAATGCAGGGTTCTCTCTTTATCAAAATGGGCTTGAGGGATTTTATCTTTCCTTTATAGTTCCGCTTGTTATAATGATGCTCATAGTTTCAGGCGGTATTGGATTCCCTGTTTTTTCCGATTGCTGGGAAGCTTTTAAAAATAATAAAAAAATATCCCATTATTCACGCTTGGTCATATGTGTAACTTTATGGCTTATAGCTGCCGGTACAGGGCTCATCCTTATTTCAGACTGGAACGGCGCACTTTCAGGTCTTCCGGTGTGGGCAAAAATCTGGAATGCGCTTTTTCAAAGTATAACTGCAAGAACAGCAGGTTTCGACCTTATACACCAGGCTAAATTTTCAAGTCTTGGCCAGATGCTTACAATATTCCTTATGATAATAGGGGCTTCGCCTGCATCAACAGGAGGAGGAATAAAGACCACCACTTTCGGTGTTCTTGCTGCAGCAGTCTGGGGAGAGATACACGGGAAAGACGAAACAGTCATATGGAACAGGAAAATCAGTGACTCAACGGTAAAAAGAGCTTTGGCCCTTGCATTTGTATATATCCTAACTTTCCTTATAGGTGCCGTCATGCTGACAGTGTTTGAAAATAAACCTTTCGGGATGATAATATTCGAAGCAGTCTCAGCGATGGGTACTGTCGGGCTCAGTACAGGCATAACACCGGGGTTATCATCTGCGGGCAAAGTTATTCTGATACTTCTCATGTTCTGGGGAAGGGTGGGAATACTTTCTTTCTTTGCAGCGCTGATTTCAATAGACAAAGGTGCGGAAGTGCACTATTCTGAAGTGCATATCCCAATTGGTTAGAAAAAATACGGCGTGCTGTTTTATCATATAATGGGTCATCTGGAAATATCATTGTATAGGTTTTTAAGCTGTAATTCAGTTTGATGCGGGATGCTGGAGGTGTGCATTTATGGCCAGGGATAAAAAAAGCTATCTTATTGTCGGGCTTGGCCGGTTCGGGACTTCTCTTTGCGAAAAACTGGCCGAACTTGGTCAAAGCGTTATAGGAGTTGACAGTTTGTCTGCACCGGTTCTTGAGATGTCGGATAAGATATCGGTTGCTGCACAGCTTGATGTCACGGATGTAAACGCCCTGATAAAAGTAGGCGCAAAAGAAGTCGATGTTGCTATAGTGACTATTGGCGAAGCGATAGAAAAAATATCCTGAGCACATCTATCCTTGTCGATCTCGGGGTCCCGTTTGTTATTGCACGTGCCTCTAATATGCTTCAGGCAAAGGTCCTGTCCAAGGGTCGGAGCCCATAAGGTAGTATTCCCTGAATGGGATATGGGACATCGTATTGCTGAAAGCCTTGTTTATCCATGGTACTCACAATTTACTAAATCGAGGGCGGTGATTTCGTCTTCGGAGAAATCGCAGTTTTGCCTGAGATGATAGGTAAAAATATGACTGATTTGTTCTTTTCACAGCGGTATAATGTGATAGTAACGCTGATTGAACACGATGGTAAAACAAACTTTCCCGTCTTCAAAGAGGGTATTCGAAGAAGGAGATAAACTCTGGGTACTTGGACACAGGGACAGTGTCGATAAGCTTATACACAGAAAAATATCCGCCCCGCATGATCTGAATTTACCTGGAACAACGATTTAGCGGGCAGCGGTATATATTGGGGGAATTGTTCAATGTTTGAAGGACTGAAAGAACAGTACAAGGACAAAATAGCTGATAAAGGACTGCTTGAGCAGCTTGAGCGTCTTAAGAAAGCTGGCATGGATAAAATAGCGGAGTCATCGCTGCCTGAGGAACTTCATCTTGTTCGTGCAAAACTTCTCGGCCGCAAGGGAGAGGTAACTGAGATACTCAAGAGCGTCGGTCAGGCAGCGCCTGAGGTGAGAAAAATACTTGGTCAGGCGGCTAATGAAGTAAAAGAGGTTCTTAGTGCCGCAATCGATGAAAAACATGAAGAGCTTTTGAACCAGGCATCTTCGTTCAGCGGATTTGCAGATGTGACACTGCCGGGTATCGAACCGCTGCAGGGCGGTCTTCATCCTGTTACGCAAATGTGCTATGACTTGAATGATGCATTCCGTTCCCTTGGGTTTGAGATTTTTACCGAACCTGAGATAACAAGTGAACTGTATGCTTTTGATAACCTTAATTTTGCACCGGAACATCCTGCAAGGGAAAGCATGGATACATACTGGCTGAAGGATCATGATGAGAAGCGCGGAGCCGAGCGTCTGTGCCTGCGTCCGCACCTTACGGGGGCCAGTGTGCGTTACCTGCAGCAGCACGGTGCGCCTGCACGTTTTGTATATCCTGGCAGGGTCTATCGCAATGAAACAACGGATGCAAGACACGAAAGGGCGTTTTTCCAGTATGAAGCCTTAATAATTGATAAAGATTTTTCCTTCGCCTCCGGCAAAGTGCTTGTTAAGACAATACTGGACAAGGTTTTTGGACGTGACGTCGAAGTAAGGATGCGAGTCGGTTTTTTCCCGTTTGTTGAACCTGGATTTGAAATAGATATGCGCTGTCTTGTTTGCGGGCGGAGAGGGCTGCAAGGTATGCAAGCATGTAGGATGGATAGAGGTAATGCCTGGCGGTACACCGCATCCGAATGTGCTTAAGGCGGCAGGACTCGATCCTTCCATATGGTCAGGTTTCTATATAAATATCGGACTTGACCGTCTTGTAATGATGCGCTACGGTGTTGATGACGTACGCCTTTTCCATAGTGCTGACCTTCGTTTCCTTACACAGTTCAAATAGGAGATTAAAATAATGAAACTTTCACTCAAATGGATAAAAAAATACGTTGAACTTCCTGAAGACCTTACTATGGCAAAAACTTTCATATGACCTTACCATGTGTACCGTAGAGGTCGAAGATGCTGTGAATCTGGCCGATAATTTAAACGGATTGGTTGTCGGCCGCATAATAACAGTCGAGCCTCATCCTGACGCCGATAAACTGCGCATCTGCACCGTAGATACCGGAGATGCAGCCCCGAGTACCATAGTATGCGGGGGTTCCAATCTTGCTCCAGGACAGCTTACTGCTGTTGCCAAACCAGGTGCAATGGTCCGCTGGCACGGAGAAGGCGAACCTGTCGAGATCAAGCCGGCTAAACTCCGTGGGGTTATGAGCTTCGGAATGATCTGTTCATCTGGCGAGATAGGCCTTGAAGAACTTTTCCCCCCGACGAGGCATGCAGAGATAATGGACATCTCGGAGTTTGATGCCGAACCAGGCGAAGCTCTTGCCGAAGCCCTGGGCCTGGACGATATAATACTTGAGATAGACAACAAATCCATGACCAATCGCCCTGACCTTTGGGGACATTATGGAATGGCAAGGGAACTTGCAGCGATATACGGGTGTAAACTGAAACCTATAGATACTGCTGAGCTTCCTGCATGCAGCGGAGATCTGGATGTGGTTATTGAAAATCCTGAACGGTGTTCGCGCTATGCCGGCATAGTGTTTAAGAATATAAGGAACGTACAGTCCCCTTTCGGACTGCGCAGCCTGATATGGCGCGTGGGTATGCGGCCTATCAACCTGCCGGTGGATATAACCAATTATATAATGCTTGCTACAGGCCAGCCTACACATGGCTTTGACAGAAAACATATAAAGGGCAGCATACATGTAAGAACAGCTAGAGCAGGAGAAACACTTGAACTTCTTGACGGCAGGCTCCTTGAGCTTACGGAGGAAGATCTGGTTATTGCTGATGAAAAAAGCCCTGTCGCACTTGCCGGCATAATGGGCGGCAGGCTGGATTCAATACTTCATGATACTACAGAGATAATACTTGAGGTGGCCAATTTTAACGCCTTGAGCATAAGACGCACTGCCCAGCGTTTTGATATAAGGACGGAAGCTTCTTCGCGCTATGAGAAAAGTCTTGATCCGCAGCGTGTTGACGATGCTGTTGCGATGGCTGCAAGGATGTTTGCCGCGGAATTTCCTGACAGTATAATTTCAGGTTATGTTGATAATTATCCTGTACCTCTTGAAAATGCAAAAATCGATGTGCCGATGTCATTCCTGCGCAAGAGGCTCGGCAAGGATCTTACCGGAGAAGCAGTGAAAAAAACGTTGGCGCACCTTGGATTCGATGTCGATATAAACGGTGATCAGCTGCTTGTTGAAGCTCCGTCATGGCGTTCCACAGGCGATATATCACTGCCTGACGATGTGCTGGAAGAAGTTGCCCGCCTTATAGGATATGAGAATTTTGAGTTCGCTGCTCCTACAATCACTCTTGATAAGCCTATCAACCAGCGTATGCAGGATACTGAACGCTCCATACGTGAATATCTGGCTTTCAGATGCGGCATGCAGGAAATATTCACATATCCGTGGATCGATGACGAGTATATCGAGGCATCAGGTGCTGATGTATCTGAAATGCTTACTTTAAGCACTCCTCCTGCGCCTGATGAAAGCAAACTGCGTTCAACGCTGGTGCCGGGTATGCTTAAAGCAGTTTTTACAAACCTTCGCTATTATGATGATTTCAGACTGTTTGAACTTACACAGGTATTTTTCAATCGGAATTATCACAGCATAAACAGCTCTGAAGAACTGCTGCCCGAAATGCCGCGTTACCTTTGCGGAGCATTAGTCGGGGCCGATGCTATGACGCTTTTCCGTGAAGCTAAGGGCATATTCGAATATATACACAGAGTAGCTCAGATCGAACCGCTTTCGTTCTCGCAGAAGAACAAGTCACCGTGGGCTGAAGAAAAACTTTGGGTGAATATAATGAAGGATGATGCTGTAGTAGGCGAAATAGGTCTTGTTTCACCTAAATCTGCCCGCAATGCAGGAATCAAACGTAATTTTGCAGTTCTGTTCGAGGTTGATGTAGAAAAACTCATCCCTCTTGCATCAAGAAACAATACGTTCATACATTTGCCTGAATACCCGCTTGTTGATTTCGACCTTTCAATAATCTTTGACGAAGAGACAAAATGGGCGGATATATATGAAGCTGCGTCGAAAGTAGAGCTTGTGAAAGAAATACGCTTTATTGACGAGTACCGTGGCGCTCAGGTAGGCGAAGGTAAAAAATCAGTTACACTGCGTGCATGGATAGGATCGGACCAGGGTACTCTGACATCTGATAAAATAGATGCCGTAAAGAACCAGATGCTGAAGAAGATAGGAAAAAAACTTGGCGGAGAGGTCCGCTGTGCGTAAAGCTCTGTTAAAATAAATCAGTCATGTTGAAGGGGGCTTTTAAATGATCCAGAAGTTTGAAATGCTTGATGATGCAATAGCCAGGCTCGAAAAAATAATAGACGGAATGAAGGAAGAAAACAAAAAGCTTATCAGTGAAATAGATGAACTTAAGAGCGTCGTAGAAGACAGAGATCTTGAGATACTTCAGCTTCAGGAGGATGCACAAAAGAAAACTGAGGAGAATGATTCGGAAAGAGCTGAGATCGAAAACAGGATCGAAGGCCTTCTGGGACGCATACACGCTATTTCTCCTGAAGAGCAATAGTAATGCATGATCCTAAGATAATATAAAGGAGATTTTGCCAGTGGACGAAATCCCTGAGATTCGCAGCATCGGCGATGGAAAATATTCTTTCCTGATAGGCAGGCAGAGATACACCCTGACGACCCCGCTTGATGAGGAGTGTTTTGTCCGTGTGGTAACTACGATACAGGACATTGTAAAGACGCTGCCGCCTGCGCTCACACAGGATGAAAAACTGTTCCTTGCTCTTATGTCGCTGTCACATAAGCTGGAAGAGACTCAGAATAAAATTGTTTCCCTGATAAATAAATTCAGCGAAACACATACAGATAATTGAACTTAATGAGCTTGAATGCGTTTGATATTTTTTCGTAATCCTCGGATGTTATTTTATTATCCGAGGATGTTTTCGCGGTTTAGCCGGTGAAATAATTACTCTTGCAGGGTTTCTTGCTGCGATGTATATATCATTTAAGTTTTCCGCCAAATGCGGGGCTGTACTGGCCGGTCTGGCCGATATAAATCCATCTGCTGCCAAATTTCTTGCCATAATTATCGTCTGGATGCTGATTACATTACTGGTCTCCATGCTGCGAATGACGATAAAAAAAATGTTGGCTGTCGCACGTTTAAGCTGGTTTGACAGATTGCTCGGCCTGTTTTCAGGACTTCTGAAAACAACGCTTGTAGTTTATGTGGTTCTTATAGGCGGACTGCTGCTGGTTCCTGTCCTTAACCCGACATGGATGACAGAAAGCAGCATATTGAGATATGCAGGGCGCCAGTGGCCGGAAGTCCGTAAAATTCTTATGGATTTCGATATATTCCCTAATGTTGAAGATCTGCCTGATGGAACTCTTGAGCAGATATTGAGACCATATCGCATGGGAGTCAGCGGTCCTGAAGGTTATGAGCCGCCCAGAAGAAGTGAACGGAGCTGAAATGTAATGTTTGCAGAACAGACAGTTTACCAGTCGCTTGAAATAGGTAAAATAATCTCCCTGATATCCAAACACTGCAGAAGCGACCTTGGCGTATTGGCTGCTGCCAATGCAAGGCCCGCATCAGATCTTTCAGATCTTCTCAAGAGACATGAACTTTTAATTCAATAGAAAATTACAGGGCATCTAAAGGAGAGCTCCCATGGCAGAATGGGATTGGCACTGTCTCGCCGTCGCTTGATGAAGCCGCCGATACTGGGATTCTGATCGGTGAAGATCTTTTAAAAATACGTTTGATACTGATTATTGCAATGCGCCTCAAAGAGGTTTTTAATCAAGAAAAGGAAGAATATCCGTCATTTTATATGCTTGCAAAATATATAAGGGATTTTTCAGATGAAATCTCCTCTCTGTCTGTCATTGATGACGACGGACGCCTATATGACAAAGCATCTGAAAAACTATACGATATCCGCGGTAAAATGCACGCCCTCAGGGAAACGATACGCAGGAAGGGGCACGCTATACTTAATGATCCTGCCATCTCAGGTATGCTTCAGGAACGTTTGCTCACACTGCGCAACGGAAGGTATGCATTTCTTGTCAGGCAGGATGCGCTCAGTATTTTCCCAGGAATAGTTATAGACCGTTCTGGTTCCGGAAACAGCGTGTATATGGAACCGCAGTCGATGCTGAGACTTAACAATGAATTCAGTTCATTGAGGAGTATGGAACTGCACGAAGAACAAAGAATACTCAGGGAAATAACTTCAAAAATACTTAAAAAGTCAAACTGTATATCTGATGCTGAAAATGTTCTTGGCAAAATAGATCTTTTTTATGCCCTTTCAGAAAAAAAAACGTATTGATAAGTGGAATATACCGACATTATCCCCGCGGAGAAAATTTGATTTCAAGGATGCAAGACACCCGCTGCTTTTTGAGCGTGCTGTACCAATAGAGATAAAGTGCGGTGATAAGTTCAGGATACTTGTAATAACCGGTCCTAATACAGGAGGAAAAAACTGTTGCTCTCAAAACCGCTGGTGTATGTGTGATGCTCGGATGGATGGGGTTTCCTGTACCGGCTGCGGAGGGGTCGATACTGGGCGATATCGGAGAACTTTTTGCAGATATAGGGGACGAACAAAGCATAGAGCAAAGCCTGTCGACATTCAGTGCCCATATTACCCATGTAACAGATATATTGAACAAGGTAACAGACAGGTCCGTTGTACTGCTCGATGAGCTTGGTGCAGGTACAGATCCTGAAGAAGGAGCTGCTTTGGGTATAGCTCTTCTTGATTGGCTTTGTGAAAAAAAAGCGCTTGTTCTTGCAACGACTCATCATAATCCAATAAAACGTTTTGCGCTTGCAGCTGATCATATAGAAACTGCAAGTGTCGAGTTCGATACAGCTACTTTATCCCCTACATACCGTATACTCATTGGAATACCCGGACGCAGCAATGCTTTGCTGATTGCCGGAAAACTGGGAATGCCAATGGAAATAATTCAAAGGGCTGAAAAGGCAATAAGCGGCAGGGAGATATCGATGGAAGACCTCATAGGAGAGCTGCATGGAAAAAAGGCTGCCCTGGAACGTGAATCACGTGATATAGAACTTTCCCGCATAAAAATTGAAGCCCTGAAAGCGGATTATGAATCCAAAGTAAAGGCTATTGAAGAAAAACGTGAAGCGCTTATTGCAGTTGCAGATAAAAAAGCTCTGAGCATAGTTAAGAATGCCGAGGATTCAGCCAGAGCCCTTATAAAAAAGATGGGAGCCGCAGATGCTGAATCTGCGGCAAGACGGGAACTGGAAAGAAAAAGAAAACATTTTTCAAAAATAGAAGAATCAGTTGTGAACAGAGAAGATAAAAAAATTGCAAAACAATCTGTAGCCGCTTCTTCTGTATCACTGAAGCCAGGCGATGCAGTAAGGCTTATTGGAACTAAAGGGGATGCAACTGTGGTTGAAATAAGGGGGAAAAGAGTGCTTATACAGGCAGGTGCTGTTGAAATGGAGGTCCCAATCGCCAAACTAAGCATGGTTCAGCATAAGGAAAAGCAGTCAGCCGCTCCTGCAGTTCAGATAAAAGTGTCACGTCCTGTAGGAGTTCCAAGTTCGATCATGGTCCGCGGAATGACGATTGATGAAGCAATACCGATAGTTGAACAGTACCTTGATCAGGCTTACCGTGCCGGTTACGACTCTGTTACGGTTATCCACGGCCGCGGTGAAGGCATACTGCGCCGCGAGGTCCAGGATCTATGCAAACGCCTGCCTTATGTAACGGAGCATAACCTTGGAGGCCCGCATGAAGGCGGCTATGGAGTGACGATTGTCAGATTCAGAAAATGACCTGTCTGCTGGCCTTATAGCCACCGGTGAAGAAACTGTATATATATGGTGGAAAAAACGGCCTGAATATTTTCAAGGGTACGAGTCTGCATATTATATCTGTCTGCAGAAGCGTCTTCTAAAGGTCTCATGGCTTAAGCCAAAATAAAATCTGTTTATTTTGTGCTGAATATTAAAATGCTGATTGGTGCATAGAGGCATAACTTTAATTATCTAAAAATACTATATTTTGTATATAGTATTATTTATTTCCAAATGTATCATTCTTTATGCGGCAAAATTTCACAGCATTTTTCAATTGATAAAAGCTGGATTTTTATCCTTAAATCAGGATTTTATCAATCCTGTCCGAAATTATATTCAGTGTTTTTGCAGTAAGGAACTGCACGTATGGTGGAAAAGTATGGCATTGCTCAATGCACCATTTGCTATTTTAATCTTGCCGTCTTACGTAATGCCATAGCGATTCAAATCAAGCGGTCTATAAGGATCGTTTTTTTAAGTTCAAGAATTCCATATCGACAGTTTACAATATTAATCCACTGTGTAATATATTGATATATACTAATATGTATTGTTTTAAAATTATTATTACTATTTGCTTTAATAAATCTCGTTATGGCAATATTCGGATGAGTCAAAATTTAGCTGTATATTTACTTGATTGATATTTAATGTGTGCTATGCTTTAAAAGCAGGAAAGTTTATATCTGCTGATTGGAGCCCTGTAATAGATGGATAAAAAAATTTTCGCATATGCGGCTGTGATATTATTATCCATATCATACCCCAATGGAGCCTTATCAAATGAAGGGTCTGCATTTTGGCCTGGGAGCCCTGATGCCACAGACGGTTATTTGCAGAAAGAAACAGCCAGGGATCTGCTGTCAATGGCCGAAAAAGGTAATTCAAAAGCACAGCTGAAACTTGGTTTTATGTATGAACATGGAGTAGATGTAGCTAAAAACCCTTCAGAAGCCATAAAATGGTACCGCATGGCAGCAGACCAGGGTGAAGTCGATGCACAGTTCAACCTTGGACTGGCTTACTATAAAGGGGATATCACAGCACAGAATTATTCAGAGGCTGCGGCATGGTTTGCCAAAGCCGCTGAGAATGGAAATGAAAAAGCCCAGTTGTGCCTTGGTCTTATGTATTGCAGCGGAAAAAGGTGTCACCAAAGATTACAAAGAAGCTGCCTCTCTATTCAAGAAAGCAGCAACGCATGGAAACTCCGATGCACAGTTATCAATTGGTATAATGAGTTATAAAGGGTACGGCATGCAAAAAGATTTTAACATGTCTGCGGAATGGTTCCGAAAAGCTGCTGATCAGGGCAACGCAAAAGCACAGTACCGTCTGGGAATGTTGTACAGCAGCGGTGAAGGTATCGCTAAAAGCATAAAAAATGCATACATATGGATAAGCCTTGCAGCAATAAGTTCTGACGGCTCATTGAAAAAGGATTCCATTTCAATGAAAAAGCGTCTTTCAAAAAAACTTTCATCTGTCCAACTGGAAGCCGCTGACAAAATAATCGACAACTGGACTCCTAAGAAATCCGTCAATAAATAAAACGGCATATTTACCGCCTGTATAAATCCAAGCCACTGGCAGCCTTAAAATCACATCATCCAGTACAGTCCATAAATACCGAGAGGCATAGAGGCATCTTTTTGTCATTATATGAAGTGGTCTGAGGTATTGTGTATAAATATTTATATACACATACCGGTTCCCATTCTTACTCCTGCCTTTTTGTTATTTTAGATGAGTTTTTTCTGGATTTTAAATGATCAAGCAAAGTCCATATCAGCAAGCAGTCCTCATTATCTCAGCCGAAAAAGCTGATGATTTCTGGAATGCTTTACAAATGGGATTGTGCTTTAACACTGGGAAGCAAAAAAAAACGGCTCATTTGTCGGCCAGACAAAGTTTTACAAAAACATGTTGGTGGAGTTTTAAGCGTTGCTGTAAGCGATAAAAATGATCTACGGGAGGATATTTGTTTAAGTTTGGCGGAGAGGGTGGGATTTGAACCCACGTGACAGTTCAGCACCGCCAAGACGATTTCGAGTCGCCCGCCTTCGACCACTCGGCCACCCCTCCGTGTTATACAGCATAAAAAAACAGATAATCAGTTATTATAAAAATGGCGGAGAGGAAGGGATTTGAACCCTTGGAACGGGGTTAATCCGTTCACTCACTTTCCAGGCGAGCGCCTTCGACCACTCAGCCACCTCTCCGTGTGTGTCGCAAAAATTCATATATAAACCGACGGACGGCATTATAACTTATTCTACAGCTTATGTCAAAATTAATTATGCCATCCCTGCGCGTTTTTTTTCAAAGAAATTTTGCAGAATTTCAGCGCATTCCTGTTTCATTACTCCTGATGTTATTTTGCATTGATGGTACATCCTCGGGTCGTTTGGAATATTGTACAGTGAGCCGGCGGCGCCTGCTTTTGGGTCCTTTGCCCCGTAGACTATGCGGCTTACGCGGCACTGTACGATTGCTCCGGCGCACATCACACACGGTTCCAGCGTAACATATATCGCGGCCCCGTCAAAACGCCAGTTATTTAGCTTTTGCGCTGCATCTTTCATTGCTGTCATTTCAGCATGATCAAAAGGGGAAAGGTCGATCGACCGTCTGTTGTGTCCGCGACCGATTATCTCGCTGTTTTTTACGATGACTGCCCCTATTGGGATTTCGCCGATGCTCAGTGCTTCCTTTGCCTCTTTAAGCGCCTCTTTCATGTAAAAAAAATCATCCATCATATATAGCAGCCCCAATCTTAATGTGATATACTGTCATATGTTTGTGAGATTTGTGCCTGTAGCTCAGCTGGATAGAGTGTCAGCCTCCGGAGCTGAAGGTCTCGGGTTCGAATCCCGACAGGCACGCCATATTCTCTCTACGATGTTACCACAACACGGAGGCTTTAAAAGTGTTTTCTGCAGGGAGCTCAGTCCCATGCGGCGAAAGCCCGCGAACCCCGTCAGGTCCGGAAGGAAGCAGCGGTAAGGGGTGTCTTTCGGGTGCCATGGGGTTGCTGAGTTCCCTGCAGAGGGCACTTTTTGCTGAAAATACACGATATCGTCCGATTGATCCTTCTCAGTACCTGTCCATACAGTGCATGAGTTTAACTAAATTTATGGCGGCTTTTGTTGGAAGTACTAAATTTTGATGATTTGAGGAGAGAGGCTACTGTGGAAATGAAGCCTTCAGGTTATCTTCCCTTTGCAGAACATCCAGGACCGCAGGACAACCTGATTCTTTCACCATCTTATATAATCCCTGTTGATATACTTGAAAGGGGTATAATACACCCTACGAGATTGATCAGGCAGGTAGTCATTGTTGATGGTTTTGACGGCCGGACCATGCTGCTTGATATGGAAAAACTTATGCCGGATACTGATTCTGAAGTAAATAATACGCATAAGGAATATCTGGAATTGAAAATTTCCGGGACATTGGCGGCGGAGATAGCAAGAAGTGAGGCTGTGCCGCCAGATTGCCGCGGATGGAAGAAAGCTCTAAAAAACAGCCGGGTACTGGTAAGCACCGATGAAATTAAATTGGTGTGGCGAATTTATTCAGTATCGGATGGAAAGGTTATCGATACCTTTACCGGCAATGTTATAGAATCCGCAGGACTTCTTGGAATGCTGTTCAGCCAGGCTAAAAATTAGGTCATACAGGTCTTGGATACAGTGCAATGTCCTTGTCCGCATCTTATCTCTCTGATATTATCTTGCATGCTATCAATATATTTAATGATTGCTTAAAATAATATTTTCGTGCTATACTTAAGGGCGGTGTATCACACACAGATGCTGACTGTAGGAATGTTGCCGTGATCGGTTTTTCTGCAGGGAGAAGCTTCTGGAGGAAAAAACACAGGAGGGATTCACATGGGAGTAGTCAGTATGAAACAGCTTCTTGAGTGCGGTGTCCATTTCGGGCATCAGACGAGACGCTGGAACCCGAAGATGAAGCCATACATCTTCACAGAACGCAATGGGATCTACATAATCGATCTTCAGAAAACCGTCAAAGGTCTTGAAAAGGCTTATGATTTTGTCCGTGAAGTATCGAAGGAAGGCGGAAGCATCCTGTTTGTCGGCACAAAGCGCCAGGCTCAGGATCCTATCCGTGACGAAGCGTTAAAAGCCGGACAGTATTATATTAATCAGCGCTGGCTCGGTGGGCTTCTTACAAATTTTGCAACTATCCGCCGCCGCGTGACACGCATGATTGAACTTCAGGAAATGGAAGAAACAGGTTCCATCAATAAATATCCGAAAAAAGAGATAATCCAGCTTCGCAAAGAACATGACAAACTTGAGAAGTATCTCTCTGGAATCAAGGAAATGAAGGATATCCCGGATGCACTGTTTGTAATCGATCCGCGCCGCGAGACGAATGCAGTCAACGAGGCACATAAACTTGGGATCCCTGTAATATCTATCGTTGATACTAACTGTGACCCCGATGTGATAGATTATCCCATACCAGGCAATGACGATGCTATCCGTGCTATAGAACTTGTTGTCGGCTTAATGTCCAATGCCTTCATAGAAGGCCGTCAGGGACAGGATTCCAGGGTTCAGGAGAAAGCTGAAGAAGCAGAAGATACGGCGGTCGTTTCTGAAGAAGTTCCTGTTATGCCTGAGAACCTCGACCCGGTAGTTGAAGAGGGCGACAAAGCTGCAGTCAAGGTAATGGAAGAGCAGAAAGGCTGGAAGGAGGCCCAATAAAGATGGCAGAAATTACAGCAGCGCTTGTATCTGAGCTCCGTGCCAGAACTTCCGTCGGAATGATGGACTGTAAAAAGGCACTTGTAGAATGCGGAGGGGATATGGAGAAAGCAGTTGATTTCCTTCGTGAAAAAGGGCTTGCAAAAGCCGCAAAAAAAGCGGAGAGAAGCGCATCTCAGGGTATGATTTTCAGCTATATCCACAGCAACGCCAAACTTGGCGTTCTTGTTGAGCTTAACTGCGAAACAGACTTCGTTGCCCGTACTGAGGAGTTCCAGAGTTTGGGACATGAGGTTGCAATGCAGATCGCAGCGGCAAATCCGACTTACGTTCTGCCGGAGGAAGTGCCTGCCGATATAATAGCACATGAAACGGAAGTCATTAAGGCACAGGCGCGTGAAGAGGGCAAACCTGAAAAAAATGCTTGATAAAATAGCAGAGGGCCGCATAAATAAGTTCTATGAGGAAAACTGTCTTATGGAACAGAAATATATACGCGATCCCGATAAGAAAATAAAAGATCTTGTTATCGAAAATATTGCTAAGATTGGTGAGAATATAAAGATCCGCCGCTTTGCGCGTTTTATAATCGAAGCATAAAGACTGTCGGCGAGGGTGAATACCCTCGCCTTTTTTGTATGTTTTTTTATTTGCTATTATATTGAAGCTGTGTGATATGGAGGCATTTGATGGGGCGGAAATATAACAAGGTACTGTTGAAACTTTCAGGTGAGATACTTGCAGGTAATGCTCGTTTCGGCCTAGATTACGATGCTGTCAGGGGTATATGCGAGCAAATAGCCGAGGTAGCTAAAGAAGGCGTTGCAATTGCCATGGTCGTTGGTGGAGGCAATATCATACGCGGATCCCAGACTGTAAGTATTGAAAGGGCCCAGGCCGATTATATGGGTATGCTGGGGACCGTTATCAATGCGCTTGCACTCCAGGATGCGCTTGAGCAGCTCGGACAGCCGACGCGGGTACAGTCGGCGATAGAAATGCGGCAGATCGCTGAAACAGTTATAAGACGCCGTGCGATACGCCATCTTGAAAAGGGACGTATCGTTATATTTGCGGCAGGTACAGGGTCACCATATTTTTCGACAGATACGACGGCTGCATTGAGGGCTTCTGAGATCGGTGCAGATTGCGTATTGAAAGCAACGAAAGTTGATGGTATATATGATAAGGATCCTTTTAAATATCCTGACGCCAAGCGCCTTCCTAAAGTTTCGTATATGGATGCACTGAGAATGCAGCTGAAAATTATGGATGCGGCCGCTTTTTCTCTTGTCAGGAAAACAGGATACCGATAATAGTTTTTGATGTTCTGAAAAAAGGCAATCTCCGCAAACTTCTTATCGACGGAGAAGATATAGGTTCCCTGGTTACAGATTAAGCATTTATAATATTTAACATCATAAAATCCCACAAGGAGTGATTGGTGTGCCTCAGAAAAAAGATGTGAATAAAATCCTGACAGTCCGCGGCGATATAAGGCAGAAAGATTTAGGTGACAAAGATAAAACCGGCAACAGCGATGTCGATTTTATAAAGGACCTTAGGTCAAGAAGCGAGAAAACGCTGGAATTTTTCAAGGGAACGCTTCAGGGTATCCGTACTGGGAGGGCTCATCCTGCACTTGTTGAGGAGATTAAAGTCGATTATTTCGGGACCCCGACACCTGTCAAAAATCTTGGAAATGTCAGTGTCCCTGAAGCAAGACAGATAGTTATTACGCCATGGGACAAAACTGCGATCAAAGCTATTGAAAAAGCCATACAGAGTTCTCCTCTGGGTATAAATCCGCAGAATGACGGGGAATCTATCCGTCTCAATATGCCTGAGCTGACGCAGGCCCGTCGTGTCGAACTGACTAAAATCGTTAATAAAACGGCCGAGGAAGCCCGTATCGCTGTACGCAATGTACGCCGCGATGTCAACGAAGGACTCAAGAAAATGGAACAGGACGGAGAACTTACGGAAGACGGTCTCAGGAAACAGCAGACAATTGCTCAGACAGAAACAGATGCTTTTATCCAGAAGATAGATAAAATGTTTGAGGAAAAAGTAAAGGAAATAATGGAAAAATAACGCTGCAAATCTATTTTTTCAAACGTGTTTTTTAAAAAATTGCGTGAGGCATTTGGATATGCCATCACGCAATTTTTATTATGCGCCTTATTTTTATTGCTGTGCAGGCAGTAAATTTAATATACAAAATGTTCTTTATTCTGAAATATCTTTCGTATGTTATATTAATTTCATGGATGAGAAAACATTTCTTGAACGTTTACATGAAATTGGCGGCGAAGCCTATATCGCAGGGGGCTGGGTCAGGGATATGGTCATGGGGCGTGAGCCGCATGACAAGGATTATGTTGTGTGCGGCAGTGATTATGAAATTTTTGCCGGAACTTTCCCTGACGCTGAAAAAATAGGAGGCCGCTTCCCTGTGTTTTTAATGAATATAGACGGTGTCAAAAGAGAAGTTGCGTTTGCCCGCACAGAGATAAAAAATGGTTCAGGGCATAGGGGCTTCGATATAAGATCAGGCAGGAATTTAAATATAGAGGATGATCTTTACAGACGTGATACCACAATGAACAGCATGGCCTGGTCTCCGGTTACGGGTGAGATAATCGATCCGTTCGGCGGAAAGGAAGACATAGCATGCAGGATAATCCGTGCGACATCCTGCCATTTTCTGGAAGATCCCGTCCGGGCGCTCAGAGCTGCAAGGCAGGCCGCACAGTTCGGTTTCCATATAGACCCGCATACTGTCGGAATGATGAAAAAATGTGCTCCTGAGCTTGCAAATGAGCCTAAGGAACGTGTTGTAGCTGAAATCATGAAGGCACTCGGGACACCAAAACCGTCAGTTTTTTTCCGTGCGCTGAAAGAGGCGGAACTTTTGGAGACAGTCTTTCCGTGGCTCGATAAGCTGATAGGCAAAATACAGCCTGCGGCGTACCATCCTGAGGGTGATGCATTTGATCACACAATGGAAGTGCTTGATATCGTGTCTGAGATGAACGGGAGGATCGAAGTCCGCTTTGCTGCGCTTATGCATGATATAGGCAAAGGGGAAACCCCTTATCGAATGCTCCCTGATCATAACGGGCATGAAAAAAGAGGCCTTGAAGTGCTGGATGAAATAAGCAAAAAAATGAGGATACCGCGTATTTGGTTTCAATGCGCCGCGTTTGCAATAGCTGAACACAGCAGGCCGGCAAAGATGAACCAGCCTGCTGAAGCCGTAGACCTTCTGCTGCGTCTGTACAGACACCCTATTGGATTTGATGGTTTCACTGCAATAATAAAAGCCGATAATTATGGCGAAGAGCCGGAATTCCTTCTAAACCACGAAAAATACCTGAGGGCGATTCACTTGGCGCATAAGGTAAAGATCCCGGAGCATATTTCAGGAAAAAATATCGGGCACTGGATGCGGAACAGGGAAATAGAAGCCTATATTAATGAACTGGGCGAAAAAAAACGGAGACGGGAATAATTCAGGTATTTGATAAAAAATGAGATAAGAAGCAGGACCGTCTCTGGTTTTTTTGATGAGATGGTCCTGCTTCTTATCTTTAGGCTTTTATCAGGCCAACAGGTTCAGATTTTTGAAAACCAATGAATATCGCCTGCATTTTTAATTGGAATGGCTGAAAAATTGATTTAAGTTTAAGACTTCAGCTATTTCATGTTTGCCAGAAATACCTTGAGTCTGGCCATTCCTTCCCTGATGTCGTCTATTGAGCATGCGTATGAAAACCGTACAAAACCTGGTGCGAAGAAAGCTGTCCCTGGAACTGCAGCAACGAATTTTTCTTCAAGCAGCTTTTCGCAGAACTTAATATCATCAGGGATCGGGCATTCACGGATGTCAATGAAGACATAAAATGCACCTTCAGGATCCCTTACTTTCACATAAGGCATATCACGTATGAGATCAAGGATTATATTCCTGCGCTCAAAAAAAGCATCCCGCATTTTATCTACCTCAAGATCCGCATACTTTATGCCGCCCCAAGCGCCCCACTGCGCAATAGAGCATGCATTTGACGTAAGGTGGGTCTGAAGGGTGTTGATCTTAGTTATTATAGCCTGGGGCGCAAGAGCATATCCGATGCGCCAGCCGGTCATCGCATAGGCTTTGCTTGCTCCGTTTACTATTATGGTCTGATCCCTTAAATCGGGCGCTACGGTAAGGATGTTTATATGTCTGGCTGGTGCATAAGCAAGACGTTCATATATTTCATCGAATATTATCCAAAGACCTTTGCTGCGCGCCACATCGGCCACCATTTTTAAAGTTTCCTCGTCGTATATAATTCCGGTAGGGTTGCATGGGGAGTTTATGATCATCCCTACAGTTTTTCCAGTTACAGATGCTTCAAGCACATCCTTTTCGGAACGAAATCCGTTTTCATGGTGTCTACGATAATTTCTTTACCTCCGGCTAGATGAAGCTGTTCTACATAGCTTACCCATGCCGGAGCAAAAAGTATTACTTCATCTCCAGGATCGACCAATGTCTGAAGGGCTTCATAGAGAAGAGGTTTTGCTCCTGCTGTTACTATAACTTCAGCCGGAGTGTAGTCAAGGTTGAAGCGTCTTTTGTAATAGCTGCATATCTCCTGGCGAAGCTCAATTATACCCGGGTTTAAGGTGTAATGTGATTCACCGCGGTTGATAGCCTCTATGGCTGCTTTTGATACACATTCAGGAGGTGTGAAGTCAGGTTCGCCCATACTGAATGATATTACAGGTTTGCCTTCCGCGGCCATTATTTTAGCTTTGTTCGATATACTCACGGTAGCTGATGGCTTTATTCCAAGTATTCTCTTCGAGAGTTTCATTTTTTATCCCCTTTCATCTGCTTTCTGCTATCTGCAGATTATACCCAAGTGTATTTTTACGTCAATTATCCTCTTTTAAAGAGTTAGTAAAATATACATAATTCGCACGTTTGAGACTACTTGAATATGATGTTAAAATAAATGCAATAAGATTCATAAAAGCATCAGGCAGAATGGAGGAGTTGCTATGGAGGTACGTTTTGTTACACGCAACGTGGAATTGCCGGGAGATGTCAAGGAATACATGCAGAAGAAGGTCGATAAGCTTGAAAAATTCTTTGATAAGATACTTGACACCCAGATCGCACTCAACTTCAAACGTGGGATGAATGTAGTTGAGATAACCTCCAATGTTAACGGCGTAGTGATGCGCGGTGAGGATTATGCGCCTGACCTGCGCAAAGCTTTTGACAAAGCTCTCAAAAATATTGAGCGCCAGGTCAAAAAGCATAAGAGTTATCTGACGGAAAAGGTCAGGATGAAGGTCCAGGATATCTCTTTCGACATTGATCCTGATTTGATGACAACCGCTCCATTTGAAAAAGATGAAGCTCCGCGAGAGATCGTGAAGACAAAGAAGTTTAATGTTGAAGTCATGACGCCCATAGAAGCGACGATGCAGATGGATTTGCTGGGGCATAGCTTCTTCATTTTCAAAAATGATGCAAATGGAGCAATAAATGTTGTATATCGCAGGCAGGAAGGCGGTTATGGACTGCTTGAGCCAAAATAGTAGGTCCTTTTGCTTTAAAAGAAAAAAGAGGAGCCTGCGGCTCCTCTTTTTTTCTTGACCTGCCGGCAATAACAAGGTACTTTAATATCGGTTTTCAATCGATCAAGGCGGTAAACTAATATGGCTGAAAAATTTAAATATTCTCTTAACCCGAAACAAAAAGAAGCTGTGGCTTACTGTGAAGGACATGAGCTTGTCCTTGCCGGTGCCGGCAGCGGCAAGACGCGCGTGCTTACTGCAAAAATAGCATACCTGATACAGTCCATGAACGTTTTGCCATGGCGTATACTTGCCCTTACTTTTACAAACAAAGCTGCAAGTGAAATGAAGTCTCGTGTGATGGAAATACTGGGCCAGGACATGAGCGGCATGGAAATTTCAACATTTCATGCTTACGGACTGCGCTTTCTTCACCGCTATTCTGATTCGCTAGTTAAACTTGGATATCCGCGCAATTTTGTCATTTTCGACAGAAATGA
>Ga0268359_11769_pt1 | contig 91664 bp, 109 predicted proteins | sample BioMet11_FD_194416 | JGI IMG/M metagenome (GOLD analysis project Ga0268359, IMG submission 194416) | Sewage microbial communities from Oakland, California, United States - Biofuel 11 (PacBio Assembly) | ecosystem: Engineered > Wastewater > Sewage > Unclassified | place: USA: California...
GTCTTTTCCAATGTCATTATCGGACTCGGGGAGACCGATGCCGAGCTTGCAGCCTGCATAGGGAAGCTGGTCTCGCACGGTGTGGTCCCGGTACTTCGCCCGCTCAACCCGGTTGCGGGATTTGCCGGTACGTACCCCCCGCCCTTCACCCGAGCGTATCAGGGCCGCATATCTTGTCCACAGCAGGGCGCTTGCCGCTGCGGGGATCGATCCCCTTACGGCACAGACGATGTGCACGAATTGCGCCGGCTGCGATCTCGTGCCGGGGAGGGACTAAATGAGAGGTGCAGAGGCGCTTGCCGCGGCGTTGCGTGCCGGTACCGACCGGGTGTATACAGTGCCCGGCTACCCGATCACCGAACTCGGGGAGCTTGCCGGGGCAGAGATGGTGATAAACGAGAAGACCGCACTCGAGTATGCCCTCGGCGATTCCCTTACCGGGAAACGGGCGGCGGTTATTGTCAAGAATGTGGGAGTGAACGCCTGTGCCGATCCCCTCTGCGAGGCGACCGTGCAGGGGCTTATCGGGGGTGTTGTTCTCGTTGCCGGTGACGACCCCAAGGCAAAGGGTTCCCAGACCGCCCAGGACTCCCGGTATTACGGGGAGCTTGCCGAGATCCCGGTGATAGAACCGGACGCATCGTCCTGTTATACCGGTGTCGAGGCAGCACTTACGGCATCGGAAGCGTTCTCCCGGGTCGCCATGATCCGGCTCACACCGGAACTCATGGAAGCAGAGGCGAGCGGACATCCCCTTACCCGGACAAACGGGAAAGGCCGGCTCGCCGATCCGGGCTGGACAATGCACGGCCGGGTAATGGCGGCCGCATCCCTCTCCCGGTCCATGCAGGCATGGGCTTCAACCTCTCCCCTCAACCGCTGGGAGGCGGGAACGCTTGGAGCAGGGCCGGCGCCCGGTGCGGGCAGGATCGTGACGGTTTACCCGCCACCGGCCCGAATTGCAGGAGCCGAAAAGATAAACGAGATCGGCCGGCCGTTTGTCCGCGACCACCGTGCAGTATCCCTGCCCGAAGAGCAGGGGCAGCCGGAATCAAAGGATGAGCGGGGGTATTACAAGACCTTCTGCCGGGACTGCCCGTACCGCCCGCTCCTTTCTCTCATGAAGGAACGTGGCCTTCAGGTGGTCTGCGATGCCGGCTGCTCCGTGTACTGCCTCAACCCCTCATACGGGATCGGGGTTGCCAGTTACGGGATGGGATCGAGTGTTGCGGTAGCGGCCCGGAGTACCGGTATTGCCCTTATCGGGGATTACGGGCTGCTACACTCGGGCCTTTTGGCCCTGATCGACGTATATGAAAAGAGACTTCCGCTTCTCTGCATCGTGATGAAGAACCACTGTGCCGCAATGACCGGCAGGCAGCCCGCCGTCGATCCCGTCCCCTTCCTGGACTGGGCACACCCGGTCATCTGTCGTGCGGAAGATGAATCCTGCCTGCGTGAGGTCGTCCGCCCTGCGGACCGGCCCACAACGGTGGTCGTAGAAGCAGAATGCCCAAAGGGGGCCCGTTATGAAACCGTGGAATGTTGAGATCTGTGACGTAACCTTACGGGACGGGGAACAGACGCCCGGCGTGTCGTTCTCCAGTGAAGAGAAAACGGATATTGCAAGAACCCTGGATGCCATCGGCATCGAGGTGATCGAGGCCGGGTTCCCGGCCGTGTCGGCAAGCGAAAAACAGTGCGTGAAGGCCATTGCCAACCTCGGGCTCGATGCACGGATCTGCGGTTTTGCCCGGGCACGCAAGCCGGATATTATGGACGCCATCGACTGCGGCGTGGACATGGTCTCCATCTTTATCCCTACGTCCGAGCTCCACGTCCGGCTCAAGTTCAAAAAACCCCGGGAGCAGGTGCTCGAAGACGGGCTTGCCATGATCGATTTTGCCCGGGATCACGGCGTTCAGGTCCGGTTTGCCGCAGAAGACGCCTCACGGACCGATCTCCCGTTCTTAAAAGAGGTATACCGGAGGGCAGCCGACCACGGTGCCGTCCTGCTCAGCTTTGCCGATACGGTGGGCTGCCTGATCCCCGACGAGATGCGCACGATCATGACCGATCTCGTAGCATCGGTCGACACCCCCTTCTGCGCTCACTGCCACAATGACATGGGTTGTGCGGTGGCAAACACCATCACGGCGGCACAGGCCGGCGCTTTCCAGCTTCATACCACGGTAAACGGCATCGGCGAGCGTTCGGGCAATGCTTCGCTTGAGGAGGTACTCGTGATCCTCCGGCAGAAAGGCGGCATTGACCGCTACGACCTCTCGCACCTCTTCTCCCTCTCCCGCAAGGTGGAGAAGTACTCCGGCATCGCCCTCCCGAGGAACAAGCCGGTTACCGGGGAACTGGCCTTCTCGCACGAGAGCGGCATCCACATCGCCGCCATGCTCCAGGACACGGCCACCTACGAGTACTTCCCGCCGGCTCTCGTTGGGGGAGAACGGCATTTCATCCTCGGCAAGCACACCGGGAGAAAAGCCCTCGAACATGTGGTGGCAACGCTTGGTTACACGCTCAGCGAACCGCAGATCTGCCATGTGCTCGACCTCGTCAAGGAGTATTCCGAGCAGAAGTGCAGCATTACCCCTGAGATCCTGCAGAAACTGATCCGGCGGGCACAAGCGGAGACTCCTGTATGAGCACGCTCTCGGAGCGGATCCTTCGCGCCCCGGCAGGGGACTATGTTGACCGGAAGGTGGACCGGGCATATGCCCACGACGGGACCGGTGTCCTTACTCTTGAGGCATGGCGGCGGATGGGGGGGAACCGGTTCGGGAACGATACGCGGTACTATCTCCAGTTCGATCACATCGTACCGGCGAACAACAGCACGACGGCGACGCTCCAGCACGAACTCCGGGAGTTCGCACGCGAAAAGTCCATGCAGTTCTCCGATATCGGCTGCGGTATCTGCCACCAGATCATGAGCGAGGACGCGGTGTTACCCGGGGAGATCGTGGTCGGTGCAGATTCCCACAGCGTCACGCCCGGGGCATTCGGGGCGTTTGCAACAGGAGTCGGTGCTACCGACATGGCGGCGATCTGGCTTACCGGGGAGACGTGGTTTAAGGTTCCCACATCGGCGGGTATCCATCTCACCGGGAAATTATCGGGCGCTGCCGAGGCAAAGGATCTTGCCCTTGCCTATGTGGGAAAGCTCGGCACGGACGGGGCAACTTCCCAGGCGCTTGAATTTGTCGGCGAGGGAGTCAGTTTTCTCTCCATGGACGAACGGCTCGTCCTTGCAAACCTCTCGGTAGAGGCCGGGGCAAAGGCCGGGCTCTTCTATGCAGACGATGTGACGATCCGCTACCTCAAAGAGCAAGGCAGGAGCGGCACCATGCAGGCCCCTGAACCGTGCACCTACTGCCAGGATCTCGATTTCGATCTCGCCGATATCGTCCCGCTGGTCGCCGTTCCCCACCGGGTGGACACGAGCCGGCCGGTTGAGGATCTCGCCGGACTTGCCCTCGACCAGGTCTTTATCGGGACCTGCACCAACGGGAGGTACTCCGATCTCGCCCGCTTCGCCCGGCTGGTAAAGGGAAAGAAAGTTGCCGTCCGCACCATCGTGGTCCCGGCCTCGGCAGCGGTCTTAAAAAAGACCATCCGGACCGGGGTGCTCGCCGATATCATTGAAGCGGGCTGCACGATCGGAACTCCCGGCTGCGGCCCCTGTATCGGGTATCACATGGGCGTGCTCGGTGAGGGAGAGGTCTGCCTCTCGACTGCCAACCGGAATTTCAGGAACCGGATGGGTGTCGGCGGGGAGATCTACCTTGGGTCCGTTGCAACAGCGGCGGCAAGTGCCATAAAAGGTGAGATCACCTCGCCGGAGGCGGCGTGATGCAGGGCAGGGGAACGGCAGTTTGCCTACCGGCCGATATCGACACGGATGTCATCATCGCCGGGCGGTACCTGAGGACCAAGGACCGGAGCATCTGGGCCACCCACATCTTTGAGGACCTCGACCCGGCGATCGCCCTGCGGCTCAAAGGGGCGGTGATCGTTGCCGGGAAGAACTTCGGGTGCGGGTCGTCCCGCGAACAGGCGGCAATCGCCCTCCGCGAGGCCGGCGTGGTCGCGGTAATCGCCCCGTCGTTTGCCCGGATCTTTTTCCGGAATGCGATCAACATCGGCCTGCCGCTCATTGAGTGCGACCTCTCCTGCGAAGAGGAAAGCGAGGTTGCATTCGATCTTACCGAAGGATGGGTCGAAACCGGCGGCAGGCGCCAGCCGATCCGGCCGCTCTCGGCGCGGATGCAGGATATCCTCAAAGCAGGCGGCCTCGTGGAGTACTGGAGGGATCACCCGTGATCTTCCCCGAGCAGTGTAAGTACGTGGGGTACGCCTCGGAAAAACCCTGCGGCGACCGGGTCTATGCCCTGAGCCGGTATCTCGTGCGGGAGACCCAGGAGGGGTGCGAGGTCTTAGAGATTGTTACCGATCCGGCTCAGAAGACCGTGATGCGGGATATCCGCCTCTCCCAGGTTCTTGCCGCCCCGGACGAGGTGTACCGGTACCCCGGAGAAGGTCCAGATCCACGACCGTGCCCGGCTCGTCCGGCTCGCATTAGAGAGCGGGTACCGCTGCACGGTTTTTACGAGCCTCGAAGAGAACATGACCTTTGTTCTCGACCCCGACCTCTCGGAAGTTCCTGAACATCCACGTTACGATGTAGTCCCGCCCCGGCCTACCCTTTCGGCCTGCATAAAGGAACTGGAGGCGGCCGGGCTCTTTGGGGAAACTTTCGGTTACCTTCAAGCACCATATTCGGGACATTACCGGCATACCCGCCGATATCTACCCCTGCCGGGCTGCCGGGTTTTCCCGGACACTGGATGCCGATGCGCTCCACGGCGGCGACCGGGTGGCCGGTTGCATGACGGCTTCACAGCTCTGCACCGAAATGTTATGGGGAGGAATTTTACCCTGGAAAACATCTGCCCCCTGGAACAGGTCGACAGCGAGCCGTCATTGCCCGGTGCTGCCGGTCCGAGCGCGAGGGTATCCGTACCTGGAACGACAGGTTCGGGGCCGTTGTTCATTGGGGTGCAAGCCCGGCCAAAATTGCCCGTTCCGTGCAGGACCTTGTCAGCCGGTGGAGGAACCCATGACAAGGATTGCCGTTGTCGAAGGCGACGGGATCGGGCACGAGGTGATCCCGGTTGCGCAAAAAGCGCTTTTCCTGCTCCACCCGGAGTACGAGTACTTCCCCGTCGAGGTGGGGTATGGGCGGTGGGAGGAGACCGGCTGTCCCTGCGGGGACGCAGATATCTCGGCCCTGAAGACCTGCCGATGCAATCCTCTTTGGGGCAATAACCACCCCGCTGATGAAGGATTACCAGAGCGTTGTCCTGCGGATAAGAAAGGCGCTTGACCTGTACGCGAACCTGCGGCCGGTGAAGGCCAACGGGTTCGATATCATGATCGTGCGCGAGAACACCGAGGGGCTGTACTCGGGGATCGAGGAACGGGGCCCGGACCGGGCAACCACCCTCCGGGTAGTGACCCGGAAAGGGACCGGGCGGATCGCGGGGGCGGCGATCCGGCTGGCAAAAAAGCGGCAGGGACGGCTCACCATCGGGCACAAGGCGAACGTACTCAAGTCCGATGTTTTCTTCCGCGACATCTGCATTGAAGAGGCAAAAAAGGCCGGGCGTATCGTATTCCGAGAAGTTCATCGATGCACTATCTCTCGATGTTCTCCAGCACCCGCAGGCATACGATGTGATCGTGACTACGAACATCTTTGGCGATATCCTCTCGGATGTTGCCTCCTACCTTGTCGGGGGGCCTGGGCCTTGTCCCGAGCGCAAACATCGGCGACCGCTACTGCCCTCTTCGAGCCGGTCCACGGCAGCGCCCCGGATATTGCCGGTAAAGACTCTGCAAACCCTATCGCCTGCCCTGCGGAGCGCCGCCATGCTCCTTGCCTATCTCGGTGAGCAATGAAGGTGCAGGAGCGGATCGAATCTGCTGATCAGAAGTGCGTGCTGTATCTGGTATAAGAACCCGGGACCTCGGCGGATCGGCCGGCACCCGGGAGTTTGGCGCAGCGGTGCTTGGGGCGCTTGAAAACGAGTGAGCCCGGACACTAAAATCACCTAAAAAGAACTTTTTTATTTCGGCAGCCCCCGCGGGGTAACCGAATCCGCCGCGAGATGAAGCAGGTACCCGAGAGCGAGAGCGGACAGCACAAAGGGAATGGTTTTCGACGGTATCCCCGGCAGCAGCCAGAGAAGTGCCGTCCCAACAAAAACAATCCCAGTCCCTTTGAGCATCTTTTTGCTGTGGAAGAAACCCCGGTGACGGGAATTTGTCGGCGGCTCCAGCAGGTCCGGCAGCACTGAACCGGCAAATGCCGCAAGGAGCCCGAACGCAAGTGTACCCTGCGGGATATCCTGCAAAAGATGACCCAGGTACGCGTAGCAGCAGAATGCCAGCAGGCCTATAGCGAGATGCACTCCCCGTCTCATTTCCCGGTTTTCTCATCATCTCACGGGATAAGGGATCGGCCGTGGACGGTGAAAGTGCTCCCTGCCCTGGTTACGCCTTTTTTCCCGGAAATTCTCCTTCCATTCCCGGCGTAAACCCGGATATCGTCGGGTTATCCATAAACATCTATATGGTTTATTGGCTCAAAAAATGCGAAAATTCACGTTTTTAAAAAAAACGTGCAAAAAGAGGACAGTTTACCTATTAAAAAGAGCGGACAGTTTACCGATGATGTAACGGTACAGAAGATTCCTGAAAATGCTTGGGGAATGTCCGGATCAGATTACCACACGGTAGCCTGAACGGGAGAACACGTCCCTTACGTGCCGTTCCCATTCCGTCTCATCGGGAATGTCCGTTCCCTTTACTTCCCGGTCCCAGTGTTCGTGGAGGGCAGAGTCAAGGGAGGAAAAGATCCGTGACCCGTCCTGAACCCTCCCGATGTGCCGGCCGTCACTATCAAGGATAAGGACCCGGAAACACCCGTACTGCCGGCAGAGCCCGGGCCGGGTGGCATGGACCGTGCAGAATGCCCGGTTGTCGCGGAATCTGAGAAAAGGGCAGGCCATCGGATGCAGTCTGGTAATATCCTGTGACCGGAACAGCTCTGTCTTGTCCGGGTCGAGGGTTACCGTCCGTTCTTCTCCATCAGCAGAGAACCGGATCCGGTAGGTTACGGGACCGGTCTGCTTTTCGATCCCGATGATATCCCCCATGTAACTGCAGCATTCCCCGCACTGCTGACACCGGAAGACCACGTCAGGTTCGCCTTCGCTGTAGTGTGCATTATGGGGCATGGAACGACATTAAGATGGCGAAAAAAGCGAGGAGCTCCGAAGTATCCATAGCGGGATCCTGCGTTTCCCGTGGAACGTTCAGCGAATCAGGGTTATGGTTTGTGACCAGAGGGGGGAGGGGGGTGAGGGGGTACCCCCCCACCCGCCATGACCTGAGCGGGGGGACCACCCCCCTCTCCCTGTGCCGGCCCGGGTGGGGGGTACCCACCCCCCGGTTCCAGCACCACGATCCTGCATTTCGTGAAGAGTTTTCGTCGGAACCTAAGTGTTGTCCTGTGGCAAATGGGGGTGGGGGGTAGGGGGTACCCCCTCCCCCCACATGGCCTGAACGGGGGGATCACCCCCCTACCCCATGTGTTGGCCAAGTGGGGGGTACCCACCCCCCGGCTTCATGTGGTTGCGGGCCTGGTAATGTGACAATAGGGGATGATTACCTTATACTTTCACGAGCGAGGAGTTCCGCCGCCCCCGACGGGGCGCCCCCGCGGCGGATCAGACGGTATAACCCCTCTTAAAAAGTTCTTGTTCCGCCGTGTCTTGAAAGAGTCCTTAATGCGGAGAGCCCTCATGTAAGATCTTATGAACGAGTTCAAAGGTCAAAATCCCAAGAATCGATATTTGAAAATAAAAAAAATGCCCTATGCTATAATAATAGAACATAATTATTCAAATTAAAATCAAAATATGTATATATAAAAAAGACTTCCATTACAACATGGACTTCATCGATCAGATTAAAACCCATGCAAAAACAATTCAGACGCTTAAAGAAAAAATTCAGACCGAAGAAGGTACAAAAAACGCCTTAATTATGCCCTTTATCACAATTTTGGGCTATAATGTTTTTGACCCGGATGAAGTTAATCCAGAATATGTTGCAGATGTTGGAACAAAAAAGGGTGAAAAGGTAGATTATGCGATTTTAAAGGATGGGAAACCCTGTATTTTAATCGAATGTAAGGCCATAAATTCGGATTTGAATAAAGAACAGGCATCACAATTATACCGATATTTTTCTGTAACTCCTGCGAGAATCGGCATCCTTACAAACGGGATAATTTATCGTTTTTTTACGGACCTTGAAAAAGAGAATACAATGGATGTCAAACCCTTTTTAGAGATTAATTTGTTAGACATCAAAGAACCACTAATTGAGCAACTTAAAAATTATACAAAACAGGGTCTTAATCTCGATGAACTTCACGATACTGCAACTCAATTGAAATACACTAAAGAAATTATTCAGATTGCCAACAAAGAATTTTCTGAACCCTCCGAAGATTTTGTCAAGTTTTTTGCACAACAGGTTTATCCCAGAAAATTAACGCAAAAAGCACTTGAAAATTTCTCTGCGATAACAAAAGATTCTCTTGACCAGTTTTTATCTGAAAAAATTAATGAACGGCTTAAATCCGCCATGAAACCTGAGACTACCAAGACTCCTGAAGTGCAATCAACAGAAACTAAACCATCAGCCGAACCGACAGATGAGATAGTGACGACAGAGGATGAATGGGAGGGTTACTACTTCGTTAAAGCGATTTTACACGATATAGTTGACCCTTCAAAAATTGTAATAAGAGATGCAAAATCATATTGCGCGATACTATATGAGAATAATAATCGTAGACCGATTTGTCGGCTATATTTTGACGGTAAACAAAAATATGTGGGGGTTTTTAATAACAAAGACCGTGAAGAAAACAAAATCCCCATATCTAACATACAGGACATATTCAAACTAGGTGATCAATTAAAGGCCACGATCGCATTTTATCAGACACCTGTACCCAAAACATCACAAGCACCCCAATAATCAAATTTTACATTTTTCTCCCGAGAATGTTTTGCTGAAACTACGGTCTCCTGAATTATGGTATCAAATAAAGCGGTCCTTGGGTCCCTCCCGAACTCAGTTTCCAGACACCCCCTGTCTCCGCAGATCGTTTCCGCAAATTATTCAACCCGGCCGGTTTGATTACTGTGGTTAGGAGTGAAAGCACACGGATATCGGTACCCTGTGGGCTGTAGCAGCCATCCCCATCCTGATCCTCATCGCCCGGATTGCCGAGGCAAGCCTCGAATCCGTCCGAACCATCTACATCAGCAAGGGTCATGCCAACCTCGCTGCGTATGTCGGTATCATCAAGACCGGTATCTGGCTGATCTCCACCGGTCTTGTCCTGACAAACCTCACCCAGTACTGGAACCTGTTTGCCTACCTTGCCGGCTATGGCATCGGGACGGTGCTCGGTATGGAGATCGAGAACCTCATCTCGATCGGGCACGTGATTGTCCGGCTCATCACCCCGACCGATCCCCAGCCGATGATGGCCCGGCTCTCTACGCTCGGGTACGGGATGACCCGGATGCAGGGAACGGGGAGTTTCTCGGGCACGGTGAGCATCATTTTTATGATCGTCCCGAGAAAAGAGCTCTCGAAACTGCTCTCGATCATCTCCCGGGAATACCCCGACCTCCTCTATACCATCGAGGATGTCAGGAACATCAAGGACGGGGCGAGAATCTTCTATAAGGATCCCCGGCGCCGGATCCTCAGCTTCTTCGGGATGTAACTCCCCGTGTCAGAACCGCAGGTTCTATTATCTCCTGCACCCTTATTTCGCAATATCCTGTTAAGGGTAAGAACCGACCATGGCACCGGAAAAGGCCAAAGCAGCAGAGAGCACCGGCACAATCCCGATCTTCAACCCACGGACCGGCGGGGTGGAGTACGTGGAACGGATTGTGCGGTCCGATGCCGAATGGCAGGCGATCCTTACCCCGGAACAATATGCCGTTGCCCGGAAACAGGACACCGAACCGCCGTTTACCGGGAAATACCACAATTGCCATGAGTACGGCATGTACCGCTGTGCCTGCTGCGGCACGGTCCTTTTCTCGTCGGGCGACAAGTTCGATTCCGGTACCGGCTGGCCGAGCTTTACCGCCCCCGTCTCCCCACTCAATATCCGGACCGGCCCCGATCTCTCGCACGGCATGGAACGCACCGAAGTGCTCTGCTCCCGCTGCGGGGCGCACCTCGGCCACGTCTTTGACGACGGGCCCCTGCCGGCGGGCAAACGCTACTGCATGAACTCGGCGGCGCTCTCGTTCTGCCGGGTGCCCGTGAAGAACTGCCCGGAATGAGGATACGAAAACGGGGCGGCATTCCCGCATAAACCCGTCCTGTGCCTTTATAGGGGTTCCCGTCCCTGTTCGTAGTAGCATTCCATGGATCTTCTTACCAGCCTTCTTGTCGGGATCGGGCTTGCAATGGACTGTTTTGCGGTCTCGCTTGCCATCGGGACGTCGACCCGCTCGCAGCTGGCAAAAACCGCGCTCGTGATCGCCGCCAGTTTCGGGATCTTCCAGGGCGGAATGACGGTTGCCGGCTGGTTTGCCGGGGCAACACTTTATGGCATAATCTCTGCGTACGGCCCCTGGATCGCCTTCCTGCTGCTTCTTATCATCGGCGCGAAGATGATCTACGAGGGTATCACCGGGGATGGCGAAGCACCCCTCGAAAGCCTGCGGTTTTTCCCTGTCCTCGTGCTGTCGGTTGCAACGAGTATCGATGCGCTCGCGGTCGGGGTCTCGCTCGGTATCCTGGGCGATGCCGTCCTCGTGCCTGCCGCGGTGATCGGGCTTGTCAGTTTCGCCTTTGCCTGTACCGGTGTCATGTGCGGCCAGCGGCTGGAAAAGGTACTCGGGCACCGGACGGAGATCCTGGGCGGGGCGATCCTCGTCCTGATCGGCGTCCGGATCCTTGCCGTGGCCCTCATGGGGTAAACACCCTTGAAAGGCAGTGCCCCGGCCGCGGCATTCATGTAGTTGCCCGTACGACATTCAGGTGAACGTCAATGGAGAAAAAAGACGATCTTGCCGGGATCGAACGGATCATCGGGTACCACTTTTTCGAGCCCCAGCACCTGATCCGGGCCCTGACCCACCCGGCGTATGCAAACGAGCTGATCCAGAAAAACCGGATCTGCCTCACGCAGGAAGCCTACAGCACGCTCGGCGATGCGGTCTTAAAGACAAGCCTGATCCTGTTTCTGATGGAGAAAGGCATCCAGGACAAGGGCACGATCACGCAGGTAAAAGAGCAGCTGGAGAATAACGAGACCCTTGCCCGGATCGGGCGCCGGATGAAAATACGCCGGTTCATCCGGCTCGGGCACGGGGCCCGGGACCTCTGGCGGTCAGGAGAGGACACGATCATTGCCGATACCATGGAGGCGATCATTGGCGCGATATTTTAGGACAGCGATGCCGGCCTCGGGGTCGTCCGCCAGTGCATCGGGCACCTGGCTCGAACCGGAGCTTACCCGGATCCGCCGCGACGATCTCCCGAAAAAGAAGGTCAGGCCTCGTCCTTTCTCGACTTCCAGACGTGCAGCACCCAGACAAACGAAACGGCGGTCGCCACAACGGTCGAGATAACGAGGAGCGGCAGGTACCACCACTGTGCCTGCCATGTGGCCCTCCATGATCCCGCTCCCGGCGATCGTTGCAATCGTGTTTGGGACTAAGAATGCCGTGCCGAGCACTGTCAGGTAGGCAGTAACGAGTGCAAAGCGGTTGTTGAGGCTCTGGAGCTGGTTGTTGTAGATGCTCTGCATCACTTCGAGGCCCGAGGCGAGCACGTTTGACATCTGCTCGGAGAGCTCGATGTGGCGCTCGATGTTGTCGGAGAGGATCCCGATCCGCCCGAGCAGTTTTTCGTCGTTGGTGATAAGGTCGGCGTCCCCGTACTGGAGCGAGTTTATCACGTCTTTTGTCGCCCACAGCACGTTTAAGTAATCAATCAGGATGTGCTTCATCTGGTAGATCTTGTGGGCAATGTGTTTTTTTGCAACCTTTTCTTCGATGAGCGACTTGCTGATCGCGTCGCCGTGGGCCTCGATCTCCCGGAGATACTCGAAGTTCCGGTCATTGTTCTCGTCGATGATCCGTTCGAGCATCAGGGTGATCTTGTCGCAGGTGCACATGGAGCTGATGCGCTTGAAAAACGGCTGGGCGTACCGCGAGAAGCGGAGCAGGCGGTTGATGTCCTCGGAGTGGACGGTCAGGATGAAATTTTCCCGGATCAAAACAAAGAGCGGGTGAACCGTCATGGTGTCGTTTTTGATGGTCACCGAGGGGAGCATGATCCCGAGCTCCGTGTCGTAGTCCTCGTATGCCGAGTAGAACCCGGTGGAGAGTTTGGGGATGGGAAGTTTCGAAAAGCCGGCTGCCTGTGCGAGCTGCTCGATCTCCTGCGCATCGTCTTTGGTGCTGTAATCGATCCAGGCGATGCTTGCCGCCGGGATTGCCGCGAGGTACTCCTCCAGCGGCCGGTCGATCTGCCGGTCGATCCGGCCGTCCTTGGAAAGGATGATACAGAAGTTGAGGGGGGTGGCAGCCGGTGCTTTCCGCTTTGATGAGGGTTTTTCGGGTTCCTGCGGGAACGGAGGTGTGTTCAGCATATCGGTAGTACCATCCCGGACCCGGGCACACCCGGGTCCTGACCCGTACGTTAGCTGATATTGCCCGGTGGAGCGTATAAACGTAGCCGCACCCGGGTTCCGGCCGGATTTTCATTGTCGTCAGGTATATCTGCCCGGCAGGAGAGGTACCGACCATGTGTATCGCCCGCGGTCTCCTGCCCTGCATGCTCATCCTCATGGTCTTTTTCTGCGGCTGTTCCGGTACTGCCCCGTCGCCATCGGTATCACCGGATACCACAACGGCAACAGCGGCACCGGCAGCGACAGGATCGCCGGCAGCCGGCACCTTTTCCCTCACTGTCGATGGCGTCCCGGCCGGGTCGGCCCTCCCTGCCACATATACCTGTACCGGTTCTTCAATAACTCCGGGGATTTCCTGGACAAACGTGCCGGCGGGCACAAAAATCCTCGCCTTTATCCTCGACGACCCGGACGCACCGTCGGGGACGTTTACCCACTGGCTCCTCTATAACATCCCTGCAACGACATTAAGTATCGTCCCTGACCAGCCAAACGCGAAGGTACTCTCTGACGGGACGCAGGTTGGTACGAACACGGCAGGTTCCCGGGGCTATTACCCGCCCTGCCCGCCGGTCGGGACAACCCACCGGTACGTCTTCCGGCTGTACGCAGTCGACATGGCGATCTCCCAGCCGACCGCCGACCGTTCATCCATCGATTGGGCTCTTTCCGGCCATACCCTCGGGGAAGCGCAGGTCACGACAACGTTTACGCGGTAGGCGCCGGTTTTTCCTCTCCGGTCCCGCGGACGGACAGGGCAAAAAGGATGCAGACCGCGACGGCGATAAGACCGCTTGCCCCGAACCCGGCGCCGTAGCCGGCTACCGTGACTACAATCCCGGTAACGACCGGGCCCGAGGTCTGGCCGATATCCATGATCGAGGAGAGCGCACCCATGGATGCCCCGAGCTGCTCTTTTCGTGCAACGTCTGCCACGTAGGCGCTCGTTGCTACCGTTGAAAGCGACATGCCCATGCCAAAGACGGCGCTCACGAGAAGGAACCCGGCAAAGGAGCCGGCAAGGGTGAGCGCTGCGGCAGCGGCCCCGGTGATGGCGAGCCCGGCAATAATCTGGATCCTCTTATCGACCCGGTCGGCGATCCTGCCAAAGAACGGCTTTGTCGCGGCGATCACGACAACCTGCACGGCAAAGATGATCCCCGTCTGGTATGCCCCGATCCCAAGCCCGAGCAGGTAGAGCGGGAGGAAGGTCTCGACAGCCCCGAACGCAAAGTAGGTGGCCATGTCCACGATGGCGGTGCCACGGAGCCTGCGGTTTGAAAAGAACAGGACAAAGCTCTCGCGGAACGCAGAGAACGGGAGCGTGTTTAAGGAAAGGGACTTTTCTTCCTTATAGAGCAGCGTCATAATAAAGACCGGCACAGGCGGCAAGGGCCTGCGGTGATATAGACCATCCGGTACGGGATGAAGCCCCGGGTACATGACAAAATACGAGATGATGACCCCGCCGGCGAGCGGTGCAAGGGTCCGGCCGATGAGCTGTTGCCGACGAGTACTGCCCGAGCATCTCGCCTTTCGTGTCCGGGAACCGTTCGGCGATCACTGCGGAGATGACCGGCCCGAGGATCGCGGTTGCCGTCCCGTGGAAGAACCGGACCGGGATCAGCCAGACCGGCTCGGTGATGAAGAGGTAGAGGACTTGGAGCAATAAGAAAGACCGCTCCATGCAAGGACGAGGAGGCGTTTTCTCCCGATATGGTCCGAGACTGACCCCGACGGGAAACGAGAACAGGATCCCGGCGAGCGGGGAGAATGCGGCGAATCAGGCCGATCACGGTGCTGTCGGCGCCGATTGCATTCGAGAAGAGGGGGAGCACCGGGTTTTTGGAGATCGTTGTCGAGAAAATCGCAAAGAACCCGAGCAGGAAGAGATAGTACATCATCCGCCGTTCCGGCGTGAATGTGGAATGCAGGGAGTGTTTCATGATGGGTGTTCCTGCCCCTCAATTATGATAGGGAGGCGGCCCGGCCATTCATGCAGGTCTGCCTGACCGGTATAAAATAATATTCTCCTCATAACCGAAGATCATATCGAAAATCCCATATGAAGGGACATCGTAACCGCCCGTATGAAACCCATAGAATATTCACGGACATGGAGTGCTCCTGGCATTCCTGATTGTGGTATTGCTCACTGTCCTGCCGGTGTCTGTTCCGGCAGCAGGTGAGCCCTCCCTCTCTGCAATGGTCTCAGTCGACCGAGCCTGCCCTCGGCGAACCGGTAACGGTCAGCGGTTATGCGGAAGGTGGAAACCTGACGGCCGGTATCCGGGTCTGGGTCTTTGGCGGGAATTATGTCAATGTCACGACCGTCCCGGTCGGTTCGGGCGGCGCATTTTCGGCAACGTTTTCGACCGCAAATCTCCCGGCGGGGAACTACTATATCCTTGCTGAAGGCGCGGGAAATGACGGGGCATTCGACCTCGACCTGACCCGGACCGGCGAGTATTCGTTTGAAATCACAAACCCGAAGACCGGCACGAAGGTCATGACGTTTACGGGAACCGGCAGCGTGCTGGACATGGCAGCACTGGAACTGCTGTCCGATGCTCTCAACAAGGCCGGTTACGACGATCCCTATGCCCAGCTCTCGTTTGAAGTATCAGGACAGAGCGGGGAATCTGCAACGGTTGTGACGACGACAGCACCGGTTTCGGCCCCGACAGTAGCCCAGACCGTCGCTGCCACTACTACGGCAAAGTCCCCGGTTCCGGCTGCAGTTCCCTGTGCAGCACTGGTGTTTGCCGGTGCAGCGCTCGTGCTGTACCGCCGGCACTGATTTTTTTTATTTTTTACCAATCCCCGGATCTTTTGGTAAGGGTATTTTTCCGGTGATAAATTTCTCACGGAGTACTGGAAAAGTCTCCCCGGTTTTTGAGGTCGTGACTATGGAAAAAAGCCCGGATTGTTAATTATGGCCGGGGCTGCTGCTGGGTGGCGCAGTGGAACGTCCCGGAGCCTTCGACCATTGCCCGGGCGTTCACCCCGACAACTTCCCTCCCGGGGAAGAGTTCGCGGAGGATAGAAAGGGCCTTTTCATCGCCGGGGTCGTCAAAGACCGGCACGACCACAACGGTATTCCCGATATAGAAGTTGGTGTAACTGGCCGGGTAGCGCTCACCGTCGAAAACAACCGGTGCCGGCATCGGGAGCTTTACCAGCGTGAACGGGTTGTTCTCCTGGTCGGTGGCTTTCGAGAGGATCTCATAGTTCTCGTGGAGGGCAGCGTAGTTCTCGTCCTCCGGGTTCTCCTCGTAGGCGCAGACCACGGTCGTGGGCGAGACAAACCGGGCCACATCGTCCACGTGGCCATCGGTGTCGTCCCCCACGATCCCCCGGTTGAGCCAGACGATCTTTGTGGCCCCGAGGTATTCTTTCAGGTACTCTTCGATCTCTTCCATCGAGAGCGAGGGGTTGCGGTTTTTGTTTAAGAGGCAGGACCGGGTGGTCAGGATCGTGCCCTTCCCGTTCGTGTCGATCGAACCGCCTTCGAGAATGATGCCCGGTGAAAAGACCGGGAGATCGAGCCAGCGGTTCATATCCTCCGGGACATGGCCGTCTGCGATCTGGTCCTCGTATTTCTCCCCCCAGGCATTGAATTTCCACCGGACCATGGCAGCCTTGTTGAGGGCGGGGTTCGTGATAAAAGTCGGGCCGTAGTCCCGGATCCAGACATCGGAATAGGAGATCGTCCGGATGGTGACACGGGAGAGGTCCACCTCTGCGGCCCGCAGGCGGGACTTGACCATCCGGTTTATCATGGGGTTCGGGACGAAGAGTTCGACGTGTTCCGAGAGGGTGATGGCCGCGATGAACCGGACGTACCCCTCCCCGACCTCTTTTAACTGCGGGAAGGTGTTCTTGTTATGCGGCCACGAGAGCCAGACTGCGTCGTGGGGCTCCCATTCGGCGGGCATGAAGTACCCCAGTTTCCTCGGCGTGTCCCCCTTTTCGCGGGATCGGAGCGGTAGCGTCGTGCTCCGGTACCCGCGAACAGACCGAGGTATAGGTGTCCGGCCGGCGGTTCCGGAAGAACCCCCAGGAGTCCCGGATGGCGGCGTTCATTCCGATATCGACGGTGGCCATGACCGTCTCGTCGCCGTCCCCGGCATGGCCGAGGATCTTCCCGAACGCGTCGCAGACAAACGATCCGCCGAAGAACCGGATGTTTCCTTCCCGGCCGGCCCGGTTGACGGCGGCAATGTGGACGCTGTTTGCAATCGCATGGCTGCGCTGGATCAGCTCCCAGGCCTCCTGCCAGTCGCCCTCCCCGGGCGGGTTCTCGCAGAGGTTGCCGATCGCTGTCGGGTAGAAGATGATGTCCGCACCGTCGAGGGCAACCGAACGGGCAGCCTCGGGGAACCACTGGTCGTAGCAGATCAAAACGGCGATCCGGCCGTACCGGGTCGTGTGTACCGCATAATGCTCGCCGGGGTAAAAGTAGCACTTCTCGAAAAACCCCGGGTCCTCCGGGATGTGAACCTTGTAGTACGGGGCGTGGATGCTGCCGTCGGCATCGATGACGACCGCCGCGTTCCGGAACCGCCCGTCCTCCCCTTTTTCGAAAACGGGGACGATGATGACCGCCTCGTACTGGCGTGCGAGGAGGGCAAATGCCTTCGTGGACTCTCCCGGTATGGTCTCGGCAACCGAGGGGTCGGGCTTCCCTATCTGCTGCGGGAAATACCGGGAGCGGAAAAGCTCCGGGAGGCAGACGATATTTGCCCCGTCCTTCAATGCACGTTCGGTACGTCCGAGTGCCTTATTGAGGTTCTCTTTAGAGTCCGGCCCGATCTCCATCTGGATGAGGGCGAGGGTACGTGTCGGACTGTCCATGTGCATCAGCTCTTAGCTCCTAGAGCGTTATTGCTCCATCAATATCATGTTTCCCAAAGATGGCTATTTTGGGCAGGGCGGGGGAAACGGGGAGAAAAATTCGGGAATTGGTGTCAGCTCCGCCGGTAACGGGGAGAAATGTAAAAAACCGGGGTGAAAAAAAAGAAGTGCCCTTACTGCGGTTTGAACTTACGGGTGTAAACAAAGTACCCGAGCGCGGCAAGAACGACAAGAACAATCGCGGCAATCCCGGGCATACCCAGCACGTCCATAAGGGATTTTGCCGGGGTCACCGTCACCGTGACCTTCATCGGGTCGGTCGTGACCTGGTTATTGAGTGCATCGCGGTAGATCACTTCGGAATCGAGGCCGTAGCTTTTCGCCGTAGCTCCTGAATCGACCGAGACCTCGAACGACGCCTCTTTCACGTCACCGGGTGCCATTGTCCCCAGGAATGCCGTATCGTCGTTGCTCGTGAACGGGTCGACCGCGCTGATCCGGGCCTGCGCATTGTATGCCGTTGCACCGCCGGTGTTCTGGTACTGGACCACGATCACCGATTTCGCTCCGGCAGGAATCGTGGTCTTGATTGCGGTTGCATTGTATGCGACCTTGCTCCCGACCGGGACCCCGATGGTCTCGGTCTTCGAGTCCACGATATCGCCTTCGCTGTTCTTGTAGTTCACGTACACATCGAGCGGATAGGTCTTGGCCTGCGCATCGCTCGATACTGCTACCCGGAACCGGCAGTCTGCCGTAGCACCTGTCGGGAAATTCCCGACATACATGCTGCCCTCGGAGGGTGTGATCGGACTTGCGTCGTTCTGCGCAATCCGGACCGCGGCGTTTGTACCGTTCTCGTACCCGGTATTCTTCACCGTGAACGTGACATATCCCTCGTTTGCCGCATTGAGATCCTGCGCCGAGATGTTCGTAACCTCGATCTGGACGACCGGTTTGATCCGGATCGGCAGCGTGACCGTCTGGTTCACGGACTTATACATGTACTGCAGCGTCTCCGTACCGGTCTGCTCGACCTGGTACATGTACGTGTAATTCAGTACCAGCGGCAGTTCATACGTGCCCGACGCGGCGTCCTGGCTTACCTTGATGTGGTAGGTCCCCGACGCCGTGCTGCTCGCAGGCAAGGTCGCCCAATACCTGCGGGTCGGCTTTGACTACGATTGGCGCATCCCCGGCGCTTACAGGTTGCCGTGAGCTGCTTTGCCGTGTTCGACTGGTCCTGCACGGTCGATGATGCCCGACTGAACGATCTTGTACTCGTTCAGGCCGGTATTATCGACGGCGATGACAAGGTTCACATCGTCCCCGGGCGAGAACTCGTTCGTGCCCGTGATGTGAGCTGCAAGTTCCGGGCTCCCGGCCATATACTTCGTGCCGGCGAGCGCCGGGGATACTGCGAGAACGGCAAGAACTGATCGATACCAGGCAGAGAAGCCTTACCTTGGAAAAAGAGCGGCCCTGTCCTGCTGCATGCAGTCGGGGATTTTTTTGGATAAACCAGTCCGTGTAACATTTCCATGCAGAACCTCAGATAATCGATTGACGATAGGTACAGGTTGAAATTTCGCCCATATATTACGTTCGCCACCAGAAAACCCCCTGTTTACGCCGTAAAAATATTATTCCTCCGCTCACTCCAGGGTGCGCCGGTAGGTCACAATGCCGAGGAATGATCATCGCCGACGAGAAGAGCAGCAGGGCGATAAGATCGGGGCCGATCACCCCGATCCCCTGGTCCCGCAGGAGGATGCTCCGCAGGGCAGTGCACCCCGTAATATTCGGGGTTGATCACGGTGATCCAGCGCAGCCAGTCGGGCATCCCAATCACCGGGTAGAATGCCCCCGATGTCAGAAACAGGATCATGTTGAAAAAAGCGATCAGCGACATGTATTCCTGCTGCGTGGTAAAGCGCGATGCGAGGGAGACAACAAAGCTCGTCACCCCGATACAGGAGATCAGGATCACAACGAGGACGAGGATGAACGCCTGGAGGCTCTGGACGGCGATTCCGGTGACCAGCAAATCTATCCAGAAGATCACAAACCCGGCGATAAACGCCCTCACCGTCCCGCTTGTGATGATCCCAAGGATAATACTCGACCGTTTTACCGGCGTCACCAGGTAGCCTTCGTGGATCCCGTTCTCCCGGTCCCGGATAAGCGCCATTCCCCCGCCGAACATGGTAGCGGAAAATATCGCCATCATGATCACGCTCACTCCGAAGAACTGGATGTACTTGATGTTCCCGTAGATCTTGTCCACCCGGACCGGCGTATGGGCACCAAGGGTGAGGAGCACATGGTTCAAGCCCGCCTCCACCAGCGGAGGCGTGATAGAGTCGGCACTGTCCACATAGAGGCGGATAGTATTGTCGTTTGTCACCTCCGAAGGAAAGACGATCACCGCCGCGAGCTTTCCGTTCGCAAGATCCTGTTTTGCGGTGATCTCGTCTGCATAGACGGTAACGTCGAGGAGTTTTTCCGCATCGGTCTGGCTGATATGGTTGAGCTGGTAGGTGGCGCTCGTAAAGAGCTGGGTGTCGTTATACGGCGGGGCTTCCTGAACCACGCCGACCGGGATGTGGGTGATGGTCCCGCCCATCGCGTTCCCGAAAATGACCAGGTACATGACGGGGATAAAGAGCGTCATGACGATCATCGAGGGGGTGCTTAAGAACTTCTTGAAGTCCCGTTTGAAGATGGCAAATGCGCTGCGGATCATGGCACCTTTCCCCCGTGAGCGGCATTCCCGTTCGTGTCGCCGTCAATGCCCTTTCCCGTCAGGTAGATGAAGATGTCTTCGAGCGACGGGGAGCGGATGGAGATGGAGATGATGGGGATGTCGTATTTTTCAAAGACGGCAAGGATTGCCGGGATGACCCGGCTCCCGTTGGTGGCCGAGATCGTGACGCTGTGCTCCACGACGGTGATGGCGTTTACGAGGTCGATCTTCTTTATCTCCTCTTCAGCCCCGGGCGCCATGTGGTCGATGCCGATCCCGATGAGGTCGCCGGCCGGGATCATCCTGCGGCAGGTTTTCGAGGGTGTCGAGCGCGATGAGGCTCCCGTGGTCGACAAAGGCGATCCGTTCGCAGAGCTTCTCCGCCTCGTCCATGTAGTGCGTGGTGAGGATGATCGTGGTGTGGCCTGCGTTGAGCGCGAGGATCTGCTGCCAGACCTCCCGCCGTGCCTCGGGGTCGAGGCCTATCGTCGGCTCGTCCTAGAAAGAGGATGAGCGGGCGGTGGATGAACGCCCGGACGATCTCCAGTTTCCGCTTCATCCCCCCGGAGAACTGTCCGCACCGGCATGTGGGCCCGGTCTTCGAGGCCGGCCATTTTTAAGAGTTCCCAGATCCGGGCGTCGAGGATGCTGTCCGGGACATTCTCCAGTTTCCCGTAGAATTCGAGATTGTCGTAAGCGGAGAGCTCGATGTCGCTCGTGTAGTTCTGGGGGCAGACGCCGATTAACGTCCGGATCGTCTCCGGGTCTTTTGTGATGTCGTAGTTGTTGACAAAGGCCTGGCCGGCGGTGGGGGGAAAGGAGTGTGGTCAGGATACGGATGAGCGTGCTCTTCCCGGCGCCGTTTGAGCCCAGAAGCCCGAAGATCTCCCCTTTCATCACCTCAAAGGAGATGTCGTTTACCGCAACAACGGTCTTGGTCTTGTCCTTGAAGACCTTGGAGATGTGGTCGATCCGGATGATCGGCGTGCCGTCGGCAACTACGGGCGTCCCCAAAGGAGCGGCAGTGTCCCCGCCGGGTGGCGGTGTATCTCTAAGAAACAGGTGCAGGGCCTTCACCTCTGGCTGATTTTTATCAGGATCCGGTATGCCTCATTGAGCGCCGTGCCCAGGTGTTCGAGTTCCGCATCGCTGAGCCCCTCGAAACTCTCCATGAGGTCTTTTTTGTATTTCGATACGGACTCTTTGAGGAATTTTTTCCCTTTGGCGGTGTGATCGTGAGGTTCGTGACCCTGCGGTCCGCCGGGTCTGCCTGCCGTTCTACGAGGCCGTCGGCGATCATGATATCGGCAAGCCGGGTCATGTAGGGACGGGAGATGTACAGCCTGCTCCCGATCTCCGACATGGGCAGCGCCTTGTACTTCATGAGAAGCCCGAGGGTGTGGTACTCCGCGATGAGCACGCCGTTTGCGGCATGCCGGGTCTTCATCGCGTTCCGGTAGTAAAGGGGAACGAGGGCTATCAGCGCGTCTGCCGCACGTCCCCGAATGTCTTCGGCCATCAGTGGTGTCTCCTTAAAGGGAGTACTGAACTGATAGTTAATTAAGTGAACTATTCATTTTGTGAACTACCTGTGCGAAAAGCACGGGGAAGAATCAGTGTCAGACACCTGTGTAAAACGCGGATATTTCGTGGATCCTACGAGAGTTCACCGGTCACAAAGAGGGATGCGATAAGCACGACCCCGAATGCAGCGATCACAAGGCCCGCGAGCCGGTTGATGGTATGCAGCCGCTCCTGTGTCAGGTAGCTGCGCATGGAGCCGATCGACCCGCACAAAATAACCCACCAGGCCATTTCGCCGGCAAAGACCCCGATAACAAAGAGGGCCGGGTTGATCCACGTGGCCCCGCTGATAACAGCGCCAAAGCCGGGGATGATGATCGCAAAGAAGAGGATAGTGAGCGGGTTTGCAAGCGTCAGGGCAAGCATCGTCGAATAATCCGAGAGGAGGCTCCCCCCGTCTGCCTGTACTTTCATCTCGGGCGGCGGGGCAAAGAAGATCTTGAGGCCGACTGCGATGAGGGCAAGGCCCCCGAAGAGCCGGAAGAACCACTGTCGGGCAAGGAGGAAGTCCGAGATGAGGGCAAGGCCAAAAGCTGTTACCGCGGCATAAAAGGCGTCGGCGGTGGCGATCCCGAGGCCCGCTACGATGCCGTGGAGCCTCCCGCGGGTTATCGAGCGCTGGATGCACACAAAAGCAATGGGGCCGACCGGCGCCGCAAGGGCGATGCCGATCACAATGCCATGAACAAAAAGGTCGGTCTCCACGTTTCGTGCACCCGTATATCGTTTGCAGGTAGTCCCGCACCGGGCCGGGCGGCGCCTGCCGGAAGGATCCGGCCTGCCCTTACCCTGCTCCTGCGGTCTTTTCGCATCTCTATTAGTACGTGCGCCTTCATCAATATGGCACCTGCCCTGTAGGGACAGGCTAAAAAGGAGGGGGTTATGGGGATGCCGCCGGTTCCCTTATTCAAGGAGGAACCGCCAGGCAAGCCCGGCAATAAAGATGGCAGAACAGGCAATGACGAGAAGGATGTTTTTTGCCTTGTTGCGGACGGTCATGTCGCTCCAGAGCGGCTTTTGCCAGCCGGCCAGGTACCCGATGACAAGCCCGATCGCAGCCCCCGCCATCAGGCCGATGGTAACGACCATCCCGATCGACAGAATATCGGTATCCATAAAACCAGTGTCTCCATCGTTGTTTGCTTTTTTTAGGATATAAAAGACGCCGGGAACCTGCGGGAGACCGGCCCGGAGCATGGGTTTAATGGTGATTTAAAGAGAAATATACTCCCCATACCAGCCCGGGAGTCGCCCGGGCAAGGAGAATGCGTTTATGATCTCGCTGCGGTTCTACCGCATCTACGATATCGGTCGTGAGATCGACATCGACTGGCTGGAGAAGTCTCTGGCCCAGAATTATTTTACGGCCCGTACCAGTTTTGTGAGGGTCAAACCCAAATCCATCATGATCGAGTCGTCCCCGCTCCTGATCCGGATGCTGCCGATCACGGTGGAACGCGACGGGCGCTCGTTTGAGTTCTCGGCTGTTGCCCGTGTCTACGACATCGGCGTTATCAGCCTCTGTTTCGTCCACGAGAACCAGGAGGCGGACTACAAAGAACTCGAAGATATTGCGCTCCGGTTTGCCGGGCAGGAAGGACTCTCCGACTTCTTCATCCAGTACCTCAATACGCTCGGGGAGATCATCAAGCCCCACATCAAGAATTTCGCCGTGGACCCGGCCTTCTTCGAGGACTACACGATCTACGTGACCGACCGCCGGGACGACACAATCGACCCGGTGCCGCTGTTGATCGGCGACCGGTCGCCGGTATCCCCCCAGATCCGGGACGAGATCCTGAAAAATTCGATGTCGTACACGACAAACGAGGTTGCGATCATCTCCTGGGACTCGGCACTGCTCTGCAGCCCCGAGAGCCCGACGGACTTAATCGACCTCATCGAGTTTGCGAACGTGCAGGTGCTCGAACTGCGGTACTATGACCGCGAGCTCACCCGGGAGATGGCCCGGATGTACGACGATATCGAGCATGCGGACCGGCTCTCCTGGTATTCAAAGAGCCGCCGGTACCACGAGATCATGCGCCACCAGATGAAGATCTCGGCCGAGATATCGGAAACGATCGAAAAGGTCGACAATTTGATCAAGGTGACCGAGGACATCTACTACGCCCGGGTCTACGCGGCGGCGCTCAAGATCTTAAGGAGCGGCCAGTGGAGCGAGAGCGTGAGCCGGAAGATCGACGTGATCCGGGAGAATTACTCGATGCTTTCGGACGAGGTCAGGATCCAGCATTCGAACTTCCTCGAATGGGTGGTGATCCTGCTCATCGCCTTTGAGATCGTCGTGATGATCGTGGAACAGGCCCTGGTACACTAGGGCCCTTTTTTTTAGTATTTTTACCGGCCGTCCGCGTCCTGATCCGCCCTACAGGGTGGATTTGAGGGATGCAAGGAGGTCCTGGTATTTTCCGCCGGCCTCGAACTGGTTGGCGGCAAGCGTCCTTGTCGAAACGACAACGGAAAGCCGGGGGTCGAGCTTCTGCGCTTTTGCATAGTCTGCCATTGCGCTCCGGTAAGAGGCGAGCGAGTCGAGGAATCCCGCGTGCAGGGGGGATGAAGAGCCTGCCTGCCGTGCCGCATATTCCGTTACGGCAAGGGCAAGGTACGCGTCCCCTTCCCGGAGCCAGGTCTTTGCATTGTCCGGCTCGACCGCGAGTGCGGCGGCATACGAGGAGATCGCCGCCTCATAGTCTCCGCGATGGGTACTGAAGTCCCCGATCCGGACAATGACTGCCGGGTTATCGGGTTCCGTTACCAGAAGGCTCCGGTAGATCAGCTCAGCCTCATCGATCTTCCCGGTCCGGAGGAGCGCCTCGGCTTTCTTCTGCAGGAGGGCAGGATCGTCCGGGCTTTCGGCAAGGGCATGGTCGTAGAACGAGAGGGCAATTCCGGACTGGTTTACGAGCATGAAGGTGTCGCCGGCCGCGGTTCCACCGTCCCGCAGGATGGTTGCCGGTGTCAGGCCCGGGGCACATACGGTAATGATAATGGCGGCTGCGATGACGACTATGGCGATACCAAGGAGGATCCACTTGTTCTGCATGGCCGGGGTGTGCGAGCCCGCGTTTGAGGGAATGCACGGCCTCTGTACCAGTCATCTCCCCCGCCCATGATAAACCCGCCCTTTTTTGTGCGGATCTTTCGGGAACGGGACGTATGACCGTCACTAACGGGTAACAATCATAAGAAAAACAGTGGGAAAATGATAGAAAGGCTTACTTGATCTTTTTCTCAAGTTTCTTGAGCTTCTTCTTTGCACTGTCGCTGCCGGCTGCTGCCTGCTTTGCGAGTTCTGCTGCCTTTTCCTTCTTTACCTGGTTGAGTTTTGTCATCTGTTTCTTGCTGGTTGGCATGTAAGTTACCTCAATATGCCTTGACAGGTTCTATTTACCATTTGTCCATCTTAATGATATCCCTGAATTCCCCCTGATTTTTACAAAAAAGAGGGGCCGGGACGGTGTTTTCGGTCATGGAAACGATCATTTCACGCTTTCCCGGAGGATTTCCCTTTGGCGCCAGAGGGCTTTTCACGGGGATACGTATCCAAACCTATATCAGCGGTATACGGCGGATGATCCTCTATGGAATTACCGGATGCCCTTAGTGCACGGGAACAGAAGCTCGTGCTCTTCATCCTCGCGCTCTCCTCTTTTATGGCATCGCTTGATTCAACGATTGTGAACATCTCGCTTCCCACGATCGCAGAATCGTTTGGCGTCTCCATGTCCGAGGTCTCCTGGGTGGCGATGAGCTACCTGCTCGTTTTGAGCGGCCTTCTCCTCGTTTTCGGGAAGCTCGGCGACATGAAGGGATTCAAGAAGATCTTCATTACCGGGTTTGCCGTCTTTACCGTGGGCTCGCTCCTCTGCGGTCTCTCGGGGAGTATCGATGCCCTGATCGGCTCGCGGTTCGTCCAAGGGATCGGCGCCGCAGCCCTCGAAGCGATCGGCCCGGCCATGATCGCGATCTACCTCCCCAAGGAGATCCGGGGTAAAGCGCTCGGGATCCTTGCAACGGTCATCTCGGTGGGAATCGCCGCAGGGCCGATCGTCGGCGGCCTCTTGACCCAGTACGTGAGCTGGCACTGGATCTTCTTCATCAATGTCCCGATCGGGATCTGCGCCGTATTTTTAGGGATGAAGTTCATCCCGAAAGACCGGCTCCCGGTAAAGAACGGGGCGTTCGATTCCCCCGGGGGGATTATTTTCTTCTTTGCGCTTGCCACGCTCCTCTGGCCCATCGACGAGGGACTCTCGCTTGGCTGGACGTCTCCTGCAATTATCGGCAGCTTCTGCGTGTCGGCTATCCTCTGGGTCCTCTTTATTGTCCGGGAGACCCGCTGCACCGACCCGCTCTGCGACTTCGACCTGTTCAAAAACAGGAATTTCCTTGCGGGAAGCCTTGCCGCCGCGGCCATGATGCTTGCGTTTTCCGGGGTGCAGTACCTCCTCCCGTTCTTCTTTGAGGGCGTGATGGGCTACCAGACCTATGTTGCCGGCCTGCTGCTTGCCATCCCGTCCGTTGCGCTCATGATCCTCGGGCCGATCTCCGGCACCCTTTCGGACAAGATCGGTTCGCGGGTGCTTGCCACGGGAGCGGCCGTGTTTGCTGCGGTGACGTTTTTTTTCATCAGTTACTTCACGGAGAACACGAGCATGCTCTACATCGCCGTTACCCTGCTCTGCTCGGGGATTGCCCTTGGGATCTTCTTCCCGCCCAACATGAACCAGATCCTCGGCCAAAGCAAGAAAGACGAGGAAGGCGTTGGTTCGAGCATCATGACGACGATGAAGAACGTCGGGGAGACCGTGGGGATTGCGCTGATGGGAACGGTCGCCCTCTTTACGGTGGTGACAAACAAGAACTTCAACCCGAATACCCCGGTGGCCCAGATCCCGATGGAGATCATCGTGGAGGGCTTTGCGGTCGCTTTTGTGGCTGCGGCCGCGATCGCGGTGATTGCGGCGGTGCTATCAGCGGTTGCAAAGGACGCTCCCCGGTAACGTGCTTTGTCCGGGAGTACTTCCCGGGATTTCTTATTTTTGTCCCCGTCCCCGTAGTCCTCCTCCTTCCCGCTGATGCACGTTCCGGCGATCCTTTGTACCCTGTCGCAGGCTTACCCGGACACGAAAAACGGGTGCGGACAAACCGCAGAATGCCGCCGTCGGCCCCGGTGAAAACGGTCTTTTTGGAAGAATGAATGTGGTGGAAAAAATAAGAGAAATGAAGATAGGATGAGGCTTACTTTTTGCCTGACTTCTTGGCATCTGTCTTCGCTGCTGCGGGTGCAGTCTTTGATGCGGGGGCAACTGCCTTCTTTTCCTTGTGTGACGTAGTGATCACTTCCTTTCTCAGTTATTTTCGTTGATTTGTGGTTTTTGCCACGTACTCATGTTTTTTGGGATGGGTGATATATTTTCTCCCCCTTATGCCGGCTTTTGCAGAGGCTGCAACGGTTTGACACTTTTTACGTACGGTGCTGGCCTGCGATGTTTTTATCGTGCAGGTGGGGGGTTTTTAAGTGCAAACCCGGAGCAGGGCTGCCCTGTCGGGGGTATCATAAAAAGATCCGGGACGGGGGGATAATCCCCCTGCCCGGTTTCATGCTTTTTTCTCTTCCGATGCCTCCATGTGGTCGAGGACCCGGTCCCACATGACGAGGAGCCCGGGGACGATGACGTAGGCGAGGAGGCCGGTGCCGAGGAATGCGAGGGTGATAAGGACTGATGTGTCCATCACCATCACCTCAGGCAAGGGCTGCGACCCCGTCCGCCCAGGTCTCGATCACTGAGAGGATGCCGTCGTCCTCGTACGAGGAGACCGATACCTGTTCGCGACCGAAGGTGACGAGATAAATCTCGTTGTTTGCCGCGTGGCATTTGAGGGTAGCGGAGAACGTGTCGGTGTCCGAATCATGGGTCGGGATGCCCCCGTGGGCCGTGACGTTGGCGGAATTTGCGAGGACTGCCGCAATGCCTGCCTTGTAGCCGGCGACCGTGCCGTAGTTCTCCGAACCGCTGCCGATCTTCTTTGCATCATTGTCCTGGTACACGAACCGGGCCGTGTAGCTCTCGCGTGACTTCTCTACGGGCGGGTGGTTGGCGCCCGAGTTCATATACGATACACATCCGAACGGGTTGTTCGTGATGACGGACTGGACGAGGTTGTTGAACGTGTCCACGTCCTCGAACGGTTCCGCAAGCTTGCGGACCGCACACTTTACTGCACTCTTTGGTGCGAAGTCTGCCATTTTTTTCAACTCCTTTTTTTCTTTTGTCTCGGGGCGCCCTTTGACATACAAGTATAGGATGTGTAAGGATATAGTCCTGAAAAGGAAAACAAATCCGGGGCAGGATAGTGGCAGGATAGCATTTTCGAGGCGTTAGCGTTGCGCCGGCAGATGTCGGGACGATTTTGTCGGGATTTTCAGGCTCCATAAATTTATAATATCATAAATCCATAATTTCGGGCATGGAAGCGCAGTATACATCGATCTCTGTTTCATTTTCCTCTAAACGGGAGCTCGATGCTATTAAGTCTGAGATCGGGGTAAAGACCTACGAAAAGGCCCTCCAGTATCTCTTAAAGAGCCGCAAAAAGGGGATGGCTTCGACAGCAGGGTGCGATCCTGACCTTCCGTCGTTTAAGCGCGAGACCGGGGGAGATTCGCATCGCCTTTCTTATTGACACCTGGACGTGGATCGAGTACTGGAAAGGCGCCAATAAGAAAGCGATCCAGATCATCGATGAGAGCACTGAGCCGTTTATGGTCTCCAGTATCACCATCGCCGAGGTTGCCCAGATCTACCGGCAGCGGGATAAACGTCTTGTTACGGTAAGAACCGACGATGTAGCTGCCCGGGCCGAGGTCGTGCCGGTTACGTTTGAGATCGCAAGGCTTGCCGGCCAGCTGCGCAATACCGAGATCGATGGCGGGATTGCGGATGCAATCATCCTTGCCACGGCCCGGCTCACTTCGTCAAAGATTGTAACCGGGGACCAGCACTTCAAGGGCAAAAAAAACGTCGTATATCTCGGTGTATGAGTGCCGTTTAAGTAGGGAACGGTTCATCTCAAAAAAAAGGGAAGTATTACCTTCCCAGCTCTTTTGCAAGGTCCCAGTCATATGCTACACCTCCGAGGTCTACGCGGTAGAACCTCCAGCCGGCAACGGGAGAGTTCACCCATATCATAGTCCGGTAGGTAGTTATGGGTACAAGGGCGCGGGCCTTGTCTACTTTCTCCGGGAAGAGTTCCCGGAGCGTATGGGCATCGGGCACCTGTTTCTGGGAGTAGATGACGGCGATCATCAATGACACAGCCCCTTTTTTTGTTGCAGTGATGGCATCGGAAAAGTCCGGGTTGTCGAGGAGCCGGAAGGTTGCATATCGGTGTTCGTTGAGGAGTCGTATGGCTTCGTAGAGGAGCGGCGAGCGGTGCATTCCTCTCTTTCTTCGGGCTTTTGTTGCCCCACTCCTGCTTTCGGGGTCGGGTATGATTGTTGTGATACCTGCTGCGGGTGGTTCGCAGGGGCTGATCCGGTTGCTGTACGTGGTATCGGATGTGACCGCGCCTGAGTCGATCCCATCCTGTGGCCTGGTTTCTGTTGTCGTGGGTAATCCCTCTGTCTGATGATACGGCCCGTGACCCTGGGCCCGGGAAACTGGAATTTTTATAACACTCAAATCGCCGTACAGGGGGCCGGACGATACCGTCCCGTGTACGAAAAAGCCGGCGCCGGCCCGGGAAGGACGAATATCCCGGTGTGCAAAAACAGGATCAAACGATGACCGTTACGGCACACACTGCCAGTGGAGAGGGATCAATGGCACCCGGACCGGCGGTCATCGACGTATAGCAGAAAAGACGGGCGATACGTTCCCGGCCGGGGCGCCCGTGAATACGACCCCGGCTCCGGCGATCGGGCAAAGCGGTTCTTTCTCGTTCACATCGATACCCATGAGTCCGCAGGCGAGGGCCATGAAGATAATGCAGGCATTTGCGATGTAGCGGGCAGCCATTTTTGCATACCCGTACTTCGCAATGTTCCTCGTAACCTTAAAGCAGAACGTCAGGGGCATTGTGACTAGTTTTATAAAAGACGTGCCGGGTTAAATGCTTCCCGTAAGGTGCGGGAAATTTGGAAGTTATTCGATGGGATAGGGGGCTGATTTTTGGGTCGGATATGGATAACACAGGAGGCTATAGAATCATTTGAAAAAAGTAATGACCTTCAGGGAAGATCCATTCACTTTCATCCCCCGCACGGGGATTGTTTATATTAATCAAATTATTATCCAATATATTGTGTGATCTGGTTTCAACGCCATGTTTGATTGGATAAATCAGGAGGTCAAATGACTAACAACGGTTTCTTCGAAGAACAGAAGCAGCAATCACTTGTGAAATCAGAGATAGTAAGAAAATATTTTTGGGCATGGGCGAAGGTGATCATTCCTGCTGCAAAAAAATACAAAGGTAAAATTGCATATATCGATCTCTTTGCTGGCCCCGGAATTTATCAAGACGGCACAAAATCAACACCCCTTCTCATACTCGAGCGGGCAATTCAGGAACCTGATATGAGAGAGTTGCTTGTAACTCTTTTTAACGATGCAAATTCTGAACATGCAGCCTCATTAGAAAAAGCTATCCGTTCATTACCTGGAATCGGTTCTCTGAAGCATACTCCAATGGTTTTCAATGACGAAGTGGATATTGGTTTTGAAAGAGTGTTTAAGGATAAGCATCTGGTTCCCACACTCTTTTTTCTTGATCCGTGGGGGTATAAGGGAATCTCGATTGAACTCATAGGTTCCGTTCTTAAAAATTGGGGATGTGACTGTATCCTTTTCTTTAACTATAACAGAATTCAAGTGAGTCTTACCAATCCTAAAGTGAAAGAACATATGGATGCACTTTTTGGAAAAGACCGTGCAGAACGACTTCGTAAGCAACTCGAAATGGTACCTGCAGAGGAAAAGGAACTGACTATCATTGAAACGGTGACTGAAGCTCTCCATGAGGCAGGTGCTTCCTTTGTTCTTCCGTTCTGCTTCAAGGATTCTCATCGCCGTTGCACAAGTCACCACTTGATCCTCGCAACAAAACATCCCCGTGGCTATGAGATAATGAAAGAAATTATGGCAAAAGAAAGTTCGACACAGATTCAAGGAGTCCCCTCATTTGAGTATAACCCTGCCACAGTAAGACAGGCATTGTTATTTGAATATGCACGCCCTCTCGAAGATCTTGAAGGAATGTTGCTAAGTGAGTTTGCTGGGAAAACGCTTACAAGAAAACAGATCTATGAAACGCATAATATTGGCAGACGATTTATTGGTTCAAATTATCGAGAGGCATTGATCAGCCTAGAAAAACAGGGGAAAATTATTGCAGATCCATCGATCGACAAACGACCTCAACGCAAAGGTATTCCAACATTCGGAGATAATGTGAAAGTAACCTTCCCCAAAGTAGACAGGTAATGGATATGGCAGTAAACTCTGGGATTGAATGGACAGAGACCACTTGGAATCCGGTCACCGGATGCACCAAGATTAGCCCGGGCTGTAAAAACTGTTATGCTGAGCGGATGGCTCTCCGATTACAAGCGATGGGCCAAGATAACTACAAGAACGGTTTTAAGGTCACGTTGCACGAGCGAATGCTTCATCTTCCGCTTGAGTGGAGGAAGCCACGGATGATCTTTGTCAATTCGATGAGTGATCTCTTCCACAGAGATGTACCAACGGAATTTATCGAAAAGACTTTTACCGTAATGAGGAAGGCTTCGTGGCACACGTTTCAGGTTTTAACAAAACGGTCTGATCGCCTTCTAGAAATTAAAGACATGATCCGGATCCCAAAGAACGTCTGGCTTGGAGTAAGTGTCGAATGCGAGGATTACCTGTACCGTATCGATGATCTCCGGAAGACAAACTCACAAGTCAAATTCCTCTCGCTTGAACCACTAATCGGCCCATTGCCTGACCTAAACCTTCAAGGTATCAATTGGGTGATTGTCGGTGGTGAATCTGGACCCGGTGCTCGGCCAATGAAGGAGGAATGGGCACTAGATATTAGAGATGCCTGCCTCTCCTCTCATGTTCCATTCTTTTCAAACAATGGGGAGGTGTATTCAAAAAACGAGCCGGTAGGAGACTTGATGGGAGGACATGGGATCAGATGCCGAATATGAAAGTGTTAGCTTAAAAACAAGTCTCTCTTACAATAGTGCCTATCAGGATCTATCCGTTCATTACGTACTGTGAGATGCCGATTTGCGATATCTGCCATCCAACAACCCCACCCCCCTACCTCAACCTCAGTACCCACCCCCCCTCTCCCAAAAAAGAGCAACCCCCCTCCCCCCGGTTTTCTATTTTACAAAACGGACCCCCACCTCCCCTGTTCTGCATAAAACAGGCCCCCTCCCCCCCCATTGTTCCAGTCCCAAAAGGTGTGTTTCGCGTGGAGCGTCCGACGGACGGGGGAGGGGACCCCACCCCTCCGGCAAAGAAGTGGGGGGGTGGGGTGATCGCATGAATAGGTGGGGGTACCCTCCCCTCCTCTGGATCCGAAAGGAGCCCCCTCCCGCTTCCGGAAATTTTTGTGAGCCGGCCCCCCTCCCCCCCTGCTGCACGAAAAGGAGGGGGGTGGGGGTCGCACCCGGTGGCAGGAGGTATACCCCCACCCTTTCAAATGCACCTGTCAAATCTATCAGTTTGTCACAAACTGATAGATACTGATATATCGTAGTGGGGGAAAGTATCCTGCACGAATTATTACGTGAGCAGGCATGAAACTCCCCGAAGTCCCGCAGTTCACCGAAGATGAAATCAATACCGCAATCGGCCTTGCACGGGATCCCGCCGTCTTAAAAGCGGCCGTAGAGTACAATACCCGGTACCTTTTCTGGGAAGAACTCCGCCATCACCCGCTCCCCGCCGATGCCCGGTCGGTGTGGGCGCTCATGAAACTGCTCCGCAGGGCCCAGGCACGGGAGATCGTCTTTGCCGGTCTGCACTTCCCCTATACGATTGGCGATGCGAGCTCGCAGATGCTCTACCATCTCGACAAGACCGCAGCCGGCAGCCTTTCCGGCATGCTGGACACCTTCGGGCACGACCGCGAGCGCTATATCGTCAACTCCCTCATGGAAGAAGCGATTGCCTCAAGCCAGCTCGAAGGAGCCGCCACCACCCGCCGGGTGGCAAAACAGATGCTCCGGGAGCGGCGCAAGCCCAAAAACCGCGACGAGCAGATGATCTTCAACAATTACCAGACCATGAAAAAGGTCCGGGAGATTGCAAAAACCGACCTCACGCCGGATCTCATCCTCTCGCTCCAGGAGATGATAACAAGCGACACGCTCGACGATCCCGCAGACGAAGGCAGGTTCCGGGACAACGACGAGATCCGGGTCGTTGACGGATCGGGAACAGTTCTCCACACCCCGCCTCCCGCAGCAGATATCCCCCGGCTGATCGATGAGTTCTGCCGGTTCGCAAACGGGCTTAACGACCAGTTCATCCACCCGGTCATCAGGGGGATCGTGCTGCACTTCCTCATCGGGTATATCCATCCCTTCAACGACGGGAACGGCAGGACTGCCCGGACCATCTTCTACTGGTACGTGCTCCGGCACGACTACTGGCTTTTTGAATACCTGGCCCTCTCGCGGACCATAAAAGAGACAAAAGGCCAGTACAAGAAAGCCTATGTCTATACCGAATCCGATGAAGACGACCTGACCTACTTCATCCTGTACAACCTGACCGCCATTGAAAAGACCATCCGGGAAATCCAGGCATACCTTGAGGAGCAGCAAAAAGAGCAGATCCAGACCCTTCACCGCATCCACGCAGCAGGGGACTTAAGTTTCCGCCAGATCGACATCCTCAGGCAGATCGCAAAGCTGCCCGAAAATCCCGTCCGGATCAAGGAGATCGAGGAGATGTACCACGTTGCATATGCAACAGCCCGCGGCGATCTCCTCCGTCTTGAAGAGCTGGGGTACCTGGAACGCAGGTCGGCCGGGAAAGAATACTATTTCCTGTACTCCGGTATCCCGGGAAAACGATCCTAACCCCGCCAAAAAAGAAAAATATCCCTCGTTCCCGTTACGACGAGCTGCCTGAACTCCCCTTCGTAATCCCCTTTACCTGGATCTCGAAGATCAGGTTCTCGCCCGCAAGCGTCGGGTTCGCATCGATCGCAACCCCCGCGGACGTCACATTGATCACGTGGACGAGGTAGGACTGCCCGGTCGTCGAGCTCTTAAAGCCGAGCGCCTGGCCGGGGTACAGCGTCATATTTGCCGGGAACCTGTCCTTGGACACAATCTGCACAAGATCCGGGTTATACGCGCCGTAGGCCTGGTCGTAGGGGATCGTCACCGTCTTTGTCTCGCCGATCTTCATCCCGCGAACCGCTGCATCGAAACCCGTGATCATCTGGCCCGAGCCCACCGTAAACGAGATCGGGGTGGTGTTCGTGTTCGTTTCAAAGACGGTCTTGTTCTCGAACATGCCCGTGTAGACCACGCTCACCGTATCTCCGGGCGCGACAACCACGAACGGGTTGTACAGCGAGAGGTAGGCCGTTACTCCTGCGATAACGATGATGATCACCGCAACAACCGAAACGATCCGGAGGGTGCGCTTCCGCGATGCCGCCTTCTCCTGCACCTTCTCCTTGCCTTTGAGTTTCTCCGATTTCTTCATATTGCTCTCATCTCCGTTTCGCCGGCAAATAATATACCCTTGCCTTTCCGATCTGTTATTATCCAGAACCGGGCCTTACCGCCCGCAGGTGTATTACCCGTGGAAAAACAGGACTCCCCCGCACCGTTGAGTGCGCTTGCCACCATCAACCGGATCATCCGCGAAGAGCTCCGCGAGGAAACAGAGCGCCAGCGCACCCTGTACGCCTCGGGCACCAAGGGGCAGGCCACCATCGTTGTCCTCGCCCTTGCGGTCATCACCAACATCGTCTACTTCATCCGGAGCCCGATGTACCTCCTCATCCTCGTCTCGGCGAGCTTTTTCCTGTTCATGTTCTATTTCATCACGCTCCTCGTCCCCCACACGCTCAGGCCCGCGGGCGCGTCCCACACGAGCATCCGACAGTACATCGCCGCCCTCAAAGAGACGGGCTTTATCAGGAGCAGCAAACGCTTCACCCGGATCTTCCTCAACACCTTCTTCATCAACTGCCGCCCGCTCTTTATCGGCTTTACCGTGCTTTTTACGCTCGATCTCGCCATCGTCCTCTACCTCTTCCGCACCGGCGTTATCCCGCCCTCCCACACGTGGATCGTCCTCTTCCAGTGCGTTGCCATCATCGTCTTTTACTTCCTCGTATGGCGGCTCGAACCCTACTCCACGGAGTTTCTCTCCGATGTCTCGGACGTAAAGATCCACTTAATCCGGAAAAGGATCCCCGGGGCGGTAGTCTCGTTCCTCTTTGTTGTCGGGACCGTTCTTGCCCTCATCAGCATCGTTACCACGATCATCCTCCTCCCCGGGATCACGGTCAACAATGTCCTTTCGATCTCGGAGTTCGACGAGCTCGGGCACCTCATCGTCGCAATCGCCACGGCGCTTGTTCCCCTCTACTTCATCTTCCGGTACGTCCATGGGATCACGAGCCGCGACCTGTTGATCCGGTTCTCGGAGAACAAGACAAAGGAGCTCGCCCGGCAGGCCCGCCTCACCCGGGAAGCAGCCGATGCCGGGAAATCCTCCGGGGATACCCTCAGCAGCGCCACGGAACTCCTGCTCGAAGCCCAGATCTACCAGGTCGAGAGAAAGACCATCTTCGGTACCTTCCCGGTGTACATCGTCAACCCCGACTTCCGCCGGGTCTTTTCCCGGGACGACTTTTCCGGCAAAAAGAGGAATTAATCCCCTGCGCGCCCCCCCGTCGGTGCCCGCTTGCGGCAGTGACCCTATTGAACCCTATTTATACCAAAAGAACGCACTTTACACGTAGTGCATATGTCCGACGAACTCAAGACTGCCGATGTAGCCGGGAGAAAAGTCCAGTGGGACCCGGCACAGATGCGGAAAATACAGGAACACCCCTGTTTTTCCGAAAAGGCGTGCCATGCCTTCGGCCGCTGCCATATCCCCGTAGCCCCGAAGTGCAACATCCAGTGTAATTACTGCATCCGGGATTTCGACTGCGTCAACGAGAGCCGGCCCGGGGTTACCACCAAAGTCCTCAACCCCGAAGAGGCCATGGACATGGTCGACAAGGTGGTAAAAAAATACGATTACATCAAGGTCGTCGGCATCGCAGGGCCCGGGGACCCCCTCGCTAACGAGGAGACCTTCGAGACCTTAAAGAGGCTCCACGAGAAGTACCCCGGGGTCATCAAGTGCATCAGCACCAACGGCCTCCTTCCTGCCGGACAAGATCGACCTCCTCCAGAAAGTACGACGTGGGAAACATCACCGTTACCTTAAACGCCATCGACCCCGAGATCGGGGCAAAGATCTACCAGTTCGTGGACTACAAGGGCAAGAGGTATACGGGCCTCGAAGCGGCAAAGCTCCTCCTCTCCCAGCAGCTCAAGGGGATCGAGATGGCCGTGGACCGGAACATGATCGTGAAGGTGAACACGGTCTACATCCCGGGCATCAACGAGGACCATATCGTGGACATTGCAAAGAAGGTCGGCGAGATGGGAGTGTATACCTTCAACATCATCCCGCTCATCTCGCAGTACAAGTTCGCCGACATCGTCCCGCCGACCCCGGAGATGAAGAAGAAGATGCAGGACGCCTGCAGTAAATACGTCAAGCAGATGCGGCACTGCCAGCGCTGCCGGGCCGATGCGATAGGCAAGCTCGGCCACGACGTGCAGTCGTGCATGTATAAAAAAGAATAATCTATTTTTAGGGTTTTTAGCTCCCCGTTTTACGAGGTCGTAACCGGCAGCGTCGGATAGGTCGTCTTCTGGATCTCTGCCATGCTGAGGAATATGGTTTAAGTCGGCAATTATAGGCACAAGCGACGGGGGAACGGCGGACTCTTCCGCAGTCACCGTCTTGCCGTGGTAGCTGATCGTGTAGGTCATCAGGTCGGCGCTGCCCCGGGGCGCGGAGTACTTCGCCTGGAGCTGCGAGAACTGCGACTGGTTGAACAGCACGGAGATCAGCGCAAGAGTCGGTCTGGTTCAGGAGAACCTCGGTGCTCCCCGACCGTCCCGGAGATCACCGCCACGCCGTTATCGAAAACTACCAGCCGATCGTTCGTGCCGGCAATCCCGTCCGTGCGGTGGTAGTCCACGAGGATCCCCGGGGGGACCTGCGCTTCGGGCTCGGGGATTCTTGTTCCGAGGCAGCCGGCAGAGGCAAGCACGAGGAGGACAAGGGCGCAGGAGACGATCCAGTATCCTGTACGGCGTCCTTCTGCATGTGCCTGTTTTCGCATGACGGTAATCAGCCCTGATGGTATCCCGTTAAATCTGGAGAACATCGGATTTCTTTGTTTTTCCTGCGGACTTCCGCTCGGGCAGCACGGTTTCGAGGGCTTAATGAGGCCGTCCATCTTTTCGCTCGTAAAGAGCGCCCGGAATGCGGTAAGCTCGGCGGCGTTCATGATCATGACGCCCTTCTTTTTCATGGGGAGCCCTGACTCGTTGATGGGGTTGACATCGATGGCAAGGGAGGCGGGGCGGTTCTTTGTTGCGGGCAGCCTGATAATGGAGACACCGGCAAGCGAGGTGGCCTTGCGTTCCCAGTCGCCGCCTTCTTCCATGAATTCCTTAAGCGTGTCTGTTAATTCCATGAAAAGAACTTTTAATCGTAATATTAAAAGGCTATCCGTCCTTTTTCCCGAATACGCAAAAAAATGGGGTGATTTGTGGTACGGAGCCATCCTTCATCTGGGGCGAACGACCATAAAATGAGTAAGGAACGTTACCCATGCCGCGGATCGCCCTCGAAAAAGACCAGCCGTTCTCGCTCGATCTGACTCTCGGGTGCGGACAGGCATTCCGGTGGGAGAAGGACAGCCGCGGCTGGTGGAGCGGTGTTGCAGACGGGCAGGCGATCCGGTGCCGGCTGAAAGGAAGGACGTTCTCGTTCGAGGGGGCGGACGAGGCATATATCCGCCATTACTTCTCGCTCGATACCGACCTCAATGAAATCCTTGTGGCCATTGACCGCGACCCGTTCATCCACGCTGCCATAGACCGCTCGGCAGGGCTCCGCCTGGTCCGGCAGCCGCCATGGGAAGTGCCTCTGCTCCTATATCTGCGCAACGAATACGAACATCCCGGCAGTCCGGCGCCGGGTCACCCTCCTTTCAGAGCAGTTCGGGGAAAAGATCGCAGGCAGCGGGATTTCCGGGTATGCCTTTCCCGGCCCGGAGCGGATCGCGTGCCACGACAGTGTCGAATGCCTCTCGACCTGCAAGCTCGGGTACCGTGCCCCGTATGTCTTTACCAGTTCCCGCGATGCTGCGGCAGAGGTACGGCTGGGAAGGAAACGGATCCGAATCCTCCCGTACGAGGAGGCGACGAAAGGAGATGACGAAGTTTGCCGGTATCGGCCCCAAGGCCGCGGACTGTGTCCTCCTCTTTGCAGTTCCAGAAGTACGAGGCGTTCCCGGTGGACTGTCTGGATCCGGCGGATCATGAGGGAGCACTACCTCCCGGAACTTTCGGAAGAAAAGGCCTATGACAACCCGCGAGTACGATACGATCCGCAGGTTTGCCCGGAAGCACTTCGGGGAGTACTGCGGCTATGCGCAGGAATACCTGTACGCGGGCAGGGAAGGATAACAACCCCCGTGGTTCGCGGGGAAAAAAGGAGAAAACGGGATATTTTTGGGATCTCAGGTCCCGATGTTCCAGCTGCACTGGTATTTCTTCTGGGCTGCGGAGAGCTCGTCGATGGAAAGCCCGAGCGACGCAAGCTTGAGCCGGGCAACCTGCTCGTCGATCTCGTTCGGGACCTCGTAGACTCCGCCCTTGAGGGAGGAGCCGTTTCTCCGCAATATAGCGGGCGCAGAGCGCCTGGAGGGCGAAGCTTAAGTCCATGACCTCGATGGGGTGGCCCATGCCCTTGGGGGTGGCAAGGTTCACGAGCCGGCCCTTCGGCGAGCACGTGGATCGGCTTGCCTTTGAGGAAGTAGGTGACGATGCCAGTCGCGCTCGACCGTTGAGTCGGCGTGCTTGGCGAGCCACGCGATATCGATCTCCACGTTGAAGTGGCCGGCGTTTGCAAGGATCGCGCCGGGTTTCAGCTTCCCGAAATGGTCCTTCCCGATAACGCTCGTGTTCCCGGTGGTGGTGACAAAGATATCGCCGATTGCTGCAGCGTCTGCCATGGTCATGACATGGTAGCCGTCCATGTGGGCTTCAAGCGCCCGGCGCGGGTCGACTTCGGTGACAACAACCTTTGCACCAAGGCCGTGGGCCTTTTTCGCCAAGCCGCGGCCGCAGTAGCCGTAGCCGGCAACCACGAAGTACTTGCCGCCGATGAGAGTATTCGTCGTGATCATGATCGACGAGAGCGCACTCTCGCCGGTCCCGTGCACATTGTCAAAGAACCGCTTCATCGGGGTGTCGTTGACCGCAACGACCGGGAACTCGAGTTTCTTCTCGGCTGCCATGGCCCGGAGCCGGTGGATACCGGTCGTGGTCTCCTCGCACCCGCCGACAACGTTCTTTAAGAGCTCGCGTCTCTTGGTGTGCAGGTAGTGGATCAGGTCCATACCGTCGTCGATGGTGATCGACGGGGCCGCGTCGAGCACCTGCTCGATGGCCGCATAGTACTCCTCGACGCTGCACGCGCGTTTGGCATAGCAGTGCACGTTCTTGACATGGTTTAAGGCCTCGGCCACATCGTCCTGCGTGGAGAGCGGGTTGCAGCCTGTGATGTAGACCTTTGCCCCGCCGGCGGCAAGCGTCTGGACGAGGTTTGCGGTCTTTGCCTCCACGTGGAGGGCCATGCCGATCGTCATGCCCTTGAACGGTTTGTCCTTCTCGAACTGTTTTTTGATCGAGGCAAGCACCGGCATGTACTGTGCTGCCCAGTCGATCTTGAGTTTTCCGGAACTGCTCATAACCTACTCCGTGCACACGGCCCCCGGCGAGCCTTGCCGGGACCGCATGGTTTCGTACCCATGTACTGGGGCGATTATGGCACATAAGCGAATTGGTGAATCCGGCAGGGCAGATAGGTAAATAGCCCTTGCAGGAGAAACCAAGAATGAAATGGTGCTCACGCGGCGGATCATCCCCTGCCTTGACCTAAAGGACGGCAGGGTCGTGAAAGGGACAAATTTTCTGGGCCTCCGGGATGCCGGCGACCCGGTGGAGCTTGCCTCGCGCTACAATGAACAGGGGGCAGACGAGGTGGTATTCCTGGACATCACGGCCTCAAAGGAGAAACGCGGCATCATCATCGACCTGATCCAGCGGGCAGCCGACCAGCTCTTTTTGCCCCTCACGGTCGGGGGAGGCTTAAAAACCCTCGACGATATCCAGCAGATCCTCCGGGCCGGCGCCGACAAGGTGAGCCTGAACACGAGCGCCGTCCACGACCCCACCATCATCACCAAAGGGGCAGAGTCTTTTGGCACGCAGTGTATCGTGGTTGCCATGGACGTTAAGAGGAATTTTACCGAAAACCCGGAGGCAGTGCCGGTGAAGCTGTGCGATGGCCGGACCTGCTGGTACGAGGTTGTCATCTACGGCGGGAGCAAGCCGACCGGGATCGACGCGGTGCGCTGGGCACGCGAGGCCGAGGAACGCGGCGCCGGGGAGATCCTGTTGACGAGCATGGAGACCGACGGCACCAAGAACGGGTTTGACCTCGCCATCACCCGGGCGATCTCGGAATCGGCAAACATCCCGGTGATCGCAAGCGGCGGGGTGGGCACGCTCGAACATTTCTATGACGGGTTTACCAAAGGAAAAGCCGACGCCTGCCTTGCGGCAAGCGTCTTTCACTATGGCGAGTTTACTGTCCGCGATGTAAAAGAGTATCTGGCTCGTCGGGATATCCCGGTACGGCTTTAAGATCGAGTTCGAAGGCTGCCACCGGGTGTTCGAGTTCGAATGCGGTAAGCACCGCCGGGTGGATCTCGCCAAAGACCCCGACTTTTTTCCCGTTTACAAGGATGTCGGCTCTCCTTCCTTCGATGAACGCCTCGTCCTTTGATTCCGCGACCGTATACGCGATCCCGAGTTCGCGGAGCACAGCGTCCACGTGGGCGTAGGCCTCGGAGAAGTCTGCTGACGGGTGGGTGCCTGCCGCTGCAAGCTTCTGTCCCGTGTGGAGATTTGCCACCACGTCACCGGTTGCATAGATCCGCTGCGGGAGCTCGCGGTGCCGGTTGACCTGGAGCATCTCCAGAAGGAGCGGCAGGATATCGGTCCGGACTACTGTGTACTCCTCGCTGATCGGGTGCATCAGGTGCAGCGTCTCTGCAAGTCGCGGGCGCCGGAGGGAATCGAAGAGCACGCGCTCGTTTGTCAGCGTAAATGGCATGGTTTCGAGGTAGCCGAGGCCGGAAAGGACGGCACGGGCCTGCCCGGCGATATGGTTTGCCGGGTGCTCTTTCCCGATCGAGAACGTTGGCGGGAGTTCCACAGCAAAGTTCTCGTATCCGTAGGCGATCGCAACGTCTTCGAAGATGTCCCAGTCGTGCATAATGTCGGCCCGGAAGCAGGGCACCTGCACTTTGACCTTGTCATCGCCCACGACCTCTGCGCCAAACCGCATCTTTTCAAGGAGTGCTGCCATCTGCGGGGCGGTGAGTTCGACGCCGACAAGTTCGGAGCACTCGCGGACGCTCACGGTGCGCTCGGTGGGAGCAAGATCGGGGAAGGTCTTTCCTTCGATCTCGACGCTCTCGATGGTCGCGCCTGCTTCGGCAAGCGCCGTGCAGATGATGTTTGCCGCAACGTTTACCGCACGCTGGTCGGTACCGGTGACATCGAGGAGAATATTCTTTGTCTTTGTCGTCACCCGGGTCCGCTCGCCGTTGATGATCGGCGGAAACGAGCAGACATGGTCCTCGTTATCGACAATGAGCGGGAAGAGCGGGAAGTCTTTGACGATCTTTGCATAATCCTTTCCTTTCGGGTGCTCGGCAAGGATGCCGTCGAGGGTTAGCTCTTTTGTGAAGTCGAGCGGGACAAACTTCCGGTCTCTCGGGGAAGCCTTGTAGTGGAACGGCGGGGTCACCGTGTCGAGGTCGTGGATGCCGATTGCAACTTTGCTTCGGCCGCGCCCGACTGCCCAGTGGAGCGCCTCCTGGAGCGCCATCACCGAGAGGATCGACTCGTCGTCAAAGGAAACGTTCCGGATCACGGCCGAGGCAAGGCAGGGCCGGATCGTTGCAAGCTTCGGGTCGATGGTGAATTTTATGCCGGAGGGCTTGACCGTGTACTTCGGGAGGCCGGTTTCAATCCCGAGAAATCCCCGCATTGCCCGGGCTGCACCCTCGACCGAGAAGAGGTCGGGGCGGTTCGGGAAGAACTCTACGTCAACGTGGTCTTCCTCGATCCGTTCGATCTCGGAGCCGATCATGGGGAGGCGCTTTAGGATCGTCTCCTTGTCGGTCCCGGTGAGCCGTTCGAGATACTTATAGGAAAGGCTGATGATTGCCATGTTACGCCTTCCTCCCGACTTTTACCGGCGCATGCACGGGGTTGGTCCGGATCCATTCAAGGTCGCTCTGGTAGAGCTGTCGAAGGTCCTTTAAGCCCAGCCGGAACATTGCCACCCGGCTCACGCCAAGGCCCCAGGCAAGCACCGGGCAGGTAACGCCCCACGGAGCAGTGACTTCCTGCCGGAAAACGCCCGCCCCGCCCATCTCGACCCAGCCAAGGCCGTCTACCCAGATCTCGGGCTCTACCGAGGGCTCGGTATACGGGAAGAACCCGGGCCGGAACCGGACATCCTCGAATCCCATCCGCTGGTAGAATTCCTTCAGGAACCCGAGCAGGTGGCGGAAGGTGACGCCCTTGTCCATCACAATCCCTTCGAGCTGTTCGAACTCTGGCGTGTGGGTGGGGTCGATTGCCTCGCGGCGGTATACCCTGCCGATGCAGAATGACTTTACCGGCGGTTTTGGGTGGTTTACGAGGTACTGGATGGAGAGGCTCGTGGTGTGGGTCCGGAGCACGCACTGCTTTGCCTTTTCGGGGTTCCACTTCCCGCCCCAGCCGGTGGACGAGGTCTCCCCGCCGTGCTCGTGCATGTCGCGGAGGCGCTCCCAGCCGGCAGGCAGCGGTGCTTCTTCTTTGAGGTAGAAAGTGTCCTGCATCTCCCGGGCCGGGTGGTCCTGGGGCTGGAAGAGGGCGTCGAAGTTCCAGAACGCGCTCTGGACGATCCCGCCGTGCATCTCGATAAAGCCCATCTCCAGGAGGATCTGGCGCATCTCGTCGATGAGCCGCTGGTACGGGTGGGTCTTGCCCGGGTAGGCGGTCTTGGGGAGTTTGTGGATATCGTACTTCCGCAGGCTCGCGGTCTTCCACGAGCCGGAGAGGATCTGGTCCCTGGTGAGGGTGCCGATCTCTTCGCGGAGGTCGAGACCGGCGGAAGCGGTCTTTACCCCGTCCGGGGTGAGGGCAACCGTGTACCGGACCGTCTCGGTCTCAGAGAGCAGCTTGCGCCTGACAAGCTCCTTTGCCTTCTCCCCGGCCTTTTTCGGATCTGCAAGTGCCGCTTCGTCACCAGCGGTCGAGGCACCGGGGGATTTTGTAACCTCGGTCCCTGCAACGGTGATAAGCCCCTTCTTCCGGAGCTGGCCAAACCCGATCCTGAATGCCGGGTGCTTCTGGAGTTCTGCAAGCGCAATACCTTTCTCGCCGATTGCAGAGAGGAGCTGGGTCTCGGGGAGGCCGGCGGCCCGGTATGCCGATCCCTCTTTGGTATAGGCATACGACTTCTCCACAATGCGTTCGAGCTTTACCTGCCCGTTGTCCATGGCAAGGTGCGCCCACTGGACAACCGCCTCGGGGTTGGCGTCCATTGCCGCTGCGACCTGCGGGACTTCTATGGTCTTTGTCCCGGTCTTTGCAAGCGCGGCAAGCAGCCTCTTCTCGTTTAACGTCAGTTCCGCCATTCTCCCTTCACACCTCGATAGTCTCTGCCGCCACGTCCATCTTCTCCTTAAAGTCCTTTAAAAATGCAATGACCCGTTCCGCCGTCTCCTTCTTGCACTGGCCGCAGGTAATCTCGCCGGCCTTGCACTTGCGGTGGAGCTCCGCGAGCTGTGCGTCGTCGGTTACCATGTGGAACATGTTGAGGAGATAGAGCGTGCACTTCTTCGGCTCACCGCCAAGGCGCTTCTGCTCATCGAGCGTCATCCTGCCGCCGGTGAGCGCACTCATCACCTTCTTTCTCACTGCTGCTTCGGGCTCGAAAAACGAGATGAAACTCTCCGGCACGCTTGACGACATCTTTCCCCCGGTGAGACCCGGGAGGAACTGGTGGTAGGTGGAGGAGGGCGTGTAAAAACCGTACCCGCCAAAGGAGAGTTCGATCTCCCTCACCTTCGCGCTCACATCGGCACAGGAAACGCCTTTCACGTCCACGTGGCCTTCGTATTTCTTCGTGTGCGGGAACGCCTTTTTCACCGCTTCGAGCGCGCCATCGGGAGCGTTTTTCGAACGAACGCTGATAAGCCCTTCGCGCTCTTCGACCAAAAACATCCGGAACTTGTTTGCGATTCCCCTTGTAAGCCGGATGTGGGGGTCCTGGTCGATCCCGACCGGAACGATCGTCGGCGCCGGCCCTTTGTCAACCTGCGGGTACAGGATATCGGCGACCTGTGTTATCACGCTGTCTGCATGGGCGAGTGCCGTCTCAGGGGTAAACCCGTAAATCGCGGAGAGCTCGGAGAAGTTTACCTTCGTTGCCGCTTCAAAGGCAAGGTCCTTGAGCCGGTTGTTTTTGCTCTGGAAGTAGGTCTCCCCTTCGTAGCCGAGCGCATAGAGACAGGAGAGGTATTCCTTCCCGTATTCCCGGCACTTCTCCCACGAGAGGCCCCGAACCCCGTATGCCTCGCGGTCAGCGATCGTGACATAGCCGGTTGCGCCCTGCTGCACGTGCCAGACGATCTCTTTCATTAAGAGCAGGTGGCCGAGATGCGGATGGCCGCTTGGCATGAATCCGGTGAGCAGGTAAAACGGTGTATGATTCCTTATTGCCCGGGCGATCGGGAGGTAATCGCGCTGCCCGAGAACAATGCCCCGGCGCATGAAATACGGGATCTCGGGGAGTTCCGGAAGCACCGGCGCTATCGGGTCGATCCCGAACTCCGCAAAGGTCTTTTCGATATCTAAAGAGGGGGTGCTCGACCACGGGTTGATCTGCGGCTCTGTCATGATGAAAACGCTCGTTTGATCTTATAATTTGATCCGCGCAAATTCGACGAACTGGATACCGTTAGTATGTACACAGCCAAAGAACATCTTCTTTTTCACGCTGTGCGCCATCCTGACCGAACGGGAGATCACGCTCATGGGCATGACCGCTTCCTTTTCTATCGCGTGCACGAGGAGATCGGAGTGCACGTTCTTCCCGCAGTACACCCGAAAGTGGTGGCCGAACTTGTAGCCGGTCCGGGGGGTGAAGTTGTGCCGGCGCAGTTCGGTGTAGACCTTGTCTTTTTCCGCGAGTTCCTGATCGGAGTCTGAGGCAAATGCGAAATATTCTTCGGCGGTGAGCACAGTCTCGTTCTTTTTAACCGAGATTATGCCTTCTGCCATGAGGTAGAGGAGTTCGACCGGGGCGATCATGAGCCTCTGGTCGTCGAGCCGCTTCCCAAAGCCGGCCAGTTCGAGCTCGGAGCGGGGCGCTGTCCGGACCATTGCCGATTTTCCGACAAGGATCGCTTCGGTCTTTGCAATCTTTGGCGCAGGAACACAGGAATCGGCGAGTTTCTGGAGCTTGATCTCGTAATAGGTCAGCTCCTCTTCGTCGTCGACGACGGCAAGGACGTACTGCTTGCGCATGTTCCGTGCCGTGACCACCTCCTCGATCAGCTTTACAAACCGCACCGGGTCACGTTCGGAAAGGACGCGGACAAGGTAGAGCGACTCGCCCGTGCCCGGTTTCTCGCCGCGCCGGAAGACCCGGTAGTCGTGGGGCCCGGTCTGGACAACGTACCCACGCTCGCGGAGGTCGCGGTACACAAGGAAGCTGCGCAGGAAATTTCTCTGGTCGGCATACTCGGCAAGCAGCGTGTCGAAGGTATACCCGGGGACCTCGATCTTCTGCCGGTGGAGCAGGTACAGGGCCTCCTGCGGTGCGAGGCGTATATTCTCTCCTTCGGGGCGGCCGTACCCGCTCTGGTCGTAGAGCACGCGCCCGTCCCTTCCGGTCAGTACAGCGGTACCGTCAAATGTCGCTTTCGTGCCGGAATTATTGGAGGCCGGGTATAATAAGGGCGTGGGAAGAACACGGGGCGCGCGGGGGCGTTTCCGGTGGGATCGTAAAATTGGCCCGGTCCGGGCATGCAAACGGAGCGTATTTCATAGGAATTACATTTGCCCCGTACGATAGATATATGGCTATAAAATCCTAACACTTCTGGCCATATTGTATCCCCCAGAAAGGAAGTCGCTGTTGCACGTCCCCCGGATCTGATACCCTCTCTCCGGGAAGATTTCATGCGTTTCCCGGAGAGGAATACCTATGGTCCCCCTCCCTGTATTTTCGCGATTTTATACCGCAAGTTCGCGGACTTTTGCAATATTTCCCCGGTCGTCCCTCCGTTCGTCCACCGGCGTCTCGCAGACCAGCGGGAGGCGCACAAAAACCGGATCGTGCAGTATGCGATGGAAACCGTTCTCGCCAATGTACCCCATCCCGATATGCTCGTGCCGGTCAAGCCCGCTCCCGAGATCGCCCTTGGTATCGTTCAGATGGATGAGTTTGAGCCGGGAAATCCCGATCTGTTCGTCGAACTGCGCAAGGGTCGAGGCAATGCCATCAACAGTCCGTAACTCGTAGCCGGTGGCAAACGCATGGCAGGTGTCGAAGCAGACACCGACCTGTTTATCGTCAGAAAGCCCGGCAAGGATAGCTCCGATATGCTCGAAACTGCTGCCGACACTGTTCTTCTCCCCGGCGGTGTTCTCCAGGAGCAGCATGGTCGCCGATCCTGACGAGTCGAGCGCCATGTTGATGGCCTTTATCACCCGGGCCCTGCCGCCAGCAATGCCGTCCCCGAGGTGGTGGCCGAGATGGGTCACGAGATAGGGGATGCCGAGCTTCCCGCACCGGTCAAGTTCTGCCGTAAGCGTCTGAACCGACTTCTCCCAGATCTCGGGCTTGGGCGAGGCGAGGTTCGGGAGGTAAGGCATGTGGTCGACCGGGAGGAGCCCGGTGGTTGCGATCTTCTTTTTGTAGAGCTCGCAATCCGGATCGGACAGGGGTTTGGAACTCCAGCCACGGGGATTGCGGGAGAACTGCTGGAAGACATTGCACCCGGCGTCTTTTGCCCGATCAACTGCAAGATCGAGCGAACCGGCGATCGAGACGTGGACGCCGACCTTTACCTGTGCCATGGCCGGCCCACCCTGGGAACGTGAATCATAGGTATATCAGGTTAGCATTGTAACGGCCCGGCAGATGGAGGTTGCGATCGGGCAAAAAAAGGAGGGGTTAGTTCCCACGGTTACGGTCGGCAAGGAGGACGACCGCCCCGAGACCAAGAATGGTGAGCGCGGCAAAGGGCAGCCCGGACTTTTGGGTCGTGGTGGGTGCTGCCGATACGGGTGCCGAAACTGTGGCTTCTGTTGTTACCGAAGATTCTGTTCCCTGCTTTGTCACCGTGACATCCAGCGGGGGAACGACATTGACGATGTAGTCGGAGACCGGCTGAACGCCGCCGACAAGGGCGTCCTTACCCGCGCAGGTCGAGGAGAGCGCCTCTCCCTTCACAAAGGTCACGTTCACGCTCGATGCATCGTTCCTCCCGTTAAAGAACAGGAATTCCCCCGGAAGGAGGGTCTTTTCTGCCACCGTCATGTTACTGCTTTTAACGGTAACCTTTGCTGAAGAGGCGGTGCAGGTTGTCCCGGTGCATGCCGAGCAGTTGGCATTTGTCTCTTCGGTCACTGCATAATCGCTGATGAGGCTGACCGGAAGGCTCCCGATATCGCCGATCTCATCGGTCGCATAATCCGCGTAGGTACCAGTGCCATAGAGTTTCGCAAGCGAGATCCACGATCCTCCCGTGCCGCCAAGGCTCGTTGCGACAACGGAATCGCCCTTGGTAAAGACAGAGAATGCCGCCTTGTCGGGGACTGTTCCCGATACTGAGGTTTCGTTCATCGGTGTCCACGAACAGGTTGGAGGGAAGCCGCCGGATACATAGACGCAGCCGTACTGCGAGGGGTTTGCCAGGGTCAGGGTGTTATCTGCTGCGGAAATATCCGATACCGTGCCTTTGACGGTCACTTCAAGGACAACCGCTCCGGCAGGGATCGCACAGGCAAAAGAGGCAAGTAAGAGTGCGCAGAGCGCGAATGATACGACGTATTTCATATAATTCACATCCGATACTAAAGGATATTTTGTCATTATCCGGTGTCGCTTAAAAAGCCGCGTATGCTGGAAAAAATAAGACGTTAAAACTACAAAACAGCGGTTTCCCTAAAAAAGCCGTTTCCTGCACCTTGATGTTGGTGGAGAGCCAACGCACCGGTATGCAGGTCACCTTTCTTGGGACGAACGGGTGGTACGATTCGGCAACAGGAAATACCGTTTCGGCGCTGATTTCAACAGAGAACTACGATATCATCCTCGACGCGGGAAACGGCATTGCCAAGGCTGACCGGTACATGACGCAGGACAAGCCCGTCTTCCTCTTCCTCTCTCATTTCCACCTCGACCACACGGAAGGTCTCCACGTGCTCGTGAAGTTTCGGTTTAAAAAGGGCCTTACCATCTGCGGGGGGATAGGGACGACTGCAAACCTTGCCGGCCTGCTCCGCGATCCCTACACCGTCCCGCTTGATGAAGTCCCCTTCCCGGTTACCGTGACCGAACTCGCCGATGGCCCCCACGAACTTCCCTTCAAGGTCACCTGCCTGCCGCTGGTCCACCCCGTCCCCTGCATGGGCTACCGGTTCGAGATCGACGGGAAGGTGGTAACCTACTGCACGGACACCGGGATCTGCGAGAACGCCGTGACTCTTGCACGCGGCGCTGATCTGCTCATTACGGAGTGCGGGCTCAAACCCGGGGAGAAGAGTCCCCTCTGGCCTCACATGAACCCGGAAGATGCGATCGATGTTGCCCAAAGGGCGGGGGCCAGGCGCCTTGCGCTGACGCATTTCGGGGCCGAGGTGTACAAGACAATCGAGGAGCGTCGGGTACTGAAACCACAGTTCGGGAAAGAGTGCCCCGGGCTTATCGTTTCCGAAGACGGGACACAGGTCGAAGTGTAAATCCCCTCCCGTCCTGTCGTTTTTTTCGGAAAAAGAGTTCAGGTTATTTCTTGATCTTCTTCATCAGCCAGGCCATGTTCTCGCCCAGCACCTTCATCGTCTCCAGTCCCTCGTCATCCTTTTTGACATCCCCCTTCTCAAGGCCGATCCCCACGTTCCAGTAACGGGACCCGGGGACAATCATCTGGTTGATAAAAAAGAAATGGTTGAGCGTATCGAAGGTGTGGATCGCGCCGCCCCTCCGCACGGCAACAACCGCAGCCCCGATCTTTCGCCGGAACATATTGTCGTTTGCCAGCGCCACGTACCCGGCCCGGTCGATGAGGGCCTTCATCTCGGTCGTCACATCGGAGAAATAGGTCGGCGACGCAAGGATGATCCCGTCCGCCTCATCCATCTTTGCAATGCATTCATTGACGTAATCGTCGATAACGCAGCGTCGGTCCTTCGTTTCCCAGCACTTCCCGCAGGCAAGGCACCCGTGCATCTTCTTTGCGGCAAGGGGGACAAGCTCAGTCTCGATCCCGGCCTTTTCCAGCTCCTTAAAGAGCGTCTGTACGAGGATTGCTGTGTTCCCGTCTTTCCTTGCGCTCCCGTTGAACGCAACAACTTTTATGCTCATAATCGCTCCTTTTGTTTATTCTCGTTAGCACCGCCGGCAACATAATGCCCCCAGTAGGCCGGAGGATACTAAAAAATACCCGCCGGCAACTGTTCCTTGAGGCACCATCTTAAGAACCTGCGCGCCAAATAGTCGTGCGAAATGAACTCCAGGCTGCAGTTTTCCGATCTCTCGCTCTCAAAGGAGATCGCAAAAGCCGTCGAGCAGATGGGCTTTGAAGAGCCAACGCCCATCCAGGCGCTCGCCATCCCCCTCATCCAGGCCGGCCGTGACGTTACCGCGCAGGCACAGACCGGCACCGGCAAGACTTCCGCGTTTGGCATCCCGGTTATCGGGAAGATCGATGCCTCGCGCAAGGATGTCCAGGCAATCGTGCTCTGCCCGACAAGGGAACTTGCGATCCAGATCGCAGAAGAATTCTCCCACCTCCTCGCTTATCTCCCGAAGATCACGGTCCTTCCCGTCTACGGCGGCCAACCTATCGAGCGCCAGCTACGGGCGCTTGCACAGGGCGTCAATATTGTAATCGGCACGCCTGGCCGGGTGATGGACCACCTCAGGAGGGGAACCCTCGCGCTCGACGATGTCGAAACGGTTGTTCTCGATGAGGCAGACCAGATGCTCGACATGGGGTTCCGGGACGACATCGAACTCATCTTAAAACAGGTGCCGCAGAAGCGCCAGACGCTTCTTTTCTCTGCAACGATGCCAAAGCCGATCCTGGAGATCTCAAAACGGTTCCAGAACCGACCGCAGTTTGTCCGGGTCGAGTACCAGGAGCTCACGGTCCCTGCCATCGAACAGACATACGTGGAAGTCAGGGAGCGTGACAAGCTGGAAGCGCTCTGCCGGGTGATCGATGTAGTCGACCCCCAGCTTGCGATCATCTTCTGCAACACCAAGCGCGGGGCCGAAGACCTTGCCGGACGGGTCCGGGCCCGGGGCTACCGTGCCGAGGAACTCCACGGAGACATGAAGCAGAGCCAGCGCGATCGGGTCATGGGCGGTTTCCGGAAAGGCCGGATCGATATCCTGATCGCTACCGATGTTGCTGCCCGCGGCATCGATGTGGACGACGTGGACATGGTGATCAACTACGATGTCCCGCAGGATGTCGAATATTATGTCCACCGGATCGGGAGGACCGGGCGGGCAGGAAAGAGCGGTCGCGCAATCACCTTTGTTGCGCCCCGCGACTTTACCAAGCTCCGTGAGATCCAGAAATATACCCATGTCCGGATCGCGCGGATTCCCCTGCCTACGGCAAGCGATGTGGTTGCATCTAAAACCCGGACAATCATGGACGAAATCCGTGCGGTCGTTGCAGAAGGCGGCATCGAGCCGTTCATCCGGGTCATCGAGCAGGAAGGTACCGGTGACTTAACAACGCTTGAAATTGCAGCCGCCCTCATGAAAATGCAAATAGAGCATGGCGAGGAAACGCGAAAGGAGCATGCCCCGACAGACTTCGGGAATACCGGGGCCGAAGAGACCGGGATGGTCCGGTTCTTTTTGGGCGTCGGCCGCGACCACGGGGTCGCCCCGAAAGATATCGTGGGGGCTATCGCAAACGAGACCGGCATCCCGGGAAAGTCCATCGGCGCGATCCGGATCCTCGACACGTACTCCTTTGTGGAGATCCCCCGCGACTGTGCAGAAGAGGTCTATACCGTTATGAAGGAGCGCACGATCCGGGGCCAGCCGACCGGGATCGAGCCGGCGCAGGGCAGACGCGGATAACTCTTTGTTCCAATACCCGATACCGCCAATCCTTTTTTTGTACAGTTCCCGATGCATACAATTGCATCCAGGAGGAGCGCGTCATGTTCCCTGAGAAGTGATTTTCCGTTGTGCCAGGGCAGGATAATCCCCGTAAGATACATCCCGAACGGTAGTTTCTCCCCAAAGCACGCGTAATCCTAAATATCACGAAGGGTGAAAACTTCCTGTATGCAAATGAAATTCCTGTATGGAGGCATTGCCTTCCTGGCTCTCCTGCTTCTCGTGGCCGGGTGTACCCAGACCACTACCCAGCAGGCAACCCCGGTTCCGACCACGGAAGTGGCAACCGAGGCCCCGACTGCTGCCGAAACCACTGCTACCGCAGCGCCCACGACCGTCACCCTTGCCACCCCCGGACCTACCCAGACCCTGCAGACCAACTGGGCCGTGGATGTCCAGGTTGCAAGCAACGGCAAGGCAATCGACCCTGAAGTTATCCTTACCTTCCGCGGCGGAAAAGGTATGAACGTCATCCCCGAAATCGACCTGATGCTCTACAAGGAAGACGGGACTGTCGAAAGCGACAAGATGGTCCAGCCACTCTATGTAGGAAAGACCGTCCAGCTCAAGGGATCGACCGGCAACAACGACCGTGCCGAGGTCTGGGTCGTTACCCCGCAGGGAGACCGGGTCAAGATTATCGACCAGTATGTCCCCTTCCGGTCCTATAACTAATCCTTTTTTCCGGCAGGATGGCCTGCCGGTACGGAAAATCCCGGAAATTTATCCGGCCGGCTCACGGCTCTCTTCCACGGTTATGAATTTACCCGCAGGTTATACCCGACCGGGGTATTTGGATATCCCAAAGACTGCCCGTGAACGCAACGGCAGTCGGCAGACCGGGAAACGAAAAAAAGATTAAAAAAGGATATTTTCGTTTACATTCCGATCTTCTGGAGCGCCGGTGCAAGCAGGGTCTCGTCCCCGATAAGGAAGAGCGTGTCCCCTGCCCTGATGGTACTGTCAGGCGCGGGAACGACAAGCCCGCCATCGGCTTTCCGGAATGCGATGGCAGAAACCCCGGCAGGAAGACCGAGCCCGGCAACCGTTGTCTCTTTTCCCGGGGGAATAGTGACGGACCGGATCGCCCCCTTATTCTCGTAGAGCAGGGAGAGAAGCGTTCCCGCATCGTCGGGAGCTAACATCGGGGCAATCTTTTTCCGTGCATCGTCGATCGCCTTGCTGATATCGTCCTTTGTAGGGAGCTCTTCAGTGACCCGGGAGTATGCGTCCTGTGCAGTTGCCTGGGCCTTTGTTGTGACCGGTTCAACGGTTTCGAGGATTTTTCCCTTGAGTCCCGCAATCTCTCCGACCAGGTGATCCCCGGCTGTGTGGACGCTCTTTTCTACCTGCTCCCGGAGTGGGACGTTCTTTTCCGCAACGACCGCTGTGCCTTCCTCTATCCCGAGCGCCGACAGGTCCTCCGTGGAGAGGCGGATCTCGTCCAGCCCCACCATAGAATCAGAGAATGCAGAGACCGTAATCCAGCGGTCTTTTGCCGTTGTGCCGATATCGATATCATCACGCTCGTTTACCCCGAGTTCTTTTAATGTGGCCTCGTTTATCCGGGCCCGCCCGGTGCTCGGGAAGGCCCTTTTTTTAGCAGTAAGTACCAAATCGCTCATATTACCACCCGGATTAACCCGTGCCGCAATAAGGCTTCCGTGGAGTGCACGATAGAAAAAAATACAAAAATCGCGGATTTATCCTGCTGCACTCACGAAGCACGTTCCCATCGGGCAACTGAGAACGTAAGAATCGGGATAAATACCCCGATAAGGATGATTGCCAGGGCTACCGGTTCGTCCCCGTAGGGAGGCATCACGTACACGTAGATCCCATCGACGATCACTAAAAAGGCGATAAAGATGCTCAATACCTGCAGGATCTTTTCCATGATAATTCAACCCGTGGATAACCTGTATCATCTATACGGTAGCGGCAGGGAGCTGATAAACACTTGCCCGAGAGTTTGGGTCATTCATCCGGGATGTGCAGTGTCTCCCATGAAACCGCTCCTTCTTCAACAGCCTTTTTTATCACTCTTTGAGTCCGGGTGAGCGTGGCCGTCCCGTGCTTGACATCCATGAACACGATGGAAAGGGAGCTCCCGCGTTCATCCGCTACCTCAGATAACCCGTTAAAAACAATGTAGTCCACCGGCGAACCGATGAACCGGGCATCCGCAGGAAGATACCGGAAAGATGGGTGGAGGGGGGCCATCTGTTCGGCAATCTTTCCTTTCAGGGTCGAGCGGGAACGGTTGACCGAGTCTTTCCGGATCTCTTTTCCCGCTTCAGCCTTCCAGCATTCAAGCTCGGCATGGTACCGCGCTTCAATCGCGGAGATCTGGGCTTTTACATATCCCCAGCCGAGAAGAAAACCGATTGCAAGAGCGATAAGAACCAGAATGCCGCTGCCAATAAGATCCATGACAGGTGATACAGCCAGGGCCTTATATTGCCGGGGCAGGGAGGGTGAAAATGTACGAGGGCTTCCCTCTCTCCGACAGGCGCTTCGATGCAGGTTCCGGGACAAAGGTGAAATGACTCCAACAATTTCTCTCTCGTAATCTACGGGATGAGCCGGGGGTTGCAGAACCACAATTCTTTTTTCCCGCATGGTAGACTTAGGTGTTGTACTGTTATGCAGAAAACTCAGGGCCGAAAATACCAGGTAGTCGAAGAGAAGGAGATCGACCTCGTCCTCAAATGTCGGGACAGCCACGAATTTTATGAACAATACCTCAAGGTGTTTCCTGACACAAAGAAAGGTCTCGACAGCATCAGCAAGATCTGGAAACGGCGGAGCGAATTTGCCAAAAAACGGCAGCTTACTCTGCCTCGCGGGGACACGGTGTCGGTTCCCCTGAATGCCGAGCTGGATGCACGGATAGCCGAACAGACCAAACTCCTTACTGAGGTTGCCGCCCTTACAAAGGAAAATCTGGAAGTAAACCGCCAGATCCTTGCAGCACTCGTCCACCAGAACCGGCTTCTCGGGGGGCATGAGGAAAAGCCCAAGGATGCGCCGGTGCAGCACGGCGAGCCCCCAAAACCAGCAGTCCAAAAGAAGATTCCGGAGAAGCAGGCACCGATTGTCGTGGGTTCATAACCCGACATGTAACTCTAAATTTTTTTTTACCTCAATTAATTCCCTGACGCGCATGCGTTTTCCGTATTTTGGAGTGAGAAGAAATAGCCGTAATTCCAGGGTTTTTTCTGGGAAATATCCGAAATTTGTAATTTTTTTCCAAAAGAACGCACGAGAGTTTTGTTACAGTATTTCTCACCTGAAGGGCATATTATGTCAAAAAACCCGATCCCTATATATACCTAAAGGAAAAAATTCAGTTATTATGCCACGAGGACGGCCAAAAGGCTCACGCAACATGAGCGCATATGAGCGTGGAAAAGTAAAACGGATACGTGAACTTCTTTCCCAGAAAGGAATTACCCGGTTTGACCGGCTCCGTGACCAGCAGGTTCTGAGCGATATTTACGTTAATACCGATGGCGAGGTTTTTGTAAAATTCGGCATGGACAAGTCCGTTTTGGCAGAACCGAAGGCCGTCCGGAACAAATCCGGTGAAAAAATCCTTGCAAAACTGGAAAAAAATATTGCTGCACTTCGTACTGCAATGCAGTGAGTCAGTAAATTTTTTTTAGGCAGGTAAATTCGTTCGGGACTATTCTGGTTTTTACCGGGAAAATCCCCGCCAGATTACCTGTTTTGTTCTATCTGTACCCTGCCCGGTTCGGCTGTTTTTCGTTAAATCCCTCTTATGGGAGATCTGTAATGATCGGGCCCCGTCCCGCAAGAACAATATCCCGGGCCGCTAATCTTTTCCCGGCAAAAAGCCGGGTGATTGCAGTTTCGCTCCTTCCTATCCCCTCCCGTATTGCACTGCTCTCTGCAGAGCGTGAGGAACTTTCCCGGTATCCGTTGGAACGCCTTGCCGGTATTGTCCGGGACGTGCGCTTCCGGTGCACTTCCTGCGGCAGGTGCTGCACCCGGGCATTCAACGGCCATGTCTTCCTGCTTGACCGTGATGTTGTCGCGGTCCGGAAGATCGATCCCGACGCGCTCGAACCGGCACCGGATCCCGAGTTTTGCGACCAGAACGGCATTTTCTATGTTTCGGGGTATGCCCTGAAAGTAAAGGATGATTGCGAGGGATCGTGCTGGTTTTTGGAAAACAACCGGTGCCGGATCTATGACCGCAGGTTTTCCATCTGCCGCATCTATCCGTACATGCTCCACCGGGAACCGGATGAACGGGGAAAGGTGGACTGGCGCCAGATCTCCGGCCTCGACCAGCATGGCGAGTACGATGCAGAGATTTCCGAGGAGGAGTGCCTTGTGATCGCCCGCGAAACGATAGCCTACGAGACCGCGTTCCTCTCACAACAGATTGCGTTTTTGGAATGCATACAGGACCGGTTTGCCCGGTTACAGCTCCGACATATCCAGAAGATCCATGACCGGCAGATGCGGCAGTACCTCAGCGGTCAGCCGGTTACGGTCATGGCCTACCATGACGGGAACCTGGAAAAACATACGCTTTACAGGAAATGAGCCTCCGGTATCGCATAGTTGTCCGGTGTCCAGGCAATACAAAGACACACACTCCTGCATCAGGATTCCGGAAAAAAGAAAACGGTTCTACCCCACCCTGATTATCGCGCCTTGAGGATGAGGAGTGTGATATCGTCGTGCTGGGGGCGGTCTCCTGCAAATGCGGTGATGGCGGCAAGGATCCGGTCGAGGATAGTGGCCGCAGATTCGCCGCGGTTCTCGGTAATGACTTTTACGAGCCGCTCTTCGCCGAATTCCTCCTCCTGATCGTTGATAGCCTCGGTCACCCCGTCCGTATACAGCACAAGAACATCACCGGGCCGCAGATCGACCCTGACCGACTGGAGGCTGACCTCGTCGGTAACCCCGAGAGCGATCCCTTTTGCCTTGAGGAGCACGACATCCGCTGCTGTGCCTTTGAGGAGGAGCGGCGGGTTGTGGCCGGCGTTTACATAGTTGAGCGTCATCGCCCGTGAATCGAGGATCGCATAGAAGAGCGTCACGAACATGCTCGTCTTGGAGTCTTCGCAGATCAACTGGTTCGCATGTCCGATGGCCGTGGCGGGATCCGCGTTTGCGAGCGTGCTTGCCCGGATCAGCGTACGGGAGAGCGCCATAAAGAGCGCTGCCGGGACGCCTTTGCCGGAGACATCGGCAATCACAAGGCCCCACCGGTCCTGTGCAAGCGGGATGAAATCGTAAAAGTCGCCGCCGACTTCGAGTGCCGGGATGTTTTTTGCCACCAGTTCGATCCCTTCGATCTTCGGGGCTTCGTCGGGGAGGAAACTCTGCTGGATCCCTTTTGCAATCTCCAGCTCCTTTGCGTAGCGCTCCTTTTCTGCGGTGGTCCGCTGGAGTTCGTCGATATGAGCTTTGAGATCGGCGGCCATTGTGTTAAATGACTGCGCCAGGTCTTCGAACTCGTCGCCAGTATCGATATTTACCCGATATTCGAGATCGCCGCCCCCGATTGCTTTGAATCCTTTCCTGAGTTCGGCGACCGGCCGGGTGATCAGCTGCGCAAAGAGAACGGAAAGCACGGTCACCATGATAAAGAGCAGGATGAACAGGACCACAAAGACGTTCCTGGCGAGGTCCATCTTCTGCTGGAGGAGATTACTGGTCTCACCGGTTGCATTCACAATCTGGGCGCGGGTCTGTTGTGCCGGTGCGATCACATCGTCGACCGGGACAACAATGCCAACGCTCCAGTTCACGCTTTTTAAGGGAGCATATGCGATATATTTCTCGCCATCGGCAAAGGACACCCTTGCCGTCCCGGTCTTCCCGGCAACCATATCCCGTGCGACTGCAACGAGTGCGGAATTGTTGCTGGAAAGCAGGTTCTCGGTTTCAAACGACTCGTCCCAGCCGTTTTCACCGGCCGTAATTCCCGGGCGTGCAACCTACGTTCCCCTGTTTGTCGAGCAGGAATGCATACCCGTTGCTGCCAACCTGTGTCCCGATGATCTGGGAGTTTACGGTCGAGAGCGTGACATCGGATGCCACGACCCAGGTCCTGCCGTCACTGTCCCCGGGAACCTGCCGCGAGCAGGTGATCATGAGCCCTTTTCCCGACGCATCGACGTACGGGTCTGACCAGGTGACATTGCCCGACTGCAATGCCCGGGTAAACCAGTCGCGGGTTCTGGGATCATATGACGAGGAGATACCGGTCATCCATGGGTGGAGATACAGGATGCCGCTTCCGGTTCCAAGGTAGATCTGCGTGATCCTGGGATCCGATGAAAGGACCGGTATGAGTACAGTCGTTCATAGCGGAAAGGGAGGAGAGTTCGTTGCCGACACTGTCGCGGGTAACCCCGGGTGCAAGAATATACACCGATGAACTGTTGGGATCCGGCGGCCGTTCGGTTTGGGAATACAGTGTTGCTGGTGAAGCACCCCCCGTTCGGGCACGCACGGCAGTCGCATATCCCGAAAGCGTATCCATCTCGCTTTCTACCTGGGAAAAGACCACGTTGCTGATATCCGCCTGGTCCGTTGCAAGCCGCTGCAGGGATGCTTCGGCATTTGTTTCAAGGGCCGTTGTGCTGTCGTGAACCGCCCGGTCACCCAGCTGCCCGCTGCTTGATAGTGCAAACGAACTCATGTCGCCCATGGTGAAAAATGCGGCATAACCGACCACCCCGAGGGCAACCATGGACAGCGCCAGAAAGACGATCAGGATCTTGGCTTTTACAGTCAGTTTCACATTCAGGCGCGCCATGGGTCGTACCATGACGTGTTTGTAAAGAATGCCTTAAAAAGCGTTGTTATCCCGTCTTCCAAAATAATCCTGCAAAGGGCAAAAACCAGAATGCTGCCCGTTAAAAAAATTTTAGATATTGCCCGGGCCGAACTGCTGCCGGCTCTGCGGGGCAAATGCGTTCTCGACAACGCCGGGGCCAAAGACCTTCGGGGCTGCACCGGTCTTCGCATAGGTGTACAGGGCAACGGTAAAGATTGCCTGCATTGCCGATGAGAGGATGGCAAGGACTGCAATGAGCACGATAAAGAGAGCGAGTGCTGTTAAAAAGAGCACTGTGTTCCCGATAAAGAGCGTCCCGAGCAGGAGCAGGAAACCGACAATCCCGACAGCGGCAAAGATGAGCGTGATCGAGATCGTCCCGACAACGCTCTCACCCCAGGTCTTCTTAAAGAGCGAGGCGGATTCTTTCATTGCCGCAAAGACGCCCTTATCCTCGAATGCAAGTACCGGTACCACAAAAAGGGTCACAAGGCTCCAGATCCCGCCGACGATTGCTGTGGCGATCTGGCCAAGAAAACCTGCCCGGTCTTCGATCATGTGCAGGATGAGGCCGACGGTGGCAGCGACAACTGCCCATGCAAAGATGGAGCCAAGGTGCCGTCCTGCAGCGGACAGGCCTTCATTGATTGTCATTTCCTTCCCATTCAGCCTGGCGTTCACACAGCTGATGAGGCCCACGTTAAAGAAGATGACCACAAAGTAGCTGACCAAGTAGAAGAGGAACAGCAGGACGATGCCGGCAACTGTGTTGGTGGAGAGTGAGTACGCACCCGGGTAAAAGATGATCGGTATGACAAAACTCGCGATCACAAGCAGGGTTACGATCCCCGAGAGGATGGGAAAGACAAGGAGCTTCTTGTCGTCCATCAGGATCCGCCAGCTTGCCTTGACAAGCTCGAAACTGCGCATTATCCGTTCGAACATATCCGGTTGTTTCGCATTTCGAGAGTATGAATGTTGGTTTGCCGGGCTCTCTTCGTATCAGGAATCCGGCAAAAGGCGAACCGATTAGAAAAACAGCGCGAATACCGGGCCTGCATTGCGCACCAACGGTGTGTCATGAACGATCGCGGCAACTGGCTGCCATGAAAGGTCGCCCGAAGCTGGGAACATATAACTACCGATCGAAGATATCCCTGACAAACGCCCCGATATGGGAAACAGCACCCCGGGCCTCAGGGATCTGGCGGCCGAAGATCTGCCAGTAATGGAACATTCCTTCCCAGATCTCGAACCTGACCGGGACACCCGCCCACTTTATCTTCTTTGCAAAGGCTGAAATGTCGTCGTACAGGAGTTCCCCGGTCCCGGTCTGGAGATAGAGCTGGGGCAGTCCGGATAGTTGTGCGTTTACCGGAGAAGCGAGCGGCTCATCCGGCGCATGCCCTCCGAGGTAGGCTTCCCTGAGCGCTGCAAGCCGGGCCGGTGTCATCCAGTCCGTGTTCTGGTTGGCCACAACCGATTCACCGCCAAACTTCATATTGACAATTGGCGACATACAGACCGCTGCCGGGGGCATCGGGAGGTGCTGGTCCCGGAGCATAAGCAGGAGGTCGAGGACAAGGGTTGCACCGGCAGATATGCCGACCGGGATGATCCGGTGGGGCAGGTTCCCGTGAGAGAGAAGGTAGCGGTATGCTGCAAGGGCATCTTCTGCCTGTGCCGGGAAGGCCTGTTCCGGAGCAAGGCGGTAATCTACCGAGAAGAGCCGGGCCTGTCCGGCCCGGGCAAGCTCGGCACAGAACCCCAGGTGGTCCGCTGTCGAGCCCATGGAGAATTCTCCCCCGTGAAAGAAGAGGAGTGTCCGGTCCGGCTGCGATTCCGGTACCGTACACCATACACCACGGAGTCCCTCCCGGATGAATGCCGGTTCCACAGATGGGCGCTCTTCGCTCTGGAACTCTGCAAAAAACTCCGAGAACTCTTCACGGAGCGTCCCGACCGGACGGCCGGTTTCGGGGACATAGGATTTTAGAATGTCCAGGAAATCCCGCGGAGTTTCACGGATCATACTGATTGGATATGGTGCGTTGAAGGGATAAATTGTGGTGCCGGGTTTTCCCGATCGTCAGGAGCGGACGGCTGGGATGTATGGTACCCGCTACGGGGCACGAGCAGCTCGAACCTGGCGCCTTTTCCCGCAAGGCCGGTCTCGTGTATCGATATACCGGTGATGGAGAGGATCTCGCGGGAGAGGTAAAGATTGGACGAAAGACTGCCGGTCCCCGGTTCCCTCTCGAATATCCTTTCTTTGTCACCCTGCGGGAGACCCACTCCGTTATCCTCGAATACGATCAGTAACCCCTTTGGGGTCTCCTGGCAGGTGCACCGGATAGCCGTAAATGTCGCCGCATGCTTAAGAACGTTATCGGCAAGGATATCGAAGACCCTTACAATGAGCGGATCGGCAAAGATCTCCCAATTTCCGGTATCGTCACAAATGGTGGCAGGGGGGACCTGGAAACGGGCACAGGCTTCACAGAAGAGTTTTTTTGTACTGTACCAGCCCGGTGCTTCATACCCGAGGTTCCGGTATACCTTGGTGAACTCTATCTGTGCCGTAATGGTTGCAATGGTCTCGCGGATCTTCTCTGCATACATGGAAAAATACGGTTCGGCGGGATGGTTCCTGAAGAGGTCGAGGTATCCGGTCAGGACAACCAGCTTGTTCCTGATATCGTGCCGGGTCAGGTCGCCCAGAAGGTTGAGTTTTTTTGTCGCTTCGGCAAGCGCAAGCTCAACCTGCCGCTGTTCGGTCCTGTCCCGGGCAACGGCATAGATCTGTTTCCTGCCCGATACAAATGCCCTCCATTCGAGCCACCGCGTCGTGCCATCCGGATACCGTATCCTGTTCTCGAACGAGACAGCCCTGCCGTTCCGCCCGGCCTGGCGGAGGAGGGTACGGGTTGCGGCCCGGTCTTCGGGCTCGATGCATTCGATGAGGGAACCGGCTGCCTGCCTGCTTCCGAGAATATGTTCCCCTGCCGGGTTGAGGCGGAGGATCTTTCCTTCGGTATCGAGAATGCAGAACAGGTCAGGGCCCGTAGTGAAAAACCGGTCAAGTTCGCCGCTTGTCTCTTTTAAGGTTTCCTGTATCGCACAGAGATCAGATATATTGTGGAAAATACCGACCCTCAGGGAGCGTGTACCACTCGCAATACGTTTTGTACTTGCCACTACCGGTATGCGGGTTCCCTCGCGGTCAACAAGGATATCCTCGAATACTTCCGAAGCATTTCCGTCCCCGTGCAGGATACGGTCGGCACGGGATTCCCCTGTCGGGTGGAGATCCGCTTCGGTGAGCCCGGAAATCTCTGAAAGATCCCGTTTTACCATTTCAAGGGCTCTCTGGTTTGCATCAATGAGGCAGCCGGATTCCTCTTCAAAGACAAATATCGCGTCGCCGGCTTTCTCGATGAGTCCCCGGTAACCGGCAAGCGGCTCCGGCCGCAGGTTTCTCTCCCGGCCGAGTGGATCCGTACGGGAACGGGCAATACCGTGGAACCCGGTACATGAACCGTCTCGTGCGTATACCGGAAAACCGGTCAGTTCGAGCAGGCGGTTCGTGCCATCCTGACCGATCACCTGTAACGGGAGAGCGCGGAATGCTTCTCTCCGGGAGAATCTGTCCATGAGTTCTGCAGGACCCCCCGGACAATTACCTGAAGTGGTAACCTCGAAGAAGGATTTTCCGGCCACTTCATCCCGGGTATACCCGAGGAGTTCCTGCACTTCGCTGTTGGAACGGGTGATGGTTCCCGTGCAGTCAGTTTCCCAGATCCAGTCCCGGCTCTCTTCGAAGAGCATCAGGTATCTCTGCTGGATCTCCTGGAGGTTTTGATCGCTCTTTTTGAGATCCGTAAACTGCTGGCGGAGTTCGTCTTCCGTTGTCATCAGCTGCCGGACCGCTTTTTTCAGATCGTGTTCTGATTTTTTCCGCTCGCTGATGTCCCGTATGAAGGCAAATACCTGCGCTTCTGCTCCCTCACCGGTGGAATTCAGCACCAGTTCCACCGGAATAAGCGTCCCGTCCTTCTTTTTGAGGATCTCTTCACGCGTGGTTCCGGAGATCGTGCCCGCGCCGTCAGGACTGCCAAAAAAAGAGGCCGGGGAAAAACCGGGACGGATATCGCGCATGGAAAGACGCGAAAATTCCCGGGGAGTATATCCGAGCATCAGGGAGACGGAATCGTTATAATAGGTGATAGCGCCATTCGTGCGCATCCAGAGGATGCCCTCCGATGCATGATCAACGGAAAATTTCATCAGGCGGAGTTCGCTCTCCGCTTTTCGCCTCCGCACGACCTGGTGGATCAGGTGGGAGAGTTCCTTGAACTGCGCTTTTGGCTCTCCTCCTTTCTGCACGTACGAGTCTGCGCCGCTGTTGATCGCCTCGATAACGACTTCCTCCCTCCCCCGCCCGGTAAACAGGATGAACGGGATATCGGGGAACTGCGAACGCACGGTGCGCAAAAACATGATGCCATCGGTATCGGGCATCTGGTAATCGGAGACGATCGCATCGTATTTGCCGGCTGCAAGGCTTTTTAACGCGTCTTTTGCCGAGGATGCCGGGGTAACGGTGATGTCTCCTTCCCGCTCCAGGAATGTCCGGCACAAATCCAGAAGAACCGGCTCGTCATCGACATAGAGCAGGGAGATCATTAACGATGTTTCTCACCTGCTCCCATTTAATATTTTATCTTTTTGTATGGGAAACAGCCGTTTTTTTCCAATCCAAAGCCGTTTTGACGAATTTATAATTTGTAATAATATAATCTGCTGTGTCGTGCGATTGTTCCGGCCCGGAAGTTCCTCTGATATCCTGAGGGCAGCTCCCACTTGTATTGACAGGAAATACGGGGTTACAGGTCTTCGCGGTCAAGACGGTACACGTACCAGTCCAGTTTTTTTGCCCCGCTTTTTGTATAGAACCGTATCGCAGGTTCGTTCCAGTCAAGGACCATCCATTCCATCCGCCCGCATCCACGGTCCCGTGCGATCCCGCGGCAGAAAGAGAGCATATGATGCCCGATGCCCTGCCCCCGGAATTTTTCGGGCACAAAGATGTCCTCAAGGTAGAGGGTGGGTCTGGCAAGGAACGTGGAATACGTGAAATAAAACGTCACATATCCTGCCGCGTAATCTCCGCATTTTGCAATATATGCCTCGTACCGGGGATTTTTTCCCAATGCATCGGCCCTGAGCCGCTCTTCTGCTGCAGCATCGGGCGGTACCAGGTGCTCGAACTCCGCCAGGTCCCGTATAAGGGATATAAATTCAGTAAAATTTCCGGCACATACCTTTTCCATGACTGGCGCATTCATCCGGATCACTTCCTAAACCATGGGAGACAATCGGTTAAATGGCCATGTATCCGTGTCTGATTCACGGATCTATCGGTATCCCGGGTGAGATCCCGTCCCAGAACCGGGCCAGGACCTTCCAGACCGTTTCGCGGAGTGTGAGAATACGTTCGTGCTCCGCATCTGCATTATCTTCCCGGGAAGTACGTTCGTAGAGCGCCCGGTTGACTTCGATCTGGACCCAGGGGATGCCTTTTCTCCAGTAGTGTGCGTTTGCAATAAACCCTCCCGAGAACGGTGTATTGAGGGCGACATCTCCCTGACCGGGAAATTCTTTTTTAAATTCTCCTGCAAGTCGGCAAATCCATTCCTGCGGGCAGGTGGTAATGCTTCCCGGCCGCGCATTTCCTTCTGCATCCCCGTAGTTACCCAGGCAGATCAGGGGGCGCTTTTTCCCGGCATCGATCTGCTCCTGTGAGCCCTGCGGCAGCATGGAATGGCAGTCAAACGCAATACGGATGGGGTACGTATCGATAAGTTCGTCGATGCGCTGGTGGTACGGGAAATACCACTGGATCATCCATCGGTGAATAAGGGGGAGATCGGGGGTCTGGCCCGGAAGATAGACCGGGCTGCCATCGATGGTTTGTAATTTGATGATTCCGTCAGGATCCCTGAGCGGGAGCGGCAGGGGCGGGCGGTTGAGATCGACGACCATGCGGGACACCGGGGTATCGATTATTGCCTCCACGGACTGCCCGAAATCAAAAAGCGTCCGCGTTGCCGGGTCGCTGTACCATAACAGTTCACGGTCCGTAAGCGCCATCCTGTGGCGCACTTCTGCAGGTACCTCGACGCCACCGTGGGGAATCGAGATAAGGAACGGGTGTTTCATGGTATTTTCCGGTTTTTCTCGCAGGGAATCATGGAACGGGTGATTTTGTTAAGGTTTGTATGCTGCAGGCAGCCCAAAAGCCTTGCACCTGAGGGTATTTGTAGCATGGCTCTGTCCGTGTGATGCTGCCAACGCCGTTTTTATATGGCGACCCATATACATACCGGACTTCCAGAAACCGTGTCCTGGCATCAACTGCAGGATTTAAAATTACAAAAAATACGGTTTTTATCAAGCCTCTTTAAAAGCAGGTATGAAAAAACGGGACAAATACGGCAAAAATTCCAGTGGAAACAGTGGGGGTATAAAAAGGGTTTGAACTTGGCTTAAATAAGAATAATCCAAAACAAAATATATTTTATTTTAAATGTAGTTTTGGACCGAATCAGTCAATATCCCTGCGATTCTCAATCACCTTCTTTATTCATCCTGCGTTTTCTGGTTTCAGGGTCAACTGGAAACGTGTTCTTTTGGTACCGGTGAATACGGTATTCCCGCTGGGTACAGTTTTCAAGCAAAAAGAAAAAACCCGGAATTTTTTTTGGGCGGAAAAAAGCAGGCGACCCCCCGTACTCCGGTTTTTGGTAAACCCCTGAAAGTATCGGAAAATTCACGACGGAAACCAAAAAAGGTGAGTTAGTTGTACATCCAACAGTTGGATAATTATCCAACAGTTGGTTCGTTAACTAACAACCTTTTTTCAGGTCCAAATCCGTTTTGCCGGATTTTTTCCGATATGAAACAGTATATGCCGCGCTTTTTTTGTAATCCGACATCATGCTTGTTAAGATACTGGCCAGTCTTCAACAGATAAAAAAAGAAATTTCAGGAGCTGGCTCCCTGAGCATGAACCATAAGGAACAGCCGGGGAAGAACCCCTTACCGTAATCGGATCGATTAACGTCCCGTCACTGCACGATGACCGTCATGTCAAATGCGGTCTCGTTCCCGGTGATGGGTTCCCAGGAGCGTCCGTAGACTGCATGGATTGTCTGCGTACCGGTCTCCGATGCAACTATGTCCCAGGAATGGATCCCCCCGGCGCCTGCCAGTTTTCCTGAAGTATCGGAACTGACATAGGTGTCGTTTATCAGGGAAAGGCCCGGGCTCAGGGTCAGGTTCCACTGGTATCCCGTTGTGGGGTTCTCATTTAACTTTACGGTGATGTCCGTGCTCTTGTTCACGTAGACTGTTGCCCCATTCTGGGTTTCATTTGCAACCACATGGCCTTCCTTGACCGGAGTACCCGTCAGGCCCGGCGAAGGGGTCTGCGCATCCGGGGAGCCGGATCCAAGACAGCCGGCGACAACAAGTACGGCCATGCACAGGACGATCCCCATGCCGATAAAGGTAAACTGCATCGATTATTACCTCCTTTTACCGGGTAAAGGATACAGCCCGGAATTATTTATGGGTTTATTTGACCGCAAAAATTTCCGTAGTTATCCTCAGGGGCAAAGGGACGAAAATGACCTTAAAAGAATTCGACAAAGATATAGTGCTGATACCATACATACCATAAAAACGGGAGCAGCCAGATGAGCAACGAATTACTCTACGACCAGCAGCCTCTGGGCCCGGTCACCTTCGCGGAAAACCCCGAGCCGCGGTGTCCCTGTCTCCTGCTGCTGGATACATCCGGTTCCATGGCAGGAAAACCCATAGAAGAACTCAACGCAGGCCTGCGGTCGTTTTACGAGGAGCTCCAGGGAGATTCGCTCGCGGTAAAACGGGTCGAAGTGGCCCTGCTCTCATTTGGCCCGGTGCGGGTGATCTCCGAATTCAATACCGCAGATTTTTTCCTCGGACCCTACCCTTGAAGCCGAAGGGGATACTCCTCTCGGGGAAGCAATCCTCACCGGGCATCGACCTGATCAGGAAACGTAAAGAAGAGTACCGCGCAAACGGCATCTCCTTTTACCGGCCCTGGATCTTTTTGATCACCGACGGATCGCCCACCGATGAATGGCAGCGGGCGGCAGCGATGGTCCGGGAAGGCGAGAGTTCGAAGTCCTTTGCCTTCTTTGCCGTCGGCGTCCAGAATGCCGACATGTCAGTTCTCGGCCAGATCTCGGTCCGGCAGCCGCTCCGGCTCCAGGGGCTCAAGTTCCGCGAGTTCTTCCAGTGGCTCTCCAACTCGATGAAATCCGCTTCACGGAGCAACCCGGGCGACCGGATCCTGCTCTCTCCACCGTCAGGGTGGAGCGAGATATGACCTGGAAACACCTCTCGCTCTCGGTTACCGGCAAATCCCATTCTGCCCGGAACGAGCCGGGCCAGGACTACTGCCGGGCGGGCGCCCTCCGGTTTTCCGATCGGGATTATTTTGTCGGCCTTGCCGCCGACGGGGCGGGGAGCACTTCCCTTGGGGGAGTAGGGGCCGGGATCGCCTGCGAAACCCTGTATGCCCGCATCCTCGATGCCATACGCGGGGGAGAAACGCTCCCCGCTGATCCGGATACCGGTGCCGTAAAGGCATGGATCTCCGAATGCCGGGATGCCGTTGCCACCCGGGCCGCGGCCGATGGCCAGCCCCTCCGTGAGTACGCCTGTACTCTCATCGGGGTGGTAGCGACCGAAGGGTACCTGCTCTGTTTCCAGGTCGGCGACGGATGTATTGTCACCGGTGATGGCACGGGATATCGCACGGTCTTCTGGCCGGAACAGGGAGAATATGCGAATACCACGTTCTTCATCACCGATGACGCCTTCCTTGAGCACATTAAAACAGAATCCGGCACAACCTCCCCAACGGAGATTGCTATTTTTACCGATGGCATCCAGAACCTCGTGCTCTCGTTTTCGACACGGACCGTCCACGAAGGTTTTTTCCGTCCGCTCTTTGCCGCGCTCAGGAAAAACCCCGAAAACGGGTTTGTCGACCTTTCCCGCCACCTCCGCGCCCTCCTTTCAAGCGATGACGTGAATGCACGCAGCGACGACGACAAGACCCTTGTCCTTGCCGTAAACCAGCCATAACCGGATGTACCATGAACCAGATACCCCCTCACAACCTCTTCGACAGCCGGGGAAACCCGGTAGTACCCTCGGGAAAAAGATCGGGAAGCGGAGGGGAGGGGGATGTGTACGAGATTGCGCCCCACCGGATGGATGTCCTGGCAAAGATCTACCACAAACCCTCTCACCGCAGAACGGCAGGAAAAACTCCGGGTGATGGTGAGCGGCTGCAACGATGAGCTCAAGGAGTTTTCCGCATGGCCCTCTGGACCTGATCCATGCCGGGAAGAACGGGCATGTATGCGGTTTTGTCATGCCACGGATCACCGACTGCGAACCGATCCACAAGGTATACGGCCCCTCTCACCGGAAAGAGGCGTTCCCGAACGCGGACTGGAAATTCCTTGTACGGACAGGCAAAGAAATCTCGCCGCTGCCTTCTACATCATCCACAAGTACGGATACGTGATAGGGGATGTCAACGAGGGAACTATTCTCGTCACGAAAAAAGCCTGCGTGCGCCTGATCGACTGCGACTCGTTCCAGGTACAGGCCCATGACAGGATCTACCACTGCGAAGTCGGCGTCCCCCAGTTCACCCCGCCCGAACTCCAGAAGTCCAAGGACTTTAAGATGCTGCGCACGCAGAACCACGACAATTTCGGGCTTGCGATCCTGATATTCCTCCTCCTCTTCATGGGCCGCCACCCCTTCTCGGGAGTATACAAGGGAAAAGACGACATGCCGATCGAGCGTGCGATCGCGGAGTACCGGTTTGCCTTCGGCAGGAACGCTGCCCTCAAGGCCATGTCCCCGCCGCCAAACGCTGTCGGGCTCTCCATTGTCCCGGGCGAAGTGGCCAGCCTCTTTGAACAAGCCTTCACGGAATCGGCGCTCCAGTCATGGGGCCGCCCGACCGCAAACGACTGGTGGAACGTGCTCGACGCGCTCGAAAAGCGGCTGAAAAAATGCAGCACGGAATCGATGCACACCTATTACTCGGGCCTTGCCGCCTGTCCGTGGTGCGGCCTTGAAAACACCACCGGGATCCTGTTGTTTTTGAGCTCGGACTCCATTTCACGGATCGATGTGGGAACCGAGTGGCAGAAGGTTCCGGCAGTAAAACCCCCGGGACCTATCCCCGTCATCTCCCCGAGAAACTACCGCTGTGCGCCGGCACCCCTCCCTCCAATGGTTGCGCGGATAGCCGGTTTCCGGAAATTCGGCAAGATCCTTGCAATCACCTTCTTTGTAGCCAGCGTACTTCTCTTGTTCCTCTGGTCAGAATGGGATTTACTAAAGATCCTCGCGAGTATTGTCCCCGCCGTTCTTGGAGCACTGATCCTTGTCATCCCGGGAAAAGACACTGCGGAAAAGAAACGGCGGAAGAAAGTATTCGAGGATGCAAAATACAGCTGGAAACTCTGGGAGAAGAAATGGATCGCAGAGGCCGGCGATGCCGGGTTTACCTGCCCAGGTCAATGCCCTCAACACCCTCCGGGCAAAGTACGAGGCGATAGAGAAAGATTACCAGAAGGCGCTCGATGACCTCCAGCACACCACAAAGGAGCGCCAGCAGAAAAAATTCCTCGAAAACTGCTACATTGAGAACTGCACCTCACCGCGGCTTGGCGAGAACCGCAAGGCAGCGCTCCGCTCGTTTGGGATCGAGACCGCGGCGGATATCGACATGCATACGATCATGGGTATCCCGGGCTTCGATACTGCGATTGCAAACGAACTGATCGCCTGGAGAAAACGCCAGGAGCAGCTGTTTGTCTACGATGACAAGAAAGGCGTATCTCCCCTCGGATGTCCAGAACCTCATCCACACGTTCCAGCCGAGGATCCGCCCGGTCGAGCGCGAGTTTTTAATGGGTGTTGAGAACCTGCACGCGATCCAGCAGAAGATACTCCGGAACCGCGCCAAGTTCCAGCCGGTAATCGAGAAGAGCGCACGCGATCTCGCCCAGGCAGAGGCTAACTTCTCAGGTCTTTACCCTTACCGGTTCACGGTTCTGATATCCTGCCACTGCAGTTTTTTTAGGAAATACCCGGGGCCCGGACGGTCAGGGTTCCGGTAGGGATACTGATAAAATACCTCTGGATCAATAAGTACCTACTCATGAAATACACCCCACGGCACATCAAGAAATTCCTCGACTGAGGGAAAGATCGATGCCGACCTCTGGAAGATCCATTTCCCCAACCTTCTTCCCTCTCATGTCCCGGAATGCAGCGAATGCGAAGACAAGAAGAACAACCTCTGTCAGGGCGGGAAAAACCCGGTCGAGTGTTTCCTTGGCGTCCATGCAGAAGAAGTAAAAAAACAGCAGGAATCCGGTGACGATCCAAAGTCCAGAAAAGAGAAGTCCCGTGAATTCTTCCCGGATGCCAAGGGAAAGAGAGCAAAAATCCCTGCCGGGGCAAACATCACGTTCGACCAGTCCAAGATGTAACCCGATAAAATACAAAAACCGCTCTTTTTTACACTCAGTTGTTCCTGTGAATGCAGTATCCTGAAGCGGTGGCCACCATAGTATTAAAAGATCCAAATTAATCAGATAAATATTTTAATTTGCGACAATTCGCTCATATTGGGCTCCGATTAAAAACACAAAAAATATATACAAATCTTGGCCACTGTTGGCTATACCACAAAGGAGGTGACAGGATGTTCGATTGGAGTGCGTTTCTCAATCTGATTATTGCGATCCTTCAGGCGGTCGTGCAGTTCCTGCCCTACGCGTAAGCGGCGGACAGGTATCCCTTAACCAGGGATAAAATTCTCCCGCTTTTCCTCTGGTAACGAAAAAAACGGATCTCCCCGGTCCCCGTGACAGCGGAGGTCCCGGGGGATTTTCCTGCTCTCTTTCTGTAGTACCGCAGTTTTCCTCCTTATTCGTTGAACTTTTTATACAGCCGGTTTGCCGCAAACTGGAAGATGAGGATAAAGATGGCGAGCGCAGCAACGTCCCGGAAACGCCTGGAAAGGTGGGAAGCTTCGATCGCGTACATAAATCTGCATTTCCCGGTGTAACGTTTAAAGTACATTGTCCGGGGTCGGGCAGGGTAGAAGGGAAAAACGCATACCTTTATCCCGCAGAGGATCAATCTCATCGTAAAAGAGAAGAAACCCGGGAGATACGATGATCCTTAAAAAACTGTCCCGTCCTGCGGTCATCATTCTGACCGCTGTCTGCATCTGCCTCCTTGCCGTACCGGTGGCTGCGATCTACACCACCTCCGATATCGGGGGAACGATCACCCGGGGGCACCAGTTCACCATCGAGATCACCGGGAGGCTCAACACCCCCTATTATGTCTGGCTGACGAAGACCTGGTCGCTCAGCGGGGAGGCGGGAGACGAGCCGCCGATCGTTGTTGCCAACCAGTATAACGTGCAGCAGGATCCATCGGACGGGCCGTACACGATCGGTTCGTACCAGTACTATAATGGCGGCGGGCGCACGATCCTCGACGATGTCGCTCCCACCTTCGTCCCTCCTGCCCAACACCAGTTACTATGCCCTTGTCACCACCGACAGTTCGGGAAAAGCGGTCGTGGCCTTTGCCACATCCTATAACACCGCGGCGCAGTCCTACTCCGTCCGGGTCGAGAACCCGACCTCGGTCAACAACGACACGCTCTTTGTGGAGCGTGGGGACACGAAGGTGGACAAGGGATCGATCTCGATAGCGGCCGAGACCCGTCCCACCCGCCCGGTGACCACGGTCACGACCATCGAAACCACGGAAGAGACGATCGTTACGACAGCCCCGACAACCACGGCACCGGTTACCACTGCGATACCGACAACGACTGCAACCCCCCGGCTTCCCCTCGACGGGCTGCTCTGCATTGCGGCAGCCGGCCTTGCCCTTGCAGTGATGGCAGTCCGGCGCTGACCTTTTTCCTGAACCGGCGACACGGAGGCAGCAGACCTGATATCCGATACTCCCGAACAGACCACATGCATCGGCAGCGGTGCAGGAATAACCGACCGGATCCAGCGGATCTTTACCCGGCCGTTCTTCCTCTCAGCTTACCATCGGCATACCGTTCTGCATCTTCAAGGGCCTGTTCGGCCTTGCCGCCCTCCGCAGCGGGATGGTTTTGGCGAAGCCTTCCGCTCACAATATTTGGCTGGGCGGTCATCATGTGGGCAGTCGTGGATCTCCTGATGAATATCTGGCGGGCCCTTACCGATCTGGACAACCGCGAGGCCGGCATAGAATACTGCTCCCTTGCCGAGCTGGGCCGGAATCTTCCACCGTCCGGCGGTTTTTCTTGCCGTCGATACCCTCCTCTCGTTTGCCATCATCTGCCTGATGCTCTGGTCCGGCTGGATTGCAGGCCTTACGGTGCCGGAGGCCTACCTCTGGTATGCGGCAACAACGCTCAACCTGATCAGTATCTCGGTAGTCTCCCTCTATAACGAGATAAAAAAAGCAGAGCAGCCCCGGCGGGCCGCATAGGCATAACCCGGCTACTGCTGTTCTGGGCCGGCGTTCAGGAACCCGATCACGCAGTCGACGGTCTCCGGCGCACGGGGCAGGAGGATGTGGCAGTACTTCCCCGCATCGGCCGGGATACCTCCGGAGGGTGCCGGGGGAGGACGGTCATGGACGCTCCCGGGAGGACCGAATCGCTCAAGGGGACGATCCCGTCGCCGGCAAAGGTCATCTGCCAGTTCCCCTCGGGAGGAAGTTCGCAGGTCTTTCCTTAAATGCAGGGGAAGAACTCCGGGATCCGGGCGGTGTTTCTCCGCACAGATCAAGTGGTATTCGATATCGGGTCCGCACGCCGGCCTCCCGCAGGGCCTGCATTGTCGGGCTTTTTGGCCGGCAGGCCTGGACGATCACGTCGGCAGGACGGGTCGAAATGTTCCGGGACAAAGGTCCGGTGAGCCTCTTGGTAATCCCCGGGCCGATCACCGGATCGCAGAAGAGTTCGGCAAGAGCGGAGCCGTTGTTGGGCGGGCCGATGGCAATGAGCCGGCGGACCCGTTCGTGCCGGGCGCTGCCGTCCATGACTTCGAGCAGGTAGCGGGTAACGCAGGAGCCGATGGAAGTGGCAGACGATATCCACCGGGCCGTCGTATTCCTGTTCTTTACGCTTGGCCGCAATGTACTTCCCCGAGGGCGGAGGCGATTGCCTTCCATGGACGCCCCGTTTAACGAGGTATAATCGAAGCTCCAGCAGGGATTCCCTCCTCCTTTAACCGGGGCACGAGCCGGTTCCAGATGCCGGGATGGCTCTTCCAGCCGTGGACAAGGATAACGGGGAGTGGATCCGGCGCCATGTTTGCGAAATACTATTGGGTGACCGAGCAGCATCAGTGTTTTGGACAGGTTGTTTTCCCTATTCACGGGTAATTATCGGGATTTATATAATCCGGCATTATAGTGTGTATCATGAAGTTCGTCGCCGTCCTGCCTATCCTTGCCGTCCTCAGTTTTTGTGGCAGGATGCGCATCGTCGTCTTTCCCGGGACACAACAGCACCTGAGTCTCAGCCAGCAGGCGCATTTCGAGAGCAATGGGTATGCATTCGGGGCTTCGATCAACAATATCGCGCTAAAGGAGAATAACCGGAGCGTTATCCTTACCCTTGCCATAGAAAATACCGGGACACGGGGAATGACCGTTTCCGCTATCCCGGTCCTCAACGATCCGGTCGGCCAGGCATATCCCGGCCAGGCCGTCTTCTTCAGCCAGATCGCACCGGGCTATCCGTTCGATCCAGAAAGGGACCTATCACCCTTCCGGATAATACCCTCGGGCAGCTCGGCCAGGGATCTACCCTTACGATCCGGTTCCAGGGGACCTCCCCGACACCCTACGAGGCCACCTGGGATGTGGATCTGACCCAATTGCCCTCATAAACGGGCAAAAAACGAAAAATCGTTTGTATCTTTTACTGGGGTGGTTCGTCCCCAAGCGACTCGCGGCTGCGCATCTGGTAGAGAACCATCGGGTCCATCTCCTTGAATTCCGTGGGTGTCGTCCGCATTACGACCTTTGTGATCCCGCTGTTTACGAATCATCTTCGAGCATAAAAAGCACGGCCAGATCTGGGTGAGTTCTCCGGTTGCGACATCGAACCCTGCAAGGTACAGGGTGCAGCCCCGGGCGAGCTTTCCTGCCTGGAGCATTGCATTCATCTCGGCAGTGCACGCTCCGGCACCGCTCGTAGTTGGAGCCGGAGGGGATGTTGTGGTCTTTTCTCCAGCACCGGTTGAGCTCGGTGCAGTCCATCTGTTTCTCGGGGCTCCCGGTGTATCCCGTAGAAACAATGGTATTGAATTCGTCTACAATGATAGCGCCGAAGTTGCGCCGGAGGCAGGTGCCCTGGTTGGCACACCGCTGCGCAAGGTCGAGGAAATACTGGTGCCTGTTGGTCCGCATCAGTGATCTGTTGGTACAGGGCCGATATTAAAATGGCGGGATTATCCTTGTTACAGGAGAGGGAATCCGGATCCCCGGTACAGCAGCCATGCGAGATACAGGATGCCGGCAATGTGCAGGACAAGAAAAACCGGGACAAGGTAGAAGAGGATCTTCTTTGTCTTGTGCCGGAAGACCCGCATCCCGGCCCATGCACCGAACGGCCCGATGAGTGCCGATACCAGAAGGATCCGCTCGGGGATCCGCCAGTCGCCGTTCCGGGCCCGGTGCTTGTCGGCACCGTACAGGACAAAGACGCACAGGTTTGCGATCAGGTAGAGCACGATGGCGGCGGTGAGTGGGGTGATGATCATGTGCAGAATTCTGTTTGGTTGCTGGAGACGAAAAAGGCCGGGCGTTCCTCCTCTCGCAAAAGAGATGTAGCGGGCCCATGCAATAGGTACCCATGAATGTCCCCCGGGGAACCGCTGCCTGCGGTGCGGTTATCGTCCTCCTTCTGCTTGCCGTATCTGCCGGGCTGCACCGGCTCGCAGCGCCCGGAAGGACTCCCGCCGTCCGGCCAGTATGCGTTCCTCGACCACCAGGTTATCTACACCGGGACGCTCGTGAACGGGACCTGCCCGGCTCCTGCCATCAACGTCTCGCCCTATATCTTCGATGCGGACAGCAAGACGCTCGCCGGGATCGTGCCGTTTGAGATAAACGACACCCTCCTCCTCGTGTACGGGGAGAGCACGACGCTCTCCGGCGCGTACGGCCGCGGGGGATACGGGGAACTCTCGGGCGCGTATGTCCTCCCGTACACGAACGGGAACCTGACCGTCAGCGGGTTCACGAAAGACGGGACGATGTATCTCTCCTACAACAACAGGACAATAGCCCTTGCACCGGGCATGCAGTGGATGGACGTCTCCTCGGACACAGAGACCACCCGGGCCTGTACGGTCAACCGCACGGTCGCCGACATCATCACCTATTACGGGAACTACCCCCAGTCGGGGATTGCCCGGACCCGGCTTGTCTGATGAGCCGGGCATTCACTTTCGTTCCGCGCCCCCAAGGGCTTTAATATCCCGGTACGGATCTCTTTCCAAATATGATCCTCGGGAAAGGGGCATACCTAAAACAACTCACCGCCGCCACGATGCAGATGAAGTCGGTGGAGGTGGGTAAAGAGATGGCCGGCAGCACCCCGCCTTCTGTTTTTATCGGGAGCTACAACTATCCCGACATCTATGCCGGGCCGATGATCGCGCCCGTCCACGGGGACACGGGCATCATGGACCGGCCCGAGGACTGGATAGCCGGCAACCACCCGCAGGAAGAGATCATCGGGTACCGGATGAACCTCGTGCGGGGGAAACGGCTCAACAACGCCTTCGATATCGAAAACCGGTTCGTGGAGAAGCTCCAGGAGATCGTCCTTTCGGAGCACTCGATCGAGAGCGAAGCCTCGTTTGCCACCGCGCCCGCCGGCCTCTCGTTCTCCGAGGAGCACACGCCCTTTGGCCCGAGCGCCCCGCTCGAACGCTTCGATATCACGGCCCAGCGCTGGGACCATTCCTTAGAGAAAATCTATTACGACACCGATCTCCTCTCGCGAGATGCCGTTCTCGGTCTCCACCGGCAGGGAATGGCGTTCTCCACGATCCAGAAGGCGTTTTCGGCAGGCACGATGGGCCGGGGGGAAAACCGACATCTCGTCCCCACCCGGTGGTCGATTACCGCCTGCGACACGATGATCGGCGACAACCTGCTCAAGAGCGTGAAGCAGTGCCCGGTGATCGATACCGTGCGGCTGTATGAGTACGCGAGCCTCCACAACCGGTATGCGGTGATCCTGCTGCCGACCGCGTGGCAGTACGAATGGACCGAGGCCTTCTTGCACGTGCTCGGGAACGAGGAGTACGTCTTCTCCGACCACGAGGGATTCAAGCGGAAGATCGGCTACTCCCCGCTCGGGGGCTGCTATTACTCCTGCAAGATGGCGGTGCTCGAAGAGCTTGCGCGGGAACAGCGGCAGGCAGGGGCGATCATCCTCCGCGAAGCGCTGCCCGGCTATGTCCCGATGGGGGTCTTCAATGTCCGGGAGAATGTCCGGAGCGCGATGCGGGAGCGGCCCGCGGAGTTCGAGGATCTCAAATCCGCACTTTCCTATATTGGGGGACGTTTCACCCTGCCGGTCCAGCGGTTTGTCACCGAGACGACGCTCTTAAAGGAGAGCCTCCGCCAGCGCCAGTGCACGCTTGCCGATTTTGCAGGGTCGGCCCGGAAAGATACCGAAGGCCCGGTGCCGGATGCAGCGGGAATCGCCTGAACGGTACGCGGGCATGCAGGTCCCCCGGAGGAGAAGATGAACGGGAATACCGGAACCGCAGGGCAGCGGATCGTCCTGCACGCCGACATGGACTGCTTCTATGCGGCAATCGAGATGCACGACCGGCCGGAGATCGCGGGGAAACCCGTGATTGTCGGCGCCGATCCGCAGGGAGGGGCCGGGCGGGGTGTGGTCTCGACCTGCTCGTACGAGGCCCGGGCGTTCGGGGTGAAGTCCGCGATGCCGATCGGACAGGCGTACCGCCTCTGCCCGGATGCGGTCTACCTTCGCCCCGACATGGCAAAGTACGCAGAAGTATCGGTGGAGATCATGGGGATCTTCAAAAGCACCGGCTGTCGGGTCCAGCAGGTAAGCATCGATGAAGCGTTCCTCGACGCAAGTCATGTGGGGGATTTTGCTGCCGCCCGCGGCCTTGCAGTGCGGTTAAAACAGGAAATCCGGGACCGGGTCGGGATCACCTGCTCGTTCGGTGTTGCCCCTTCAAAAATTGTCGCAAAGATCGCTTCGGACTACCAGAAGCCCGATGGCCTCACCGTGGTAACACCGGAAGAGGTCCCGGCATTCCTCGCCCCGCTTTCCGTCCGGAAGATCCCGGGTATCGGGGGAAAGACCGGGGCGCAGCTCGAAGCCCTCGGGATTACCACTATCGGGGAGCTTGCCACCTGCGACATCCAGCGCCTTGTCGGCGCATTCGGGCGCTCTGCCGGCCTGCTCCGCGAAGCAGCGCTCGGGCACGATGAGAGCGAGGTCGTAGAGCGCGACGGGGTAAAATCCATCTCGAAAGAGACGACCTTCGCGCACGACACGGACAACCCTGACGAGATTGCAGCAACGATGGAAGTGCTGGTCGCAGAGGTTGCCCGGGCGCTCGCCGATGAAGGACTGTATTTCAAAACCGTCACGGTCAGGGTCCGTTATACGGGCTTTGTCTCGAAAACGAAGGCAAAGTCCCTCCTGCACTACCATAACGACGAAGCCGCCATCCGCTCTTCCGCCGGGGAACTCCTCCGCGAGCTCTGGGACGGCAAACCGATCCGGCGCCTCGGCCTGCGCCTCTCGGGGTTCAGGAAACAGGACACCGGCCAGCAGACCCTCTTTTAGGCCCTGGGCTTCCAAGGGTGTCTATGTTAAAAAAACAGATGGGGATTTTGGTTATTCAGGGGTATCGGGAGACCCGGTTGGAACGGCCTGCGGTTTGCTGAAGTCGGGGAGGAGCCCGATCACGATCAGGGAGAACCCGACAGCGGCAAGAGGCCCGACAACAGCGAATGCCGCATTCGAGGTAAAGAAGACTTCACGGATTGGGTAGGCGAGATACGCCAGCACGAGGATGATTGTCCCGGCAAGAGCCGCCGGGTGTTCGGTAAACGAATAGTTCAGCGCCGTAATAAGGAGCAGGCCGGAGGCAAAGAAGCAGAGCAGGATCATGAGTGACTGGTCGGTGACACCGCTTGTGACAAGGATGGCTAGAGGGGTGATGAGCACGAGGACGAGGATGCCCAGAAGGGCCATGCCGTTTGCCCGCTTTCGCGGGTAGATCCTCTTGTATGCCGATGCGAAGAATAAGGAGCACGACTGACAAACCCTAGGTCGACAGGGCCCGGGAACGGGGGAAGATCCTATCCCAAACATTGCTGCAACGTACCACGCGGTGTTGACAATCCCCCAGAGGGCAAATCCCGCGGCGGCCCAGAGGAAACCCGCTCCCGCTTCGTGCCGGAGGTAATACCAGCAGAAGACCGCAGCGCCGGAGAATGCTGTAAGGATCTGGAGATAATTGCTGATTGCAAGGTACTGCGTTGACGGGAAGAGGAGGAGGGCGAGCACCAGTGCCACGGCAATGCCGCAGAACCCCCCGAAGATACCGGAAAGAATGGATCCGGCAGTACGGTTCCCTGCCGGTGAAGATGTATCGGTCATATATTCAGGTTAGCGCGGCTGGCGGGAAAAATATGCGGGCCCGTTAAGGAGACGGGCGGGAGTCCCGTTCTCATGCATACGTTAATTATCGACCACGTCGTTTATATATGCGGAGTTGTTGGCATCACAGATAATACAAAGAAAAAGGCCGATGGTATTGCAAACGGCTTTGAGGCTACGGGGGCAGTAAACGCCGACGGTACGCCGGTGGTCCGGGTCAGGCTCCCCAAGAAATGGAATAACGAGATGTTCGGCTCTGCCGACCTGATGATGGGGGCAAACCATATCCGGGTGCGGTGCTTTGACGGCGTCACGAGGATGGGCCGGATCAAGGGGAAGATCAAGAAGCGAGTCTGGATCCGTGAAGGGGATACCTTAATCATTGTCCCGTGGACGTTCCAGGACGACAAGTGCGATATCATCTACCGGTACCTCCCCCCGCAGGTAGACTGGCTGCGGAAGAACCGGTATCCTGTAATTTTTTTCGTTCAGGCTGTCATATCCCGGACGATGCCTTCCCGGTAACCATCCCTTTGTTTCATGGTGTCTGAGAGCATAGTACTTACGTATTCTATGCAAGACAATGCAAAAAAAATCCGTCTTATCCGCGACCGCCTGACCCGTATCGGTATCGGGGAGCGGGGTATGAGCGATGAAATGATCCTTGCATCCTACAGTATCAGCAGCACCGGGCAGCTCTGCCGTGCCGAAGGATCCCGCAAGTCCAAGCCCTGATTACGATAGCAGGGTTACGAAGAAACCTCCCAGTCCTCCTTATTTTGTGCAGGATCGTACTGTCTGGCTTTGGGTGCGATCATCCAGAAGTAGTTAAACCAGAACGTCATGAATTCTACTACAGTTTCTACACTGTATGAGAACATCATGTACGGATCGTCCAATTTTGGCGGTCGGGGTCCCCGGGACTTCGGCCCACGTGAAATGACAAAAGCTATCTGCGCCGACTGTGGAAAAGAGTGCGAAGTGCCGTTTAAGCCGACCGAGGGCCGGCCCGTGTACTGCAGGGACTGCCTGCCGAAGCACCGGAAGCCCCGGTTCTAAGTCGGATAATCCAGTTTCTTATTTTCCTTTTTTTGTTGGTTTCGCGTTTTTCGCCGGCATGCCTGCAGGTTAGGCTCGTTCTGGAGGGTTCTAATTGAGCAGCCAGATACCGGCATTGAGGACTGCCGCAAAGCAGCACCATGCGAGGTACGGGACGAGCAGCCATGCGGCTGTTGTCGAGATGCGCCGGAAGACGAGCATGGTTGCCGCGATGAGTGCGATAAGTACGAGGAGCACGCAAAGGGCGAGACCCATGGCACGCATACCAAAGAAGGCTACCGACCAGGCAAGGTTCAGGACAAGCTGGGCGGCAAAGAGGACAACGGCCGGTTTTAAGGAAGGGCTGCCGGAGCTGTTTTTCAGGACGAGGAAGAGCGACGCCCCCATGAGGATATAGAGCACGGTCCAGGCCGGGGCAAAGACCCATGCGGGTGGGGTAAAGGAGGGTTTTACGAGGAGGGCATACCACCCGGTGAGACTCCCGTAGGTGAAGAGCGTGCCAACGAACCCGATGATGAGGGGAGTGGCGATGCAGATGACAAAGAGGAGGGCGGTGCGGAGCCGGGGGGTGTCCATGGGTGTAAGGTGGAAGCCCCGGGTGATGAAGGTGATGGTGGTGGGAGTTACGTATACGCGGGTTGCAAGGATCTGTCCGGCTCATCAGGGAATTACCTGCGGAATTCCCCCCACTATTCATACATCGCGGGATCGCCCGGCTCAGAGGAACAGGGAAAGAAACAGGGAAAAGAGGTACCCCCTCCCCCCCTCTTTTTTGCCGGAGGGGGGAGGTGGGGGCCGGCACACAAAAATTTCCGGAAGCGGGGAGGGGGACCCCTCCGGATCCGGGCACCAGGGGGGTACCCCCACCCCTTCATGCGATCACCCCACCCCCCTTCTCTTGTGCCGGAGGGGTGGGCCCCCCTCCCCCGCCCGTCGGACACTCCACGCGAAACACACCTTCTGGGACTGGAAGCATGGGGGGTAGTCCCCTGTTTTGTGCAGAACAGGGGGGGTGGGGGTCCGTTTTACAAAATGGAAAACCGGGAGGAGGGGGGTTATGAAAATTCCGGAGGGGACTCCCCCAGCCCGGATCTTTTGGGGAGGGGTGGGGGGTCTGATGCTGAAAGTAGGAGGGGTGTTTCGTTGGATGCTTGGAGCCTTCAGATTCTCATACTTGAAGGAGGGCTGGTTCTGCGGCTCCCTGATCCTGCAAATGGTGTCTCCCCGCATCAGGGTATCTTGTGGAGTACGGCGGGCCAATCAAACCGGGGCCGCCCGGGAGAATGCAGCGATGTCCGACGCGCAAAACGCCTCGTCGGGTTTTGCGCTACACACTTACCGGGATCCAATTCTCGATTGACCTTCTTGCCCAGCGAGGCCCCGACGAGGCGGCCGAGCGACTCCGAGCCGAAGCGAGGAGGGGGAGAATCATAAGGGGTAGATATACGGGGTCTCACGTATCGGAACAAAACATCAGAAAAACGATGGGCCCGACCGGATTCGAACCGGTGACCTTCGCCGTGTAAGGGCGACGTCATACCGCTAGACCACGAGCCCGTAGCCTAGTAATGTCGGATTGGAATCTATTAAAAGTGTCGGGATGAAGGAAGAATTTGGGTGTATATGTTTGAGAGGGACACTTAAACTTCCTTAATACTACCATGCGATTAGAAGAAGTAATGCGCATCCGCGAATATTTGGATGCAGAGTTGAAGAATTGCTGTAAGATAAGAAATTGATATGATTGGGAGAGAGAACTGGTTACGCATATTACTTCTTTTCCATAGACTCTTGGTAAAAATCAATTAATCTATTGATGATAGTATCATAACTTTCTGATTTCTTTCCCAAATCAGCCAACCTCTCCCGTGTGGCCGTCTGGATTTTGATGGTAGTTAACGGCATGTCATTTTATTCTGTGGTGGTATTCTTAAGTAGGTAATTTTCATACTTGTGGATACTTTTGGATAAATTTATCCAAATTGAGCAATTATCGTATCTCTATGAAAAGTTACTTGCCAATTGTTACATGTGCACTGATTTTCCTTGGTATATTTTTTGCTGGTTGTACTAACTCAGCGACAACTGCAAACCCCCATGTGCAAACGCTATCCACTATCAAAACGGCTGGAATGACAACATACACACATTCCCCAGTGCAAACATCTACCACAATCCAACCTATTGGAACAACAACCGTTGCCACGTATCAACCAACGCTTCAAACGACAACGGTTCCATCGAGTTCATCGACGGCGGTTCAGATCCGAATTACCTACACTGGTGCGTGGTCGGGTTCTTATTATTGTGATGGAACCTCATCTTCAGTTGATGGAACGGGCTCAAAAATTATCACACTGGAAAATGCAAAGGGTATTGTTTCAACCTCATTTCAAAAACAAGATTCCTCTCAAAATGAATTGAAAGTCGAAATCCTCAATAATGGTGATGTTGTAAAGAGCGGTACTACAACTGCCTCATATGGTGTTGTTGCAATTGCATCGTCTCTTTCTAATGTCGGTTCCACAACTTCAAGTTCTTCCTCGAAAGTAGTACAGATTAAAGTAAATTATAATGAAAAATGGAGTGGCGCATATGGAGAAGTGGGGGCTATAACATCAGTGGAGGGTTCAGGATATCAGACCTATACAATTTCAAATCCGAACTATGCAGTTTCTGCCACTTTCCAAAAGAAAGATGGTTCTACTTCAGAATTAAGTGTAGAAATAATTGAAGATGGAAATGTGTTGAAATCCGGAAGTACTACTGCCGCATATGGTGTAGTAGCTATTTCAACTCAGATCTAACCTTTTTTTATAAATGGTATAGATAATGAAAATTACAAGATGTTCTGAATCGTCTCCAAGTGAATGGTTATGACTTCTACTACACCAAGAAATAATGAGTACTCTCTTATTGATTCATCAGATGTTTCGATAAAAGGCAATACTTATCGTATTGTTTTAACCAATCAACGATTGATCCTTATAGAAAATGCGAATCAGATCTCCCGTAATGTAAATTTGTCAGATATTCAAAAAATAAAACCCGAGTGTAATCTTAACGGAGATCCCTCGATCTTACTTTTTATTCGATCACCTTCTTGTGAAAATAAACGAATGGTATTGTCATTTATTCCAAGAGGTTCGGATAATCGACAAAATGAAAGAAATCAATGGGTAGCAGCCCTTGAAAATAGTATTGTTCCCATTTCAGCGGTTACTCCTCAAGAACAAAATGTTTCGGTATACTGTTCAAATTGTGGGAGACCTATAGATTCAGGATCACTTTTTTGTAATTATTGTGGAACTAAAATTGTTTCCCCTTCCAATCCCGATCCCACCTACCAAAATAATAGAGGGGTAAATCTTCAATCTCAAAAAGTCTCAACTGAAAAAATTTCCTTGCCTCCTCGTAAAACTCAACAAAGGGACGTAAACATTCCATATTCCCAACCGAAAGAAGAGTATGATTATTCTCAACCTAATAACACTCCTAGAAAACGTTTCCATTTTTCATTCCCTTCGTTATCCTCATCGAAACTTCCATCAGATAAATCAAAAATCGTTGGTCTGTGCTGCGGGGGAGTTATTTTATTAATTATAATCAGTGCTATTTTTTCAACAATAACGCATGGTGCGACATCAACTACATCTTCACTCCAATCAACGACAACCCCCTCAGAAGAACCCGCAGATGCCGTTACAACATATTTGTTCGCTTTCCAAAAGGCAGGCGCTACATCCCCTGTAAAACTTCCCGCATCTTCATTGTATAATTATTTATCAAGCAATGTAACGGCAAAAACTACAAAAGAGGAGGTTGGGGTAGTAGTCTCCGCTATGAAAACGCGATGGAATATATATGATTATTCAGTGACGCAGACAAAGACTGACGGAGATCGTGCAACAGTGACCGTGGAAATTACATGGCAATCAAACCAAGGGATCCAGATTACTCGAACTGAAATACTTCCCCTTGTTTATGAGGATGGTAAATGGAAGTTAGATGAGTTTTTTTACAGCCCATAGGTCATGATTAAATCTATCAACTGCGGTAGTGAAAAACCAAAGAGCAAACCTGTAATAAGTCTACAATAATTTTTACTTTCGTACGAAGTCAAAAGTTGAGTGAAACCGTCAATAATCATAGGGAGAATTAACAGTACTAAAAATGTAACTGGTAAAGTCACTTGAAATAATATTAAAATAATCCCTGATGTGCCACCAAATAATAGGCCAATGCATCGAGCACAAAGATATTTTTCAAGACCGAAACAGCGTATTGAACGATCTTTCTTTTGATGGCAGAAACATAATCCTATTTTTCGATTTCGAATATTGAGATAGAGTATTGGCCCAATTTGTTCATCCCACACATATTCTATCTCCATCAGGCAGACTTATGTATACTAATAATATAGGCTATTCGAAATTTGTTTTCATTATCGTTATAGCGATGTCGTATTTTGCGACATTCCCGTCAGTAATCTCCGCGATTTTGGCATCCTGCCAATTTAGCTTGAAGTGGCGGCAGAACCGTTTCTGTATCTTTAAGTAATCCTCGACCGGCTCTCATACAACCTTCTTTGCTTTTGTCACCTATCGTCAACTAAACAGGAAATGAAACAATATATTCATCTGACAACATACGCAAAAGTAGAAACAACGTAAAAAGGGGATTATGGTAACTGATTCCGGCGAGTGGTTCCGACAGGCGCAGTATGATCTCGGTACCGCGGAGGCCCTCGCCTCGGCAGAACGGTATCCGCCGGCGATCTTCTTCACTCATCTTGCACTGGAAAAAGCCTTAAAAGCGTTATACATAGAAAAATTCCACGATAATCCGGACAAGACCCACAGCCTGATTTTTCTGGTTGAACTTCTGGATCTGGAACTGCCACAGCAGTACCTTGACTCGCTCTTTGTCATCAACCGTATCGGGGTTACCGGACGATATCCCCATAACCTTGATGAAGTTCTCGAACAATATACCCGGGCAAAGACAGAAAAGATTATTTCCGAAACAAAGGAGATCCTGACATGGTTGATGCAAAAGTCCTTGAAACGGTAAATTTCTTTGGCGCACAGCTCCGGAATAACGGAGTCCGCATCAACAATCTTATTTTGTTTGGGTCATCGAGCACGGGCACCGCAACAACGGGAAGCGATATCGATATCGCGATAATCTCCGAGGATTTCAACAACCGGGATATTTTTGACCGGGCACTCCTCACCAAAGATGCCGAGATGCATACGGTGAAAAAATTCAAAGTGCCACTCGATGTCATCACGTTAACCCCGCAGGAATACGAGGATCAAAAGTCCCTGATCGCAGGCACGATCCGGAAGGGGATTGCCCTTCCAGCGGTATCCTCGGCATAGACCCCAGTACAAATCTCTCTGATTTTTTCCCTGCGCCCTTTCCTGAACGAAGAACCGGATCTCTATTCCGTCAGCGATGCAAAGGTTGTCCTGTTAAAATAAAACCGGCAGAACGCCAAAAACAACGAAAAAAAAAGAGTCTATTCCTTCTTCAGCTTGATATCGATGCCGTACTTTGCGGCATTCTTGTCGGCAATCGCCTGAATTGCCGCAATCTCGGCGTCCTGCCTCTTGGGCTTGAAGAGGTGGCGGAACCGTTTCTGGGTCTTGAGGTACTCCTCGACCGGCTTTCTTACAACCTTTTTTACCTTCGTGACCTGGCCGTCCACCATCTCGTAGTTCACCCAGAGGCCGGTTTCGATGGCCAGTTTTGCAATTGCAATCGTCTGGTCGCCTTCGAAACCCCAGCCGGTGCAGCAGGGGGCATGGAGCTGCACGTAGGTTGGGCCGACGGTGTTGATCGCCTTTTCCACCTTCTGGATCATGTCGTTCGGGTATGCCACCGAGGCGGTCGCCACGTATGGGGCGCCGTGGGCTGCAAGGATCTGGGGCATGTCCTTTTTCGGGCGCTTGTTCCCGAAGGACTGCGAGCCCGCGGGGCTTGTCGTGGTGCTCGCATCGTACGGCGTTGCACCGGACCGCTGGATGCCGGTGTTCATGTAGGCCTCGTTATCGTAGCAGATGTAGGTGATATCGTGGCCGCGCTCGAATGCGCCGCTGATGCAGAGCATCCCGATATCGAACGTTGCGCCGTCGCCGGCGATCACAATGACCTTCTCTTTACGGCCCTGCTTCTTGAGCGAGGACTCGATACCCGAAGCAACCGCAGAAGCGTTCTCGAAGAGCGAGTGGATCCACGGAACCTTCCACGCGGTCTCGGGGTACGGCGTGGAGAAGACTTCCATACATCCCGTTGAGGAGACCACAATACAGTTCGTGCCCGCCGCCTTGAGCATCAGCCGGGCTGCAAGTGCCGCACCGCACCCACCGCAGGCCCGGTGCCCGCAGTCGAAGAGTTCGCATGCATTGTCTGCCATGATCAGAGCACCTCCTTGCGGAGCCCGATAAACTGGTTGCCCTTGCCCTGCTCGGCAAGCGCAACGACTTCGCGGATGTCCTTTTTCCTGACGTCCCTGCCGCCAAGGCCGATTACGTAGTCGTAGACCGGAATGACGGAACCGTAGAGTGCGTCTTTTACTTCGAGTGCCGTGGCACCCTTCGCGCCCAGCGAGATGTTCTTGTCGAGCACCGCAACGCGCTTTACGCCCTTAAGGGCTGCTGCCACGTCTTCGGTCGGGAACGGGCGGAAGACCCGGATCTTGAGGAGCCCGACCTTCTTTCCTTCGGCCCGCATCTCGTCAATGGTGTCCTTGACCGTGCCGCAGATAGAACCCATGGCGACAATCACCGTTTCTGCATCGTCGATGTAGTAACCTTCGACCAGTGCGCTGTAGTCGCGGCCGAACATCTTCCCGAACTCGGCGCCGGCTGCCTTAATCGCGGACTTTGCATCTTTTAACGCCTTGTCGGTCTCGTACCGGAATTCGAGGTAGTACTCGGGGGTTGCGTACATACCAAAGCTCATCGGGTCTGCCGCATCGAGGCGCTCCCTGGGCGTAAACTTGGGAAGGTACTTGTCCGCATCTTCCTGCGAGAGCATGTCCACCGGCTCGTAGGTGTGCGAGAGGATGAACCCGTCGAAACAGACCATGGCGGGCAGGAGGACGTTTGAGTTCTCCGCTACCTTGTAGGCGATATAGTGGAGGTCGGTTGCCTCCTGGTTGTCCTCGGCATAGAACTGCATCCAGCCGGCGTCCCGTAAAGAGATCGAGTCCTGCTGGTCGTTCCAGATCGAGAGCGGGGCTCCCATTGCACGGTTGGCGATGGTCATCACAATGGGCAGGCGCATGCCGGCCACGTTGAAACAGACCTCGTACATCAGGGCAAGGCCCTGCGAGGTGGTTGCCGAGTAGGCCCGGGACCCCGCTGCGCTCGCCCCGATGCAGGCTGAGAGTGCGGAGAACTCGCTCTCGACGGTGATGTAGTCCGCGTCGAGCTTCCCGTTTGCCACCATCTCGGCAAGCGCCTCGACTATATGGGTCTGGGGGGTGATCGGGTATGCGGAGACTACCTGCGGGCGGCAGAGCCGGACCGCTTCGGCAACCGCCATCGAACCTTCGGTAATGCCAAGCATTATTTCTCCTCCTGTTTCATCTCAATCGCTTTTTTCGGGCACTCTTCCGCGCACATCCCGCAGCCCTTGCAGTACGCATAGTCGGGGTCGAAAAAGCCCTCGGCATCCTCGGCGATGCAGCCCTCGGGGCAGATCACCTGGCAGGTGCCAGCACTTGGAGCAGAGGTTGTGGTCGAAGATCGGCTTGAACACCCTCCACGACCCGGTCTTGTTGTCCCGGCCCTTACCCGGCCGGGCACGGCAGCCTACTGCGAGCGCCATTATGCCGCCTCCGCTTTTACTGCCTCAAAGGCCTGGCGTGCCGCCTCGATATTCTTCTCTGCGAGTTCCTTCGGGAACCGGTGGGTGAGCGCATTCTTGAGCGCATCGAACTTGATCTCGCCCGTTGCCGCGGCGAACGCTCCCATCAGCGAAGTATTGGTGATGGGCAGGCCGATGACCTTGAGGGCTATGGAGGTCGCATCGATGGTGATGAGTTTTACGCCGTCGGGGACCTTGTAGTCCGGTGCCTTCTCGGTATTGACAATCACGATGCCACCCTTCTTGACACCGGAAAAAACATTGACGTCCTTGATGAGCGTGCTGTCCTGCACGATGATATAGTCGGGTTCGTAGACCTGGCTCCGGAGCCGGATCTTCCGGTCGTCAAACCGCACGAATGCCTGGACCGGGGCGCCGCGCCGCTCGACACCAAAGGCCGGGAACGCCTGCGAAAAAACGCCGCCTTCGAACGCAGCAACAGCAATAAGTTCCGCAGCGGTGACCGAGCCCTGGCCGCCCCTGCCGTGGATACGTAGTTCTCTCAAAGGAAAAATCCCCCAATAATCTTACATGATAAATCGATATAAATCTAGAGATCTACATCGATGCCGAGGATATTTTCCGCCCCGGAAAAGACATCGCGGGCAATGGCTGCAAGTCCGCGGGATGCGCACCATTCGTCATAAACGGCCACATCCTGCCCCAGAAGCGATTCGACTTCGGGTGCAATTGAAGGGGCAAGCGACCCGGCCAGTGCTACCTTAGCGCGCGGATTGAGCAAAAGAAGCGAGGCGCATTCCATGGCCGCGAACATGGCAACCGTCCGGATACGCAGATCGCCGTCATCGGGGAGCGAGTAATTAACCCCTGCCTGCTGGAAGGCCTCGTTTGCGGTACACTCTTCCCGCGTCCACCCGGCGGATGGCATCCACATCGAGCGCGCCGTGGCGGGTGCCGGGCGCAAAGATGCAGGCATCGAATGCCCCGACGAGGCGCCCTGCGGTGACCAGCAGGGTCACGGTATTGGAACTGGCATCGGAGACCACGATGTCGTCCCCCAGATCGTTACAGACCGCAAAGGCGATCCCGATCTTCTCGGGGCTCGACTGGTGGGAGTAAGCCTTGAACCGGGGATCGGTGGGAGATCCGCGGTGCAGGACCGGGGATCGCAACCGCGGGGATGCCGCTCTTTTTTACCTCGTCAAAGACCTTTCGTTCCCCCGCCGATGTGTTTGCCCGCACCATCGCGGCTGACCACGCCCCGGTTGGTGATTTTCTCAATCCTTGTGATCTTCGAGAAGTTGTCGCCCATCGAGTAGCAGAGTGCGATCCCTTCGATCTCATCGAGGGGGCAGAGGCGGGTGAGATCGTCGATGGAGAACCCGGTTGCCTCCTCGCGCGTCATCTTGAACTGGCTGGTTTTGGATGCAAACCGCATGGCGGTCGTGCCGTGGTCGATCCCCACAAACATAGCAGTAATCCTATAGCATAAGTTACATATTAGGTATTGATGTTTGCTGTAGTGACCGGCGGTGCCGGTTTCATCGGTTCGCACCTGGTGGACGCACTGGTCGCGCAGGGAGACGAGGTACTGGTGATCGATTCCCTTGCGGCAGGGAAAAAAGAGACGATCGCCGGCCACCTTGCATCCGGTAAGGCCCGGATCCTCCAGGCAGATCTCCTCTCCGATGGCTGGCAGGACGCAATAAAGGGCGCCGGCCGGGTCTACCACCTTGCCGCCGACCCGGATGTCCGGCAGAGCGCGATCTCCCCGGACCCGACCATGCAGAACAATGTGGTCGCCACTTACCGCGTGCTCGAAGCAATGCGGATGCAGGGTGTGAAAGAACTGGTCTTTACCTCGACTTCGACCGTGTACGGCGATGCGAAAATCATCCCTACTCCGGAGGATTACACGCCGCTCGAACCGATCTCGGTCTATGGCGGATCGAAGCTTGCCTGCGAAGCCCTGATCTCGGCATACTGCTATTCGTTCGGGATGCGCTCGTGGGTGTACCGGTTCGCAAATATTATCGGCGCCCGGAGCGGCCACGGCGTTATTACCGATTTTATCCGGAAGTTAAATGAGAACCCGGCCGAACTCGAGATCCTCGGGGACGGCAGGCAGACAAAGTCCTATCTCGAAGTCCATGCCTGCATCGAGGCGATGTTCTTTGCTATCGCCCATGCAAAGGAGCCGGTCAATACTTTCAATATCGGCTCCGAGGACTGGATCGATGTGAAGGCACTTGCCGATATTGTCACAGCCGAAATGAAACTCCCTCACGTGAAGTACCGGTTCACCGGCGGCGAGCGGGGCTGGGTGGGCGATGTCCCCAAAATGCAGCTCGGGGTTGAAAAACTCAAAAAACTGGGCTGGAAACCCCGGCTCGGCTCTGCGGAGAGCGTGCGGATCGCCGTTCGCGCAATGCTGGAATAACCACGATATCCGTTTTTAGGCGATAGCATGAAGTGTATCCTGATTCTCGGAGACGGGATGGCAGACGAGCCGATCCCGGAACTTAGGGGGAAGACCCCCTTAGAATATGCAAAGACCCCGAACATGGACCGGATGGCACAGGAAGGCGCCTGTGGCCTGCTCCACACCGTTCCCGACCGGTTCGAGCCGGGGAGCGATATCGCGAATATGTCCATCCTCGGGTATGCCCCGGAGAAGTACTATACCGGGAGGGGGCCGCTCGAAGCAATGAGCATGGGCGTCGACCTTGCCCCCACCGATGTCGCATACCGCTGCAACCTGGTGACCGTGAAAGACGGGATAATGGCAGACTTCTCCGCCGGCCATATCACGAGTGCAGAGGGTGCCGAACTTCTTTCATCGCTTGCCCCGCATGTCAAAAAGGTCGCCGTGAAGGCAGGGGTCAGTTACCGTAACCTCCTTGTCGTCCCGAACGGGTCGGCGGCGGATTCGACCGCCCCGCACGATATCGTTGGCCAGAAGATTGCTGACCACCTCCCCCGGAACGGGGACGCGGACCTCCTCCTCTCCTGCATGGAGAAGAGCCGGGAGGTATTCCGCGATCACCCGGTGAACGCGGCCCGCAGGAAGGCGGGGAAGCCCGAGGTCACCCAGATCTGGCCGTGGAGCGGGGGCCGGAGGCCGGCCTTCCCGCTCTTTTCCGATAAATACCACAGGAAAGGCGGGATGATCTCGGCTGTCGATCTCTTAAACGGGATCGCCCGCTGCGCCGGCATGGAGGTCATCACGGTGCCCGGGGCAACGGGATATTTCGACACGGACTATATGGCAAAGGCCCGGTACGCCCTCGACGCAATAAAGCACCTCGATTTCGTGTACATCCACATCGAGGCCCCGGACGAGGCCGGGCACCTGGGGAGCATTGAGGAAAAAGTCCGGGCTATCGAGAACGTTGACCGCGTGGTGGGAAAAGTGCGGGAAGAGTTCGACGGGATCGTGGCAGTGCTGCCCGATCACCCGACGCCGATCCGGATCAAGACCCATGCCCGCGACCCGGTGCCGTTTGTTGTTACCGGAAAAGGGACCGACGGGTGCATGCACTATTCCGAGAAAGAGGCCCGGTCGGGAATGTTCGGGACAAAAGAGGCAACGGAGTTTTTGTCGTTCTTATTTGAGTGAAAAGACGTTAGTGCGGCATCAGTCCCCTGCATCATCACTTTTGTCAGTGGGGGTAACTCTCATCATCTGCCGCACTCTGTATACCGTTTATTTTCTCTGGATAAAACCTTGGCCGGACATCCATCAGAGAAGTTATCTGGTGCCGCGTTGAAGGTTATTTCATACTATGAAGAAGAACCTGCTGATGTGGGACGAATCGCTCTTTCGCGACCCGGAAGTCTTCGAGATCGACTATGTCCCCGAGCAGTTCGAGTTCCGTGACACGCAGATGCAGGAGCTCGCGTTCCAGATCCGGCCCGGGATCCGGGGTGGCCGCCCTTTGAATACGATCTGTAAGGGACTGCCCGGCTCCGGCAAGACCACCAGTATCAAAAAGCTCTTTTTGGAAGTCGAAGAGACCACGAAAAAACTGGTGCCGGTCCACATCAACTGCCAGATCGACAATACCAAGTTTGCCATCCTCTCCCAGATCTACCGCAAGCTCTCCGGTCACCTGCCTCCCGCGTCGGGGACGTCGTTCAAGCAGGTCTTCGACGCGGTTGCCCGCATGCTCTTGAAAGACGAGTGCGTGCTCCTCGTTGCCCTCGAC
>Ga0268359_11878_pt1 | contig 89988 bp, 69 predicted proteins | sample BioMet11_FD_194416 | JGI IMG/M metagenome (GOLD analysis project Ga0268359, IMG submission 194416) | Sewage microbial communities from Oakland, California, United States - Biofuel 11 (PacBio Assembly) | ecosystem: Engineered > Wastewater > Sewage > Unclassified | place: USA: California | collected...
AAAACCTCCGATCATACTCTGATTATCAATCACATACTGCCCTGCCATTGGGAAAAATCAAGCAGCTCATTGCTCAGTTTACTTGCTTTTTTAAACGGTTATTTTCTTAAGTGTGGAACTATCGTCTGCTCCGATGATGCAAGCTTAAGTATAACTTGGCTTCTTCCGGGATTACCCCGCAGTATCATGCACATCCTCGCGTAAAAATCTTCGCCGAGACCGTCGGAATCTATTGTTATTGTAACATTTGGTTCAAGTTTATCTCCCAGCTCATCTTCTGTAAATATTTCATCTGCCAATATTGAAAACGCCCCTGTCCTGACGCGGCTGACCCCTTACGACATACAGGGAGCCAACCGACAGCACCGGTTTGTAATGTGCCCATTGTTTCGGAAACAGGACCACCTCGACGGTGGATTCCGAGTCTTCAAAATCAAGTATACCCATAGGGTCGCCTTTTTTAGTCAGGCGTTCCTTGTACCCCGAAAGCATTCCTGCCGTAACTACGGGTGAATTTGCTGCAATCCACGATGATATCGCAGAGATAGGGCAGTTTATATAATTTTTAACAAGCGGCAGGTAATGATCATACGGATGACCTGAAATATATAATCCCATACTTTCTTTTTCGAAATCCAGCTTTTGCCTGTTATTGAAATCTTCGCATTCAGCCATTTCCGGTTCTGCCTCAACATCCTCCGGTTCAGAAAAAAGCGAGCACTGGTTTGCATCTGAAATGCGCCTGGCTGAAAAATCAATAAATATAGGCAGCGCGGCCAGTAGTTTAGCCCTGTTATTATCAATGCTGTCAAAAGCACCTGCTTTTATGAGATTCTCAATAACTCCTCTGTTAACTATTCTTGTGTCGACTTTACAGAAAAAATCCCAGAATGATATGAAATTACCGTCCTTTTTTCTGGATTCTATAATATTTACAAACTGCCCCCTGCCCGACCTTTGCCACAGCTGAAAGCCCGAGCCTTATGATGTCGCCTGACGCTGTAAAATCTTCCTTGGATTCGTTGATATCAGGAGGCAGCACCATGTATCCTATATCCTTGACGCTCCTTATATACTGGCCAAGTACATCCATCTTGGAGCCGACCATGCTGGAAAGGTATGCCGCCAGAAATTCAGCGCCGCGTAATTTGCCTTGAGCCAGGCTGTTCTGTAACTTATAAGCGCGTATGCGGCGCTATGGGATTTATTGAATCCGTAACCTGCAAATTTTTCTATGATATCAAAAATTTCACCGGCCTTGTTCGGATCAACTCTGTTCTTGACAGCTCCGCTCACAAACTTGGCACGCTGCTCAGCCATTACGTCCAGCTTTTTCTTTCCCATGGCCCTTCGCAGGAGGTCGGCCTCGCCAAGCGTATATCCTGCAAGAACCGAAGCGCTCTGCATTACCTGCTCCTGGTACAGGATGACTCCGTAAGTCTCCTTCATCATCCCCTCAAATGCAGGATGGAGGTAATGCACAGCTTCCTCCCTGTGCTTGCATCTGACATATTTGTCTACCATTCCGCTTTCCAGCGGACCTGGTCTGTAAAGTGCGACCAGGGCTATAAGGTCTTCAAAGCAATCCGGCTTCATCCTCCTGACAAGTGCCGTCATTCCGCTTGATTCAAGCTGGAAAACACCTAGCGTATCGCCGTTTTGCAGCATATCGAACGTTTTGGTGTCATCCATCGGGATTTCATTCAAATCTATTATTCCCTTGCCGTTTTCCTTGATGTTGGCAAGCGCACCTTCAAGAACGGAAAGTGTCCTGAGCCCAAGAAAATCCATCTTTACCAAACCGAGTTTTTCAACAGGCTCCATAGAATATTGCGTGACTATCTGGCTCTCACCGAATTTACGCACAGGCACCATCTCGACTATCGGTTTAGGAGTGATAACAACTCCGGCTGCATGCTGCGAGCAGTGTCTTGAAATGCCTTCTATATGCTGTGCAACGTCAAGAAGCCTTTTTACCTGCGGATTCGAATCGTACAGGGATTTAAGGTCAGGAACTTTGAGAAGTGCTTCAGGTATGTTTTTTATACCGGACTTAAGCGCATCAGGTATCAGTTTTGTTACCTGGCGTACATCGGCAACAGGCATTCCCATGGCCCTACCGACATCCGTAATGGCACCTTTGCTTTTCATGCGGTCGAATGTGATTATCTGGGCGACCCTGTCGCTGCCGTATTTTTGAACTATATACGCTATAAGCTCATCACGTCTTTTATCGGATACATCCGTATCTATATCAGGCATGCTTATGCGTTCGGGGTTGAGAAAACGCTCAAAAAGCAGATTATACCTTATCGGGTCAAGATCGGTTATCCCGAGTGACCATGCTACGACGGAGCCTGCTGCAGATCCCCTTCCAGGACCTATTGGTATGGATCTCTCTTTTGCGGCGTTTATGATATCGGAGACTATGCAGAAATATCCTGGGAATCCCATCTGCTCTATGATGCCCAGCTCATAATTTAAACGCTCAACATATTCTTCGGGAGGGGTTTCTGTTTTAAGCCTTTTTTTCAGGCCTGTTTCCGCCATGTTTCTCAGATGGGTCTCCAGGGTTTCACCTTCAGGGAGCGGGAAATCAGGCAGGTAATAATGTCCCATCTCAAGTTTAACGCTGCACCTGTCGGCGATCCTCTGTGTATTAATAAGCGATTCGGGCAGTTCATCACCAAATATGCTCCACATTTCCTGCGGTGAGCGGAAATAATAATCGTCACCCGTAAATCTATACCTGTTCGGGCTGTCTACATTGCTGTTGGTCTGTACGCAGAGAAGCACATCATGCCATGAGGCGTCGCTTTTTTTCATATAATGGGCGTCATTGGTTGCTATCAGCTGGAAATCATACTTCCTCGACATCTCAGCAAGTGTTTTATTTACTATAGCCTGTTCAGGAATGCTGTTGTGCTGTATCTCAAGATAAAAATTATCCTTGCCTAGGATGTCCCTGTAAAGCTGGGCACGGGCTTCCGCGCCGCTTATGTCACCCCTTGCGATCAGGTTTGGTATTTCTCCTCCCAGACACGCAGATGATCCTATTATTCCTTTGCTGTATTTTGCCAGCAGCTCATGGTCAATCCTCGGTTTGTAATAAAACCCGTCAGTATTTGCAGTTGATACTATGCGTATCAGATTATGATACCCCTCGTCGTTTTCAGCCAGAAGGATAAGATGGTACTGATTTTTGCCGTCACGGCACGTATAACCGTTAGGGTCGACATATACCTCGCACCCCAATATCGGCTTGACGCCCTCGGCTTTGCATTTATTGTAAAATTCCACGCATCCGTACATTACACCGTGATCTGTCAGTGCTACCGAATCCATTCCCATTTCTTTTGTTGCAGATGCAAGGTCGGCGCATTTATTGGCCCCGTCAAGAAGACTGTATTCACTGTGGACATGAAGATGTGCAAATGGCTTTTCCATGTTTTCTACTCGTTGAATTCAATAGGGATATCATCGCTGTCGGCGCTGTTATCCTTAACATAAAGCAATTCAGCTCCAAGCAGTTTGATTATCCTGTCGGCGGGACTCCCGTTTACAAGGCTGCCGTTCACGTTTTCTTGCTTAGTGCTGTTATTCTTCACCGCATCTTCCGTGTTTTTAATGGCATCTGGTCCGTTAATAACCGGTGGTTTTAAAGTGTCCTGCTCTGACGCTTCAGGTTCCGCGGAATTCTTTATGCCCCATATGTCAAAGATTGCCGACGCCAGGCATTTTCTGTTCTGAGGAATCATTAGATAACTTTCGGAAGGTGACGGACCATTAAAAACCAGATCCCATCCATCTTCACCATTCACGATTTCACAATTCAGCAGTGCCGCTCCGATAGGAAGCGATTTTTCTCCAAGTTTTGAAAGCAGCCTTGAAAAATCAGTATCTCCAATATCCTCCGACAGCGGTCTGTTGCCGCCGGATACAGCAGCAGAAGCATCCGGGATATAAGCGTGATGCTGATTCATGTCTGGCTGCCATTGTTTATTTTCCGGCAAAGATTGTTTTTTTAACGACGGAAAAGGTACGGTTTCATCTACGCCCAGGCTGGCCGGCATTTCTTTTTTGATCCCTGCGGCCTTCGGCATCAGGCTTGACGAGGCAGGCATGATCTGATCTTTGTCTATATTTTCACCTGCAGATATATTCAGGAGTTCAATCAGAAGAAGTCCTGAAAAAACCTCCTGTTTCATCCCGTATCTCGTTCTTGGAAGGAGTCTGTTGCACAGAAGACATGCAGCTTTAAGCCTTTCCTTATCCCAGCCGTCTGATTCACTTTTTAGGTAGGCAAGCTCCGAGTCAGATATTTCCAGCGCACTTATACCTTTTTCACCCCCACATCGAAAATATCCACAGATCCCTGAATACTGCAAAAAGCGATTCTGTGAGCCTCTCTGGGGATATACCGCGCGCAAGTATCAGGTGAAGATCGGATGCGGCTTTCTGTGGTTCAGTCCGCAGGCTCGTTATCCATCTTTCCAGTTCAGCCCTGTTGCTGCCTCCGGTTAGATCCTTTATTATATCCATTGTCAAACTGCCCTTGCCGAGTACCAAGGCCTGTTCTGTAAGAGAAAGCGCATCACGGAGGGCACCGTCAGCCTGCCGTGATATCTCCCAAACAGCCTCGGTATCAGCTTTCACATTCTCACATTCGCATATGTACATTAGCCTTTTGACCATGTCCTCAATGGATATCCGGTGGAAAGGTATATGCTGGCACCTTGATCTTATCGTAACGGGCACTTTATGCGGTTCTGTAGTGGCAAGAAGGAACACAACGTTTGCCGGCGGTTCCTCCAGTGTTTTAAGAAGAGCGTTGAAGGCTGGTTCAGTCAGCATATGAACTTCATCAATTATATATACTTTATAATCCGCACTGAGCGGTTTTAGATTGACATGACTCTTGAGATCCCTTATTTCCCCTATGCCCCTGTTCGATGCACCGTCTATTTCTATAACATCGAGATGCTCGCCTGAAGCTACTGCATTGCAGTTGGAACAAATTCCGCAGGGCTCGCGGTCCTCTGTGGGGTTCAGACATATCAGGCTTTTAGCTACTATACGTGCTGCAGATGTTTTTCCGCACCCGCGCGGACCTGAAAGAAGATACGCATGCCCGAGATGGCCTTCTTTCAGTGATTCCCCAAGTACGCTTACTGCCGCACTCTGACCGACCATATCCGAGAATTTCTGGGGTCTGTACCTGCGGTAAAGTGAAATATACATGCTACCCCTCCTGTTCGGCGCTGTCTATTCTACAGGACTACATCACTGCTTCTGCAGCTATTGGTAATAATTTGCAAGCGGGTTTCCGCTTCTTGCTTTGGAAAGCGCTCCGATTATTTTATTCCTTATTTCTGCAAGTCCGGGCATTCCCGGCAGCAAATCTTCTGCACTCAGTACAGATCTGCTGCGTATCATCAGAGATTCGCGGCCGTCATTCTTTTCTATGCGGACATCATACGGAGCAAGCTCCAGCTCCAGTGTGTCGTCGAGATTTTTCTTAAGGTCCCTGAAAAGCTTTTCGGATCTTTCGTTTTCCTTTACCGAAAGAAAAGCATTTCCGTCTATTTTCATTTCTATAATACCAGATTCTGAAACTATATCTGTTCTCAATTTCTGTACTACGTTTTTTCTCTGAACTTCTATCCCTTTGTCTTTCATATATTTTAAGGCGGCCTCTATACGTTCATCATCATCAGGGTGCGTCTGATAAATCCCTGGATTCACGTATGCGCGCTTCATATGCTCTATCTTAAGGCGTTCCATTGTAGTCAGCATTGCAGCAGGATTGTATCCTGCCTTGTAAAGCACATCTATCCCTCTTGCATCGGCCTCTTTCTCAAGATCTATGCTGTATGAACTCATCAGCGCAGTTTGAAGGGTGCTGGCCAGCATAGCCGCAGCCATTCCGCCTCCCTGCGAAGCTGCGATAATACCTGCAAGAGTAATAAAATTCAGCTTATTGTTCCTTGCTGCCTGAATTATACCGTGAGCCCGGTCAGCATGGACAAATTCGTGAGCAAGTATTGCCGCTGTTTCGGCATCGCTTTTAAGAAAATCCAGCATTCCGGTCGTGATATATGTCATGCCGCCGGGAAGTGAGAATGCATTGGGTTCTTTCATTTCAAGTATGCGCACTTTGTAATTCAAATTTCGGCTCATATACGGTATAAGCTTATTGGCAATCACTGCAAGCTTGGCTTCCATAACAGGATCGAGAACGCGTGGTATCTGTTTTTCAACCTGTTCTGAAGCTTTTTTACCAATTTTAAGCTCTCTTGGTATCGTTTTTGCAGTTGGCTCGGGTGATGCTGCGGAAGCCCATGCAACGGATCCCGAAAAAAGCAGAAAAAAGAATATCGCCATAACTGACAAAACAGTCTTTTTAATCTTTGCCATCCCCCCGTGTTTTGTTCTGCACCATATAATCTTATATTACCGGACATATGCTGCAAGGGCAAAAATACTGTTGCAGACCGCAATACAGAGAAAGCAATAAAATCAGCTCACAGTATACGAGACTGATAAATATAATCATACAGCATTGTCAACGCATGCCGTACAGCGTTTACAATGCTGTATATTTATTGTTATTCGGCAATAAATTTTTTTACTGCTTCAAAATCCTGAGCTTTGACCTTACTGATTACCTCGCCTTTGTTAAGTTCTACCAGCACAGGCAGTTCTTCTATTCCAAGCTTGCGTATCATTCTGCCGTTTCTGTAACCGTCGATGAAAGCAATCTTAACTCCTTGTTCCTTTGCAAATTTCTCTGATTCTACCTGGAGCGTCACCTGTGCCTGGTCTATACTTGAGGTGAAGATGGCCTTCACATGCTCCGGTTCGATAAGGACGGAACGCAGATGCAGCTGTTCTGTTATATATGAATAAGCCGCCATTGCCGCAACGGCTCCGTCTCCGGCAGCTGTCACAACCTGCCTTAGATATTTATCCCTTATATCTCCCGCAGCAAATATACCTTCAACGGACGTTTCCATCTTATCATTGGTCTTTACCCAGTTGCCCTTAGTCTGCACAACAAGTGAGCCCGCCTCGCCGAGATACGAAACATTGGGTTCAGTGCCTACAAAAACAAAAACACCGGCTACATGGAGATCAGAGACATCTCCTGTTTTAACATTTTTGATAACCAGTTTCTCAACAAGGCCGTTACCTTCAATGGATTCAACTACGGTATTCCATACAGGGACTATTTTGGGATTTGCCAAAGCCTGTTCTACAGCCAGTCTGTCCGCCCTGAACTCATCGCGTCTGTGTATTATGTATACCTTCGATGCAAAGCGTGTAAGGTAACCTGCCTCTTCAACAGCTACATTTCCTCCTCCGACTACGGCTATCGTCTCATCTTCAAAAAAAGCCGCGTCGCATACAGCGCAGTAACTTACTCCGCCGCCTGTAAATTCCGCTTCGCCGGGACATCCCAATTTACGGAAACTCGCACCTGTAGCAAGTATTACAGCCTCTGCTTCAACTTCTCCCTTATCTGTTACAACTATCTTGCTTCCGCCGCGTATTTCAATGCTTTTAACGTTGCAATCCCTGAATTCTGTCTTGAAGTGTTCGGCGTGTTTCCGGAACGAGGCACCAAGTCCGGAACCGGTTGAATTAATAACCCCGGGCCAGTTTTCTATCTCATCCGTTATGTTGATCTGTCCGCCAGGAATACCTTTTTCTAAAAGCAGAACATCCAGACCTGCACGGCGGCCATATATTGCAGACGTCAGACCTGCAGGACCGGCTCCTATTATTACCAGTTCCCTCTTTTCCATGAAAAACGCCCCCCGTTTAAACTTATTATTAAATTTCTGATGCCGGATAAAATTCTAACTTACTTATGGCGCTTTATCCATATTAAATGGCGTAAAATACCGTTATAATCAAAAATCTTTTTCTCAAGGACAAGTTCGGAAGGTGCCAGACCGATCAGGATTTTTGCCTGTTCATCACCGGCCGTTTCAAATCCTATCACGCCGTTTGCCTTCAGCATATCAGGCAGGTATGCAAAAAGCATGCGGTATACCTCTATCCCCAGCTCTCCTCCGTCAAGTGCTTCTTTAGGCTCATAATCCTTAACATCGGGCATGAGTACCCCGACTTCTGATGAAGGAATGTAAGGCGGGTTCGCTGTTATGAAATCCAGTGACCCATGCTTTATACAAAGTTCACCCGGGTCTGAATTATGAACAAGATCAAACCTGCCCTCAAGAGAATAAAGATCCCTGTTCATTGCAGCCCAGCTAAGGGCGTCAGCGCTTGAATCAACACCTATTCCCCTGTATTCCTGATTTTCAAGAAGCAGCGTTATTCCTATACACCCGCTTCCGGTGCACCAGTCGGCGAATGTCACTGCCTCAGGACAGATATTAAGTATTTCCTCAACAAGAAGCTCTGTTTCAGGTCTTGGGATCAGGCAGCCGCCGCCGACTTTAAAAATACGACCGTAAAATTCAGCTTCTCCGATTATATATGAAAGAGGCACATGTCTGAGCCGTTTTTCCGTCATAGAAAAAATCCCCTCGTAGACGCACGGGGGATGTCATCATCATTTCTGGTTATAAGCATGTGCCTGTCTATGCCCAGGACTTTCGAACAAAACATGTCCGTCACGTAAAAGGGTCTGTCAATTTCCCCTTTCAGCAGTTTATCCGCACACAGCCTCCGAAGCTCCGATAGTTTCAAGGCCTATACGGCAAGAGCCTTGAGTTTCTCCGCCTGGTCGGCTTCTGAAAGGGCTCTTATCAGTTCGTATATGTCTCCGTCAAGAATCTGGTCAAGCTTGTAGAGAGTAAGATTTATCCTGTGATCCGTAAGGCGGTTCTGGGGATAATTATATGTACGTATCCTTTCTGAACGGTCGCCTGTCCCGACCTGGCCTTTGCGCTCAGCCGCCATGACTGCATTCTGTCTCTCAAGCTCGGCGGCATATAGTTTGGTCCTCAGGAACTGCATAGCTTTTGCCCTGTTCTTTATCTGGGAACGCTCATCCTGACATGTGACGACTATTCCGCTTGGCAGGTGTGTGATCCTGACAGCCGAGTCGGTCATATTGACATGCTGTCCTCCTGCGCCGCTTGAGCGGTATGTGTCTATCCTGAGGTCTTCAGTCCTGATCTCCACATCTACATCAGCTGCTTCGGGCAGTACTGCCACTGTTGCTGTCGAAGTGTGTATCCTGCCGCTGGCCTCTGTTTCAGGTACACGCTGAACACGGTGGACGCCGCTTTCAAATTTCAGGCAGCTGAAAGCACCTTTTCCGTCCACGCGGAAAATTATTTCCTTATATCCGCCTATGCCTGTTTCGCTTCCTGATATGATCTCGGTTTTCCAGCGTTCGCGTTCAGCAAAGCGCATGTACATACGAAACAGGTTTGCTGCAAACAAAGCTGCCTCTTCGCCTCCGGCGCCGCCCCTTATTTCGATTACAACGCTTTTATCATCATTTATATCCTTTGGCAGAAGAAGTATCTGCATTTCCTTTTCAAGATCCTCTATGCTGCTTTCAAGGGAAACCAGTTCTTCCTTTGCAAGTTCACGCATATCTTCATCTTCCGATGCTATCATTTCCTTTGCATCTTCGATGCCCTTCATTGCCGCTTCATATTTCATGAAAGATTCAACTACAGGCGCAAGGTCCACATGTTTTTTACCAAGCTGCTGCATCTCCTGAGGATCATTTGCAACCTCCGGGTCGGCCATCCTGGCTTCAATTTCCTTGTAGCTTTGTTCTATCTGTCTGAGTTTACTCAAAAGTTCCATTTATATGCACCACCAGTATGGATTGTTTGACTGAAAAAATCAGCAGGCTGACAGTAAGAGACCTGCATCAGAATATTATATTTTTAAGTTAGGTTCCTGTCATGCCAGGCATATCTTCAGCTGATATGCACCGTCATCGTCCCAGGTTCTATACGGGCGAAAGCATTAAAACCGCCTGGCTGCAGCAGTCCTGAGACATTCCGTATGCCGCCGCGGTGTAAGGGATATTTTAAACGGCCCTGATTTTTGCTTCGATATCTGGCAAAGCGTTTTGCCGCCGCAGTTGTTTATCAATCAACCCAGAATACAGACAGCGCTGTAAAATTCCTATTTATCCGTATTCATTTCTTCGCACTTCTCTGGGCAAAGCGCCAGATTCAATGCGGCAATAGCCACTTCCAGCTGATCCAGCCCAGGCTCCCTTGTTGTAAGATACTGCAGTGAAAGCGCGGGCTTTATGCATATTCTGCCCCATGTCTCCGAATTAGAGGCGGCTTTGATAAATTCGTATGATATCCCGATGACCAGCGGGAGTAGCACGACCCTGCTGCCTACTCTCCATAACACAGAGCCTCCGCCTATTACAGAAAAAACTATTATACTGACTATAATAACTACGATGAGGAATGATGTCCCGCATCTTCTGTGTATCCTTGAATAATGTGAAACGGACTCAGGTGTAAGCTCAGCGCCGCTCTCGTATGCATTTATAGTTTTATGTTCAGCGCCGTGATAGGCAAAGACCTGCTGTATATCCTTCCAAAGCCCTATAACAGCTATATATCCGACAAAATTACACCGCGCATGATTCCTTCCATCGTATTTTTCCAAATATGGGAGAGGCTGAAAACAGACGTAAAATATTCCGAAACAAACATTGGAAAAGCGACAAAAGGCCTACAACGGCAAAAATCGCAACAGCAACAGAAGCTGCCATCTCCAGGGGGGATATTTTATCTTCCTCGCCCAGACTTATTTCAGCGGAAACGGATAATGCCTTCATGCCAATCCTCATCATTTCCACCATCGTTGCAAAGCCCCTTATTACCGGCCATTTCCATGCCCCTTTTTTTAGCCAGCCGGATCCGAGCCATGCCTTGAGCCAGATGCAGCCGTCCGGTTTCCTTACGGCAAGCCCCCAGTGCTCAGGACCTTTCATAAGGACACCTTCAATAACAGCCTGCCCGCCGACCGGAATTTTTTCCGGCAGGGCATCCATTAAAGAAAAAAACAATTTATGTAATGCAAAAAACATATTCTTCATTGAGCCAGCATATTCTCCATGCTTTTATACGGATTTTTACAGGAATTGGCCTCGTTGCAGATGCCTTCAGTTATGCACGACGGACCTGCCGTATCAAAAATCTCATAAGCTTCTTCCCTTACAAGCAGCAGCATCTGCCTTGCAAGCTCCCGTATTTCCCATTGCGCACGCCCTGCACAGACGCAGCGCAAAAAAATGATGCAGTTCCCTTGCGTTCATCGTCATCACAAGTCTTGTTTCAGCTCCGTGCGGAAGTATAAAACGCGCATCTTCTTTCGGAATGCCCATTTCTATAAGCTCTTCGTAACAGCTCCACGCGTTTTTCAGCCTGTTTTCCTGAAAACAGCGAGAGCGTCAATATTTTTTGCCACTTCCGGCGGTATTATGCACACCTGCCCGGACATGCCGACATAGCGCTGGCTCTGCTGCGAATAACTGGCCAGGACGGTGTCTTACGAGCTGGTGTGAAGCAACCCGGCTCAGGCCTTCTATTGCAAATGTAAAAGAAACATGCTCAAACGGGGAAAGGTGTCCCGATTCCCTGAGCATTTTCAGGAACGAGGCTGTTTTTTGCGGATCCAGCCCATCCATTATACCGACAGCGCCCGAAGGGCTGTAACATATTTTCGCAGCTGCCGCCACGACCTTAGCCGCGTCAGGAGTACCTGCTATAAGTTTTACAATAATTGCCACAGGGAAAACCTTCCTTCTGTCAATTAAGCTTATTTAACACCGGGAATATTTGCATAGACCATCGATCATAGAAAAAAGAGGGGAGCGCACCGGCTCCCCCGCGATTAAAAGCTATTATTCGGCTTCGCTTGTGTTCTTCTGTCCGTAGTTGACACCGGCATATTTCTGACGGAATTTCTCAAGACGCCCTGCCTCTATGACGCGGCCCTTCTTTCCGGTATAGAAAGGATGACATGCATTGCATACCGCTACTCTCATATCTCCCTTTGTTGACCTGGTTTCAAATGTATTGCCGCAGGCGCAGGTCACCTTGCAGGTCTCATATTTGGGATGTATATCCTTCTTCAATGTATTGCACCTCCAGATGTTCTGATACTTCTTACATACAGCAATGTATTATATTGCAGGAATCAGAAAGACGCAAGCAAAATTTAATGCCGCTGCGCACTCGCGCTTAAACATAACTCAGTGAAGTACCGTGCTTGGGTTCAGCTTTAACAGGAACGCTGAGCACATTTACGCTTTCCATTACCTCTACCAGCCTTTTTTCAATTTTCTGCATGTCCTCTGTTCTGCATTCACACACGATAGAATCGTGTATCTGCAGTACAGTATAAGCTTCGGTGAATTCTTCCGAAATGACCTTGTCGAACTTTACCAGTGCGATTTTTGCTATATCTGATGCTGCGCTCTGTATAGGTGTGTTCACAGCCACTCTGTCTATCGGATTGTTTCCTCGGCCTTCGACGGTTGCAACCTCTTTAAGAGGACGTATCCTTCCGAATATAGAGCGGGTATACCCGGCTTCTTTTGCCTGGCGGAGGCTTGACTCAAGATATTTTCTTACCTTTGGCAGAACGCTGAAATACCTTTCCACCATTGACGCAGCCATTTGCCTTGAAACCCCAAGCCTTTGCGATAAGCCATGGGCGCTCATACCGTAAAGAAGCCCGAAATTAACGACCTTTGCGAAACGCCTCTGTTCAGGGGTTATATCTTCCGGCGGAAGGCCAAAAACCCATGAAGCGGTTTCCATATGGACATCGCGTTCTTCTTTAAAGGCATTGATGAGCCTTTCTTCGCCTGAAAGATGCGCAAGCACACGAAGTTCTATCTGTGAATAATCAGCGGCAACAATATCCGGCCATCACCTGAGGGCAGGAAACAATCGCGGAATTTTACACCCCATTCTCCGAAAACAGGCATATTCTGGACATTTGGGTCACGGCTGGCAAGGCGCCCTGTACCTGTCGAAAGGTGATCAAAAGTCGAATGTATCCGCCCGTCCCCTTTTGACGCCAGAAACAGGAAAGGCTGTACAAAACCTGACAGTATTTTTGACTGCTCCCTGTAATCTATTATCTTCATAGGGACATCACACAATGGTGCCGGTAAACGCGACAGTTCCTCAAGTACGCTCATATCAGTGGAATATCCCGTCTGCGTTTTTTTTATTGGGGGAAGCTTCAAATGTTCGAATAAAAGCTGCCCAACCTGTTTAGGTGAGTTAAGGTTTATTTTTTCACCCGCCATGTCTGTGATTTCACTTTCTGTGATACTGATTTTTTTTACGAGCTCGCTTTCCAGTGATTCGAGTCTGTCTGCATCGGCGAAATATCCCTTTTCTTTGAAGACGCGCAAGTACCGGGCACAATGGCATGTCTATTTCATACATGAGTTTAAGCAGACCGTACTCTTTCATCTGTGCATAAAAGCATCCCAGAGGCCGAAAAGAATTCCTGCAAGTTTTTTCACCGCCAGGTATTTATACCCCAAAGTTTTCTCTATTGCTTTTCCTCCTCTGTCGGGATGCAGAAGATAATGAGCTGTCTCAACATCACGTATCCGCTCAGAGCCTGGTATGTCAAATTTACCATCAACAAGCATCCCGCGATACCCGAACAGTGTAAGTATCCCTTTTTCACACCATTTCTTCCATGCATTTAAGTCTTCTGCATCAGATAAACGAAGTTTTGCCATCCTGCCCTTCTGTCAGCAATATAAACAGCCATTGAAGCCTGACCATCATCAGGTGCCGCTGCAAGTTCCGCATCCTTTAAAATTTCTTCCAGTTTTATATAAGCTGCAAGGTTCAGTTATTACTTCAGGAATAACCGCTTCGGCAATGGGACCGGTCGTTTTGTCCGCTGTTTTCAAAAGCATCGGTCCGGATAAGGCCGAAGCGTTTGATAAGTTTCAGCAGGCCAAGCTTTGAACATATTTCATTGAGTGCCGCATTGTCCGGTTTCTTCTGCATTATGAGCATTTCCGGCGGGACAGCTTCGCTCTCAATAGGCAGGATAAGGCTGCGGCTATTGTAAGCAAGATCCATATTCTCTTCCAGCTTCGTCCTTCTGCCTCTTGGCATTGAATCCAGATTATCATAAACCTGCTCAAGCGTGCCGAATTCTGCAATAAGTACTTTCGCAGTCTTTTCGCCGATTCCAGGAACTCCAGGTATGTTATCGACAGAGTCTCCCACAAGTGCAAGATAATCTGCCATGGATGCGGGGAGCAAAACCGAATTCATTTCTGAAAAAAACTTCATCGTAGAGTCTGAAATCACTTACGCCCTTTGTAGGCCTTATTACCGTGATATCGCTTGTTTATGATCTGCAGCAGATCTTGTCTGCTGAAAGTATCTTTATGCTGTATCCTTCCTCGGCTGCCCTGCGTGCCGTAGATACAATATAATCATCAGCTTCCAGACCTTCCTTTATGAAAACAGGAAAACCCATAGCCCTGCTGAGTTCTATTATCAGTGGGAGCTGCGCCTTGAACCCTTCCGGCGTCGGCTTCCTTCCTTCTTTATATTCTTTGAAAAGTTCATTGCGCCTTGTGGGTCCCTTGGGATCAAAAAAGAGACCAAGCCCGTCAACTTTCCACTTATCAAGCCCTTTCAGCAGCATATTTGCAAACCCGAGAACGGCATTTGTCGGCGTCCCGTCATTTGCAGCCAATGTATCAGGTAATGCATAGAACCCCCTGAATGCAAGACCGTGTCCGTCGACTAAAAGTATTTCCTTTTCATATAAATCAGTCCTTTACAGATAATATGGCGGTAGAACCGCACTTATAGAGGCTGCACAGAGATTGGGGAATTATGGCAGTACAATTTCAAATGTCACGACGATATCTAAAAATCCAGCAGTAGGCATACGCCATTAAATATCCTCTGCCACGCATGTCGCATATCTTAACCTGTCTTCTCAGGGCATTTTGTTACGTAAATTTTATTCGCCGGCATCTGCGCCAATATGTATGACCTTAGAGCTATATGATACTGATCAAAAAAGTCCCTGCTCATAACTACGTCCAAAAGGCATCCTGCTGCGGGTTATACTTAAAACATTTAATCGGATATAATATTATCCTGCAGTGAATACACGGAACGTACAGGTAATTCTGCACAGCGGCGCCTGGCATACAGGCACTGCATGCAAACACCGGTTTGCAGTCCCGGCCGTATATTTTAATGTATAATCTTTTGCTATAGTATGTAAGCCGTTTATTTTTTGCAATACCTCATTGCTATTATAGACCAACTGGAGGCCAGAATATGACAGGAAAAAATCAGAGTCAGATTTGCACCGAGCCCGACAGGCTCACTGCATATAGGGGAGCTCATACCGCTTTGTTCAATTGGCTGTGGGCACGCCACACAGGAGGCACTTTGTGCTCCGTATAGAAGATACAGATAAGGAACGCTCCACACCGGAATATGAAAAGACGATAATGGACGGGATGAAATGGATGGGCTGGAATGGGACGAAGGACCGGATAAAGGCGGCGCATACGGCCCATACAGACAGTCCGAAAGGATGGAGACTTACCGCAGATATGCCGACCGGCTTATAGAAACAGGGCAGGCTTACACCCAGGATGGTGCTGTTTTATATAAGATCCCGGCAGGAAAGCTTCTCACTTTTGACGATGCAGTATACGGACATATTGAAGTAATGAGCGAAAAAGCTTCCGTTAATCAGGACGGGACTATAAAGGATATTGTAATAATCAAACGTGACGGAATGCCTACATACAACTATGCCTGTCGTAATAGACGACTATACTATGGGAATTAACACTGTAATACGCGGTGAAGATCACATAATAAACACTCCTAAACAGCTTCTGATATACGAAGCTTTGGGATTTACGCCGCCTGTATTCGCACATCTGCCTATGATACTTGGAAAAGATAAAAAGAAGCTTTCCAAAAGGCAGGGAGCAACAAGTGTTTTTGAATACAGCGACCTTGGGTACCTCCCGGACGGAGTTTTCAATTTCCTTGCTCTTCTTGGCTGGTCCCCGAAAAACGGACAGGAGATATTCACACGCAAAGAAGCTGTTGAAATGTTTGAGATTTCAGATGTGACACGGAAACCGGCAGTTCTTGACATGGATAAATTAAACCATATCAACCAGGAGCAGATGAAAATAATGCCTCCGGTGAAGCTGCTTGAAGTAATACGCCCGTTCTGGATCGATATGGGTTTTGACCTGAGTGCTTTTTCTGACGAATATCTCGCTTCATCACTGCATACAATGGGCGGCAGGGGACAGACCACACTGCAGCTGGCTGAATACAGCGATTATTTTATATCCTTTGACGCAGTAAAATCGCGTTACAGCACCTCCGATGTCAGTGGAAGAACGCAAAACCGTTCTTAAAAACTTTCTACAGGGAACTGCTCTCGGTAAATGAGTGGACACCTGCGGCGCTGGAGTCTTTCACGAAAGAATGGACCGCAGCAAACAGCAGCAGCATGAAAGAAACAGCAACACCGCGGCGGTGGGCCCTAACAGGACGTAAGGTAAGCCCTGGGGTTTTTGAAGTCGCGGTGCAGCTCGGACGGGATGAATGCAAAAAACGTCTTAAGCATTACGACCTTATTGATTAAACGGCCCTGAATAGACACGGCATAAAATCATACACCAATCAAACAACAATAAAGCACACTGGAACCGCCTGGCACCAAGGGCGGTTTCAGTGTGAGTTTTAAGGAATTACATATAATGTTATTTCTCCATACTCTGACACACTTTTTTACTGTCCTCATAACGCTCTTCCCCGTTGTCCCAGGCCTTTGGCGAACCAAGCGGATTTCTGGTTTGGAATTCTTTTAGTTTCAAAATCATTTAAACCTATTAAGTCAAAGATCAAAACCAACGACACTGGATTCCGTCCAGAAGCACGACGGAATGACTTATAGAGTAAAGGTCCTGTCCCTTATTTGTCGTCCCCGGGCGCCCCTGGACGGGGACCCAGCGGCTTTCGGGTTTGGTATTCTTTTAGTTTCAAAATCATTTAAACCTATTAAGTCAAACATCAAAACCAACGACACTGGATTCCGTCCTTAAGCTTGACGGAATGACTGATTAAATTCATGACGGTAAGACTGATAAAGTCACAAAATCCTGCCCCTTCCTGTCGTCCCCGGACGCCCCCGGACGGGGACCCAGCGGCTTTCGGGTTTGGTATTCTTTTAGTTTCAAAAATCATTTAAACCTATTAAGTCAAGGATCAAACAAACGACACCGGATTCCGTCCAGAAGCACGACGGAATGACTGATTAAATTCATGACGGTAAGACTGATAAAGTCACAAAATCCTGCCCTTTGCCGTCGTCCCCGGACGCTCCTGGACGGGGACCCAGCGGCTTTCGGGTTTGGTATTCTTTTAGTTTCAAAATCATTTAAACCTATTAAGTCAAAGATCAAAACCAACGACACTGGATTCCGTCCAGAAGCTTGACGGTAAGACTGATAAAGTCACAAAATCCTGCCCTTTGCCGTCGTCCCAGGACGCTCCTGGACGGGGACCCAGCGGCTTTCGGGTTTGGAATTCTTTTAGTTTCAAAATCATTTAAACCTATTAAGTCAAAGATCAAAACCAACGACACCGGGTGGACAAACTAAGCGATTCGCACAACTCGGATCTCGTTGGCTCTCTGCTTATGGATTCCGTCCTTAAGCTTGACGGAATGACAGATAGAGTTACTTTTCTGTACGTCGTCAAACCTAATGACATTATTAGTGACTTTGTTTTCTTCTGTCCCTTATTTGTCGTCCCCGGGCGCCCTCGACGGGGACCCAGCGGCTTTCGGGTTTGGTATTCTTTTAGTTTCAAAATCATTTAAACCTATTAAGTCAAAGATCAAAACCAACGACACTGGGTGGACAAACTAAGCGATTCGCACAATTCGGATCTCGTTGGCTCTCTGCTTATGGATTCCGTCCAGAAGCACTACGGAATGACTGATTAAATTCACGACGGTATGACTGATAGAGACACAAAATCCTGCCCCTTCCTGTCGTCCCCGGACGCCCCCGGACGGGGACCCAGCGGCTTTCGGGTTTGGTATTTTGACTAATATCCCTAAAACCATAAGACTAATTAACCTCAAAACAAAACGACACCGGGGTGGACAAACTAAGCGATTCGCACAATTCGGATCTCGTTGGCTCTCTGCTTATAGATGCCTAGCCTAGTAACGCACTCGGCACAGTTCAAGCACTATGGATAATTTATTAGTGTCCCATTCTGGGGACATTGCTCTCCTAGCATCACCATGACGGTATGACTGATTAAATTCACGACTGGCTGATAAGGGCTTAGGTTAGTTCGATTCAAATTGGGTATAACCGGTAACGGAACAATAAAAAACAGGCAAGGACTGATTATGCAACTCAGTCTTTGCCTTATTGTCTCAAATTGATTATCCTGGTTTTCCCTATTTCCAACGCTTTCACATTGCTGCACGGTATCAGCGCTGTTTTGCAGGGCTAGTGTTTCTTCTGTTCCTTGCCCCATGAATCTTTAAGGGAAACCGTAAGGTTAAAAACTGGCGCCTCCGGTTTGCTTTCATAATCTGCACAGAAATAGCCATGACGCAGGAACTGGAATTTATCAAGCGGCTCAGCTGCAGCAAGACCGGGTTCAACCATTGCATTTTCAACAACGATAAGCGAGTCGGGATTGAGATAATCCTTGTAATCCTTGCCTTCCTCCATGTCGCCCATATTGCGGAGCGTAAAAAGGTGGCTGTAAAGGTTTATTTTTGCAGGCACTGCATCTCCGGTCCAAGCCCAGTGAAGCGTTCCTTTAACTTTTCTGCCGTCCGGCGCGTCGCCTCCGCGGCTGTCCATATCGGCTGTGCAGCGCAGCTCTGCTATCCGCCCTTCTGCATCTTTTATTACATCAACACATTTGATCAAATATGCATATTTAAGACGGACTTCACTTCCCGGCGCAAGACGGAAGAAGCCCTTTACCGGATTTTCCATGAAGTCTTCTTTTTCAATATAGATCTCTTTACCTATTTTTATCCTGCGGCTGCCTGCTGCAGTATCTTCAGGGTTATTTTCAGCATCAAGCTCATCTACAAAACCTTCCGGCCAGTTTTCAATAACGACTTTAATAGGATGCAGTACCGCCATTCCGCGTTTTGCCGTTTTGTTAAGCTCTTCCCTGAGACAGTGCTGCATAAGTTCCGTTTCGACCAAACTGTCAGCTTTGGCAACACCTATCTCGCGGCAGAATCTTCTGATTGATACAGCAGTGTACCCCCTGCGCCTGAACCCGCATATAGTAGGCATACGGGGATCGTCCCAGCCGGATACTATCCCTAAAGTTACCAGTTCAAGCAGCTTGCGTTTGCTCATAAGGGTGTATGTCATGTTCAAACGCGCAAATTCATACTGGTGAGGGGTATGCGGAGTATTCACGCTTGCTATGAACCAGTCATAAAGAGGCCGGTGGTCCTGGAATTCCAGTGTGCATATGGAGTGTGTGACACCTTCTATCGCATCTTCATATCCGTGTGCAAAATCGTACATGGGGTAAACGCACCATTTGTTGCCGGTCCTGTGGTGTTCCCGCTTAAGTATGCGGTATATAACGGGGTCCCTCATATTGAGATTGCTGCTGGACATGTCGATTTTGCCCTTAATACGCAGGAACCCTCTTCAAATTCCCCGTTAGTCATCCTGGTGAATAATTCAAGATTTTCTTCAATGCTGCGGTTTCTGTAAGGAGAATTTTTCCCAGGCTTGGTAAGCGTGCCTCTGTTGGTTCTCATTTCATCCGCGCTCTGGTCGTCCACATATGCTTTTCCTGCTTTTATGAGATCAAGAGCCCAGGCGTAAAGCTGGTCAAAGTAATCCGAAGCATAACAAAGGCTGGCCCATTCGAAACCGAGCCATTTTACGTCATTCATTATGGATTCGACATATTCAGTTTCTTCTTTGGTCGGGTTCGTATCGTCAAAGCGCAGGTTGCATTTTCCTCCGAACTGTGCGGCCAGGCCAAAATTCAGGCATATCGATTTTGCATGCCCGATATGAAGATAGCCGTTCGGCTCGGGAGGGAAACGTGTAATTACAGACTCCACCGATCCGTTTTCGATATCTTCAGTTATTATTTCCTCAAGGAAATTCTGGCTTTTTGCTTCTCCGGCTGGACACATTTTATAATCGACCTCCAATATCCTTTTCTTAAACAGACAATATAACAATGTATTTTACCATGCAGTATGGACAAAAAAATTTAAATACCTCATTTTATGCATTTATCAAGGAATTTTTTAAGCACGTTCTCCGGAGCATCATAAGAACTCAGCATTGCAAAATGGCTGAGCGCACATATAAATTCCATTGTGCGGTCCCCCTGGCTCCATACATCGAACCCGCTCCGCGAGAGTTCCCCTATTCCGACACCTGAATATGCCTCGGGATCTTTGAACCCGTTCTCAGCCTGGCTGCATGCGATTATCTGCGGTTTTCTTTTTCCCGGGTAATTTTTTTTAATTTTACAATGCATAGACTGCGGCATATTGCCTGCACCGTATCCCTCTATTATCAGTATCGATTCATTGCCTGAAACTGTAATTTCAAGTCCTGGGACCATGTGCAGTAATGCAATGTCATTTCTCTGTACGGCTTGATTCTCTCTTGAAATAAAAGAAAGATCTATAAGTTCTTTTCTGCAGCTGGAATCTTTCAGAGCAAAGGCATTATCCGCTGCCGGAGGTGTGAAAACTTTACCTGTGAACGCATCCAGTCTTTCTGCATCTGATTTATGCACACTGTCGCCCCTGTATGCTCTGCCGTTAAAATAAAGCCATACACCGCAATTCACGCTCATCATAAATTCCGATGCCCCAAGGAGGTTGTTCCATCCGTCATAATCATGTGTATCAGGTCCCCTCTGGCTTCCTGTAAGAACAACCGGTATATTTTCATTGTTGAAACACAGAGAAAGCCATGCAGACGTATACGCCATTGTATCCGTTCCGTGAAGGATAAGTATGCCCTTTATGCCTGACTTTATTGCATGCATTACTGCTTCGCTCAGTTTCAGCCACTGATCGGGCCCTATATCCGAGCTGTCATACCCTCTGTTTCCGAATACGCGGCAGATTCTCATATTTACATGCTTCCCGCCAAAGTACAGTTCAGCCTTTTGCAGGAGGTCACATGTTTTTTTAATATCCGGAGATAGCCCCTCTCCGTCAGAAACCGATACAATAGTACCGCCGGTCGGAATTACAAGGACTTCATCCGTCAAAACGCAGATACCTCCATGGATATTTTTATGATCTCACAGATTATAAGAGCCATTGCAGCCAGCGTCAGCAGGGAAACTATTATAAAACCAGGTACCCGCCGGAAATAGTTCTCAAGAGAAGACATGCCTTTCCAGCAGAGCGTTACGGCAAACACCCGCACTAAAACTACGAAAAACCAGAAAGCAAAGAAATTGATTGCCTGAGCCCACCATGATATGCTGAATCCTGCATTCAGGCTCTTAAAATATCCCCACGGGAAAAATATATGCGATACAAGGGCTATTATTGTAAATGCCCTTAAAATAGACCATATTTGCAGTACCACTCTCTGGGCCCCCTGGTATTCGGGGAGCTCACCTGATTCAAAAAGCACTGAGCCCTGACCTTCTGCACTGTGTGGGATCCGGCTGAATATGACAAAAATAAAAACAGCTATGCCTATAATACCGTACCAGTGGAGTGAACCTGTGAATGCAGGATGCGCAAATGCATTAAGGCTGAAGCTGTCACCCTGTGTCGTATCAAGTACCGATAAAAAAGCGGCTATGGATGCAAAACATGCCATCAGCGGCAGCATGAAGCTTATACATTCCTTAACCATCCTGCGTCCTGTTATCCAGCTCCCGTGTGTCCCTAGAGAGAATACCGCGATAAGGGCAAATGCCTCGGACAGTATCCCGAACAGCAGTATCTGGACCATATCCCCTCCGTTGTCAAGTATCGGGACCAGTGTTGATAAAGGGATACTTGCAAATATCGGCATGATAGCCGCAAGGGCAAGTCCTGGGAAATAGACTGACGTTAATTCGCAGGCGCTGTCGGGAAGCGTTGTTTTCATGTTCATGGAGCGGACAAACGCACGAAAATGTGCCGTAAGCGCATGTATGTGCCCTTTATCCGATTTTATGCTCCCAGGGAACAAAAGTATATAAATATTTTCCGCCATCAGCGCAAGCAGTAAACTTGAGCACATCACAAGCCATGAGAAAAAATACTTTGACAGTGCCGTTAATAATGCGACCATATCCGGCTACTCCACTCCAAAGCTGCTGAAAAGAGCTGTGAGGAATAAAAGGAACAACACTGCGACCGTGAGTATATGGCAGAAATGTTTTTCAAACCAGGGAGCAAGGCATTTTGTCCTGAAAAGGAACACCTTGTTTTCAAAACCGCTTCCGGATCCGTTAAACTCAATAAAGGTCCCCTCGTCACCCTTCACTCTTATTATGCAGTTTTTATTTACATTTATATATATGAAAAAAACAGAACAACAGCGCTGAAAATAAAAAAATCCCGGCCCAGCCCAGAAAATTCCATATAAAATATCCAGTTTCAAGATGGAAAATCATTTTTATTTATCCTCCTGCTGCAGCATATTTATCAATTGTCCCCTGTTCATCAGAGAGTGTACCGACGGTGAAACCAAAAGGTCAAAAGTTTTTCCCGGGGCAACAGTCGCAAACGTAAGTATCATAAACAAAATAAGAAGAGGAAGGGATATTTTTGCATCAAGGCCGGACTGGTTTTCACATGCTGCACCCCTGCTCCGTCCGAACATGACGGAAGCCGCATAGAACAAGGCTTTAGCAAGGAGAAGGATGGAACATGTGAAAAGCATAAGAGTCAAAAAAGGGCTTATATAATTTGCAGACCTGTACAGATACTGTTTGGCGGAAAAACCGACAAACGGAGGCAGCCCTGCAATCACTGCAACAGATATAAATAAAGCCGTCCCCGAAAAAGGCATCCTCCTGAACAGTCCTCCTGTGTTCCATAATTCTATGCCGCATTCTTCGCGCTTGAGCAGGCAGCATATAAAAGATAAAGCGGCCGACACGGGCAGGAATAATATCCATAATGAAACCATGCTCTCCATTGCGCCTATCCCGTATTCAGCAGCGGCCTGCGCACTGTATGTCCCGCTCAGACTTATTCCCATTGCGGCAAGCATGAACCCTTTCATAAAAAGCTCAAGCGATTCGGCAATTTTTATAGGATCGTTTTCCTTTGCCATAAAAATTAAAGCGGCAATCAATGAAACCAATCCTATTCCCGTAAACAGCAGCGGTATTTTTTCAAGCCCTTCCTGAAGCCCGTAAAGAGAGAAAACAATTCTAAGGATAACGAAAAAAGCAGCCTGGGCCCTTATTGCAAAAAAGCACCGGCTGGCCGAATCGGTAACATATGCCGAAGCCTTTATAAAAAGGAAAAGAAGCGGGACGACAAGAAGCGCATACGCCAATTTCTCCGGGGGTCCTGATTTTATCATTGTTGAAAGTATAGTTATATTATCCGCGCCGTATTTATAATATAAAATCAGAGTGCCTGCTAAAAACATCAGAACTATCAGCATTCTGGAAGCAAAATACCACAGCCATTCCTTAAGTCCGTCATAACTGTCATCAGCCCAGTGGAAAAGTCCAGACGCCCCTATTTGTGAAAGACATATGAATATAAGAAGCGCAAGCAGTCCGTTTGAATAAAATATTCCCTGTATACCGCAGAGGGTAAGTAAATAATAAGTAACTTTCGACTGGTCCAGTATATTTTTTTTATCTGCAAGGGATCTCAGACCCGCTATAAACGCAATAACTCCCATTACTACAGCTGAAATAGCGCCGAACGCATCCACCTGCACAAGCGTCCACATTTTTTTTGCAGGATCTCCTGATAGGGTCTTGGCCCATCCGTTGCTCCCCAAAATATAAAAAGTGGAGCCGCCCGACTGGTAATTTTTCCAGATGGAAAATGTTATCAGTACATTGAGCAGAAGCAGTATAAAGAAAAATATCTTCAGCGGACGCTGGTTTACAGTTATTTTAAACCTGGCCTTTTCATATTTATCGGCCCATATATCGTAAACACGTATAAACATAAGTGCCATTGCGGCTCCCAACGGGAGAAGGAGACTCAGCACCGGAAGAGGCATAGCCGGGAATAAATACGCAAAGTTCATTATACTGTCCCTCAATTCATACGTTATTAATACATCAGATCAGCGGCAGGCATACACGCCGCACAATAACTGTTCCAACCCGATAGATTATACCCCGGGCGCTGCCTGCTATAAATAATACCGCCGGCCGCTGCATAAATACAGCCTCGCCGCGTTGGCCATGCTTAGGTACAGCAGGCTGCCGCATCATTATACCAATATATCAGTGCCATTTAATTATTGAAAAGGCTTTTATGCCTGCTTTTAATTTATAAGCCTCCGATAAATTCATTGTACGGCCAAATACAACGGCATCGCATATGCCGATATTATCCGGCATATGCAACCATATACGCCGCACAGGACATGCAAATCACTTTTTTATAACTGCATCGCTGTGTGCGGCACAGTAGCTGATATATTTCATCACTATCTGAACGACACCGAATTTGTAATAGCATCTATAAATTTAAGGCCTGCCCATGTTCTGAGAGAGAGATCACTTACAACTACTTTCATTATTCTTATTTTATTTCTGCTGCCGTCAGAAGCATGTACGGTATGGCTGCCGAGCGAGTGTATCACATACGGGGAACCGCCGATTGTCCCAAGATATATCATTACGTGCCCCTTCATGAACAGTGCATCTCCGGCAGAAAGCTTTTCTTCGATAATATTTTGCCTCGTGTCCGCGCAATATTCGCCAAACTCCGTGCGCTGTCCCGCCGTATCGGCCTGCTGGCCTGAATTCCGCGGAAGATATATCCCGAAAACCCTGTATACGTCGTTTAAAAAACCGGAACAGTCCTCGCTGTCCATCAGCCCGCCCCAGCCGTAATCCGCACCGTAATACTTAAAGCACTGTTTTATTATGTTGGACCTTGTATAAGATAAATAGCCATCATGCACACTATCATCGGATATAAGTATAATACAGTCTTTTTCAAACATGCCTCCGTCCGCGTTCCTGCATGGGATACGGACAATAAAAGCCGACGGATATTTTTGTTTTATAAGTATGCGGCTCCCCATCTGGTAAAGTACTTTTTCATTTCCTGAAGGGAGGTAAAGGCTGCGTGCAGTTACGGCAAGAAATTTTTCCGGGCATGCGTATTCGAGCCACGTTTTCCTGTCTGTGACAGCCACATCAGATGAATCTACCCAGCCGCTGCAGTTGTACATCTGCACATATAAAAATTTTTTCGACCTGCTTTCATGAAGTATTATGACGGGCTCTGACGGATCCGCAGATGTTTCCTGCAGGTCATCGAAAAAAATATCATCCGCCTTATCAAAAAGCCCTTCTTTCATTGGCAGACTGCGGATATTGGCGCGGCGGACAACGATGCCGTAACGGATACCGCCTTTACCGCTGAAATCCTCAAGATCAAGCTCATTTCTCAATGCATTTTTTGCTTCCGCCGGGAAAAGTGAGCCTTCCATATACATGTCCTTTTTCAGGATATTTGTATTTGAAAGCCTTTTAAACACATCTTTTATGTCGGATTTATCTGAAATAGATGTTAAATCAACAACTGAATGTGATTTTCCCCTGATATCTTTATTGAAGGATATGATCTGTTCCGTATCCAGTATTTGCTTATCCGCATTTCCGGTAACTGATATCCAGAATTCGGGAGAAGTGAGATTTTTATCTTCAGTTATACCCTCGGCACGACAGTCATTACTGCCTGCAAAAACAATCAGACAGACAAAAACACAGAATATGCCCCAGCGATATGTACTTTTGATTTTAAACATCTCCCTTGTTTTCTGTCGGCCCTTAAATTCATGATGATCAGCCGCATTCAGCATACTTATTATTGATAAAAATGTCCAATGAATTTGCCTTGAATTTACCGGCATCAGCCCATCGTGCATTCTTATGCGGCGTTAAATTGGTATCTGTAAACGACAGGTATAAATTGAAATATGACACAAGCGCCAGATGAGCCGCAGAGATCAGATAAAGTCGATAACAGAAGCACTGTGCATATAAATGCAAAGCTGAATATGTTTCAGGATACAAAAAATTCCCGGGGTTTAAGCCTCGGGAATTCTGTGTTTACAATGGCGCGCCGGACAAGATTTGAACTCGTAACCTTCGGATCCGTAGTCCGATGCTCTATCCAGTTGAGCTACCGGCGCAATTTGTTATTCATGGCGGTGAGGCAGGGATTTGAACCCTGGAGGGAGGTTTATGCCCCCCTACCCGCTTAGCAGGCGAGCGCCTTCAGCCTAGCTCGGCCACCTCACCAACAGGGGCTATTTTATTTCGCATCCATCTCTTTGTCAATACCTTATAGCGTTTATAAGCGCTATTGATCGCCTGACTTTACATCCGCGGATGCAACGGCCGGAAATATGCTTGGGTCAAGTATCTTTATGTCGGCCCTTTTAAGAAGCGTACCCAGGAACTCGTTCTGCTTCATCTGCGTCTTCTGCCCCTTAATTGCGGCAATGACATCAGCGCTTACTTCATTGTAGCTCAGGACCTTCGCCGCTTCTTTGGTACGTTTAACGGCAATATACGAGTCACTACTCGTTATCTGTATAACCGGAGTTATCTTATTCATAGGATAATCCTTGATTTTGGCAAAAGCACCTTTCGAGAGCATCTGGTCATTAATAAGTATAGGCTTGCTGTAAGGTGTTGAAGTAGCTATATCAGCCTTATGCTCCTCCATCATCTTGTCCCAGTTCGCGCCATCGGACAGGGCCTTCTGTACAAGCTTGGCCGCTTCATTGCTTTTGAATGTCGCTATATTGACCATGAAACCTGCAGGGCTTTTGTAAAGAAAATCCTTTGCGCTGTTATAAAAGTTATGAGCCTCTGCATCCGTTACATTTATGCCTGATTCTACGGATTGGAAGAGTTTTTGCTGGGAAAGCCTCTTTTTCAGATCTGCCTTAAGATCGCTTTCCTTTATGCCTGAACGCTCCATATATGACATGAACTCTTCCCTGGTGGGATAGCTGTCCATCATTTTGACATATTCGGCATCCACTTCATCTTTGGTAACTTCTATTTTCCTGTTCTCAATTTCTTTTTCAACTTCTGTCTGTATTGCCAGACTGTCCAGGGCAGCTTTTCTCAGATGCGGCATATCCTCTGATTTTACATTCTGCTTGTCTCCGTATTCCTGGGCTATCTGCATAGCTCCGTTCTCGATCTCCGACCGCATCATGGTTTTGCCGTCCACTTCGGCAACAGGATAATCTCTCATTCCATTTGATCCTGAGTCTGAATTCCTGTTTGACCGCGCATAAAGCCCGTACCCGCCAAAGCATGAAATTACAAACAGAAAAATTACTGTAGCCATTATAGCTTTAGTGTGTTCTCTCATATATCTTAACAAGGATGATCGTCCTCCCTTAAAAAATAAAAGCCGATATGACCTGATTTTTACAAAAAAACAGCGTTGTAATGATACGACACTCGCGATTACATGTCAAAGCAGGAAATATTCAAATCTTGCAAGTACAGAAGCGTACCTGTCGCGGTAAGCCACAGCAGCCGAGCGTGAAAGCTTGATGTCGTTTTTAAGCTGCATGACCAGTTCAGCTGCGCCTGCGAATTTCATTTCCTCCCTGTTGCGGGCTATTATAAAAACAGTGATTGTTTTGTCATAAAGGTCTCCGCAATAATCAATGATATGAGCCTCGCAGCGGAGTCCCCGTATTCCTTCAAACGTTGGGTTATATCCTATGTTGAGAGCTATGCCGCGCCATTTGCCGTCGACAAATGCAACGGCGGCGTAACTTCCCCTTTCGGGATATACCTTATTTGTCTTCACAGCTATGTTGGCAGTCGGATATCCAAGACCACTTCCGCGGCCGTCGCCTCTTATAACCCTTCCGTGTATCAGGAAAGGGTGTCCTAGCATTTCTGAGGCCAGCTGCATCCTGCCCCGCAGAACGGCCTCTCTTATTGCAGTGCTGCTTACTACATTGCCGTTAAGCGTACAGGATCTGACAACATCAAGCGACCAGCCTCTTTCTTTGCACAGCAAGGCAAGTTTTTCAGGCGTACCTGTCCTGGCTCTTCCGAAACGGAAGTTCTCCCCGGTGACCAGACCGTCTATTTCCGTTCTTTCGGATATATAATTCAGAAAGGCCTCCGGCGTCATATCTGCAAGCATCCTTGTAAAAGGGATCTTTTCTATAACAGGAATGCCGAAATAGCCGATAAGCATGTCCCTTTCTTCAGGAGTAAAGAGCAGCTTGAACGCTTCCTTGTTAAAAAGCATTTGAGGATGTCCCTCAAAAGTTATAACTCCCCAGTCCGTACCGTTTTTTTCGGCCCGCTGTCTTGAAATATCAAGCAGCAGCTGGTGTCCTATATGGAATCCGTCGAATGCACCCAGGGCAAAAATCATGATTCATATGCTCCTGTCATATATTATGTTTACAGAAGGTACGATTTCCAGTGAACCTCCTGACGGAGAATAAGTGCAGATCGAAAACAGTTCTTCCGAAGACGCTATAATGTGCTCCGATGCTGACGCATATTTTCCGAAATTCATACGCGGAATGTCTTTTAATGCAAGGCTGAGACCGTTGGCCAGCCTTCTTGACCGGCACAGATCTGGCAGGTAGCATACCGACGAGGCACATAGCGATGAAACAGGCAGTATCTCCTTAACGAAATCATCCCTTTTCATGCTGAAAAGGTCATCCGCTGTACGGCTGTTTTCAAGACTGAAAGGACCGACACTGACCCTTTTCAGGGTATCGATATGGGCACAGCATGCAAGCCTGCGTCCAAGATCCCTTGCAAAGCTGCGTATATATGTTCCTTTACTGCAATGTACATGAAAAACGACCTTGCCTTCTTCTGATATCCCGCTTGCCCTTTTTATACCTGCAAAATATACCGGTTTCTCTGAAATTTCAACTTCATGCCCGTCTCGGACGAGCCTGTGGGCTCTTTGCCCGTCAATATGCACGGCTGATATCTGCGGAGGTGCCTGCATCCTCCAGCCCATAAAACCGGTCAGTGCACTATCCAAAAAATCAGGCGTCAAAGTACGCCATTCTGCCGACACAGTAATTTCACCTGAAGCATCGTCTGTAGTCGTTTCATTGCCAAGCTGTACTGTGGCCTCATAAAATTTTGGCATACCCATAACATAATTGCTTAAACGTGTAGCACTGCCTATAAGCAGAACAAGAAGGCCCGATGCCGTTGAATCCAATGTTCCTCCATGACCGACCTTGACCTTCCTGCCCAGAATCCTTCTGGCAAGCTCAACACATTGGGTACTGCGCATATCATAAGGTTTATTAAGAGGCAGAAGCCCTGTAAGATGCATACCTTTCTGCCTCCGTTCTGAGCTTTGCCAAAGCCTCACTGAATGATCCTGCTATTTTTGCTCCGGCAGCCTGGACATGGCCGCCGCCTCCGAATAATGCGGCAAGTTCCCTTGCCGAATAAGGCGGCCTAGTCCTTATGCTGACCTTGTTTGTATCTTCAACCTCTGTCAAAAACAGAGCTATTTTTACTCCCATAATCCTCAGAAGCATATTCACAAGACCATCCACATAACTTGAATCTGTATCCGAAGACTTGAAATCCGCCTTGTCAAGCCAGAAAACAGCGCATCTGCCGTCTGCAAATACTTCAGCCCTTGAAAATGCGAGCCCCCATAATCTAAGTACTCTCAAACTCATATTCTCATTGACATAGTCGTCGATAACAGATGGCCTGACTCCGGCCTCAAGAAGCTTTGAAGCACAAATATGGCTTCTGGACGTAGTCGAGTTGAATCTGAAATTGCCGTTATCTGTCGACAGGGCAGTATAAAGACATACAGCCTCTTCCTCATTGATACCCCAGCCGCCTGCAGTGAAAATATCCGTAACTATCTCTGCTGTCGCTGATGCTTCGTCATCTACAAAGTTAAACCTGCAGTAGTTATGGTTGTCGCCGTGGTGATCGATATTCATGCTGTCTGATACTTTAACGGCATCCTCCAGCCCAGGAAGACATCTTGCGGCAGTGCTGGCATCAACGCATATGATAAGCTTCCCTTCTGCCTCTTTTAATGAGATGCTGTCTTTTCTTTCAAAATCAGCTGAAAATGGCAGAAATGAATAACGGTCAGGGATTCCGTTCCGGCCTGTTACACATACATGCTTACCAAGACGTTTTCCAAGCGAATACAGCGCCAAACCGCATCCCAGCGTATCCCCGTCAGGGTTTTCGTGGCATACTATAAGCCAGTCGGGAGAATCTCCAAGCTTTTTGGCAGCCTCGTTTGTTTTTTCAGGGCTGTACAAAATCAATCTTCCTCCCTGGGCTGTCTGTGTGCATCCAACGCGGCGACCTTATCAAGCAATTCATCCATCGCACGGGCCTTTTGCTCCGAATCGTCATAGACAAAATGGAGTTCAGGTATCGTGCGGAGATGCATTTCCCTGCCGAGCAGCGATCTTATCTGTCCTGATACCGCATCCAGCGCCTTCTGCGTGATATCCATGCGTTTCGGATCTATAAGAGTATAGTAAACTTTTGCAAAGCTTAAATCTTTAGATGTGCTCACTTTTGTAAGTATGGCATCCTTGACGTCTTCCCTCTTTATTTTTACCTGCAGGATTTCTGATATTGCGCGCAGGAACTCTTTATTGATCCGGTCAATCCGATAGGTCACCATATGCAAAAACCTCCCTGGTGAAATTTAATATTTCAAACTCACCATCTGCTTCCCTCTGCATCAGGAAGCTTTCCAAATTACCAATCCTTTCCTCAAGCTCTGATGGAGAAGAACCTGCGGCGGTAAAGCCAAGCACTGCACTTTGCCATCTGTCCGGCGGGCCCAGATCCGCTGAAGATATACTGAAACGGGCCCTTACGCCATCAAGCAAAGAGCGTACTACGTGTCTTCGTTCCTTTAGACTGCCTGCATACATAAGCTTTAATGAACACTCTGCAGCACCAATCCAGAAAGACATCTCAGAAACTCCCTTTTACTCCAGTGTTTTTTTCTCTTTCAGGATCTCGTATGCTTCTACCACATCGCCTATCCTAAAATCCTGGAACTTTTCAAAACTAAGGCCGCATTCGTTACCGGCCTTTATTTCCCTTACATCGTCTTTAAAATGTTTAAGGCTTGACAGCTCGCCGTTCCAGAAGACTACACCGTCCCTTATCAGACGGATTTTTGCGCTTCTGCGGAGCAGCCCGTCCGTAACCCGGCAGCCTGCTATATTACCAACTTTCGGCACTCTGAAAATTTCTCTTATTTCTGCGGTGCCAAGGGTATGTTCGCGCAGCTCGGGTTCGAGCATCCCCTCCATGGCTGCTTTAACATCATCCAGCATATCGTAGATGACCTGGTATAATCTGACCTGCACGCCTTCATTTTCAGCAATCTTCTTGGCGTTGCTGTCAGGCCTGACATTGAAACCGACTATGATGGCGTTGGAAGCGGAAGCCAGCATGACATCAGACTCAGATATACGGCCTACCCCTTCGTGCACGATATTTATCGTTACCAGATCAGTACTCATTTTCATGAGTGATGAATGGAATGCTTCAAGCGACCCCTGAACGTCTGTTTTAAGGACTATACGCAGCTGGGGAACTTCGCCTGTCTGCATTTTATCGTAAAGCTCCTCAAGGGTAAGCCTCTTTGTTTTACTCTGGTCTATTTCCCTGCGTTCGAATTCATTGCGAGACATTATTTCACGCGCTTCCCGCTCCGATGAAAGCATTGTAAATTTTTCGCCTGGCTGAGGTACGTTTTCCAATCCGAGTATTTCTACAGGCATGCTTGGGCCGGCGCAGTTTATATTGGCACCTGAATCGTCAATCATCGCACGGATCTTGCCCCATGCAGTATCTGTATGGATTATGTTTCCGCGGCGCAGCGTGCCGTTCTGAACTATGACTGTCGCTACCGGGCCTTTGCCTTTGTCGAGATTTGCCTCTATGACAGTACCTTCGGGCATCGCACACGGATCAGCCCTGAGCTCCTGCATTTCAGCCACAAGTATGACCATCTCAAGAAGCTGGTCTATATTCAGTCCGGTTTTAGCACCGACCTCGACCATTATTGTGTCTCCGCCCCATTCTTCCGGCACGAGACCGTAATCCGAAAGCTGCTGGCGGACTCTGTCAGGTTTAGCATCAGGCTTGTCTATTTTGTTTATAGCTACAACTATAGGCACTCCCGCTGCTTTAGCATGGTTCATGGCTTCGATTGTCTGCGGCATTATACCGTCATCAGCTGCAACTACAAGTATCGCTATGTCGGTCACCTGGGCTCCGCGTGCCCTCATTGCAGTAAAAGCCTCATGTCCTGGCGTATCGAGAAATACCAGGGTATTCCCGTTATAGTTTACCCTTGATGCTCCGATATGCTGGGTTATGCCTCCTGCTTCCTTTTCGGTGACATGCGTTTTCCTGATCCTGTCAAGAAGTGTAGTTTTGCCATGGTCGACATGTCCCATTACGGTAATGATAGGCGGTCTTGAAGACAGTCCCTTTACGTCGCCGGTTTTATTTTCCTTACCTGCCCTGCTCTTGTTTTTTTTTGGCTGAAATATGTTTTTCTGTTTTATTTTCAGCAGTCTTAGCGGTTTCTGCATGCAAAGTAACTGCTTGATCAGGTACACCAAACACAAAATTCTTTGAAAATGCTATGCTGAGTATTTCAAGCCCTTTCTCATCTATCGCCGATGTGGCAGGCATCATAAGACCGGCGGACATAAGGTGCTTAACTGCACTTACCGGTTTCTCCCCTATACTTTCAGCCACATCCGAGACAGAAGCCCCTGCAGGTATTTTTATAACAGGGGTAAGTAGCAATTGCATCAACAGCCATTTTGCCTTCCATTTCTTTTTTGTCCTTGATATCATCTTCGACAAGCTTTGCCACCGAATCTTCAATTGAACTCATATGTGACTTTATTTTGACACCAAGTCTTGTTAAGATATCCACCATTTCAGTATTGCTCTTCTCAAAAAGTTTAGCGAGCTCATATACTCTAATTTTGCTCATCGGCATCACTCCTTACATATAGAGATAAAACTTTTTCAGCCAAACCGCCCTGCGGGAGAGCTGCAACCTGCGCTGATCCGACGCCAAGATAGGTCCCGAGAGTTGATCTGTCTGTATTTTTAAGAACTACAAGCGTTATTTCGCCCCTGTCTTCACCAGGTTTAAGTGAACGCCTCACATTGGCCGAACAATCGCAGGCAGCGACAACTAATGCCGCTTTATGCAGCTTCATCGCCGCAAATACTTTGTCCTGCCCTATTAAAAGTATTCCGGCCCGTCTTGCAAGACCAAGCAGATTAAGCAGGTCCTTATTGAATACTCCCTGCATTTACGCATCCTCATCCTTTATGGTGCACATTGACTCAAGCATATCATAAACTTTATCATCAACCTGCACCTTAAAGGCTCTTGAAAATGCTTTTTTCTTTCTGGCAAGCTTCACGCAGGCGGTCCTTCTGCATACATATGCGCCCCGTCCGTTAGCCCTTCCGGTCGGATCATATTCGACATCTCCTTCAGGTGTCCTTATGACACGCATAAGCTCAAGCTTTGGTGATTCCTCACCGCAGCCGACACACGTGCGCGGACGTTTCCTTTTTTCAGGTTTAGGCAAGGCGCTCATTTCTGTTTATTGCCTGTCCTTTTCTTTCTCGTCAATCATTTCGGTAAGGTCAAAGAAAAGGTCTTTCATTGTAGGCAGTTTTTCCTCTTCCTTAACCTTTATGTCTATCTTCCATCCTGTAAGCCTGGCAGCGAGTCTTACATTCTGCCCTGCTTTTCCTATCGCAAGCGAGAGCTGGTCGGAACGTACATATGCAGTAACGGCACGGTCCTGGTCCAGCAGCGGCTCAATTTTTATTATCTTTGCAGGCGACAGCGAATTCCTTATATACGTCAGAATATCCTGGCTCCAGATAATAATATCGATTCTCTCGCCGTGCAGTTCCATGCTTATGGATTTTATGCGGCTTCCCTGTTTGCCTACGCATGAACCTAGAGGATCAACATTTGCATCAAGTGTCGCAACCGCAATCTTAGCCCTGGTTCCGGCTTCACGGACTATATTGCGTATTTCCACTACGCCGTCCTGTATCTCAGGTACTTCAAGCTCAAGAAGTCTTCGCAGAAGTCCCGGGTGCGTCCTGGATACGATTATGCGCGGGCCGCGCGTAGTCTGTCTGACATCAAGCAGATAAAATTTCATTCTGTCGCCGGGAAGGTATTTCTCACCGACTATACGCTCTTCCTTCGGCATTATAGCTTCGGTTTTTTCATTCAGACGGACAAGGATCTGGTCACCTTCAGCCTTGAAGATCGTTCCTGTGACAATATTGCCTATTTTATCCGAGAACTGCTCGTATACCACCTGGCGCTCTGCGTCCTTCAGCCTTTGGATTATTACCTGGCGTGCAGTCTGTGCCGCTATGCGTCCGAAATTCTCTGGAAATACCTCTTTCCTTATTACATCCCCTGCTTCAACATCGTCGTAGCCTCTGCGTTTTGCTTCATCAATGGAAATCTCCGCATCTTCGCTCGTGACGTGACTGACAACTATACGAACTTCATAAAGGGAAAATTCACCTGTTTCTGTATCGATATATACTTCGGTGGTCTGGTTCCCGCCTTTGTACTTCTTGTAAGCTGAAGCCATAGCAGCTTCCAGGCTTGAAACTATGATCTCCTCGGAAAGCCCTTTTTCTTCTTCAATCTGCTTCAATACTTTTTTGAAATCTTTTCCGAGCTGCATTAATTCGACTCCTCTCCTGTAGTTTTGCTTAGTCCGGCACGCAAAAATCCAATGTATACCGACAAATATCATTTTTAAACTCATACGCTGCAGTATCGGCTGTATATTTGCCGCTTTGCGCTTTTAACAGCGGACGTGCAATGGCCTGTGGGCATTTTTGCAGAAATTTACCGCTGTCGTATTAACTGAACATTTATAAAAATTCATTGCCGCGCTTATTTTTTCTTGTGCTTTGGTATTTTTTTAAATGTTTTTTTCTGTCCTTTTTCTTCTTTATAAAGGATTTTCCCTTTTTTTATTTCCGAAAAATCGATCTTCCTATCTCCGTCCAGGGTCAGAAAATGGATAGTGCCGTCGTCTTCAGCAACATTAATTATGCCTGTGACTGATTTACCTCCTTTAATTTCCGCTTTTGCTTCCTTGCCGTTAAATTTACGATAGTCCTCAAGTGTGAAAAGCGGCCTTTCAAGCCCCGGTGAACTGACCTCAAGAAAATATTTTTCAGGCAGGGAGCTTTCGTTTTCATCAAGATATTCGTTGACACCGCGCGCAATGAGCTCACAGTCCGAAAGGCTGACTCCACCCGGCATATCTGCATACACACGAAGTATGTCCATCCCGTCCTCTGTAACAAGTTCAAATCCAACGCAGTCGTAGCCCATTGATTCGACACGTTCACGCAGGCTGCTGTATATCTCGCAAAGTTTCGGCTTGTCCATTATCTGCCCCCCGTAAAAAAAGAAGAGTGGGCAAAACCCACTCTCCAAGCACTTGCCCCCTGAATTAGTCTTTAAATTGTATCACAAATTCTGAAAAATACAAGTTACAATACATTGTTCAGGCAAAGCATATGCTTGACACACAGGGCCTATTGCAGTTTGTATGATCAGTGCAGCGCTCATGGCTGACGTACACAGGCAATTTGGATCTAAAACATTCCAGGCGCCTGATACGCAGCATACGCAAAAGGCTTTGGTATACTTTGGTATATCCCCGCCGAATATCAGGGGCGCCCGGCACAAATTTAAAAAATTTAACTTACGGCAGCATTATCAAAGCATCAGGACTAATGAATGGACCATGTACAGAGTGCCTAAGCCGATGACTATGCTCTGCCGTTCTCACGGAATATAATTACAGGCCTGTATTACATCGCCTGACCGCTGATGTCCTGTCGTTTCTGCAGGGAACGCGTCCATTCAAACATGCCAAGCGCGGCGGCAACTGATGCATTAAGTGAACCTGCAGTTCCGCACATCGGAATACTGCGCAGATCATCGCATGATTTTGAAACAGCTGTTCCGAGTCCCTCACCCTCCGCACCTATCACAAGCACAAGTCTTGAAGGCATGTCAGCCTTAAAAAGTGTTTCCTTCCCATTCATATCAAGGCCGACCGCCCAGAAGCCGGCATCCTGGAGCACCCTTATTGTCTGTGATATATTGCCGACCTTGGCCACGGGTATTCTCAAAGCGGCTCCTGCGCTTGTCTTGACGACAGTTCCGGTCGGAGGGCATCCGCCTCTTTTGGGGATCATAACTGCCGATGCCCCGGCCGCCTCAGCGCTTCTTATCACTGCACCTAGGTTGTGCGGATCCTGTATATGGTCGCACAGCAATATCATAACCGGTTCCGGTGCAGGAGGCAGCCCGCTTATAAGCTCATCCGCCTCCCAAAGCTTCATTGCAGCAATATACGCTGCCACGCCCTGATGGTTTTCCTTGTCCGTAAGCCTGTCGAGAGCAGCATTATCAACCGTCTGCAAAGTAACATTTGCAGACCTGCACAGACTTTGGATTTTACCCCTTATATGAGGCTGAATATTTTTAGCAGTCAAAACCTTGACACAGCGGTCAGGGTTATTTTCAAGCAGTGAAATAACCGGATTTCTGCCCCAGCAGATGTCTTCTCCTGTACGTTCTTCCCCGTTTTTCATATGTTATTCCTGCCCTTCTTTATTTCTTTCAAAAATTCAGCAAGATATTTTCCTGTTGCGCCTTTTGAACGTGCCACTTCCTCGGGCGTTCCCTTTGCCGTAAGTTTTCCTCCGCGTTTGCCTCCGTCGGGCCCCAGATCAATGATGTAATCTGCAGAAGCAAGGACATCCAGGTTATGCTCTATGACAAGCACTGAATTGCCCTGGTCGACAAGCTTATGCAGCAGCTTAAGGAGCTTCTTTACGTCCGTATAATGCAGGCCTGTAGTCGGTTCATCCAGCAGATAAAGCGTGTTGCCCCTGAATCTCTTGCCAAGCTCTGTAGCCAGTTTGACACGCTGTGCTTCGCCTCCGCTGAGAGTAGTTGCAGACTGCCCCAGCTTTATGTAACCCAGACCTGCTTCCTGCATGACATTCAGCTTATTTGCAATCCTGGGCATATCCCTGAAATGTTCTGCGGCCTCGTCCACTGTTAAAGCAAGAACATCTGCAATGGATAAACCCTTATGTTTTACTTCGAGCGTCTCATGGTTGTATCTTTGTCCCTTGCAGACATCACACTTTACATACACATCTGACAGAAACAGCATTGAAACCTTAATTTCCCCGTCGCCGCCGCACGCCTCGCAGCGTCCGCCCTTTATGTTGAAACTGAAGCGTCCCGGCTGGTACCCCCTAAGCTTGGATTCCGGCAGCTGTGCGAAAAGTTCGCGTATTGGAGTAAAAACGCCGGTATATGTAGCAGGGTTGGAACGGGGTGTCCTTCCGATAGGACTCTGGTCCACTAGAACGATATTCCGCAGGGATTCATATCCTTCGATGCTGTCGAATCTTCCGGGGCGCCACCTGTATTCGCTGTCAAATTTTCCCCTGAGGCCTTTATAAAGTATCTCATAAAGAAGAGTGCTTTTGCCGGAACCTGAAACTCCGCTTATTGCCGTGAAAATGCCAAGCGGGATTTCAAGGTCGATATTTTTCAGATTGTTCTCCCTGCAGCCGCGTACTGTTATTTTTTCACTGGCTTTGCGCCTGCGCGGCTGTGTGCGGAAAGTACCGTCTGCTTCACCTCTCAGGTATGCCGCCGTGGAAGAATTTCCCTTTCTTATCTCTTCGGCTGTGCCGGACGCAATAAGATTTCCGCCCTGTTCGCCAGCGGCAGGTCCAAGTTCCAGTATATGGTCTGCGGCAGCCATCGTATCTCTGTCATGTTCGACTACGAGCACCGTATTGCCTATGTCGCGTATCACCTTCAGCGTATCCAGCAATTTATTTGTATCTCTCGGGTGGAGACCTATGGTAGGCTCGTCGAGTACATACAGCACGCCGGTAAGCTGTGAGCCTATCTGCGTTGCAAGACGTATCCTCTGGCTTTCACCTCCGCTCAGAGTGTCTGCACGCCTTGAGAGGCTCAGGTAGCCAGCCCCGACATCTTTTAAAAATACAAGCCTTTTCCTTATTTCAGTAATCGCCTGCCCGACAATTTTACGCTCCGCCGTTCCAAGTTCAAGATTGTCGAGAACTTCTATGTGATCCTCAATCGGCATATCGGCAAGCTGTTTTATGTTGTAGCCGCCAAGCGTAACTGCAAGCGCCTCAGGCTTCAGTCTGGCTCCCCTGCATGTCGAGCATTCTTCCTCCACTCTGTACCGCATCAGCTCTTCCCTGTAATTATCGGATTCAGTTTCACCGAAACGTTTTTCAAGCCACGGCATTAGCCCGGGAAAATGCCCGTTATATTCCCAGTCGCCGTTCCTATCGGAAAATATCATAGGGATTACTTCATCAGTACCGTTAAGCAGGATATTTCTGACATCTTCAGGCAGTTCTTTAAATGGTCTTGAAAGATCCCAGCCTTTATGTCTGGCTGCAAGCTGTTCGGCTTTCTGTATCATGTACTTTGCTGTCCTCCAAGGGATAAAACCGCCCTCGCCTATCGGGAGGTCCGGATTTACAGCCAGTTCCACGGAAAAATGCGGGTGGACGCCGAGACCTGTGCAGTCCGGACAGGCCCCGTACGGGTTATTGAATGAAAAAAGCCTTGGTTCTATATCAGGAAGGCTGATTTCGCAATCCGGACAGATATATTTTTCAGTCAGTTCCAGTTCAGGCTCTCCCTCAGAAACAATAAGTACAAAACCATCAGAAAGCTTAAGTGCCATTTCAACAGCTTCCGACAGGCGCGAACGGTTTTCATCCTTAACACGCAGCCTGTCTATCACGCATTCTATTGTGTGGCGCTTCTTCTTATCAAGGTCCACTTCCTCTTCAAGCCAGAAAAGCGTACCGTCTATGCGTGCACGCAGATAGCCCTGCTGGTGAAGCTTCAGCAGCAGATTTTTGTACTCTCCCTTCTTGCCCTTTACCATCGGCGAAAGTATTTCAAGAGGTTTTCCGTTATAATCCCTGTAAATTCTGTCTATTATTTCATCAACACTGTAACGGTGGACCTCCTTGCCGCATTTGGGACAATGCGGAACGCCGGCCCGTCCGAAAAGAAGCCTCAGATAATCATATATTTCCGTTACAGTACCGACTGTCGAACGCGGATTATGGCTGGTTCCCTTCTGCTCAATGGATATGGCGGGAGACAGCCCGGTAATATTATCGACGTCGGGTTTGTCTGACATACCAAGAAACTGCCTCGCATAAGAAGAAAGGGATTCGACATAGCGTCTCTGCCCTTCGGCATATATCGTGTCAAAAGCAAGGGATGACTTGCCTGAACCTGACGGTCCCGTTACAACTACTATTTTGTTTTTAGGAATTTCTACGTCTATGTTTTTTAGATTGTGCTGTCTTGCCCCTGTGATTTTTATACTCTGTTCCAATGTTGGCATCGCCTCTCAAATGCTTTATATTATCTCTTATTTCAGCTGCAGTTTCAAAATCAAGCTTTTCTACCGCTTCCCACATCCTCCGTTCCATTTCGTGCAGATCAGGCTCGTAATCGTCCGAAGCAGCCTGTGAGGCAACTCTCTTGCCTGTATATCCGCCATCCTGCAGGAGCTCTGCCGGAAGCAGGTCTTTTACCGCTTTTAACACTGTCTGCGGTATGATGCCGTGCATTTCGTTATATTCCGCCTGTTTTGTCCTTCTTCTTTCAGTTTCCCTGACGGCGGCGTCAATGCTGTCTGTTATCCTGTCTGCGTATAAAATTACTTTACCTGCCTGATTGCGGGCTGCACGCCCTATCATCTGTATAAGCGAACGGTGCGACCTGAGATATCCTTCCCTGTCCGCATCAAGGATCGCAACAAGCGAAACTTCGGGAAGATCTATTCCTTCGCGCAGCAGGTTAACTCCGACAAGTACCGAAAAAACTCCCAGACGCAGATCACGCAGCAGCTCCGCCCTTTCAAACGTATCCAGTTCTGAATGTATATACCGGACTTTTATGCCAAGTTCGGCCATATACTCTGCAAGATCTTCCGCCGAACGTTTTGTAAGCGTTGATATAAGCACTCTCTGTCCGGCCTCTGTTATGGGACGGACTTCCGCTATAAGGTCATCTACCTGGCATGATGCCTTATGTATTTCAACCGCAGGATCGGTAACGCCTGTCGGACGTATCAGCTGCTCGACGACCCGATCGGAATGGGCAAATTCATAGTCACCAGGAGTAGCTGATATAAAAAGTGCGTTTTTAAGCAGAGGTTCAAATTCATCCCATTTAAGCGGCCTGTTATCAAGACATGACGGCAGTCTGAAACCATGTTCAACAAGGACTTCCTTCCTTGCCCTGTCGCCGTTGTACATACCGCGGATCTGCGGAAGGGTCATATGGGACTCGTCTATGAATATCATTGAATCATCAGGAAAGAAATCCATCAGTGTGCCCGGAGCATCGCCAGGCTCCCTGCCGTCCAGGAAGCGGGAATAATTTTCGATTCCTGAACAGTACCCGACTTCAAGAAGCATTTCAAGGTCATACTTTGTCCGCATCTTAAGACGCTGTGCCTCAAGGATTTTGCCATCCGACTCAAATTTAGTGACACATTCGTCAAGCTCTTTTTCAATAAGCCCCGCTGCTTTTTCTATCGCATCCGAACTTGTTACATAGTGCTGCGCCGGGAAATACCTGCATGATCCTTGGTAAGAAGAGATTTGCCGCTTACAGGGTCTATTTCTTCTATACGCTCTATCTCGTCGTCAAAAAATATTACGCGCATGGCTGTATCGCTGTAAGCCGGATATATTTCCATTGATTCGCCCCTGCTTCGGAAATTCCCGGGGGTAAGAGATATGTCGTTTCGCTGGTAATAGTTGTCAAGCAGCCTTGTCATGAATTTACGCCTGTCCCACTGCTCTCCTACAGCAAAGCGGAATATAGCGTCCTCGTAATTCTTGCGTTTTCCAAGTCCGTATATACAGGAAACGCTGGCTACGACTATAACATCCCTGCGTTCAAGCAGAGCCTTCGTAGTTGCCAGCCTTAATTTTTCTATACGTTCATTTACCGATGCATCCTTTTCTATATATATGTCCTGCGCCGGCATATATGCTTCAGGCTGATAGTAATCATAATAGCTTACAAAATAATTAACTGAATTATTCGGGAAAAAATCCTTGAACTCGCTGTAAAGCTGTGCAGCCAATGTTTTATTGTGGGCCATTACAAGGGTAGGTCTCTGAAGCTGCTGAATCACATTTGCCATTGTAAAGGTTTTTCCGCTGCCTGTGACACCCAGAAGGGTCTGCACGGATTCAGACCTTCTGAAACCGGCAACCAGTTTCTCCACAGCATCAGGCTGATCCCCTGACAGCGGCCAAGGCGAACACAGTTCAAATTTATCCTGCATGATTTATTTCCCCTTGCAAAAAACGAAATTAACATACGCATAGAAAACTAAAAACATCATTGCTCAAAAAACGGCAGATGGCCTGTATCCGTTGCCCTGCAGCATATAAGGCTTATATTGCACGGGATGCTTTCCGGCATCTGCCGGTTATTGCTAAAATCCTATTATCGCTGTCCTTTGGCAATTCTTTATTTATTACCTGCTAAAACACTGTAAATACATATTTGCGCAATCATGTGTCATATACAAATATCATTTTATATATACATATTGTTATCTACTATCGTCATCCTGTCAATAGCCCGGCGAAAAGATAAGAGAGCAAATATGTTTTCATTCATGCAGTACAAAAGACCTGATTTTGTCCTGCCTATTCCCGTGCGCCTCCGGACGGGGACCCAGCGGCTTTCTGGCTGATGTCCATAGTCAATACAGTGATTTTGATCTTGTTCTGTCCCTTCCCTGTCGTCCCCGGGCGCCCCTGGACGGGGACCCAGCGGCTTTCGGGTTTGATATTCTTTTAGTTTCAAAATCATTTAAACCTATTAAGTCAAAGATCAAAACCAACGACGCTGGATTCCGTCCTTAAGCTTGACGGAATGACTGATAAAACTGAGGCCCCTGATACTGTTTATACCGACAATACTTGCTACAGTGATTTTGATCTTGTTCTGTCCCTTCCCTGTCGTCCCCGGGCGCCCCTCGACTGGGACCCAGCGGCTTTCTGGATGATGTCCATAGTCAATACAGTGATTTTGATCTTGTTCTGTCCCTTCCCTGTCGTCCCCGGGCGCCCCCGGACGGGGACCCAGCGGCTTTCTGGTTTGGTATTCTTTTAGTTTCAAAATCATTTAAACCTATTAAGTCAAAGATCAAAACCAACGACACTGGATTCCGTCCTCAAGCTTGACGGAATGACTGATAGAGTTACTTTTCTGTACGTAGTCAAACCTCATGACATTATTAGTGACTTTGTTTTCTTCTGTCCCTTATTTGTCGTCCCCGGGCGCCCCCGGACGGGGACCCAGCGGCTTTCTGGTTTGGTATTCTTTTAGTTTCAAAATCATTTAAACCTATTAAGTCAAAGATCAAAACCAACGACACTGGATTCCGTCCTCAAGCTTGACGGAATGACTGATAGAACTTAGGAGCCTGATACTGCTTAGGCCTTATGACAGTACGCACTACAGTTGTTCTGATCTTGCTCCGCCCCTTCTTTGTCGTCCCCGGGCGCCCCCGGACGGGGACCCAGCGGCTTTCTGGTTTGGTATTCTTTTAGTTTCAAATCATTTAAACCTATTAAGTCAAAGATCAAAACCAACGACACTGGATTCCGTCCTTAAGCTTGACGGAATGACAGATAAAACTGAGGCCCCTGATACTGTTTATACCGACAATACTTGCTACAGTGATTTTGATCTTGTTCTGTCCCTTCCCTGTCGTCCCCGGGCGCCCCTGGACGGGGACCCAGCGGCTTTCGGGTTTGGTATTATTTTAGTTTCAAAATCATTTAAACCTATTAAGTCAAAGATCAAAACCAACGACACTGGATTCCGTCCTTAAGCTTGACGGAATGACTGATTAAAAGCACGACGCTAGGTGTACAAACTAAGCGATTCGCACAACTCGTAACTCGTTGGCTCTCTGCTTATGGATACCTAGCCTAGTAACGCACTCGGCACAGTTCGAGCACTATCGATAATTTATTAGTGTCCCATTCTGGGGACATTGCTCTCCTAGCATCACCATGACGGAATGACTGATAAAACTGAGGCAGATGATACTGCTTAACCCTTATGACAGTACTCACTACAGTGATTTTGTCATTTAACAATTGCCCAGCCATCTTTTGTCGATCATTTGAAATGCTCTTGTCCGGCCGCTTCCCGTATGCCTGTATCGTCATTGCTTCTCAGGCATAGCTGCAAAAATAAAACGCCCGGAGGATATCCTCCGAGCGTCCCTTTATCAGTATATCAAAATTATTTTAATTTCCAATTGAATAAACTACTGAAACTACTCTTCCTCGTCATCAGGATCTTCGTCATCATCTGACGGCACGTTTTTATTAGCCTGTTTACTGGCATCCGCCTGTTCTGGGAGCTTTTCATTTTCAGGCTTAACTTCAGCATCTGCCTTATCCGATAATACATCCCCAGGCTTGGTTTTCGTAGATTTTCCGTCTGCCTGTGCATCACCTGATACATCGGCAAAATCATCGGCCTGCGGCTTATAATCGTCATCATCTGCTATTTTAGGTGCCGGGTGCTCTTTTTTTGGATATCCAAGCAGTTCGTCAAGCTCATCACCCTCAAGCACTTCTTTCTCAAGCAGAAGCGTCGTTATTTTTTTCAAGAGTTTCCCCTGTTTTCAGTAAGTATTGTCTTCGCCTGTAGGTAACAGTCATCAATAATACTGCGTACTTCCTGGTCTATTGCATAAGCTATTTCCTCGCTGTAATTACGGTCTTCCATTATATCCCTGCCAGAAATACCTCATGCTGTTTTCTGCCAAGCGTCACCAAACCGAGTCTGTCGCTCATTCCAAACTGCGTGACCATCTGTCTTGCAGTCTGCGTGGCGCGTTCCAGATCGTTCGAAGCGCCCGTAGTCACATCACCGAAACGTACCATTTCAGCAACGCGACCTCCCAGAAGGATGGTTATCCTGTTGGAAAGTTCCTGCTTGGAAATAAGGAACCTATCCTCTTCAGGCAGCTGGAGGAGTATATCCAAGCGCCATGTGTCCCCTCGGGATTATTGAGATCTTATGCACCGGATCACTGCCATCTATCTTGCTGGCAACAAGCGCATGCCCTGATTCATGATAGGCTATTATATCGCGTTCCTTTTTGCTGATTATGCGGCTTCTGCGTTCCGGACCCGCCATGACACGGTCAATGGCTTCTTCAAATTCAGGCATACCGAGACTGTCCTTGTTGCGGCGACCTGCAAGGAGAGCTGCCTCATTCACAAGGTTAGCTATGTCAGCCCCTGCAAACCCTGGAGTCCTGCGTGCAATTACATCAATGTCGACCTCTCTTGATACCTTTTTGTCTTTAAGATGGACTTTCAGGATATCGCGCCTTCCGTTTACATCAGGCCTGTCAACAACGATCTGCCTGTCGAAGCGTCCTGGACGCAGGAGCGCGGGATCAAGTATATCAGGTCTGTTGGTAGCTGCGATAAGGATAACACCTGCGCCTACATCAAACCCATCCATTTCCACAAGCAGCTGATTGAGCGTCTGCTCCCTTTCATCATGACCGCCGCCAAGTCCTGCTCCGCGATGACGTCCTACAGCATCTATTTCATCTATAAAAATTATACATGGCTGATACTTACGCGCCTGTTCAAAAAGATCCCTGACTCGCGCAGCGCCAACGCCTACGAACATCTCAACAAAGTCCGAGCCGCTGATACTGAAAAACGGGACCTCGGCTTCACCTGCAACAGCCCTAGACAAAAGTGTTTTTCCTGTACCTGGAGCTCCCAGGAGCAGAACACCTCTTGGAACTTTTGCACCAAGCCTGGTGAATTTACTTGGGTCCTTAAGGAACTGAACGACTTCTTCCAGTTCTTCCTTGGCCTCATCACAGCCTGCTACATCATCGAAAGTTACTTTAGGCCGGTTATCCAGAAACAGTTTTGCCTTGCTCTTGGCAAATCCCATAACCTTATTTCCGCCGCCCTGCATATTGTAGATAAAGTATATCCACACACCTATCAGCAAAAGGGTAGGAAGCAATGAAGTAAGCAATGCTGTAAACCACGAGTTCTTAGGCGGCGGAACTATTTTCAACCTCTACGCCTTTTTCTGCCACTGTTGCGGGCAGCGTAGAGGAATCAAGTATATAAGTTGTAAATTCACTGCCTGTTTTCAGCGTGCCTGTAAGCTGCTCCCTGTCTATCTTTACCTTTGTGACATTGCCTGAATTTACTTCATTTAGAAATTGACTGTAAGGAAGTATTTTAGTGTCCTGTTTGCTCTTGTTGCTGTCCGGCGTGAGAAAAACATTAACGAGACTGACAACAAGGACAATAAGTATAATGTACATTCCCACGTTTTTAGAGGTTTTATTCAAACGGGTTGACCTCGCTTTCCTGCTGTTTAATCTGGAATAATTTTAAACTGATTTTACTTGGTTTGTAAATAAGTTAATCGACCGGATCTGCGATGTAAACAGCCGGAAGATGCCGGTACTTACCGGCATAGTCAAGTCCATAACCTATAGCGAATTCATCGGGGATGCTGAAACCAAGATATTCAACTTCCACAGGTTCCTTACGGCGGTCCGGCTTGTCAAGCATCACGCATATAGCCAGACTCTGCGGCCTGCGCTCCATAAGAAGTCTTTTGATGTATGTCAAAGAAAGCCCTGTATCCAATATATCCTCAACGATCAGGACATGTTTTCCCTGTATGTCAGTGCTGAGATCTTTCTGTATTTGTACTACACCGCTCGTCTTTGTCGATGCCCCATAAGATGAAATTGCCAGAAAATCTATACGTACATCCACTTCAGGCTTAATATGCCTGATGAGGTCAGCAAGAAAAATCACTGCGCCCTTCAGCACACACACGCAGATAAGTTCTTTGCCTGCATAATCTATACTGATTTTTTCACCGAGTTCACTGACTCTTTCCCTGATTTTATCTTCAGATATAAGAGTTTTTCCGATCTTATAATCCAAAACTTATGCGCGCCCCCCTCGTTGATTAATCAATAGATTTAAAGATTTAATATTTTAAGAACTCGCGCCAAAAACATTAGACATAATATCACAAATTAGTCTATCTAGCCCACCATGGGAGTTCATCTTTCAATGTTTTTTGCTTATTTTCTTCTACGCTTTTTACGCGTTCTCTAATGTTTCCACGATGCAGCCATCCGATGCCCCTGCTTGAATAACATACTTCAATATCTTTTGCCCACTGAAAACGCCAGCATCCGCCCCTGCGTATAAGTCCGGCAAGCTTCACAGTCCTGTCTCTTGAAAGAGACGGAAGTCCGAGCCGTGAACCCTGCATCCTCAGCATATCGATAAGTTCGATATCGGAAACGTTCTTCAGGTATGAAGAGGACCATGAGACGATTGCAGGAGGTATATCCGTGGCAGCTGCATCTATATTCCTGGCCGTCCTGGCTGATTTACACTCGAGCTCGGCATCGACCTGCCTGGCCAGGCCTATCATTACAGATTCGAAGTTCGGATTCATGTTTTCCCTGATCCACGGGATAAGCTCTTCGCGGATCTTATTCCTCTTGTAAATGGTATCAGTGTTGCTGGCATCCTCACGCCATTCCACGCCATGCATGCGAAGCAGTTCACGCAGTTCGCCGCGGCGGAAATCTATTATAGGGCGGACTATCATGCCTCGTGTTTCAGGTATGCCCCTTAATCCCAGCAGACCCGTCCCCCTGAAAAGGTTCATCAGCTGTGTTTCTATACGGTCATCTGCGGAATGCCCTACTGCAATGAAAGGAAGCCCTTCAGCCTCGGCGGTTTCGAAAAAATGGGTATAGCGTTCCCTGCGCCCGGCCATTTCAAAAGATTCTCCAGCCTGTCTTTCCGCATAAACTTCAACTACTTTGACTCTGCATTCTATGCCCCATTCACGGCAGATATTTTTTGCAAACTCTGCGTCCTCGTGTGAGACACCCTGCCTTGTACAATGGTCAAGATGCGCGGCTACAATCCTTCCTTTATAAAAATTATGCAGCAGCCACAGCAGGGCAACTGAATCACCGCCCGCCTGAAAGTGCCGCTACGATTCCTTTCGAATCCCACCATCCCTGGCGTTCTCCGGCAGCCCTCAGTTTTTTCATTGCTTCCAGTGTAAGTAAATCAACCATTGCTGATTCACCTCCAGTACTACATTATAAATAGTAAACACAATATTACATATGTTTATCACAATAAAAAAGATTCTCAAGCAGGAAGCTTGAGAATCCGATAATTATCTGGAGCGGAAAACGGGACTCGGACCCGCGACCTACGGCTTGGAAGGCCATCGCTCTACCAGCTGAGCTATTTCCGCATGACGCAGGAATGATAGCATTCGATATACCGTGCTGTCAAGTATTTTTAACCTGACGATATTCCGCTGAATAGCACGCACCATGGATTCATGCACAATGGTAATGCTTATAGGACAGAACCGCCGTACAAAGGATAAATGTTTATGAATACCATCTAAAGGGACATCCGGTTAATGTCATCAACAGCCGATTCATAACACCAGAAACTTGGAAAACATGAACATGACAGAGTATAAATTTACTCCTGCATATTTATATTTCCAAATCATTCCAGTACGGATTATCTTTTTCTATCAGCCTTATTTTCCATTCCCTATTCCAGGTTTTTAACTTTTTTTCCGCTGATATTGCATCTGCTATAGTTTCAAAATATTGATACCATACGAGTCTGTATGTTTGATATTTTTTTGAAAATCCATCTGTCTGCCCCATTTTATGCTGTGTAATCCTCTGGGGAAGATTCGAAGTCACTCCTATATAAATTGTTCCGTTGCGTTTGTTTGCCAAAAAATAAACCGCGGGCTGAAAGATAAAAACACTCCTTTCAAAACCAACGACACTGTAATGATATTACCATGACAAGAGATTGAATTTTGTTCTGCCTCTTTTCAGTCGTCCCCGGGCGCTTCTGGACGGGGACCCAGCGGCTTTTGTCCGCTGTTTTGACTCAGGCTCTTGATCTTAAAATTTACAAACCGTAACACCAACGACGCTGGATACCGTCCTCAATCATGACGGTATGACTGATAGAACTTAGGAACCTGATACTGCTTAGGCCTTATGACAGTACGCGCTACAGTTGTTCTGATCTTGCTCCGCCCCTTCTTTGTCGTCCCCGGCGCTCCTTGACGGGGATCCAGCGGCTTTTGTCCGCTGTTTTGACTCAGGCTCTTGATCTTAAAATTTACAAACCGTAACACCAACGACGCTGGATTCCGTCTTGAATCATGACGGAATGACTGATAGAACTTAGGAGCCTGATACTGCTTAGGCCTTATGACAGTACGCACTACAGTTGTTCTGATCTTGCTCCGCCCCTTCTTTATCGTCCCCGGGCGCTCCTGGACGGGGATCCAGCGGCTTTTGTCCGCTGTTTTTGACTCAGGCTCTTGATCTTAAAATTTACAAACCGTAACACCAACGACGCTGGATTCCGTCCTTAAGCTTGACGGAATGACTGATAATAACGTAAATTTCACGAGCTTAACTTCTTTTAATGAGGCAATAGTGATTTGATTTTGCCCCTTCTTTGTCGTCCCCGGATGCTTCTGGACGGGGACCCAGCGGCTTTTGTCTGCTGTTTTGACTCAGGCTCTTGATATTAAAATTTACAAACCGTAACACCAACGACGCTGGATTCCGTCCTTAAGCTTGACGGAATGACAGATAATAACGTAAATTTCACGAGCTTAACTTCTTTTAATGAGCAATAGTGATTTGATTTTGCCCCTTCTTTGTCGTCCCCGGATGCTTCTGGACGGGGACCCAGCGGCTTTTGTCTGCTGTTTTGACTCAGGCTCTTGATCTTAAAATTTACAAACCGTAACACCAACGACGCTGGATTCCGTCCTTAAGCTTGACGGAATGACTGATAGAACTTAGGAACCTGATACTGCTTAGGCCTTATGACAGTACGCGCTACAGTTGTTCTGATCTTGCTCCGCCCCTTCTTTGTCGTCCCCGGATGCTTTTAGACTGGGACCCAGCAGCTTTCGGGCTGATGTCCATAGTCAATACAGTGATTTTGATCTTGTTCTGTTCCTTCCCTGTCGTCCCAGGATGCTTTTAGACTGGGAGCCAGCGGCTTTGGTTCAAAGCTTTTCATTTAGTTTCAAAATCATTTTATGCCGACTAAACCAAGGTCAAAACAAACGACGCTGGATTCCGTCCTTAAGCTTGACGGAATGACAGATTAAGTGCACACCGCTTGGTAGACAAAATAAGCGATTCGCACAACTCGTAACTAGTTGGCTTACTGCTTATGGATTCCGTTCTGTTGCGTAACGGAATGACTGATCAAGTGCACGGCGCTATGTAAACAAACTAACTATATCAACAAGAATTCCGTCTTTTCTTCACGATTTGTTACTGATTGATTTTCCCAACTGACTTCCCAACATTTCACCGTACCTGATATGTCATTCTGTTCTATTGCTTTCCATCACAAGCATTCATGTATTCAGAAAATGACATGGCTCCCAGCTTACGGCGGTTTGCCAGCATAGAAGCCCAATAGAGTTACCCTGATCCTCCGTAATATAGCGTCTTCTATAAGCTTCCATCAAAATATCTCCTGTTGTTATATGATTAAGACCAAACTCTTCAATATATTGATTAATATCCCTTAAATTGTTGCTTGCCACGGTTCCATCGTATATTTTGGCCAATACGATTGACGCAGCCTCACCCTTGCCGATGATGACATGACCGTCCAACGGAACCTCAGTTAACGTATAATATAGGTCGTATGCATCTGTTCCAGTATCAATGCTTGCTAACGTGATTTGACCATTGCAGAGCAATGTATCAACTCTGGCCTTCAAATGTGAGATCCCGGGATATGACAGTTCATTGTATACCTGCATTGGAATTACTACTTACCCGGATAAAGCCTGATCAGGAGGTTTTGATTCCCTACCCATAAAAACGCCGATAAGCAATCCGTGTCGAAGAAAAGCGAATCAGTCAATTAATTCGCCCCCTTCTGTTTCATCTCCATATACGAGATCAGATCTATATGCTGACAAGAGCAGTTCTTCATATTTACCGTTTGAGACCAGCCCTTTTCTTAAAACATTTTCAGCCTGCTGAATATAAAAGCCATAAGTCATATATTGTTTTGCAGCAGGGAGAGGCTTGTACAGCGTATCATCATATCCTAAACATACTGCCGATCCAATCACCCCCTTTCTCATAGGTTCAGCTTCTTGCTGTGTGATTTCATTTTCATCAATTAACCTGAATAGAATAGCCTGCCTGCTGACTCCAAAATGTTGCTCAAGACGTACAATATCGCAAACCGAAAGACTGTCTGTTTCATTTTTCTTTATGCCTTTTATCATATTTGTTAATGCATCAGGAGGCATCAACAGGTATGTTGCAAACTGATCGGCCTGATTTTCTTTGTCTTTTCCTGCTCCTATTCTTTTCGCACATACTGAAGTCAGCTGATCATCATAATAAAGATGAAAAAATTCATGCGCCATTGAGAAGCGCTGTCTTCCGATCGACATGGAAGAATTAATAGCAATGACATTGTTGTTACCGCTTTTTACACACATGCCGCTGAGATTATCTCCCATCGGATAAAAAACCATAGATAAACGTTCAACTGAGAACGCCAAAGCAAAAATATCAATTGGCGATGTTGCGTCCTCTCCAAGTTTTTTTCTCAGGTTCGCTGATTTTTTCCACAAATCCAATTTATCCATTTGGTTTATTACCCTCAAGCAATCTTGTCATAAAACTGCAATTTAAGGCGATCCTGTTTACAGCACTGATTGCATCCATATCTTCCTCATTAATTTCACTTGCTCTAAGAGCAAAAACAAGAGGTTTGATATTTGTAACATCACCATTTAAAGCCGTCATGTCAACTCCAAATAAAACCGCTAATTTTTCGAGCATATCAGCAGTAAGCGCCCGTTCACCAGTTTCAAATTTCGAAATAAGGCTCTGGTCAACCTTTAAATATTTTGCAATATTACCCTGGGTAAAACCACTGTTTTCCCTAAGTGATTTAAGGCTGCTTCCAATATTAACAAGCGGACTGTCCATAGCGGGTTTCCCCCTTTTTCGTTCAGTATATGCGACTTTTGTCATAAAGTAAAGGTAAGTTTTATAAAAAATTATGACAGGATATAATTCAGAGTCGACTAAAACGCCGCTTGGTAGATAAACTAAGCGATTCGCACAACTCGGATCTCGTTGGCCCTCTGCTTATGGATTCCGTCCTTAATCATGACGGTATGACTGATAAGAACGTAAATATCACGAGCTTAACTTCTTTTAATGAGCAATAATGATTTGATTTTGCCTCTTTTCTGTCGTCCACGGGCGCTTCTGGACGGGGACCCAGCGGCTTTGGTTCTAAGCTTTTTAAGTTTCTGAATAAATTATTAAACTAGGTCAAAACAAACGACGCTGGATTCCGTTCTGTTGCGTAACGGAATGACTGATCAAGTGCACACCGCTTGGTAGACAAAATAAGCGATTCGCACAACTCGGATCTCGTTGGCCCTCTGCTTATGGATTCCGTCCTTAAGCTTGACGGAATGACTGATAAGAAAGTAAATATCACGAGCTTAACTTCTTTTAATGAGGGATAGTGATTTGATTTTGCCTTTTCTGTCGTCCCCGGATGCTTCTGGACGGGGACCCAGCGGCTTTGGTTCTAAGCTTTTTAAGTTTCTGAATAAATTATTAAACTAGGTCAAAACAAACGACGCTGGATTCCGTCCTTAAGCTTGACGGAATGACTGATTAAGGGCGCACCGCTGGGTGGACAGACTAAGCGATTCGCACAACTCGGATCTCGTTGGCCCTCTGCTTATGGATTCCGTCCTTAAGCTTGACGGAATGACTGATAAGAAAGTAAATATCACGAGCTTAACTTCTTTTAATGAGGGATAGTGATTTGATTTTGCCTCTTTTCTGTCGTCCCCGGATGCTTCTGGACGGGGACCCAGCGGCTTTGGTTCATAGCTTTTTAAGTTCCTGAATAAATTATTAAATTAGGTAAAAAACAAACGACGCTGGATTCCGTCCTTAAGCTTGACGGAATGACTGATAAGAACGTAAATATCACGAGCTTAACTTCTTTTAATGAGGGATAGTGATTTGATTTTGCCTTTTCTTCCGTCGTCCCAGGGCGCTTCTGGACGGGGACCCAGCGGCTTTGGTTCTAAGCTTTTTAAGTTCCTGAATAAATTATTAAACTAGGTAAAAACAAACGACGCTGGATTCCGTCCTTAAGCTTGACGGAATGACTGATAAGAAAGTAAATATCACGAGCTTAACTTCTTTTAATGAGGGATAGTGATTTGATTTTGCCTTTTCTTCCGTCGTCCCCGGGCGCCCCTGGACGTGGACCCAGCGGCTTTGGTTCAAAGCTTTTTAAGTTTCTGAATAAATTATTAAACTAGGTCAAAACAAACGACGCTGGATTCCGTTCTGTTGCGTAACGGAATGACTGATCAAGTGCACACCGCTTGGTAGACAAAATAAGCGATTCGCACAACTCGGATCTCGTTGGCCCTCTGCTTATGGATTCCGTCCTTAAGCTTGACGGAATGACTGATAAGAAAGTAAATATCACGAGCTTAACTTCTTTTAATGAGGGATAGTGATTTGATTTTGCCTTTTCTGTCGTCCCCGGATGCTTCTGGACGGGGACCCAGCGGCTTTGGTTCTAAGCTTTTTAAGTTTCTGAATAAATTATTAAACTAGGTCAAAACAAACGACGCTGGATTCCGTCCTTAAGCTTGACGGAATGACTGATTAAGGGCGCACCGCTTGGTGGACAGACTAAGCGATTCGCACAACTCGGATCTCGTTGGCCCTCTGCTTATGGATTCCGTCTTGAATCATAACGGTATAACTGATAGAACTTAGGAACCTGATACTGCTTAGGCCTTATGACAGTACGTACTATAGTGGTTTTGATCTTGCTCCGCCCCTTCTTTGTCGTCCCCGGATGCTTTTAGACTGGGGCACAGAGGCTTTGGTTCTAAGCTTTTTAAGTTCCTGAATTAATTATTAGACTAGGTCAAACAAACGACGCTGGATACCGTCCTCAATCATGACGGTATGACTGATAAGAACGTAAATATCACAAGCTTAACTTCTTTTAATGAGGGATAGTGATTTGATTTTGCCTCTTTTCTGTCGTCCCCGGGCGCCCCTGGACGGGGACCCAGCGGCTTTGGTTCAAATCTTTTTAAGTTCCTGAATAAATTATTAAATTAGGTCAAAACCAACGACGCTGGATACCGTCTTCAATCATGACGGTATGACTGATTAAGGGCGCACCGCTGGGTGGACAGACTAAGCGATTCGCACAACTCGGATCTCGTTGGCCCTCTGCTTATGGATTCCGTCCTTAAGCTTGACGGAATGACGGATAAGAAAGTAAATATCACGAGCTTAACTTCTTTTAATGAGGGATAGTGATTTGATTTTGCCTCTTTTCTGTCGTCCCCGGATGCTTCTGGACGGGGACCCAGCGGCTTTGGTTCATAGCTTTTTAAGTTCCTGAATAAATTATTAAATTAGGTCAAAACCAACGACGCTGGATACCGTCTTCAATCATGACGGTATGACTGATTAAGGGCGCACCGCTGGGTGGACAGACTAAGCGATTCGTGCAACTCGGATCTCGTTGGCCCTCTGCTTATGGATTCCGTCCTTAAGCTTGACGGAATGACTGATAAGAAAGTAAATATCACGAGCTTAACTTCTTTTAATGAGGGATAGTGATTTGATTTTGCCTCTTTTCTGTCGTCCCCGGACGCTTCAAGACGGGGACCCAGCGGCTTTGGTTCAAAGCTTTTTAAGTTCCTGAATAAATTATTAAACTAGGTAAAAACAAACGACGCTGGATACCGTCTTCAATCATGACGGTATGACTGATTAAGGGCGCACCGCTGGGTGGACAGACTAAGCGATTCGTGCAACTCGGATCTCGTTGGCCCTCTGCTTATGGATTCCGTCCTTAAGCTTGACGGAATGACTAATCAAATGATGCACACAGTGCTTGCGAGCCTTTGAGGTTTCATGACGGTATGACTGATTAAGGGCACACCGCTTGGTAGAGAAACTAAGCGATTCGCACAGCAGGAAATATGTGCCGGCTCCATGTCATCAGTTATTTTCTACAATTGCCGCTTCCTTAACATTCAGCCTGTAAAGTTTGCATACCGCACGGTTGAGGATATGTTCCGTCTCTAAAATCCGTTCATTGTCTGCATCTGTTCGTTCTGCACTTTTACATGAAAACAGCTTCGAGAGCTTTTTTGCGCTGTCTTCTATTTCCGAACGGATCGCAGCATGAAAGCTGTTTGTAGGACTTATTGTCCGAACAGGCAGCATTGCAAGATTTGCGGGTTTCAACTCAAAATATCCGTTGAGAAGCTCCGTTGAGATCCTTCTGAAATAAAAATCCATAAGGCGCGAATTCAGAAGACCCAGAAGATAATAATCATCCGAAGAGATAATTGACGTCTTGTCATTTGAAAAAAGTCCGTTCGAATCCATTGTTGCGGATATGTGTTTAACAATTGAAGGACTTATTATTTTTGTTTTTTCAAATTCATCATAATATTTGCATGCCCTGAGTTCCCACCAGTAATCCCCGCGGTCTCTCCTGTGCGTCGCCTTCTGCTCAAAACCTGACAGATGCCTCGCAACAGCAGGATATGCGGATAAAAGCCATTTCCACGGATCAGCTGTCCCGCGCATTTTGTCAGTATATCCTTTGGGCATGAATATAAGGTATTTTTTCACGGCTGGATCAGCATAACGTTTTACATCCCTTCCTGAAAGGAAGGGGCGCAGTATCTCGCTGCTGTTTTTATTTTCTTTTATTAATTCTTCAGCCTTGGATCTGTCTATTGCAAATGCTTCATTCAATCCGGTCAGCAATCCGCGGTATAGCCTGCCGCTGACATAATCACCGAGCGGCATTCCAATGCACTTTATTTTATCCATAAGCGTGCCTATTTCATCAGAACTGAAAACCCATCTCTCATCGCCCAGACCGGCAGGATCGTATTGAATAGAATTTTCTTCAACAAACACTGATATATCATCATAATCCGTGTCCCCGACCGATGTGAAGCGTATATTACCGCACGGAGGTTCATTGGTTCCAACTATCACCGACATAGGCGTGACTATTTCCTCTACTATAGGAATATTGCCGTAGTCTATTATTTCTGTGATATTCAGTCCCGAGAGGAAGCTGCGAAGTCCTGATCCGTAATCCGAGCGCATCCACCTGTTCGACATGAATAACCCTGCACATCCGCCTTCTTTCACTATATTGAAGGCTTTTTCCGCATAATAGCAGTACAGATCGGCATTGTTCCTGTATGATGAATAATCCTGAAGTTTTTCCCTGATAAGTGAAAAATCCCCCTGCTTCATATGGGGCGGATTGGCCGCCGAAATATCAAATGCCATTCCATCAAATAGATCTTCAATAAGTATATTTCCCCATACAAAATGATCATCTTTGACAGTTTTTTCCGATTGAAGTTCCATCCGCAGTTCTGTTTTTAATATTTCCAGGGACGCCGCGCTGCAGTCTGTAGCATAAAGACAATCCATAAAAAAGTGCTCGCTGAAGTGTTCTTTGGTGCGCTCAGGGCTGTTGCCTATGTACTTGTTAAGGTCAAGGCGAAGGCGTGCTGTAAGAGACGCCATGGCTCGGGATATCTGGCCCGAAGCTGCCGCTATGTCACAAAATTTAATATTTTTAAGCGCCCTGTCAATTTCCTTTGCCTTGCTTCTTATTATGCTGTCGTCAAACAGCGCATACCCGGGAGACATGTATCCTTCAAGCGCGGCAATGCTAAGCCCGCATGTTTTTCTCAGATAATTTTTAACTGCCGATTCGCAGATATGTTTGAGTATATCCTCTGGGATAGTAATACCGGGCAGTTTTTGCGACGTTACAAAAACAAATACCAGCCAGGACCTGCAGACGGGACAAGAGAGATGAAAGCTGCGTCGGCACCGCTCTGTGCAAGATGTCCTGATATGAAATCGATGCAATGGTCCGCTGCATCCGCCAGGCGGACACCTATCTGCGCCTTTACCATCAGGACCTCGATCCGCGAGCGCCCCAATGCAGGCTTCTGGCTGCCCAAAAGGCGATATGAAGAAATATATTTTTTAAAACTTTCCTTTATATATATACCTGACCGTATCCATGTATCCCATTCATCAAGATTAGGCAGATATCGCCTTATACCGCTGATGTGCGCCTCCATGTCAAAGGCACTGTCCGAGAAGCACTTCTTTACAACTTTGCAGATTTCATTTTCAGGCATGGACAACACCGCCGATCACTTAAAATTACAAATAGTATATTCCCTTTTTATCTTTTTATACAATATTCAATTTTAACAATAACAAAACAAAAAATTACTGCCCAATTTATAAAAGTTCAGGACCGCTGCCACGCACAAAATACTAAAAAAACAGCCGCTTAAAATACAGCACTATAGGCATACTGCATACTGTCTGGACACGATTGCCTCTGCTGTTTTTTGCATTTCGCGCATTTATGGATAATTTACCTGATGTTGTGCATTCTTTTAAACTCATGTTATAATGCTTCCCGTTCGGGATGTAGCGCAGCCTGGTTAGCGCACCTGCTTTGGGAGCAGGGGGTCGTCGGTTCGAATCCGACCATCCCGACCATTTTATAGCTGCCGCTCAAAATTAACATTCACAAATCATCATGCTTTATCAGATATTACAGATTATCTGCCTGCACTCTATATGTTTCCGATATTATAAATTTTAAGCTCAGTATTGGATTTGCCTGTTAAAGATCACATATATTTTGCTGCCGTGTGATATATCTATCGTGATGGAGCCAGATTGCTTGACAGGACAGCCACCAGTGGCTATCATCTCGCTCGAAGTTTAAAATGGCGCAGACTTGGGGGGGGGGACACATTGTTAAAATGAAAACAGCAGAGGCTACAGCTTATAAATCCATAATGGACATGATACTCTCCCGTTCTTTTGCCCCTGGCGACAGGCTTGTTGAGACTGAGATAGCTGAAAAACTGCATATGAGCAGGACCCCTATACGCAACGTAATGAGGATGTTAATTGCAGAGGGACTGCTTGAAGCAAAGGGCAATAAAGGATGCTACATCCCCCAGCTCACACCTGAGGATATGGCCGCTGTTTTCAAGGCTCGCGCATTTCTAGAGGGCAAAGCGGCACTCGAAGCTACTTACTGCCGCACGGATGAAGATATCATACGCCTTCAGTCTCTGCTTGAATCCGAAAAACAAAAGTACAGTGAAGGTGCACTTGAAGAATATGCTGAGATCAACAGGCAGTTTCATCTCCTCATAGCCGAGATATCGCACAACGAATATATTGAAAAATTCACCCGCCAGGTATTCTGGCGTTCAGGACTTTACATATTCTATTTCGACAGGTTCTATTCCCCGCTGAAACCCAATGAAATCCTAAGAGACCCTTCAAAATCCGTCAGCTGTAACCAGCACGACCAGATAGTCAACGCAATAATAGCCGGTGACGGCAATGCAGCTGAAAACTTTATGCACGCGCATATTGACACGACATATGCAAAAATGGCCGGGCGCATGCCAAAAAGCAGTGAGGTCTTCGGGATACAGAACAAATTTATTTAGTTTTTATTTCATTGCATATAATAGACTGCACATATGTTTTTATTTCCGGCCGATACCAGTTTTGAATAATGCTGCTTTTGAACTGATCCTTTTTTATCCCTGTAGTCTACAGACAAAAAAATCTTCCGATAATTTAACTAAAAATTAACCTATCACAATATAACCCTTAAAAAAATAACCAATATTATTTAGGGCAATATAAAATGCCTGTACTATTTATTATTGGCAAAATTTCAGTGAAATTGCATCCAATTTTGTATCCATTTTTATAACATAAAAGCATACAAATATTTTACTAAATTTAGTATAATATATTATTTGTCAATATAATTATATATTATACCCAAATTTAGACTTGACATATTCATAATTAGTAATTAACATGCATTTTATGGATTCAATACTGGATACAATTAAGTGAATTAAGTAGCAAAGTCTGGAGTATTTACAGTTTAAGCCTTGGTATTACAAAATATGGCTTGATAACATACAGCTTTAGCCTGCCCCGGCACGGCGTAAATCCCGGGAACGCCGGACCGGAGAAGGTTAAATACAAAGGGCTCTAAGAGCCAGGGAGGCAATGCAATTGAGTAATTATGGTCTGCTTTCAATTCTTCCACCAGTAATTGCAGTTGTTTTGGCAATCAAAACAAAGAACGTCATCTCGTCACTCTTCTGGGAGGTCTGTTCGGTGTTCTTGTGCTGTGCGGCTGGAACCCCATCCTGGCACTACAGACGTTTATCAAAGATTACATTTTTGTCCAGGCTGCGGACGGTTACAACTCCAGCCTCCTCGTCATGATGATCTTTATCGGCGGTTTCGTCGGCGTCATAACTCACTCCGGCAGCGCGGCAGTTTTTGCCAACAAGGTTGCCCATCTGATCAATACACGCTGCAAGGCCCAGCTTGTAGTATGGTTTGCCGGCCTGGTAATTTTCTTTACTGATTCAGGCAATCCTCTTATTCTTGGCCCGGCGTTCCAGCCGCTGACAGACAAGCTTCGTATCAGCAGGGAAAAATTGGCATGGCTCCTGGACAGTACTGCATCACCTGTATGTATCCTAATACCGTTTATAGGATGGGGAATATACATCATGGGTCTGATGCAGAAGGAATTTGATGCACTTAAGCTCCCGCTCCAGGATTTTGACACGTTTGTAAATGTAATACCGTTCCAGTTTTACGCAATAGGTACTCTTATCATGATGCCGCTGATAGCTTTCCTTGGTTACGAATTCAGCGCTATGTACAAAGCTGAAAAAAGAACTATTGAAACAGGACAGCCGCTGTGGCCGGAAGCAAAGCCGGCACGTCCCGCAGTGGATATAACTGAGATCCACAAGGGCGCTACTGCTTCCATGATGGTAGTCCCGCTTGTTCTTCTCTTCCTCTGTATCTTCGGACTGCTGGTACCTGTCGGTTTCCCGTTCAAAAAAGTCCCCGGAGCAGTTCTTCGTTCCGCCCTGTGCTTCGGTTACTTCGTAGGGGCTATGGCCTGCATATTGATGATGGTCAAAGCCAAAGTCTGCACGCTGAGCGAGAGCTTCAAGATGTACATCGACGGCACTAAAGAAGTCGTGTTTATACTGATGATCCTCGTTTTTGCGTGGTCATTGGGTTCCGTCTGCAAGGCCCTTGGAACTGCGCAGTATATCGTAAGCCTTACCAGCGGATCTGTACCCGGCTGGATAGTTCCTGCACTTATTTTTGTTACAGGAGCGCTTATCTCATTTGCCACCGGTTCTTCATGGGGCACTTTCGCAATCCTCATGCCGCTGGCTATTCCGATGGCCCACGCTCTTGGCGCGCCTTTGTACGCTTCTATCGGTGCAGTCCTTTCGGGCGGGCTGTTCGGCGACCACTGCTCACCGATTTCAGACACCACAGTACTGTCTTCTATGGGAGCTGCATGCGACCATCTTGACCACGTAAAGACACAGTTCCCGTATGCCTTGATGGTTGCTTTTGCAAGTCTTATCACTTACGTGGTAGCCGGTTTTGTAAATTCACCGGCGCTGATATTCCTGGCAGTCGGACTGGTTGTAGTTTTCGTTCCGCTGTTCAGCAAAATGTTCGGTGCAAGGCTCTCCAACAAGATAGAGATTGCGGAAGAAAAATAAAGAGGCTGAAAGCGGCACGCGTTACCCGAGATTACGTAAGCTGTAATTCAGTAAAGGGATCAGGAGCGTTACGCAGCAAAAGCAGCAGCAGTTACAAACGGTACCGCACTGGCAAAACAGGCGTATCAGAGAATCAACTAAATACTAGTTATAAGAAGAAGGGGTTCCTTAATCATGAAAAAAGTTATTGTACTTGGAGCGGGGCATGTTTCCAGACCATGCGTTCAGTATCTTCTCTCTCAGCCAGGATATGAAGTGTATGTAGCCGACATCTGCGAAGAAAACATCAACAGGGTCCTCTCAGGAAAAGCAAACGGACACGCAGTTCCGGTAACAGATGCCATAGCCGTTCTTCCGAAGATGCTGAAGGAAATTAAGCCTGACGCTCTTATCTGCCTTCTGCCAAGGCAGTTCATGATCCCGGCGGCAAAATGCTGTATAGAAGCGGGAGTAAACTATGTTAACCCATCCTATGTCTCTCCGGAAATGAAAGAACTCGACGGTGCTGCGAAGGAAAAGGGAATAGCTCTGCTGTGCGAGCTTGGCATGGACCCCGGAATAGACCACATGTGCGCTGCAAAGGCTGTCAGGGATATACACGGACAGAACGGCAGGATCGTTGAATTCGAACTGGTCTGCGGCGCGATCCCTGCGGCAAAAGACAACAATAACCCTGTCGGCTACAAACTTTCATGGGCTCCGTCAAGCCTTATCGGAGCAAGCATAAGAGATGCGCACATAATAGTTGACGGTAAAACGATAGACTGGCTCGGCGGTGAAACATACCGTCACTGCAAGCTGACGGAAATAGACGGGCTTGGCTGGTTCGAACAGTATGCCAATGCCGATTCGACACCATATGTAGAGGAATACAGCATTCCAGAGGTAAAAACCATCTACCGCGGAACACTTCGCTACATAGGCTGGAGCGATATGATCTGCAAAATGCAGGATCTTGGCTTGTATAAACCAGGCGAGCACGATTTTACCGGCAGGACATATGCGGATGTTATGCGCAGTCTTGTAGGTGCCGGCAAATCAGATGACGTCAGGTCAGCTGCTGCAAAATTCCTCAAAGAGTCCGAAACTTCGGCTGTAATGATGAAGCTTGAATGGCTCGGACTGTTCGACGAAAAGCAGATTCCGCTCAATAAGGGCACGATGTCGGATCTGGTCGAATGCATATATAACGAAAAACTGCAGTTTGCCCCTCACGAAGAAGATCTTTCTATAATGGAGCTCCGTTTCACTGTTGAATATCCTGACAGGAAAGTCCTTGTAAAACACACTCTGATAGACTACGGAAGCTCTGATACAGACTTCTCAGTCGGACGGCTTACCGGCCTTCCGCCTGCAATGGGCGCGCGGCTCATCATTGAGGGCAGGATTGCAGAAAAGGGTATAATTTCCCCGTCTATGCCGGAAGTCTACGTTCCTGAACTTGAAGCTCTTGAAAATATGGATATCAGATTTAAAGTTACCGAGACAAAAATTTAACTTAATGAGTGACATGCTCTAAAACTTTAAAAGGCGGGCTTTGTCCCGCCTTTTGCTTTGACTATAAGTAGTGTATGACCCTGCAAAAATTTATATATAATGGCAGTAATAATATAGCTTAACCATAAATATAAGCTTCAGTCAAATATGTATCTGAAGATCCCATCCCAATACTGCAAAATTTCCGGTTTCCTCTCATACCCTTCCAAACATACCCGCTAATAATCTTTGTTTTCGTGTTATATATAGTTGCATATAATATATGTTTTCGTGCATATTATCAGGTTTAGGACTTAAGTTTTCGTGCAGTTTGAATTATGCTTTCTCATGAGGTAGTTGACGTGTTTTTTAAGAGAAAGATGTACGATACAATGCTCAAGTGGAAAAAATCTTCTGGCGGCAGGACCGCACTTCTAATCGACGGAGACCGCTGCGTCGGCAAGAGTTTTCTCGTTGGCGGGTCCGGGAAAAAAGAGTACAACAGGTCAATGATAATGATCAACTTTGCCAATGTTCCACGTGACATAACCGACCTCATAGAAAACGAAGGCCATGACCTCGACCTGTTCTTCATCAAGCTCTCCGCGTTCTATAGTGTGCAGCTGTACAAGCGCGAGAGCCTTATCGTGTTTGATGAGGTCCAGCTTTGTCCGAAGGCAAGGCAGCTTGTTAAATATCTGATTGCGGACGGCAGATATGATTTCATTGAGACAGGTTCTCTTATTTCTTTAAAGCAAAATATAAATGACATCGTCATTCCGTCTAAGGAAGAACATGTATCCATTATATCCACTCGACTTTGAAGAGTACCTGCGGGCGATTGGAGACAATGTCACAGCCCCGCGGCTCAAAGAGTGCTTCAGTAAGCTGAATCAGCTTGGACAGGCACTTCACAGAAGAATTATGGACGATTTCAGACAGTATTTGCTCACAGGCGGGATGCCGCAAGCCTTGCTGGAATATGTCAACACAAAGGATTTTGCCGCCGTAGACAGGATAAAGCGTACCATACTCACCCTTTACCGAAACGGCATCGTTAAATTTGGAAACGGCAATGAAAGCAGGATCACAGCTATATTTGACGGCATACCAAGTCAGCTCGCCAGAAAAGAAAAGCGCTACAGGCTGTCCTCCATATCAAAATCTGCAAGGAGCAGAAGTTACGAAAACGCTTTCGTTTGGCTCAGCGAAGCCATGGTCGTCAATTAATATAAAAATGTTGAGGACCTAAAACATGTTCGACATTTTTTTAATGCAAATAAAAATAACGGACTAAAATTAGTAAGAAACCATTTTCACATTGACATTATAATGTATTCTGCTTATTATTAATTAAACAGCCAAACAATTGTGCAGTAAATTGAACATTTTTTTAGCCTTTTTTCCGATATTCCAGCAATACCCGCAGAAAGCGGGATAATACAATAATAATGCGAGGTGCAGAGGAAAATGAAGAAGTTTAACGCGCTGTTTTGCATGTTGGCCTTTTTATTGCTTGTGCTGACAGGTGCTGCGTTTGCTGTTGTCGCCGGTCATGTTAATCCTGATGCTGATATTGATACGAGTCAGGAATTTACATATAACATTACATCGGCCGATGTGACAACGGAACCGGCAAGCCTTGATGTCACAGTAGAATCCAATTCCGTCCCTGTAACGGTCACAGACCCGGACAACCTCATGCTTCCCGATGAAACGACAAATAAAGTCATCATATGGACGGATATAAAGGTGACCCTGGGCGATTATACTCCCGGAACCCCGATAACATTCCATCTTGAAAATTATCCGGGGACAGAAAATTCAAATCTCTATGCAGCTCTCAGGGCGACACATAATATAACGACAGCCAGTATGGACTATCAGGTGGGAATGTATTACGGACATGAAGCGACCGTTTCAAATGGTGTCCTTTCATTTACGGTCGATAACCCTGAAGCATTTTTCTCATCAAGCGACATAGTGATCGCAACAGCAAAAACAGTCTCAAGCGGCGGTGGCGGCGGCGGATGCAATGCAGGCTTTGCAGGACTTCTTTTGCTGGCTGCTCTGCCTCTCCTTTACCTGAAAAAGAAATAATAAAAGACAGGCAACTTCATGAAGCCTCTTCCATTTGGAAGAGGCTTTTTGTTTCTTCCCTGCTATACCAGGTGACCCATGACTTGGCCCCAGTCTTCTGGAGTGAGCTCACGATTCACTGCGTGGGTTTTGTTCTGCTTCTTTCCGTCGTCCCTGGGCGACACTAGATTCCGTCCTCAATCATGACGGAATGACTGATAGAATCAAGTTTCTGTCCTGTCGTCCCCGGATGCTTTTAGACGGGGACCCAGCGGCTTTGGTTCAAAGCTTTGACTCAGGTCCTATATCTTAAAACTTATAAAACTCCAAAACAAACGACTCTGGATACCGTCCTAAATCATGACGGTATGACTGATAGAACTTAGGAACCTGATACTACTTAGGCCTTATGACAGTACGTACTACAGTGGTTTTGATCTTGCTCCGCCCATTCTTTGTCGTCCCCGGGCGCTTCTGGACGGGGACCCAGTGGCTTTTGTTTAATATTTTGACTCGTGTTCCAGGCCTTAAAACTAATCAAACCGTAACACCAACGCCACTAGATTCCGTCCTCAATCATGATGGTATGACTGATAGAATCAAGTTTCTGTGCTGTCGTCCCCGGATGCTTTTAGACGGGGACCCAGTGGCTTTGTGGTAAGGCTTTTGCAGTAATGTTACTTTGGTTTTTTGCCCCTTCCCTGTCGTCCCAGGGCGCTTCCGGACGGGGACCCAGCGGCTTTGTGGTAAGGCTTTTGCAGTAATGTTACTTTGGTTTTTTGCCCCTTCCCTGTCGTCCCCGGGCGCTTCCGGACGTGGACCCAGCGGCTTTGGTCTGATATTTTGACTCAGGTCCTATATCTTAAAACTTATAAAACTCCAAAAACAAACGACGCTGGATTCCGTCCTTAAGCTTGACGGAATGACAGATTAAGGACACACCGCTTGGTAGACAAACTAAGCGATTCGCACAACTCGGATCTCGTTGGCTCTCTGCTTATGTATACCGTCCTCAATCATGATGGTATGACTGATAGAATCAAGTTTCTGTCCTGTCGTCCCCGGGCGCTTCTGGACGGGGACCCAGCGGCTTTGGTCTGATATTTTGACTCAGGTCCTATATCTTAAAACTTATAAAACTCCAAAAACAAACGACGCTGGATTCCGTCCTTAAGCTTGACGGAATGACAGATTAAGGACACACCGCTTGGTAGACAAACTAAGCGATTCGCACAACTCGGATCTCGTTGGCTCTCTGCTTATGTATACCGTCCTCAATCATGACGGTATGACAGATTAAGGACACACCGCTTGGTAGACAAACTAAGCGATTCGCACAACTGTCTGAAAATGTTCTTGCTCCATCATTTTACAACCCTTTTGCAACTGTTCAGCCAGGCCTCACTACTGAATGTTTCCTATTGTTTACCCAATCACTTCATCCTCCGTTTTTCCCCATTTTCCCGTGTATCGGCTATAATTGTTATGGAATTATCCGTTCGCCATTATTCCCGGAGGAATCGCAGTTTTGGATAAAACAAACAGGCCCCGTGCAAAAAAACTTATAAATAAAAAAGCGATTCCATTACTTTTTGTACTGTTCGCTTTTTTCATGTTTTCGATGCAGACGGTTCCAGCTTCTGCTGTCTCCCCTTCCAACTCAGGACTGGCAGGCTTATGGGAATATCCAACGGCAGAAATGCCGGGAGACGGAAAAGGTTTTATATCCTACAGCGATTTCTATCCCTACAGGGCAGGCTCGGCAAGTCTTGGGATTTTCCCGTGGCTTGAATTCAATCTTCGCCTGACTGAATTTGAAAACTCAAAAATAATAAGCCCGGGCTACGGACATTATAAAGACAAAGCGATGGACCTTAAATTCCTTCTTACGAACCAGAGGGATATCATTCCTGCAATTGCAGTAGGAACCCTGGACATGATGGGAACGGAAATACGCAAGGCATATTTTGCAGCAGGAACGTGGAAATGGAACAACATGGCACTGACTTTGGGTTACGCTACCGACGCGTACAACGGCTTTTACGGAGGAATATCGTGGGAGCCATACGAATGGCTTGAAATCAAGGCTGAATACAGCCCGCTTGATTACACCCAGGACAGCGTGGACGGCATTAAAATCCACCCAGATCCTGCAAAAGAAAAATATAATTTCGGTGCAGTTCTGAAAAGCCCTTGGGGACTCAACGGCAGTCTTAGCTACCAGCGCGGCGAGGAATTCTGCTTCGGGATAAATTACGCTTTTGATCTGACAAAACCCATCTTCGGCGGCAAAAACCCTCCGACTGCGCCTGATCCCGTCAGTACGGACTGGGCAAAGACGGATATTAAGGAAATGGCTGTATCGCTGCAGGATTCCCTTGGACAGAAGGGATTCGGGCTTCGCAACATCATCGTGCTTACCGGAGACAAAAAAATACATATTGCATTTGAAAACATAGGTTTCTCATCACAGGCTGAAGGAACTGCAAGGGCTATAATCCTCGCCGCGCACAAAATCCCATGGGATACGGAAACATGCTCTTTTGCACCAATGGTAAGGGGTAATCCTGTGTCACGCATAGAGCTGAACACGGAACAGCTTGCCCTTATACGCATGCATAAATTCAACGCATATGATATCCCCAAAAATGCCGTAGTCTGGGCGCCAAAGACAAAATACGGCACCCTTCCTGATGAAACATGGGAAACAATGGCAGGGCCGGGTAAAACAATAAAAAACGGCGCAGCGGAAATACGTGTCGCACTGGCCTACGAACCAAGAATTGATAAAACCCTGCAGAATGATTATATGTCCAGGCTTGATATCGACTATATCGGCCGCCTTCGTTCATCCGACGGCTGGGAAGCATTCCTCCAGATACGCCAGCCTTTATATAACGACATCGATATATGGTGGGAACCTGAAATAAACGATAAGACAAGGATATGGAAAGGCGTCCTGAGCTATGTCTACAAAATGGACAAAAACCTGTGGGGATTGGGCGAAATAGGCTGGCTGGATGAAAATTACTTCGGCGGCAACTTCTGGGGGCGTTATTACATAAACAACTCTCCTTTCTGGGTAGGAGGACGTGTTTCTATAACAAAAGAAAGGGACTTCAATTCCTTTGCAGGGCTTCCTGAATACAGAAGGGATTACTACAACGGCAAGGCATATTATCTGCCGATAAACGGAGACAACGACTGGACCGGATCATACTGGGCCGAAGCAGGTTATCACGATTCTACATACAATGCCGACATCATAGCAAGATACGGTAAATTCGTGGATTCCGACAAGGGCTACCGAATAGATGCGACAAGGAACTGGAACGACACTACGGTTGGATTCTACTTTACTGACACAGACAGGGACACACCCGGTAAAAACTATACTGACGCAGGGATGATCCTGCATCTGCCGCTTTCGGTGTGTTATGCAGGACATCCAAGCGACACTTACTGGGATCAGGAATTTACGCTGCTTTCCACGTTCAGACTTTTTGCCGGAGTAATGCCCGGAGCATGGATGACTCCTGAAAAACTTATAGGAGAACTCTCGCCGAACAGGCTGAATCAGGAACTCGGCTCCGTACTCGGCCATCTCATGTCGGAATTAAATGAAACATCCCAGCCTGAACAGGAGTCAGGGGCCGTATACGGGCTGTTTGAATACGCCACCGGCGAATGGCGCAAAAATGCCGCGCTTGAAGAAGACAACTGATATAACCGTTACGCCGCAGCAATACCAAAATTATTTTCAATAGGATTTCAGCTGCTTTGAAATAAGGCCCTGCTCATTACACAGTGACTTTACTCTGCTTTGCTGTTGCCTATTTCCGTCGTCCCCGGGCGCTTTCAGACTGGGACCCAGCGGCTTTATGGTAATATTTTGATTCTGCTTCTGGATCTTAAAATTTATAAACCTATATCAAAAACCAACGACGCTGGATACCGTCCTCAATCATGACGGTATGACTGATTAAGGGCACACCGCTTGGTAGATAAACTAATCGAGCCCCACAGTGCTTGCGAACCTTTGGCTCTGTTTGTCGTCCCCGGATGCTTCTGGACGGGGACCCAGAGGCTTTGGGTTCAATATTTTGACTCGTGTTCTAGGCCTTAAAACTTATCAAACTTCAAAACAAACGCCACTGGATTCCGTCCTTAAGCTTGACGGAATGACTGATTAAGAGCACTCCACTAGGTAGACAAACTAATCGATCCCCACAGTGCTTGTGAACCTTTGGCTCTGTTTGTCGTCCCCGGATGCTTCTGGACGGGGACCCAGCGGCTTTGGTTCTAAGCTTTTTAAGTTCCTGAATAAATTATTAAACTAGGTAAAAACAAACGCCACTGGATACCGTCCTCAATCATGACGGTATGACAGATTAAGAACACACCGCTTGGTATATAAACTAAGCGATTCGCACAACTCGGATCTCGTTGGCTCTCTGCTTATGGATTCCGTCCTTAAGCTTGACGGAATGACTGATAAGGGATCAAGGTACTTGAGTCAATTTGGACTGCAGTATGGCTTTATATTTTGCCTCTTTTCTGTCGTCCCCGGATGCTTCTGGACGGGGACCCAGCGGCTTTGGTTCTAAGCTTTTTAAGTTCCTGAATAAATTATTAAACTAGGTAAAAACAAACGCCACTGGATACCGTCCTCAATCATGACGGTATGACAGATTAAGAACACACCGCTTGGTATATAAACTAAGCGATTCATGCAACTCGGACCTCGTTGGCTCTCTGCTTATGGATTCCGTCCTTAAGCTTGACGGAATGACTGATAAGGGATCAAGGCACTTGAGTCAATTCGGACTGCAGTGTGGCTTATATGGGGTTGATTTGCTTTTGCCTTTTCTCCGTCGTCCCCGGATGCTTCTGGACGGGGACCCAGCGGCTTTGGTTCTGCTTTATTTTTTGTGGTTTCCGTGCACTTACAGGCACATCCTGAAAATATTTTCCACATCCTCTGGTGTTAAATGTTTGAACCCTTCAAGGACACCATCGCGGCATGCTTTTTTCGCCATTATTTTAAAATACTTGTCGTCGATCCCTATTTCCGTAAGCGTGCTCTGCAGTCCGAGTGTGTCAAAGAGAAACTTACTGAGATATTCGATCGCGAGCTTTGCGCCCTCCATATCGGGAAGGAGAGGATCCACACCAAAAATATTCACGCCGAACTTTTTAAACTGGCACGCATTGGATTCATCAAGTATATATTCCATCCAGCGCGGCGTAATGACAGCAAGCCCCAGTCCATGCGTTATATCATAAAAAGCGGAAAGTTCATGCTCCATGGCATGGCAGCTTGTTGCCTGGTTGCGTCCTGTCTGCAGGAAACCGTTGAGCGCCCATGACGCAGCCCACATCAGGTTGGCCCTGGCTTCATAGTTTTGAGGCTCGCTGATTGCAACAGGTGCATATCTGATGACCGTCCTTATTACTTCCTCGTTTATACGGTCCAGCATATACATTTTTTCAGACGCTGTAAAATACGAGATGTCAAAAATATGCGACAGTATATCAGCGCTGCCGCATGCAGTCTGGAAAGCGCCCACCGAATATGTATTGGTCGGATCAAGAAAAGAGACTTTCGGCGTAAGCAGCGGATGCAGCAGTCCGTATTTTTCGTTCGTATCAATATTGCTGATAACACAGCCGGTGTTCATTTCCGAACCCGTAGCCGCAAGGGTCAGAATCGTCAGGACCGGCAGTGCCCTTGTAACCTGGGCCTTGCGCGTTATCAGGTCCCAGCTGTCGCCATCGTAAAAATAAGCTGCTGCAATAGCTTTTGTACAGTCGATCACCGAACCTCCGCCTACGGCAAGCAGCACATCTATATTTTCTTTCCTGCATATCTGTACACCGCGGTTAACTGTGGTATGCCTCGGATTTGGTTCTATTCCTGACAGCTCGAAAGATTCGAGACCCGCTTTTTTTATTTCGGATATAACCTTGTCATACAGCCCCGTTTTTTTTACAGACCCGCCTCCGTATGTCAAAAGCACACGTGAACCGTATTGTTTAAGCTCTTCCCACAAATGGGCCAGCTGATTTTCCCCAAAATAGATCTTTGTTGTGTTCTGGAACGTAAAGTCATACATATGCGTTACTCCTTTTATTTCGAATGTTTTATCTTTAATCTTCAGGAACACCTATAATCTATATTGTACTTTCTGCCGTATTGAAGTGTCACCTTTTTGCATATATTTGTCCGCCGTTTATTTTGCCAGTATAAAAAGCATTGCATTGATATATAAATCATGTTGACATCACTGTTAAATAGCATTATTTTATGCAAACTACAAAGGGGGTTCAAAACATGTACAGCATTTCTAAAAAGTATCTTCGTGTTTATGCTTTATAAGTCTTATATCAGCACTGATTTTATGTTCTGCAGCCACTCCTGTCCAGGCATGCAGCCGTGTCCTTTCGGCAAATAACGGGCAGGCTGTTCTTGTTGGCCGCAACATGGACTGGCCTGAAAATCTTGACAGTACTCTGTGGTTTTTACCGAAAGGCATCACAAGAAAAGGCCTTACGGAAGGCAACACCATGACATGGTCCGCAAAATACAGCAGCATCGTTACCGCCTCCAATATAAAAGATCAGTCTTTTGTATCTGACGGCATCAATGAAAAGGGCCTTGAAGCCAACCTGCTATGGCTGGACGAAAGTAATTACGGGAAACGTGATGAAACAAAGCCCGGACTTTCAATTGCATTGTGGGCACAGTACATGCTTGATAATTACACTACCGTTGCAGAGGCAGTTGAAGCTATGCGCGCAGGACGCTATCAGATCGTTGACGTTAATATCCCGATGTATATCCCTACTGTAGGTATAACAGAGGAGAGAGCTTCTCTTCATCTTGCCCTCGCTGATAAAACAGGTGATTCCGCAATTATAGAATATTTAAACGGCAAACCTGTTATTTACCATGACCGCAATTACACTATCATGACGAACTCACCTACCTTCGATAAACAGCAGGAAAACCTCAGAAAATACAAGGGATTCGGAGGGGAGAAGCCTTTGCCGGGCACATCTGAGCCCACTGACCGTTTCGTGCGTGCTTCGTTTTACCAGAAAAACCTGCCTAAGCCCGGCAACCTTCGTGAAGCAATAGCACATATACTAAGTATCACAAGAAATGCATCCCAGCCTTTTATAAAGACTTTGGACCCCAAGCAGCCGTACACTTCAGCAACAATATGGCGTACGGTAGGTGACCTGACAAACGGATACTACTATTATGAATCCACGATTAGCCCTTACCTTATGTGGGCCGGTTTCGCAGATTTCAATTCCGATTCTGCAATGAAGCTTGACCTGGGCAAAAGTCCTGATTATTACGGCGATGTTTCAAAATTTTTCAAAAAGGCCGATCCGGCAGAACTGAAAGTACCAAAATTCTTTAACTGAAATAAAAATATAATCTCAATGATACCGCTCCGTGAAAGATTTTTTTCCTTTTACAGGGCGGTATTTTAATTTATCATTACGCAATTATTTCACGGGATCAATCCCATACGCCTGATTATTTATGCCTTCATGTGCCTATCACACACTGCTGCGATATTCTCCAAATCTGCCCTTAATAAGTACCCCGTGAATTTGATCCGGAGGCAGCGGTTTACTGAACATATAGCCCTGCATCCTGTCACATCCGATATCTTTTAAGAAATCCATCTGTTCCTGCTTTTCCACGCCCTCCGCAACGACCGTATAATTCAGGTTTCTCGCCAATTCCACTATTGCACGGACAATTGAAGCGTCATCGTTGTTTGAGCATATGTCTTTAACAAACATACGGTCTATTTTAAGCAAGGTCACGGGAAAAGTTTTCAGATAAATAAGCGAGCTGTATTCTATTCCAAAATCGTCAATCGCTATCTGGACACCGATAGACTTCAGGTCTTTCAAAACCTGGCCGGTGCGCTTAATATCCTTCATTACAGCTGTTTCCGTAATTTCGAGAACGAGTCGGCCTGGGTCGATATATGAACTTTCTATAGCTTTGCATATCAGCTGTTTCATATCGGCATACTGGAACTGGCACGCTGAAATATTTACTGCAACCGAAAAATATTCCAGCCCATCCGCCTGCCATTGCCGAACCTGTCTGCACACCTCGTTCAGCACCAGTTCCCCGATCTCTATCATCATTCCGTTTTCTTCCGCAAAAGGGATGAAATCCAGCGGATAAACCAGCCCCATCTCAGGGTGCTGCCACCTGATCAACGCTTCAACGCCTGTAATTTTTCCTGTAAAATCGACCTGCGGCTGATAATAAACAACAAACTGCCGTTTCCTGATCGCTTCCCTCAGATCTGTTTTCATTTTGGCGCGATTCATTATCTGTTTTTCCATCTCAGGTTCATACCGAAGCGGAGCATTTTTTTTCTGCTTATTTGCATAATCCAACGCAATATATGCCTGCCGCGCGAGTACATCGGCATCCATGCCGTCATAAGGGAATGTCGATACCCCTATTTTGCCAGTCATATAGTAAGTCTTATTTTTATAATGCCACGAAGACCCTATTACTGAGACCAACTTTTCCCTTATGCCGCGGAAATTGTCTTTTGCTTTTGGCGATATATTTATGATAGCAAATTCATTCTTCCCAAAGCTTGATACATAACATTCATTTCCTATTTTCGCCGTAAGTCTTCTGCCCATTTCCCTGATCATTTTATCTGCAGCCCTGTAACCAAGTATGTTATTTATCAATTTAAAATTATCAAAACTGACCATGATAACGGCCACCTGCCGGTCAGCCGGCCCTGCAGCCGATATGCTCTCCTTAAGCTTCTTCAGGAACATATAGCGGTTGGGAAGTCCGGTCAGGGCATCATATCCGCTCAGGCAGTCTATGCAGTGTTCGTCACCCGCTTCCGCCTCTGTCCGGTCTGCAATATTTACAGCTATTACGCCGTACCCGAGGCAATATACATCAGTCTCATAATAGCAATCCTTATCCTGCGAATATTCAAGGAACGAAAACGGCTGTCCGCTGAAAGCCGTTTTGGAATACACGTCGGACCTGTTAGACTCCATGCCTATGAGCCCCTTATGTTCGATTCCACCGTTGTTCCAATCTATACCGGCGGCAATTTTCCTGAAAGACCGGTTTGCTGATATCAGACGGCAATCCGAGGGGCCTCTGTCTCCACTTTTAATTACCTCATAAAATGCGACTCCGTTCAGTAACGGATCAAATAAAGATGAAATACTATTATCTTTTTTCTGCAGTTTAATGCCGCTCTCAGTCTCTACAGAAGCATTTTCATGCCGTCCAGCCGGTAAATATTTACTGACCGCTTTTTTTACGTCCTTTATGCCGGGGAAAAAGTAATCACCAGGCATACCGCATGATCCTGTCAAAACCGCAGATGTCATATCGGCAATCGACTGGAACAATACAAGTTCTTCTTCATTCATCACCCTCAGAGGGTCGTGGAATCCAAGTCCCAGTATTCCGATAATTTTTCCGTCCATTTTCATCGGGGCTGCAACTGAATAGTGCAATCTGTCAAAAGATGTGCACGGGACCCGCTGCTCCCATGATTTATAGTCCTGGACAGCCGCAATCATGCCGGATTCATATACCACAGATGTCAGTCCGTATGACCGGCTGGGATACTCGCCGGTTTCATAAAAACATCCCGTAACACCTTTAAGAACGACAGATTTTTTATCCTCATCAAGCAGACATGCGATGCTTCCGCAGGAACCGAAAAGGTCGGATACAATATCAGCTGCTGCGCCAAGAGCTTCTGACGGATCAAACATATATTCATTATGTTTTTTCTTTGTTTTAGGCACATGTATTAATTTTCCGGGTGCCAATTGACTGCTTTTCATGAAGTAGGATGGAATGACGCCATGCTGTATCGCAGAATAAGCAGCTGTACTTATATCTCTTATAGCATAGACCGTACCATTAAGGCCCGGCAGAGTGAAGCGGACCCTCATGCCTTCGGCCTGGAAAATATCTCCGCTGCTTCTTCTGTTAAATGTACGGAACAGAATATTCTTTATACAGGACGAAGTTCCCTGACTGTAAAAATCAGCACATGACTCCGGCGGGAAAAATTCATTCAAATACATATCCCTGATTTCCGCTGCAGAATAACCGTATGCGTCTATAGCCGCTCCATTTGCTTCAATAATTTTATCTTCATCATTAACGACAAGAATGATGTTCTGTAATTGCTGTATAATTTCACGGCAAAAAATATATTCAAAAAAAGCTTTTGTTCCGCTATCAGAGACAGACATATAGCATCCTCCGCTGAAGAAATTAAATAAGAAAAAATTTCATCCCTTTACAGTATTAATGCCCTTTAATTCAATAAAAATTTCAAATATAATTTAGGGCCTGCAAAACGGCATTGCCATTTGATCCTGCTTCCACTGCTTTTGCACCAACGGCTGAAAATCAGCCGACGTAACATAATTCGCTTATGTTTCCTTATTTTACTTTTTCGTCTTTTGGCATGCCGGAATATAACCATAACTAGATTTGGATGTGATTAAATATGGAGTATGTAGAACCGATCCGCAGCAAAAAACAGATTAATGAGATGAAATCATATTTAAAAAGGCATAACATACGTGATTATTTATTATTTGTGTTAGGTATCAACAGCGGCCTCAGAATATCGGACTTGCTGTCCCTTACAATAGGAGATGTGATAAATGCAGACCGTATTGTCATACGCGAAAAGAAAACAGGAAAAATCAAAGATTTTCCTCTGTCCTGCATTTGCAAAAAAGCAGTTAATGAATACATGGCAACTATCGGCACAAAGGAAGGCTGGCTGTTTAAAAGTACAAGGGGCGATCGTCCGATCAGCAGGATACAGGCTTACCGAATCATAAGAAACGCTGCACTTGCAATAGGGATCAAAGATGCCATCGGGACACATACTTTGCGCAAAACTTTCGGCTATTGGGCCTACAAAAATAACAATGATATAACCAAGATACAGAAACTGCTTAATCACTCAACTCCCCAGGTAACACTCGCGTACATAGGAATTACAAAGGATGATTTGGATAATATATATACAAGTCTTAATTTATAAGTATTCAATGGTATAATACTAAAATAAATTCAAATGTTATACATAAAAAATAAAAGTTTTTATTAAACATAAGATATCAAAAAGTAAAATAAGGAAACATAAGCGAATTATGTTACATGCTTGTCCTTTATATTTCTATTTGTAATATTACGTAAATCAAGGGCAAATCGATCAGTCATAATATGTTTAAAAACAGGCGGCAAAAGCAGCATTTAAAGGTAAATATCAAATAAAAAAATGAAGCAAGGCAACTATAGCAGTTGTACACTGATTATCAGCAATGCGTCAAACAAGCAATGCGTCAAACAATAAAAGTTAAAATCTTACATGGCGGGATATCATTGTAAAAGTCACCAAGCAGGCAGCATAAAAGCAACATGAAAATGTTTGGTCTTTTGATATCAAATACCAAATATTTGAAAGCTGATCATATATAAAGATACTGTCGCTGTGAAAACGGCTATGCAGCAGCACTGTTGTTTTCACAGTTTTTATTATTTCCCGTTCCTATCCTCGAATCTCCATGCATCACGGCACATATCGAATATACTGCGCCTGGTTTTCCAGCCCAGCTCCCGTTCCGCCTTTGAAGCATCGGCATAGCTTACAGCAATGTCACCCGGCCTTCTTGCCGTTATTTCATAAGGAATCCTGATACCGTTCGCTTTTTCAAAAGCTGCGATCAGTTCCAGCACCGAAGTTCCTCTGCCGGTTCCCAGATTATAAATACTGACCCCTGGCGCTGAATTATTCAAAGCCGCGACATGTCCCTCGGCAAGGTCCATTACGTGGATGTAATCCCTTACTCCTGTCCCGTCCGGAGTCGGGTAATCATTCCCGAAAACCCTCAGTTTATCCAGCCTGCCCTTTGCAACCTGCGTAATGTAAGGCATAAGGTTATTTGGGGTACCTGAAGGCTCTTCACCGATTATTCCGCTTTCATGCGCACCAACCGGATTGAAGTACCGAAGCAGTGAAACTTCAAACCCTTTTTCCGCAGCAGCGGCATCCTTAAGTATCCTTTCACTCATCGCCTTTGTCTCGCCGTACGGATTGGTCGCAGGTCTGACATCCATAGTCTCGGCAAAAGGAGGGATGTTCTCACCGTAAACTGTAGCCGATGAACTGAAGACAAATTTGCTGACGCGGTATTTCATGCAGGCCTCTGCAAGAACTATCGTACCTGTTATGTTGTTGCGGTAATAAAGCAGCGGTTTCAGGACAGACTCACCCACCGCTTTCAGCCCGGCAAAATGGATAACTCCGTCAATTGAATGTTCAAAAAAAAGTTCATCCACCTTTGCACGGTTAGTCACATCAATCTCATAAAATGGAATTTTTCTGCCTGTGATAAGTTCAATACTATGTATCACATCCGGGCTGCTGTTGCAGAAATTATCAGCAATCATAACTGAATGTCCTGCCTCTGTAAGAGCAACACAAGTATGCGAACCTATAAACCGGCCCCGCCTGTAACAAGTATATTCAAAAAAAGCCCTCCTTATCCGAGTGGGGGTAGCATTAAATTGAATCCTTACACACCATATTATACATTGCATTTCATTATTAGCTGTTCCTGCCATGCCGTTTTGGAATTTTTGCTGGCATGACACATGTTCAGGAAATATACGTCGTCCCCGGATGCTTCTGGACGTGGACCAAGTGGCTTTGGTGGTAAGGTTTTTGCAGTAATGTTACTTTGGTTTTTGCCCCTTCTCTGTCGTCCCCGGACGCTTCCGGACGGGGACCCAGTGGCTTTGGGGTAAGGCTTTTGCCGTAATGTTACTTTGTTTTTTTGCCTCTTCCCTGTCGTCCCCGGACGCTTCTGGACGGGGACCCAGCGGCTTTGGGGTATTATTTTCCGGACAGCTGTCTCTGATACTACACCTGACTTTATTTCAAAATATCGTCGTAAATAGTGTATTATTACATCTATTTTTCGTCGTATTTTTTGTTAGAATAGATTATAATATTACAGGAGGTGATGATATATGTACCGTGACGCAATAGAATACCTTTATAAATGGAAAGATAATAAAAACAGAAAACCTCTGATAATAAGAGGCGCTCGTCAGGTTGGCAAAACATGGCTGATGAAAGAGTTTGGGAAAAACGCTTATAAGGATACAGCCTATATAAGTTTCGACAACAATAGCCAAATGACTGAGCTGTTCGCTTCTGATATGAATATAGAACGGATAATAACCGGCCTTGAACTTTACATCGGGCATAAAATCATCCCGGAAAACACTCTCATTGTTTTTGACGAAATACAGGAAGTTCCGAAGGCACTTACATCACTGAAATACTTTAATGAAAATGCGCCGCAGTATCATATAATCTGCGCAGGATCGATGCTAGGAGTTGCACTTCACAGCGGAACTTCCTTCCCTGTGGGCAAGGTTGAATTTTTAGATTTATATCCGCTCTCCTTCACTGAATTCATGACTGCAATGGATAAAAAACAATTCCTGGAACTCATTCAAACCCGCAATTTTAATATGGCATCTGTTTTCAGACAGGAATATATTGATTTGCTGAAACACTATTATTATCTTGGCGGCATGCCTGAAGTTGTACAAAATTTTATTGAATACCGTGATTTCAGCAAATGCCGTGAAATACAGCAGCGGATACTTGATGCATATGAACAGGATTTTTCAAAGCACGCACCAAATGAATCCGTACCGCGCATACGCATGCTGTGGAATGCCCTGCCGTCGCAACTTGCAAAAGAAAACAAAAAATTTATTTATGGGCTTATAAAAGAGGGGGCCAGGGCAAAGGATTATGAAATGGCGCTTATGTGGCTCACTGATTGCGGGCTTATACATAAAGTTCATAGGGTAACTGCACCCAGTCTGCCGTTAAAAGCATATGAAGACCTTAAAGCTTTCAAACTATTTTTGCTGGATGTCGGATTATTGTCATGTATGGCTCGGCTGGATCAGACTATACTCCTTAACGGCAATGATCTCTTTAGGGAATTCAAGGGTGCACTTTCTGAACAATATGTGCTTCAGCAGCTGAAATCCCTTAAGGGGTTAGAAACTTACTACTGGACAAATGACAGAGGCAGCGCAGAGATAGATTTTCTGCTTGATACAGGGGAAACGGTAATCCCAGTTGAAGTTAAAGCGGAGACAAATTTGAAAGCGAAGAGTTTAAAAACATACTGTGAAAAATTTAAACCGCAAACTGCAGTCAGGGTCTCAATGTCTGATTACAAAAAAGAGGACTGGCTATTTAATCTGCCCCTCTGGGCTGTAGGGATAATAAATACGTTAAACTGAGGAATGAATCCATGGATCTGGCAGTAACGAATAGGGACTTGGCAGCTTTGCTTTTATTCGCTCCCATGTTACACCGTATGATTGATGTAACATTACAGTGACATTTTTATTTGATTTTGCCCCTTCCCTGTCGTCCCCGGACGCTCCTGAACGGGGACCCAGCGGCTTGGGTTCAATATTTTGACTCGTATCTTAGACCTTAAAACTTACTAAACTTCAAAATAAACGACACTAGGTGGACAAACTAGGCGATTCGCACAACTCGGATCTCGTTGGCTCTCTGCTTATGGATTCCGTCCTTAAACTTGACGGTATGACAGATAGAATCAAGGTTCTATCCTGTCGTCCCCGGGCGCTTCTGGACGGGGACCCAGCGGCTTTGGGGTAATATTTTGACTCTGCTTCTGGATCTTAAAATTTATAACCTATATCAAAACCAACGACGCTAGGTGTACAAACTAAGCGATTCGCACAACTCGGATCTCGTTGGCTCTCTGCTTATGGATTCCGTCTTGAATCATGACGGAATGACTGATAATGGATCAAGGCACTTGAGTCAATTCGGACTTGCAGTATGGCTTATATATATTGGGTTGATTTGCTTTTGCCTTTTCCCTGTCGTCCCAGGACGCTTTTAGACGGGGACCCAGTGGCTTTGGGGTAATATTTTGACTCTGCTTCTGGATCTTAAAATTTATAAACCTATATCAAAACCAACGACGCTAGGTGTACAAACTAAGCGATTCGCACAACTCGGATCTCGTTGGCTCTCTGCTTATGGATTCCGTACTGTTGCATGACGGAATGACTGATTATGGGATTAAGGAATTAAAACCATTTGGACTGTGCATCATGGCTTTTATATTGGGTTGATTTGCTTTTGCCTTTTCCCTGTCGTCCCCGGACGCTTTTAGACGGGGACCCAGTGGCTTTGGGGTAATATTTTGACTCTGCTTCTGGATCTTAAAATTTATAAACCTATATCAAAAACCAACGACGCTGGATACCGTCCTCAATCATGACGGTATGACTGATTAAGGGCACACCGCTTGGTAGATAACTAAGCGATTCGCACAACTCGGATCTCGTTGGCTCTCTGCTTATGGATTCCGTCCTCAATCATGACGGAATGACTGATAATGGATCAAGGCACTTGAGTCAATTCGGACTTGCAGTATGGCTTATATATATTGGGTTGATTTGCTTTTGCCTTTTCCCTGTCGTCCCCGGACGCTTTTAGACGGGGACCCAGTGGCTTTGGGGTAATATTTTGACTCTGCTTCTGGATCTTAAAATTTATAAACCTATATCAAAACCAACGACACTAGATACCGTCCTTAAGCTTGACTGTATGACAGATAGAATCAAGGTTCTGTCCTGTCGTCCCCGGGCGCTTCTGGACGGGGACCCCAGCGGCTTTGGGTCTGATGTTCTCATTTAGTTTCAAAATCATTTACACCTAATAACTCAAGATCAAAACCAACGACACTGGATTCCGTACTGTTGCATGACGGAATGACTGATCAAATGATACGCACAGTGCTTGCCGGACTTTGATCTTCATGACGGAATGACTGCTTATTGGCACTCCACTAGGTGGACAAACTAAGCTATTCGCACAACTGTTTGACAATGTTTTTGTCCTATCATTTTGCAGCCTTTTTGCAATTGTACAGCCAGGCCTCATTACTGTATGTTTCCTATCGTTTCACCACTTATTCCCCATTGTTACCGCTGCATTTACCTTGCATTCACCACGTTAATCTTATGCTTGCTTTCCGCGTATACTTTGCCTATAATTGCAAAAGCACATATTTTAGGTATTTCCACTTAGTAACATTCCAATTCAAGTCCCAATGGGGGTTTTTATCTTATGTTAAAACACCGTGTCTGTATGATTTTTTTAATTGTTCTATGCTTTGCCGCTTTACATTCCAGTGATCCGTCATATGCACAGGGTTCCGTATCGGCAGTCCAGGCTGCTGCAGATGCGCTCAGCATAAACTCTTCAGCAGGTTCGCCCGGGGATGCAATAACTATTCCCCAGGACGGAAGCGGTTTCGGAGGAGAAGGCGACACTGATACAGGACAGGGCGGCAATACAGATACGACTGTCTTTCCTTCCATAGAAGACCAGACTTCGACAGAACCTGACGTGACAATAGTCAACGAAAAAGAAAATATAGACGATAAAAAAATAGGGACTACTCAGGCCCCGGATTCCACTGTAAAAACTTCCCCGCTTCTTGACCCGCGCGAAGTACGCGGAAGCAATATGTTCAACAATCTAAGAGAAAAACTTATACGTTTCGGCTCAGATTTCTTCTCTATCAGGCGTACAAACCCTCTTACTTATGCGCCTGTCGGGCCTAACTATGTAGTTGCCCCAGGTGACGAAGTTAAGATAAACATCTGGGGGTACAGTGAGATACGGGCAAATCTCATAGTGGACAGGGACGGTACGCTGACCCTTCCGCAGGCAGGGCCTATAAACGCAGCCGGACTTACTTTCTCAGAACTTGAAAAATCTATCAATAATGCATACAGGCGCATACTTAATGACTTTGAGCTTAACGTAACAATGGGCAAGCTCCACACCATAACCGTATATGTTACGGGGCACGCGGCACGCCCTGGCGCATATGCCGTCTCTTCAATGGCCACGCTTATTGATGTGCTCTCCCAGGCAGGCGGACCCTCGCTTTCGGGAACGATGAGATCGATACAGGTAAAACGCAATAACAAAAAGATAACCACGCTGGACATATATAACCTGCTGCTTAAGGGTGACAGGACCGGAGATTCACGGCTTGCCGACGGCGACGTCATATTCATTCCGACAGTCGGTCCGCTGGTAGCCGTAGCAGGAAATGTCAAACGTCCTGCCATATATGAGATCATGCCGAAGGGCGGCAAGCTCAACGACGTCATTGCACTTGCGGGCGGGCTTACTTCCGGAGCGTACAAGGGACGTATCCAGATAGTCAGGGTAATGGACAACACTATAAGGACCCGCCTTTGAATCTGACCTTCACTCACCTGTATCGGCAGCTCAGATTCTGAAGGACGGCGACCTCCTCAAGATTTTTGCAGTTCCAGGCGGCGCTATCAGCGTCCGCATAGCAGGAGCCGTCATACAGCCGGGTGTTTACACCATAGTGCCGGGCGAAACTACGCTCCGCGAAATCATCAACCGTGCCGGAGGCCTCATGTACACAGCAGCTAATGAAGGCGAACTCACGAGGGTCGAAGTCAGTCCTGACGGCCCGGTAACAACAAGACTTATGGTAAACATCAAAGATGTACTGCAGGGGTCTAATCCGCTTCCGCTCCAGCGTGACGACTATTTCTTTGTAAGAACGGTCCCTGACTGGAACATATACAGGAGCGCTAGCATATCTGGACGTGTGCTTTATCCGGGCAATTATGCAGTAAAGCGTGGAGAGCATCTTTCTTCGCTCATCGAACGCTCCGGCGGATACGCATCGGACGCATTTCTTAAGGGTGCAGTTTTTATACGTGAAAGCATCCGCACCGAGCAGCAGAAAAACATAAACGACATGGTGACAAAGCTTGAACGCGAGGTAATGGCGGCTGCAAACCAGGCTGTATCCACGGCAGTAAAACAGCAGGACGTGAACTTCGCACAGGCGAGCGTTACACAAAAAGAAAAATACATCGACACGCTGAAGAACCTGAAAGCATCCGGACGCCTTGTAATCTCGCTCCCCGGCGACTACAAACTGCTTAAGGGCAGCCCGTATGACATAGAGCTGCAGGAAGGCGACAAGCTCTTTATACCGGACAAGCCCGGAACTGTTCAGGTCATAGGTTCCGTGCTCACTCCTTCCGCTTTCGTATACAGGACGGGTCAGCCGTTCAATTCGTATATAAAAATGGCAGGCGGGTACGCATCAACGGCAAATCCGAAGAGGACATACATTATGAAGGCTGATGGCTCAACGATGCGCGCCATGGCAGGCAACAGACCGCAGGTTATTGAAGAAGGCGACTTCATTGTTGTGCCTGAAAAAATAATCTTCACTCCAAGTCTACGCAATGTGACGGACATTATGGACATCCTGTATAAGATGACCCTCGGCGTAGCTGCCGTTGACTACATCTTTAAATAGGTGCTGCGGAGATGGACGAAAACAGAAATATACATGCAAACAGGGACAATAACGAGGGAGTTTACGAGGTCTCAATACTCGACCTAATAGTCATCCTTGTAGAACAAAGATGGTTCATAGCCAAAATAACGGCAGCATTTGCAGTTATTGCGATCATATACTCACTGCTTGCCACTCCCATATACAAAAGCAGCATACAGATAATGCCGCCTAATACAGGAACACAGTCAGGAGCTGCCGCGATGCTTGCAGCAACAGGACTGGGCGACCTTGCCGGAGGTTTGGGAGCTACCCCGGCAGACACTATAGTTGGAATTACAAAAAGCACGGCTGTTCTTGACCGTATAATAGACCGTTATAACCTGCGTACCAGAAAGCCTGAAGGCCGCAGCATCGCCACACTTATAAAAAAGATGCTCTCTTCGTCCGTTAAGCCTGAACCCCAAATGCGTACAAGAGTGAGGTCAGCCCTTTCCGACAGCATACAGTCGGCTGCAGATAAAAAAAGCTCCATCATAACCGTATCAGTAAAAGATACTTCGCCTGACATGGCAATGAAACTTGCAAACGCCGTGTTTGATGAAACACAGGCCGTGATGCAGAATATAGCGGTGACCCCTTCCGCACAGCAGAGGGTTTTCCTTGAAGCACAGATAAAGGAAAACAATAAGGAACTTACAAAGGCGGAAAATAACCTTATAGCTTTCCAGCGCAAAACAGGCATGATAGGAGGGGCAGGCGGCGCTCCATCTGACATTTCAGCATTAGGCGCCCTTCAGGCGCGCATGGTGGCAAAGGAAATCGAAATAAAATCTGCCAGGCGTTTTGCAACCGGTGCAAATCCGCAGGTGAAAAAACTGCAGGCTGAGTACGACGCGATAAAGAAGCAGTTTGAAGAAAACAAAGCATCCATAGGCACTACCCCGCTCTCAGGCGTAGGACTCAAGAACCTACCTGGCGCATCCGTGGAATATGCTAACCTTTTCCGTGATTATAAATTCAGGGAAAGCCTGCTTGATATCCTTCACCGCCAGTATGAAACAGCAAAAATAAGGGAATCCCAGGATCCTGTAGTCATCCAGCTCCTGAGTCCAGCCACAGCGCCGGAACTCCGCGACTCGCCGCAAAGAAAGAAAATAGTTGTTCTTGCAACACTACTAGGTGCTTTTCTGGGCATTTTTGCAGCATTCATAAGACATTTCATGAATCTTTCTGCGGCAGATCCTGAAGTTGCACCAAAAGTCAACTTTGTAAAAGATGCATTATGGGCTGATTTCATAAAAATCAAAGGGAAAATCTTGAGGAAATAATAAGCTTTATGTTTTGAGGTGCCTTTCATTTGTCCCTTAATAAAAGATAATGCTTCTTATCCTCGAAAATAATAATAAAAAGGAGGTGATAAAAACGGATAAGTGGGAATTTTACACTGACAGCAACGGAGAGTGGCGTTGGAGAAGAATTGCTCCTAACGGTAGAATAGTTGGTTCTTCTTCACAAGGCTATAATAACAAAAATGACTGTATAGCTAATGCAACTCGTAATGGATATAAAAGTTAAATAGCTTTGCAAGTACAAGATCTTTACGAGGATAAGAAGTATTAAAATATTACTTTAACACCTGTGCTGTACATTATATTTTTTCTTCATGAACATTTTTACAGATATGTAATACAAAAAAGAAAGATTACTCTGTATTTCGGATAACAGATTTTTTATTTAATGCTTTTTGACATGCTCAGGCTTAAATTAACCTTTCTGCCCACAGGGAATAATAATATTTAACTCAAAACAACAGCTTACTGTACTCAAGGCAGTCATTCTATTGGGCTTGCACCTGATTGTCATAGTAATAGTTACCATACAACTTCTTCCTTTATAAATACGTTGTATTGACAATGTATTTATAATTGATATAATAATGCAATTAGTAATGAAAAGGAGTGGGATAAATGCCTCAAGTACTTGTAAACATCCGCATGGACGATATACTAAAAAAAGACATGGAAAAGACATGTCAGGAGCTTGGCATGAACATGACAACAGCTTTCATCATCTTTGCAAAAAAAATGAGCAGGGAAAAAAGGATTCCATTCGAGGTATCAGTTGACCCCTTTTACTCTGAAAGCAACCTTGCATACTTAAAAAAATCCATAGCACAGCTGAATCAGGGACGAACAGTCACCAAAACAATGGAGGAACTAGAGGCTCTGGCCGATGCGTAAACTTACCTTCACCCTCTATGCATGGGAAGACTACATCTATTGGCAGACTCAGGACAAAAAGACCTTAAAACGTATTAATTCGTTGCTCAATGACATCGACAGGAATGGCAGTGAAGGTATTGGTAAACCAGAACCCTTAAAACACTGCGAAGGCTGCTGGAGTCGGCGTATTGATGACGTTAACCGTCTCGTATACAGGCTCTCGGATGAAGTGATAGAAATAATTCAATGCAAAGGACATTACACAGACTGAGATAAAACATTTAGAACCATATTTAAATATATTCAGCCCTTGCTTCAGATTTCAGCGTTGTGGGTCTTTTTTCTCAGCGTCAAAAGGTATGGCACTCCATAATTCATAGATCCAGGATTTTCTTTATCTCTTTGTATTTTTTCCCCCTAATTGACCATCAGCTTCCATCGCAGCTTCAAATCTTCTGCTTGCCTGGATAACACCCGAATCCGACAGAAGGAACAGGTTCCCAATCTTTTTTCAGCTTCGCCCCACTGTACCGGTGAGATAAATAAATTCCGGCAAGTCTTCCCAGCCTCCTGTTATCAGCAAAAAATTTTCCGAGCTGCCTCAATGATCATTTCCAGCCCGGGCCTTTCCTTAAGCTCCCTCAGTGTAGGAAGATCCCTGTCCGCAGTCCTGCAGTCAAGTTCCTTCTCCCGGATTCCCGGACAAAATCATCGCTGCCCAGTATAGTCGAGCCTACAACACCCATGAGCGGGCTGGAGTAACCTCCTGCAACCTTCTCATTTACATACCGCCTGTAGCTCATCCGGGATTCAGGATCATCTGTGCCAAAGTAGCCAAGTATGAATCTGGTGGTCAGCCAGGTCGGTTCACTGCCCTCAATGTATAAGCGGTAACTGGACCATATGTAGTCTTCCGGGGATTTAACCATCCCAGCCCTCACCGGGTTCAGGTGCATGTAGCGGGAGAGCTCTGCAGCATAAGAGTCAGCCTCAATCAGGATAGCCTTGTAACGTCCCTGCATAAGGTGCCCTGCACGTTTGCGCTTAATGTTAAAGTATGTAGCGTAGGAACTGTTTATATACTTCATTATAAGGGAGAGATTTCCAAACGGAGTCTCAATCATCAGGTGATAGTGGTTGCTCATCAGGCAGTAAGCATGTATTATCGCTCCGTATCTTGCACACGCGGCTGCAATGTAAAAGAGAAACTGTTCACGGTCAGCTGCACTTTTGAAAATTTCCTTTCGTTCATTACCTCTGGAGGTAACATGATAGAAGGCTCCTGGGTATTCTATCCGCAAAGGCCTGGACATGTTTTCACCCACTTTATAACTACTCTTTATTCAATACCCAAACATATATCATGGGAGTTGAGCATTTTGTCAATTGTGTAGGTCTGACCCCTATGCTCTCAATTTTTATATATCGCCTGTAGTTCAGCCGGGATTCAGAATCATCTGTGCCAAAGTAGCCAAGTATGAATCTGGTGGTCAGCCAGGTCGGTTCACTGCCTTCAATGTATAAGCGGTAACTGGACCATATGTAGTTTTCCGGGGATTTAACCATCCTAGCCCTCACCGGGTTCAGGTGCATGTAGCGGGAGAGCTCTGCAGCATAAGAGTCAGCCTCAATCAGGATAGCCTTGTAACGTCCCTGCATAAGGTGCCCTGCACGTTTGCGCTTAATGTTAAAGTATGTAGTGTAGGAACTGTTTATATACTTCATTATAAGGGAGAGATTTCCAAACGGAGTCTCAATCATCAGATGATAATGGTTGGTCATCAGGCAGTAAGCATGTATTATCGCTCCGTATCTTGCACACGCAGCTGCAATGTAAAAGAGAAACTGTTCACGGTCAGTCGCACTTTTGAAAATTTCCTTTCGTTCATTACCTCTGGAGGTAACATGATAGAAGGCTCCTGGGTATTCTATCCGCAAAGGCCTGGACATGTTTTCACCCACTTTATAACTACTCTTTTATACAATATCCAACCTTATTATCATGGGAGCTGGTCCTTTTGTCAATTGTGTAGGGTCTGACCCCTCTGACCTTTTTCCGGCAGCCAGTCCATTGTTTCCTGTTTGCTGTTCCCGTACAACCTTGGGTGTTCTGTTATTGCCCTTTGGTTTTCATCCATCGGAATAACTTTGGATGATGTCATTTTCACCGTTACTCTTCCGCCGGCGTGTTTAGGCGATGTCGAATATGTGTGCGCAGAACCAATATTAAACTTGCCCCACAAGTTTACGCAGTAAACTTCATAACGTGCACAATCGAATTCTGCCGTTGGCAGAGGCAGCAGCTCTTTAGATCCTCTTTGTGACGTTCCGCTATGCTCTGGTCATAACGGTAGTGTGCACGGTTATGGTCTTCTTCTGACTTTTTGAGCAGATAGCGATTGTATATTTCAAGGTCCTTGACTTCCGGTATTGGGACAAGCATATTGCGTCTGTGATACCCTACTTTGTTCTCAACGTTTCCTTTCTCATTTCCTGCGTCCGGATTACAGAAAACAGCAGTAAAACCGTAATGTTCTTTAAAACGCAGAAATTTCTCTGTAAGGTCCCTGTGCCCTTCTTTAAGCACTTTTGTCACTATGGTAGATGTGTTGTCGAACCATATCCTCTGAGGTACACCCCCCATCCGTTTGAATATTGCAACAAGCCCTTCCAGTAGGCATTCCAAATTTTCCCCTTTGAAAAGCTGTATGTATCCGGCGTTACTGGAGGGGAAAGAGAGATTAAGGTATTTCCCCGAATATAGTCTGCTATTTTCGTAAAAGTCCGCTGAACCAAAGTCCACCTGGGCTTCTCCGGCCTTATGTTCGAGCGGCAGCGCCGATTTCCCGGTACGGTACATGGCTTCTTTTTTAGCTTTAACGTACTTGGCCGTTGTTCGGTATGAACACTCGAAACCTGCTACTTCCTGCTTCAGCCTGTCGAATACACGCTGCGCCGTGTGTCGCTGTTTTTTCTTCGCCTTCCTGTCATCTTCCAGCCAGCCATCTATTATTTCTTTGTATGGGCTAAGCTTTGGCTGTTCAATTTTAATTTCCGGCTTCAATAGAGATTGATTGAAGTCATCCTTGGCAATGTATTTCCTTATTGTTTTACGGTCTGTAGACTGTTTTCCTCGATATTTCGCTTATAGAGTTTCCTTCCTCAAAAAAAGCTTTTCTGATATCATCAATTTTGGTCATTGTCAGCATTGTGACCGCCGGGCTATAATTGACCGCAAAAGCCGGTAAGAAATTGACCCACCCCAACCATATAGCTACCATTGGGATTGCGAAGATCACCAAGGAGGTAGCTGACATGATAAGGAGTGGGTTAATACTGATGATAAGGCATGAAGCACTATCTGGTCAAACAGCGTACGCGATTGGCAAAAACCTGGGTATATCAAAAAATACAGCAAAGAAATACATCAATGATGTTCCTAAAGAGCATGGATTGAAGAACAGAAAACGTCAGTCAAAGCTGGATCCGTACAAGCAACGGATCAACATCATGATATCTCTCGGTATTTTTAACTGCTCAGTGATAATGGAGCGTATTCAGGAAGATGGCTATGACGGCGGAATAACAATAATAAAAGACTACGTGCAGGACAAACGTCCGCCGAGAAATACTCCGGCAGTAAGGCGTTACGAGACGCTTCCAGGAAAACAGGCCCAAATGGACTGGGGAATAGTGCATTACATAGATGAAAGAGAAATAGTCCATAAAGCGCCGGGGATTTGTGATGATCCTTGGAAACTCAAGGGCCAAGTACCTTGAATTCACTAAGAGGTGCGATTTCTACAGCCTTCTCCGCTGCATAGTAAACGCTTTTGAATATTTTGGAGGAATACCTGAAATCGTTCTTACCGACAGAATGAAGACTGTAATAGAAGGAAGCGAAGCTGGCAAGCCCTTATGGAACAAACGGTTTGAGGATTTTGCATCTGACATGGGTTTTATGCCTAAAGTATGCCGCCCCAGGAGACCTCAGACAAAAGGAAAAGTTGAAAGACTCGTGAACTATATCAAAGACAACTTTCTCCCCGGTAGGACTTTTGCAGACGCTGATGATTTAAACCGCCAGGCGATGATGTGGTGCCAGAAAGTTAACAGCAAAAGACACGGCACTACAGGAGAAATTCCTCTTGAAAGTCTGACGAACGAGCCGCTGCTTCCTCTTCCGCCCAAAGAAACCAGAGATAATATCGTTGGGAGACGAGAAAAGTCACCCGCGACGGATTCATAAGTTTTGACGGAGCCAGATACGGCATTCCATGGTGCTACGCGGCCGCGAACTGAGAGTAAGGATATGCGGAGAATACTTCGAAGCCTATGAAGGGAATGTCCGTATCGTACAGCATAAAATTGAATATACGTCAGGCAGGATAGTATGGCTCAAAGGACAATATGAAGGTCTGGCAGAAAGGAATGGGATAGCCTACCCGCTATCATATGCGCATAAATTACAAAACATTTCAGTCGAGACACGTCCGCTGGCTGTTTATGACCAGATAGCCGGGGTAATATAAAATGCTGGAACTTGAACAGGCAAGAAGATTGCTTTTGGAAATGGGCATTAAGAAAGCTGCGGATCTTCTCGATGCTCATCTGGAACAGCAGCAAAAGAAGAAACCACATATCTAACATTCCTTTTGGGACTGCTGAATTCTGAAAAAGAGGAAAGGAAGAGGCGAAGCGAGGAAACACGGATAAAACTCTCCAGGCTGCCTCACCACAAGACAATACAGGAGTTTGACTTCTCATTCCAGCCAAGCATAGATCCCAGACAGATAAAAGAACTGTCAACGCTGGCTTTTGCCGCCCGGAAAGAGAACGTAATACTATTAGGGCCGCCTGGCGTAGGGAAAACACATCTGTCCGTTGGTCTGTCAATAGAGGCACTGAGAGGGGGTATGACTGTTTACTATACAACATTGTCCAGGCTGATATCAGATATGAAAAAGCAATTATTGCAGGCAAAGCCTGAACGCAAATTAAAAACCTTCCTTCGTCGGATATACTTGTAATTGATGAGGTGGGATATATGCAGCTGGACAGGCAGGCAGCGGAAAATACTGTTTAGTATAGTATCCTCAAGATATGAGACAGGAAGCATAATTCTCACCAGCAACAAACACTTCGCCAGCTGGGGAGAATTGATGAGCGATACTGTTATAGCAACGGCAATGCTGGACCGCCTGCTGCATCACGCTCATGTTATAAACATACGCGGTGAAACATAACCGGTTGAAGGGAAGGATGAAGGCCGGGGTTGTTTTTGTTCCTCCGGCTGCAATAGATCCGGCGTTATCTTAAGCGGCTGCAGAAGCCCGGCGTTGGGTCAATTTCCAACCGGCGTTTGGGTCATTTTATCCCGGCGTTGACA
>Ga0268359_10797_pt1 | contig 87160 bp, 83 predicted proteins | sample BioMet11_FD_194416 | JGI IMG/M metagenome (GOLD analysis project Ga0268359, IMG submission 194416) | Sewage microbial communities from Oakland, California, United States - Biofuel 11 (PacBio Assembly) | ecosystem: Engineered > Wastewater > Sewage > Unclassified | place: USA: California | collected...
TTCAAGCTGATCTTTCACGTCCAAAGGATTTATCATTGGTGTCGCTACTTTGTATATTTTTATGCCTCTTGTCGGCCTGGGAATCGGAACACTTCTTGGTCTCTCTCCCATGCTTATCGTCGGTTTTGTATTATTAGGTTGCTGCCCCACGGGAACAACGTCTAATGTCATGACCCTCCTGGCAAAAGGGGATAAAGCCCTATCTGTAACGATTTCCAGTATCAGTACAATTATTGCACCTATTCTTATGCTGCCATGCTGCTGTTTTATGTCAACCAATATGTAATCGATCGCATACAATCGGTCTTTTCCTCAGTATTGTAAAATATCGTAATTATCCCTATTGTATTAGGGCTTTTGATACATAAGATATTTAAAAAAACAGTTACCTGTAATTTTACAAGTAATGCCGCTGTGTACAGTGTTGGCCAATTTTAGGAATTATCCTAGTTGTCGTTGCATTAAACGTAGAACGGCTGCAAACAGTTGCCGGCATGGCAGCTTTAGCATTAGCTCTCTACACATTAATTGGATTGATCATCGGTTACGGAGTATCCAAACTGTTACGTATGCCGCCTGCCAAGGGAAAAGCTATGACGTTTGTCGTAGGTGTTCAAAATACGGCATTAGCCGTCACATTGGGTGTTACCTATTTTGACCCTCTGGCCCGCTATACCGGCAGCTATCGGGGTAGTTTGGACAACTGTATTCTGTTCCTTGTCGCTTCCGTCTGGGGAAATCGAACACCAGATCCACAACAGGAAAATATCAACAGCTAAATTTACCGTACTATCCATACGGTTTTCATGACAAGAGTTACAATTCAATAAAAGGAGTGTGTATGTATATGTCAATGTATAACAAAGTATCAGATGAATTAGTGCAGGAGTTAATACACGTGCTGGGTAACAAGAGTGTAACAACGGATCCGGAAAAACTAGACGTGTATAAGACAGATGAAGAAGGTAACTCGTACTGGTTCCACACACCGGAAGTTGTGGTGTTCCCAGAAACGACCGAACAAGTCGCAGCTGTCGTAAAATTAGCTAATAAATATCTTGTCCGGTTACTCCTCGAGCAGCTGGTTCCGGTGTGGCTTGCGGTGCTATTCCTGTCTTGGGCGGTATCGTTATAGAGTTAGATCGCATGGACAAAATTCTGGAAATCAATGCGGATAATATGTATGCCGTCGTACAAACCGGTGTCCGCACCAGTGTCATTCAAAAAAAAGTTAACGAACAGGGAATGTTGTATGCCGGAGACCCCTGTAGCGCTGACAGTTGTCAAATCGGCGGAAATGTTGCTACCAATGCCGGCGGCAATAAAGCCGTCAAATACGGTACGACACGCAACCAAATTTACGGTATGAAAATAGTGACTCCTACGGGCGATATTGTTGATGTCGGTGCCCGTCTGCAAAAATGTTCGACCGGTTATTGTTTGGAACAACTGATTTGCGGTTCTGAAGGCACATTGGGCATCGTTACCGAAATTACACTTAAATTACGCCCCCTGGCACCTTATAAATTTGATTTAGTTGCTATTTTCAAAGAAGACGAAAAGGGATTTGCTCTCCCTAACAAGATTCTTAAAGCCGGTCTGGAACCGACAAGTATTGAATACATGGATAATAAAGCTTTAAACATGTGCAGTAAATTCTGTAAGGTCACACTTCCTCATCTCGATGAAGGCTGCTGCTATGTTATTATTACAGTCGAAACATTTGATGAAGATGAATTAGATAAAAAAATGGAAAAACTCAGCGATCTATGCGACTCTATGGGGGCTGTCGATGTTATCCAAGCTGATGATCGTATTTGGGGATGCCGCCGCCAATTTGCAGAAGCCGCCCGAGATATTGATATCATGTTCGTTGCAGAAGATTTTGTCGTACCTCTCGATAAAATAGCAGATATTACTGCTAAAATACCGGGACTCGAAAAGAAACATGGTATTTATAGTGTAACTTCTGCACATATTGGTGATGGTAATATTCATGTACTGCCATTAAATATAAATAAATTATCCCCCTTAGAATGGATGAAAAAAATGGAAGGCTTCCATAAAGATCTATTCCGTGAAGTATATGCCATGGGCGGTAAAATGTCCGGAGAACACGGTATCGGTTATAAAAAATTGCATGATTTTAAGCGTTGTACACCAGAGGGTGAATACAAGATGATTTGTGCTATCAAAAAAGCGCTGGATCCAAATAATATTTTGAATCCTTTAAAAATCGTAGATGTTGACGCAAAATAATTTTTTAAAAAAACTTTATATGTAAGATTTATTTTAAGAATGAAACGTAAAAAACAAACAGGACTGAGCGGAAACGAAAAATGGCATTTCGTTTCCGCTCAGTCCTGTTTATTAAAAATTCTGCAGTATACGATGTAACGGATGTTTCCATCTTGAAAACATCGTTACATGATCGAACACGGTACTATATAAAGCACCGTGTTCTTTCAGTTCTAAAAAAACGCTATTTAAATGATATAATCTGCACCCCTTCTTTTCAATTAGATAATTCATATGATTTAATTCCACTGCTGTAGGTGTTCGAAACATATTTTCCGGATATGACATATCTAATTGTTCATATTTATCCACTCCATAAGAGTGGTATGGCAATAATTCTATTTTGGGATCCAATATATGTTGTTTTACAAATCTTGCTGTAGCAATAATATTAGCATCATCTCCGTTAACTCCCATAATAACCGGAATACGAATCACAAGATCATTGCGAAATTGACCTAAACTGGCAATGGTACTTAAAATATGTTCATTATCACGCCCTGTATAGTATGCATGTTTTTTACTATCCATATGTTTAATATCAACAAACAATAAATCAATATACTTCAATATAGACTGCACTTGATCAAAATCAAATGTTGCACTTGTTTCCATCGCTTGATTTAATCCTATATCATATACTTTCTTAACCAGTTTTTCCAAAAATTCCGGCTGATTTGTACATTCTCCCCCTGAATAGGTTACTCCTCCGCCAGACTGACGAAAATAAGGGATCTGTGGTTCTAGTTGTGTGATAACATCCTCAATCGTCCATGTCGATACCGTATTTTTTCTTGCATTATCCAGACAAGCCGGTATACAGCAACCACACCCATCACATTGGCTTCGCACAGCTTTATTATGCAAATCAAAATCTAAATGGCGAGGACAGACAGCCGTACATCGTCCGCACGCTGTACATAATGATCCTATGTACATAATCTGATTATGCATCGTATATCCTTCCGGATTCGCGCACCATTTACATCGAAGAGAACAACCTGCAAAAAATATGATGGTACGAATTCCTTCTCCATCATTAACGGAAAAGTGCTGCAGTTGCAGCACTTTTCCGTTAATAGCTGACATGTTCACTCCTGGCAATAATGGAATCCTGCAGCGTCTTAGATAGATGAACAAACTGCGTACTATACCCGGCTACCCGCACAAGCAGATCCTTATAGTTTTCCGGATGCTCTTGCGCTTCCCGCAAGGTCTTAGTCGATATCGTATTAAACTGGACATGAAATGCACCCATATTGAAAAAACTTTGAATAACTGCCGCCAAATTACTACGTCCTCGTTTGGTATCTACAAGGCTATGACTTAACCGTATATTTAACAACGTGCCGCCGGAATGGACATCTTGATTCATTTTAGCTGCCGACTTCATAGTTGCTAACGGAGTAGACGTATCACTTCCCGCAAAAGGTGAAACTCCTTCAGAAATCGGCTGCCCCGCAAGTCTGCCGCAAGCTGTTGCGCCTATAACTTTTCCTGTCGGAATAAAATTAGATATTCCCATAAAAGCCGAAGTAAACGGATTACCGTAAATATCGGTGTACGCATGCGTTGTTTCATAGTAATGATTTGAAATTCTCTGGGCAATTGTATCTACATAATCACTGTCATTCCCATATTTAGGAACATGTTGTGCCATTTTTCTTAATCCTTCATACCCAACCCAATTTCGGTCAAGAGCATCAAAAATTTCGTGGAGTGTACAGACCTTATCTTCAAACACAAGTTTTTTAACAGCAGCCAAACTATTGGCCGTAACTGCTAATCCAATTCCTGTCAATACAGGTCCAATATTATATTTTGCTCCGCCATTAACCATATCCTTTCCTTTTTCCAGACAGTCTTCGGATACTGCCGAAAAATACGGACGAGGAATCATTTTTTGCTGCAGTCGCTGTGCTACCAGGGATGCCGTAACAGAAATACGGATAAGATTATCAAACTGTTCAAAAAAAGCTTCTTCCAGTTCTTCGTATGTTTTAAAATTGCGATCTTGATGAATAGGTAATCCCATCAATTTTCCCGTAAGGCGGCTTTTTCCTCCATTGGTAGCGTACTCAAAAGCCCCGCAGAAATTTACATTAACCGTACTTGTCCATTCAAAAGTCTTGCGGAAATGAGGTACAACACAGCCGCAGTTATTCCAATCTCGTGCATCTTCCGTATCATACCCCAGGTTTTTCAGCATTTGATACCCTGTTTTATCACTGTGAATAGCCGGAAAACCTGTCCCTTGGGCAACTAGTTCCATAACCGCATCTATAAATTTTTGCGGACTATCTTGCGAAATGCGGACAGACAACCCGGGTTGATGTGTTTTTACCTCCGAGGTCGCCTGCAACGCTAAATAGCTTAATTCGTTGGTCGCATCCTTGCCGTTGCGATCACTCCCGCCAACCGTCAAATTTTGAAATTGATTATACCCGGCAAAAAAATCTGCTGTATTAGATGAAATCGTCCAAACCCATTCTGATAGCTTCAGCCAATAACACTCTATCAATTCCAAAATACCGGCATCGTCATGTAATCCCTGTTTTTTGTCATAACAATAATACGGATACATATATTGATCAAATCGTCCGGGGTTTAACGACAACGGATTTTCCATAAGAATTCCGCCTAATTGATAAAACCATATCATCTGCAGTGCTTCCTGGAACGTTGTCGGCGGCATCATCGGAACTTTACGGCAAATAGCCGCAATATTCTGCAATTCTAACTTACGAACAACGTCTGTTTCTTTACCTGCCATTTCTTCCGCCTTATCCGCATATCGGCTGGCAAGAAGAATCATTCCTTGACTAACCAATATAATAGATTGATAAAATTCATATTTTTCTAAATCAGTATAGTTTGTAAGATCTAAAAACTGTAATTTATTATTACAATCATGTATAATTCCCTTAAATCCTTTTTTAAATAAAACATCTTCATAGTCAGGCGTAATTTCTCCGACAGATTGCCGCCATTTTGAATCACAGTCAACAATCCCCGTATCCACAGCAACTTTTGCTGTTTCACTCGGAATTTGTTTTAAAAAGGCTTCTTCCAGTGACTTTCCCTCCCAATACGGAAATATATTCTCACGAACAAACACACGCTGTTCATCTGTCATTTCGTACGGATCTTGTACTCGAACAGAAAAATGATCCATTTCCTGATCCACCCACGTCCAGGAAAATTCAGGAGTCAATATCCCGCATTTACGAAATTCACCAACCGCACCGACAATTAATTCTCCTGAAAATATAGTAACAACTAATTGTTCACATACCGCCTTAAATGCCAAGGCCCGTCGTATAGCTTCTGATTTTCCTTCTGTTTTTTTATAGGATTCCGTCCAGATTCTGGCTCTCTCGTATGAAATCGACGGTTTATTATTTATGTATTCATCTTTAGCCTTTTGTACCCGTTTTGTCAACATAACAAGAACTCCTTTAAAGGTCTACATTAAATGCTTTATAACGTTAAATATACTTTATAACGTTTATGTCATGTACTATAACACTTGGGATTTATGTTGTCAATTAGTATTCAATTCCATTGCTATATTGGAATCATTATTAAAAGAAAAACCTTCTATAGTAAGTATTGCTACCATAGAAGGCCGCTTGTAGTATATATCAATATTTTATAATGTTTTGAAAAACAACCTTGTCTTGACCATAATTAGCATAACTGTGAGAAACATTAGATTGAAACTTTATTTTTGAAGGTGCCTCTAATATAAATGTTTGTGTATCCACCATAAGTGTCAACGTTCCCTTTGTAACAACAATATATTCTTCTATAAATTCACGATGGGAATCTGATTTATGCACTGTACCCGGTAACAATATGATATAAAGATATTCGAAACCATTGGCCGGATTAAATGGAAAAACATTATATAATATCATATTGTTTCCTTCATCAAATACTGGTTGCAGATCTTCTTCAATATTTACAACTTTATACTCTTGTACTTTCTCATTAAACAATGTGGATAATGATAACTTCATTCCTTTAGCTATTTTCCACAATACAGAAATTGTCGGAATTGACACGCCACGTTCAATCTGACCTAACATAGTTTTGCTAACACCAGTCATATCTGACACATTATCCAATGTCAAATTTCTGTCAAACCGAACTTTTTTTAATACACGTCCTATTTCTTTTATCGGACTATTGATATCTTCTCCACTATACATTCATATCCTCCTGATAGTAAAAACATTTTTCCTAAAAATAATAGTACCATATTATCTATTTAAAAAAAAGTAAGATACTATACTTGACTATATCTCTTTTTTATTATATTGACAAATGCCTCTTCCAACGGTTATAATTTCATTAGAATTATGTGACTGACGGAAGTGGAGCAACCACATGAAGCATAATTCCTGATAAGCCGACCGTCTGGGCAAAGGACCAGATTTGTCGGTCTTTTTTATCATTTATTTAAAATAAATAGCTGTATAAGAAAGGGGTATGCACATGCTGCATTGTCAGGAATGGAACGGATTTAACGGCAGGCTATGGAAAGAAGAATGCAATGTACGGGATTTTATTCAACACAATTATCGAATTTATGATGGAAATGCCGATTTCCTGGAAGGGCCTACAGAAGGAACAAACAAACTCTGGGCTAAACTGCAGGAATTGCAAAAAGCTGAACGAAAAAACGGCGGTGTCCTAAAAGAAGAAACGGAAATCGTCTCCAGTTTAACTGCCTATGGTCCCGGTTATATTGATGATCAATTGAAACACTGGGAACAAATTGTCGGGCTGCAGACAGATGAACCGCTAAAACGTGCTTTTATGCCTTACGGCGGTATAAAAATGGCAGAAGAAGCATTGGAAATGTATGGCTATACACTGAATCCATCACTTCACAAAATTTTTACAGAATATCACAAAACACATAATCAAGCTGTTTTCGATGCCTATACAGAAGAAATGCAAACAGCGCGTCACACACATATTGTCACCGGTCTTCCAGATACATACGGACGCGGTCGTATTGTAGGCGATTATCGCCGTATAGCACTTTACGGAATAAACCAATTAATTGTGTGGAAACAAGAAGACAAAACAAATTGCGGTGACGGAGTAATGACGGACGACGTAATTCGACAGCGCGAAGAACTTTCCGAACAAATCCGTGCACTTGAAGATATGAAAAAGATGGCAGCTGTTTATGGCTTCGACATTTCCCATCCTGCAACTACGGCAAAAGAAGCAGTGCAGTGGCTGTATTTTGGCTACTTAGCTGCCATCAAAACCCAAAATGGTGCTGCTATGTCTGTAGGTCGTATTTCCACATTTTTAGACATTTATATTGACCGGGATCTTCAACGCGGCATACTCTCAGAAAGTACAGCACAAGAACTTATTGATCACCTGACGTTAAAACTTCGTATGGTAAAGTTTGCACGTATCAAGTCCTATAATGAACTTTTCTCCGGTGATCCCGTTTGGGCTACATTGGAAGTGGCAGGAATCGGTATGGATGGCCGTTCTATGGTAACGAAAACAGATTTTCGTTTTCTCCACACATTAGAAAACATGGGACCTGCTCCAGAACCCAATTTGACAGTTCTCTATTCATCCGCTCTTTCTGATGCATTTAAACGGTACGCTGCCAGTATTTCTGTAAAAACCAGTTCTATTCAGTATGAAAATGATGATGTCATGAAACCCGTATGGGGTGATGATTATTCTATTTGCTGCTGTGTTTCAGCTACACAAACGGGCAAGGAAATCCAGTTTTTCGGAGCTCGGGCAAATCTGGCCAAAGCACTGCTGTATGCCATTAACGGTGGTGTAGATGAAAAATTCGGGATACAAGCCGGACCGGAATTAGCGCCAATTACATCAGAATATCTTGATTATGATGAAGTGTTGAGAAAATACAAGCTCATGTTGGATTGGCTGGCCGGTTTGTATGTCAATGTACTGAACACCATCCACTATATGCATGACAAATACTATTATGAAGCCGCAGAAATGGCGTTGATCGATACAAATGTACGCCGTACGTTTGCAACAGGCATTGCAGGTTTTTCTCATGTTATTGACTCTTTATCGGCAATCAAGTATGCCAACGTTCGCATTATCCGTAATGATAAGGGACTGGCAGAAGACTTTGCCATAGAAGGAGATTTTCCGAAATATGGAAATGATGATGACCGAGCTGATGATATCGGTATCTGGCTCTTGCACGAATTTATTACAGATGTCCGCAAAAGACATACCTATCGTAATTCTGAACCTACAACATCTATACTGACCATAACATCTAACGTCGTATATGGACGTTTTACAGGAAATCTTCCTGATGGCAGACGCGCTTGGACTCCTTTTGCTCCCGGAGCAAATCCCAGCTATGGGGCCGAAGAAAATGGAATGCTGGCTTCTTTGAATTCCGTTGCCAAGCTTCCTTATATTTGGTCGTTGGATGGTATTTCCAATACGCAATCCATGAATCCCGAATCTTTAGGTCATACCGATACCGAACGAACCGCTAATCTCGTCCATGTCTTGGACGGCTACTTTGACCAAGGGGCACACCATCTAAATGTCAACATCTTTGAAAAAGAAATGCTGATCGACGCGATGGAACACCCTGAAAAGCCAGAATATGCTAATTTAACAATTCGTGTATCAGGCTATGCTGTCAAATTTATCGCGCTTACCCGGGAACAGCAACTAGACGTTATTTCCCGTACATTTCATAATAAACTCTAACTAAAACCATAGCCCTGAATAGTTTCAGGGCTATGCCATTTGGAACAAGAGGAGAAAAATGGCTGAACAACTTACAGGACTCATTAATTCGACAGAATCCTTCGGAGCCGTTGATGGACCCGGTGTGCGTTTTATTGTATTCATGCAGGGATGCCATATGCGCTGCCGGTATTGTCACAATCCCGAAACCTGGAATACTCACACAGGTACAAGAAGGACACCGCAAGATGTATTGCAGCAGGCATTACGCTATAAGTCATATTGGAAGAACCACGGCGGTATCACGGTGAGCGGTGGTGAAGCCTTGCTTCAATTAGATTTTGTGACGGAATTCTTTCGATTATCAAAAAAGCAAGGTATACATACCGCGTTAGATACTTCGGGAAATCCCTTTACACGAAGTCAACCCTTTTGGGGAAAATTTAAAAAACTTTGCGAATTTACCGATTTATTTATACTGGATATCAAAGAAATGGATGAAGAAAAACATAAAAAATTAACAGGACAAAGTAATGTCAATATTCTCGAACTGGCAAGCACATTATCAGACTTTGGTAAACCTATGTGGATTCGCCATGTTCTTGTACCCGGATTGACTGATGATGAAGAGGGGCTGCATCGCATGTCCAATTTTATAAAAACCTTAAAAACGGTAGAACGAACAGAGATTCTGCCGTATCACACATTAGGAGTTCCTAAGTGGGAACAGTTGGGTATTCCCTATACATTAAAAAATATGCAATCCCCTACGGCAGAACAAATCCGACGGGCAGAAATGATATTAGGTATAAATCATTAATATATGCCGTATATAATTTCTTATGTTTACCGCTCATGTCAAAAAAACATATACCATAGTAACAATAGAACGTCTTCCTATACAACATGTGTACAGGAGGACGTTCTATTGTTACTATGCCTTACAACAGCAAATCTGTAATTTCAGAAATATTCTTTTTGCCAAAATAAACAGCTGTATCGTTTACAATCATACAAGGTACACTCATGATATTATATTTCTTTCTTAAATCAGGAAAATGCTGTGCATCATACATTTCTGCTGTAATTTTCGATGATGCGGCTGCCAGGCGCTGTGTTCCTATGACAACCTCCGGACACATCGTACATGATAAAGATACCACAACTTGAATATGTATCGGTTTTTGTATGTGTTCTAATTTTTTTTCCACTGCGGGATCCAAATCTTGTCCTGGACCAGCTACATTATATAATGCAAGAACAAAGGAATTGAACTCATGCCCTCCCGGGACACTGTGAAAAATAATTCCGCTGCTAGTCTCATCTTCGCGAATAATTTCCAAACCGGGCGCTCCCTCAATTACACCTTCTTCATACAATACATTTGCAGTTAAACTGCAAAATTCTTTGGCAAAGTTTTTTAGTTCCATTGAAAATTCACTATCATTAAGCCATACTTTGAGAATTACTTTATGTTCAAATTTAGCTAAAATCGGTTCAAGCTTTTCCCTAATATCTGCTGAAATAAAATTCATATCATCACCCTCTTTTTGCACCACGTTATCTTCATCTTGTTTTTTCGATTTATCTTCCACTTCTTCAATTTGACTGACCTCAGATAAATTAAACTTCTCATGCATCGCTGAAATATACGTATCCAAGGCCGTTGCGGCAATAGCCCCATCCGATACGGCAGTTACAATCTGTCGTAAATTTTTAATACACACGTCACCCGCTGCATATACCCCATCAAGATTAGTTTTCTGATTTGCATCTGTAATCACGTATCCTTGCTGATTTAAATGTATTGTATCTGCAAAAAGTGCTGTATTAGGAATATATCCAGCAAATACAAAAATGCCAAAATCACCATGTCCGACCGCATCATGCCGCCACGTTTCTCCCGTTTTATTATTCTTAAACTCGGCATAGGATATTGTCTGTTGGCCATCCGCTCGAACCAGTTCTGTGTTGAATTTAACAGTAATTTTGGGATATTTTTTTAATTCATCGACAATTGCTCCGGCACACGAAAAACGATTTTTACGCACAAGAATAGTTACACTTTTAGCATATTTTGTCAAAAAAATACTTTCTTCAACAGCAGCAAAACCACCGCCGATAACAAAAACATCCATTCCTGAAAAAAACTCACCATCACAAGTTGCACAATAGGAAACACCATGACCTTGAAATTTTTCTTCTCCGATAAATCCTATTTTCCGCGGATTTGCCCCCGTTGCCAATATAACAGATAGCGATTGATAACTTCCTTTAGTCGTATCAATCCTCTTTATTTGCTGGTCCAGTGTCAATTCCCTCACACCTGCTTCAACAAATTCTGCACCAAATTTTTTTGCTTGGGCATACATTTCATCCGTTAATTCTGTACCGCTTATCTGTGTTATTCCGGGATAATTGGCAACATCAGAAGTAATAGTAATCTGTCCGCCGATTTTTACTTTTTCCACAACAAGAACTCTATGCTTTGCTCTGCCTAAATATATGGCGGCAGAGAGCCCTGCCGGGCCTCCGCCGACAACTACGGCATCATACATATTTCTCATATGCATCGCCTCACTGTTATTTCTTAAATAGCACCGACTAAATCAAAACTTGGTTTCAATGTTTCTGCACCAGGCTGCCATTTCGCCGGGCATACTTGATCTCCATGCTCCGCCACAAATTGAGAGGCCTCTACTTTACGAAGCAATTCATCGGCATTACGTCCCACATTGCCGGCATTTACTTCATATGCTACTATTTTTCCTTCCGGATTGACGACAAAGGTTCCTCTTTCGGCTAGCCCCGCACTCTCAATATACACATCAAAATCACGCGCCAATATAGCCATGGGATCACCAATCATAGGATACGTCACCTTTTGAATAGATTTTGAAGAATCATGCCAGGCTTTATGTACAAAATGAGTGTCACACGATACACTATATACTTCACAATGAATTGTCTTAAATTTATCATACGAATTAGCCAAGTCTTCCAATTCCGTTGGGCATACAAAAGTAAAATCCGCTGGATAAAAGAAAAATACATTCCATTTTCCAAGAATATCTTTTTTTGTTATTTCTTTGAATTTACCATTTTGATATGCCTGTACGGTAAAATCAGACACTTCTTTATTAATTAAAGACATAATAATCACTCCCTTTATCTATTATTAACTAATATATATTATTAATTGATACTTATAAGATACCACCTTTTTCTTTATAAGTCAATAATAATTCTCAATATTGTATATGCCCACGGTAGATTGAAAACCCGGTATACCGTACAGGTCTGTATTTTCTGCAGCCTGCTCACTTGTTTATTATTTTCTAATACATTCAAAAAGTTTTTCCGCCTGTTGTTTCCATTGAGAAAATACGGAAGCAGATCCTTGACATAAAACAGGGCTGCCGCCGCCTTTACCGTTAAAAAGTGTATTGGCTAATTTAAGATACGTACGGCAATCCAAGTTCACTTCCGCCCCACTGCCAACCATATAATAAATCCGATTCTCCTGACAATATACAATTACTGCTACCGCATGCTCAACAGCAACTAATTTTTGAAGAAGCATTTTTGCCGACTTAGGAGTATAGGGATCCTTCATAACGGTAAATATCACATTGCCTTGTCCATCATTTACACCCTTCTTCCATATTTCATCTATTTCCTGCCGCTGAATAACGTCCGTCTGCTGACGCACATCTTCATGCAGCATACGCACTTTTTCCTGCAAGCTCCGAATTCCTTCACAAACCAATTTTTCTTTTGTTGATAACATATTACTTGCTTCTTCAATATACTGTACCTCCTGACGGATAGTTTCCAGCGCCCATCGCCCACACAAAAATTCAATACGCATACCGCCGCGATGTCGTATCATTTTCATTATTTTAATAATTCCGATCATCCCAGTATAGGGCGGATGGGTTCCACAGCAAGTACACACATCCCCATTATCAATAGCAACGATACGAACCATCCCCTTAATTTTTTCATTTTTTTTTCTCATAGCCAGCTTAGCTGCTTCAGAGGAAGGTGCACATAACACATGAATTGCCTTATTCTGCCAAATTTCTTCATTCGCAAAATTTTCCGCCTGCACAGCCTGCTCTTGCGTAATTTCCTGATCCAAATCAATTGTAACCATTCGTTCACTCATATGAAATCCTATGTTATGCACGCCAAACAGCTTCCAGAACGAATATGATAAAATATGTTCCCCACAATGCTGCTGCATGTAATCCAGACGTCGCTGCCAATCTACATATACAGTTACTTCCGTTCCTGGTGCCAGCAAGGCATCACAACAATAAGAAATAGTACCTGCTTTTTCTGTCCCGTGAAGGACATGAACGATTTTCCCGCCTCCTTCTATTCTTCCTGTATCACTCAATTGTCCGCCGCCTTCGGGAAATAAGACCGTTCGATCCAATACAATATTGTATTTTTCTCCATCAAAAACACACGATGTAACAACCGCCTTACATTCCCGGGCCAAAGAATCTTGCTCATATAATTTTTCTGTCATTATATTACCTCACAAAAATAACATAGTATAAACCAACATAATTAACGTAAAAGTGCATATCGATACATTGACGCCTCAATTCCTGCTTTAAATACTGCTTTTTCATCACAATCAGAATACTAGCTCACACAATTACCGCTCTTTGTTTTATCAATCAGCAGTCTAACCAGCAACAATTTCATTCTCGGCGTAATATCGATTGCAATATGACTGTACCTATCTCCTAAAAAAACAGCACACAAGAATATTCCCCCTTCACCTCCTTGTGTGCTATCCTTTGTATTTTATTTTACTATAGTATACCTATCTAAATTGTATTATGCAAGAAAACAATTTAAATCCTTAGTTTTTTTCGAACGACATCCAATTCCTTTATCATATTCGCTGCGTTTTTATAGTTTCCATCTGCATATTCAAAAACAAAAGCTGCTTGCGACGCATACTGCTTAATTATCTCCATAAGACTTCGCCAAGCAATCGTACCTGCGAATAACGGCAAGTGTTCATCGATTTTTCCGTCATTATCATGGAGATGAAATGCACTGATGCGTCGGTTTAACGCCGTAATAACACGACAAGTATCCCAGTTATTAATATGTGCGTGCCCTACATCAATGACGGCCCCCGCTGCCTGAAATTCTTCAAAAAGAGCGACGTATGCCTCTTCATCAAAAAGATTATTTTGTTTTAATCCTACGTTTTCTATCCCCATTTTGGCTCCATCCAGTTCATTTGCTAATAGCTCGATTCTGTGCAGCCGTTCCAATACCAGTTGACGACAAAATTCCATATCTCCGCTCCACTGTTCATTGGTATGAACAACAACATATGTTGCCCCGTTTTTTTTGGCGTACGAAAATGCTTTTCTATATTGTTCTAAATATGCCGTATCGTTTGGGTCTGCCAAATTCACAGTAACACATGGTCCATGAATAGACAACGTCTTTTTGTCTGCCCGCATGCGCTGCAATATAACGTCCCAATAGCTATTACTGCCAAATTCATAAAAGAATTCAATGCCATAATCTTCCGGCAGTTTTTCCATTTCTATTTCATTAAATGCTGGAAATGCAAGATCACTAATTTCTATAATTGCCATATTTATTTTCTCCTTTTTCACGAACATATAAATTTATTTCTGTTTCTCTATCAAAAAACAAAACATTTTCCCATAAAAATTGTATTCCTACATTTTCACCGGCTTTTATTTCATAAGTTTCGCCTGCAAACTGACTAAATATAGCTGTACCATCAGCCAAATACAGCTGTGTCGTTTGTAAATTACCTGTATTTTCCGTATACCGGCAACTCCCTTTGAGCATAGCCCGATCATCTGTAGTAATATGTATGTTTTCCGGACGAATACCAACAATAACACTATGTTTCCCGGCTAACACTGAAGCAATCCGATCCGGCAGCGGAACTGCAACTTTCCCTATAAAAAGATGTCCATCGACAATATCTGCCGTTATCAGATTCATCGCCGGCGACCCAATAAAAGAAGCAACAAATTCATTAGATGGATTATCATAAATTTCACGAGGTGTCGCAATCTGCTGCAATGTACCATCACGAAGTACAGCAATCCGCTGTCCTACCGTCATAGCTTCTACCTGATCATGGGTGACATAAATCATAGTCGATTTATTTATTTCATGAATTCTGACTAAATTTTGCCGGGCTTGCTGCCGCAATTGAGCATCCAAATTAGATAACGGTTCATCAAGAAGAAAATAGGGAGATTGCTTAACAATCGCTCGACATAATGCAACACGCTGCTTTTGTCCACCCGACAAAGACTTTACAAGACGTTGTTCAAATCCATCCAGATGAAGCATTTCCAACGCATCCTTTGCTCTTTTTTCAATTTCTTTTTTACCCAGTTTTTGAATTTTTAAACCAAAAATAATATTTTCCCATACATCCATGTGAGGAAATAAAGCATAACTTTGAAATACCATTGCAATATTTCGTTTTCCCGGTGCCATAGTATTAACACAGGTTCCCCCCATAAACAACTTCCCGTCAGTAATATCTTCAAATCCCGCAACCAGTCGCAGCGTTGTGCTTTTCCCGCATCCTGATGGTCCTAGGAATACAACCCGCTCTCCTTCTTGTATCTCAAAGTTTAGTTGCTTGATAACTTCTTTATTTCCATACGACTTACTTACATTATCAAATATAATATTGTGCATTACCCTTTCACTCCTGCCTGCATAAATGTATTAAGAATAAATTTCTGGAAAAACAAGTACAAAATAAGCGGCGGCAAACTTGTCAGCACAGCTACAGCCATGGCAATTCCCCATTCACTGCCGCCTTCGGCACTAATGAACATTTGCAGTGCCAAAGACAATGTATATTGTGATTTATCTTTTAGTATTAGCAGCGGCCAAAAATATTCATTCCACGAATTGATAAAAAACATAATCCCTATAGCTATAACCGATGGACGTACAAGAGGGAACACCACACTGCGAAGAAGATAAATAGGACCTGCTCCTTCTAATACAGCTGACTCCAGAAGCGCCTTCGGTATACTTCTCATGGCCTGACGCATAAGAAATATTCCCATGCCATCCGCCAGTTCGGTAAGCATGACTCCATAAGGAGTATTCAGCAACCCTACGTGGGATATCAATAAATAATTCGGCATAATCAAAACCGTAACGGGAATAAAAAAGGTCATAAGCATGGAATTAAATAAAAGCTCTTTTCCCTTGAATCGATAATATACAAATGCAAAGCCAGCCAGCAAACTGGTAGTAAGTTTGAAAAAAGTTACAAAAAAAGCAATAAAAAAAGTATTCCATATAAAATCGAAAATAGGAAAACGTCCCAGAACTATCATATAATTTTCTAACGTCGGTGAAGAAGGAAGTGGATTCAACGGAGATTGAAATATCTGATTTAATTCTTTAAACGATGCCGAAAGCATAAAAACAACAGGCCATAAGGAAATAATAACCGCCGCAATCAAAAAAATATGGCAAATTAGTTCTTTTTTTATATTAATTTTCATAATACACCTTCTTGTCTGCCACACGGCTGCGCCACCCTAAAAACAAGGTAAAAAGCATCATTGTGATCATTGCATACGCCGCTGATTTACCCGTTTGATAAAAAACAAAAGCATATTGATAAATAGCATAAACCAGATTGGCGCTGCCCTGATCCGGACCTCCCTGTGTCAACATATTGACAGGAACCATGACATATTGCAGACCGAAAACAACGGTAATAACAAAAACATACATCGCGGAAGAAGATGTCTGCGGCAAAATGATTTTTTTAAAAATTATCCAATCCGATGCATTTTCCAAGCGTGCTGCCTCGATGATTTCCCGCGGAACGGATACCATTGCCGCCAAAAGAAGAATCATATTATAGCCGAAAACCTTCCAGCCAATAATGCTGCTTATCGAGAATAATACAATATACGGCTCTTTAAACCAGCGCGGAGAAGTACCTCCAAACATTTTTACTATCTCATTAACCGGACCGGCCATGGGATTATATATCCACAAAAAAATAATACTCGCTACAGCAAGACTCAGCAAAGAAGGTAAAAACAACAGTGACCGATATATCGTTTTTCCATATTTCAACATATGCGCTATCATATACGAATAAAAATACGGAAGAATAAAGTTAAAAACAAGTAAAAAAACAATAAATAAAATTGTATTGCCTACGACTTGATAAAATTCCGGACTTTGAATAATGGCAATATAGTTACGTATTCCTACAAATTTTGCCTTGGCACTGACCATATTCCACGAAAAAAAGCTCAGCCCCAAATTCACAAGCAGCGGCCAATAATAAAAAACAAAGAAAATCAGTACCGATGGAAGAAAAAAAGCATATCCTTTACCGGATAATCGATTCATAATTACTTCTCCTTTCAAAAAAACGGCAGACAGGAAGATTCGCTCTACAGTTCCCCGTCCGCCGCTTCTTACACGTATCATGTCAATATTTTTCAGCCTTCCAGTAATTCATTGATTTTTACAGCCGCATCATGCAATGCTTCTCTTGCAGACTTGCTTCCATTCAATACAACATCGCGAGTATCAATAAGGACCTGTTCTGCCTGCAGTCCATTCTGTCCCGGAAAACTTATCCAAGGCGTTACATTCGGAAGCATTTCCATGGCTTTCTTAACATTTTCATTTTCATCCATTAATTTCTTGTAAGGACCTTCGGCATCCATTTTTTTCCTCGGCGGCAAATATCCGGTGCCTGTATCCCATTTTGTTAAATTGTCCGCTGATTCCAAATATTTTACAAATTCGGCAGCAGCTTTTTGTTTGGCCGGATCTTTGGATAAAATCATAAGGAAGTTACCGCCCGCCGGTACCTTTACCGGTTTGTTGCCGAATGCGGGAAAGGCTGTCGTCATTACCTTAAAGTTGGAACTTTTTTCAAAATTCGCTCGTTTGCCAATTGTAGTACATACCATAGCCAATTTACCTGATGTAAATGCCTGGAATCCTTCCTCATTTGTTGCATGAAGACCTATGCCATCCTTTACCATATCCGCAATAAATTGATATCCTTCAGCGGCTTCCGGTGTATCGAAACCCGCCTTCCATTTTCCGTTTTCCTGTTTCAGCATAGTACCGCCGTTTGATTCAACCAGTGCTTGATTCGTCCATGTATCTGCATATTCTTGCATAAAAAATGCCGATGCCCCTGTTTTATCCTTAATCTGCTGTGCATATTCACGAACCTCCTGCCAAGTCTTTGGCGGCTTTGACGGATCAAGCCCAGCTGCCTTAAAGATATCTGGATTATAATATAACACAGGAACAGACAAAGAATAAGGCACACCTACTTGCGTTCCGTCAGCCGTCTGCGCCAACTTGGCAATATTGGGTTCAAACGTATCTTTGATAAGTTCGGATCACCTGCTGTCGCAAAAATCTTATTTATATCATCAGTTTAAAATTTTCATCGGCATAATTGAGGAAATCCCATCCCATCTGCACTACATCCGGTGTCTGTCCAGAAGCAACCGCTGCTTGTAAATTCTGTGTCAATCCCTTATACATATCAGGATTAAATTTTTCTTTTACTTTTATATTGGGATGACTCTTGTTGAAATCGTCCACTAACTCTCGCAGCGTCTGTCCGCCGAAACTATCGGAAGCCACGTGCCAGTATTCAATTTCTACCACCTTGCCGGTATCACCAGTCCCACTGCCAGAATTACTACAACCTGCCAAACCTGCGACCGCTATAAGACCGACAGATGCACAAATCATCATCTTTTTCCAATTCATTACCATATCCTCCTTATTGTCCAAAAGCCAGTATTGTTAAACTATTTGATATAAGGAATTGTATGAAATGTATGTAAAAATATCACCTTTATTTGATAAATAGTCTGTAAAATCTAAGTTCCTCGGTTATACTCCCACCGCATTTCGTATTCACCATCTGCATCATCTAATATTCATATGTTTTATGAGAACTATATTTTTGTTTATCTCTCTATATATTAAATAAAAATTTAATGCAAATGAGACGCGTTTAAAAAATTGACATGCAAAAAAATATAGAAATTCTCCCAGATACATTCCATAAACATAGCATATATATTATTTTATTTAAGATATTTTCCCCTGTTTAAGTTGCTGGACTTTTTTATAATATATGTGATATACTCAGCTATAGTTGAGAATTGTTTTTATATTTATTTTAATTTTTTAGTTCTTTTACAGCACAATATTTACATTATTTTGATATATTATATAAATTGAAAAATTCGGCATTCTATTGCTCTTATTAGCTCGGTAAAATATAATGTACTATACTTACTTAAAAAAAATCAAGGAATCTCAACGTAAATACATGAGATTCCTCTATCAAAAGAACGCACGTTTTGTATCTGCCACACATATAAATAGAAATGATATCTGTTTACTTTTATGCTTATTAGTACTATCTTGTATCCCATTAGCATTTGAATGGAAAACATTTTTCCAAAAACCAGATGAAGCACAAGTATGGGTCAATGGCAAGCTACAGACGACTATTTCACTTTCCTCTGAATTAAATACAGAGTTTGAAGTACAAGATATTCCCGGTTATGCAATTATACAAGTAAAAAATGGGAAGATACGTATACGTACTGATGATTCTCCCCGCCAAATCGGAGTTCATATGGGTTGGATTGACAAACCATATGAACAAGTGGTTAACGTCCCTTACAAAATAATGATCGTTATAACGGGTAAACAAACCTCTGACATTGATGCTCTCGCTCAATAACGGACTTATGTTCTGCTTTTATGTCTTTGGTGCCCGTTCTTTAAACTATGATTCAAAACTATTTTTATTACTACGTAAATAACATCCCCCTACGATTACTAATATTTTCTTTCAATACAATAATCTTTTTTCAATCACAAAAATAATTTTTTTGAACTCTTCATCATCTTTTCCCGTCGGATCATCTAAACGCCAGTCTTCTCGATACTTACAAGGAAGGTAGGGACAAGTAACATCACATCCCATAGTAACAACAATATCTACTGAAGGTATATCTCCCAATAATTTTGATTGTTGTGTTTTCTCCATATCAATTCCATACAGCTTTTTTACTAAGCGCACTGCATCTTGATTTATTTGCGGTTTTATTTTTGTTCCTGCCGAGTAGCTTTCAAATACATCAGCAGCATAATAAGTTCCTAAAGCCTCCGCAATCTGGCTGCGGCAGGAATTATGTACACAAATAAAAGCAACCCTTATTTTTTTAGTCATATACATTTTCCACCGTTTATAAAATTGCAATAATACCTTCGTTTAAAATACAATGCTGCATTTACGAATGTGATCATAACAGGAACTTCTACTAAAGGTCCAATCACAGCTGTAAAAGCTTGATCTGAGGCAATACCAAATATCGCAACAGCAACAGCAATCGCCAACTCAAAATTATTACTGGCAGCCGTAAATGCCAAAGTAACCGTCTGTTCATAGGTAAATCCACTGCGATACGATAGAAAGAAGCTTGCAAAAAACATAATCGCAAAATAAATTAAAAGCGGGATTGCAATACGAACAACATTTTCCGGATTGTTTATGATTTCCTCTCCTTTAATCATAAACATAATAACAATGGTATACAACAGAGCCAGTAAGGCTAATGGGGAAATTTTAGATATAAAAACCTGTTCATACCACTCTTTTGCTTTGACCCGAAGTAATCCAAATCTTGTGAGAAAACCGGCAGCAAATGGTATACCAAGATAAATCAGGACGCTTTCTGCGACCTCAATCATTGAAATTTCAATAACTTGTCCCCCCCAAGACAAACCCAGCCATTGCGGCAGAACAGTAACAAAAAAATATATGTATAATGTATATAATAGAATTTGAAAATAGAATTGAGCGCCACTAGTGCTGCACAATATTCATTATCACCTTTAGCAAGTGTATTCCAGACAATGACCATAGCAATACACCGGGCTAATCCAATAATAATCAACCCAATGGCAAAACCAGGTATATCGTTTAAAAACAGTACAGCTAATCCAAACATTAAAATAGGACCGGCAATCCAGTTTTGAAAAAGAGAAAAAGCAAATACTCTTTTGTGCTTCATTACTTTTCCGATTTCTTCATATTTTACCTTAGCCAACGGTGGATACAGCATAATAATAAGACCTATGGCAATAGGCCAAGATATCGTACCTGTACTGAATGAACCAATGACAATGCTGTTGATGGAAAAAGATAACCGCCAATTACACCCAAGACCATTGCTGCGAAAATCCACAGCGTAAGAAACCTATCTAAAAATGACAACCTATTTTGTTGTATATTCTCCATATTGTCTATCTCCCATACCTTAAATTTTTTACACGCCCATGAAATTAAAAATTTTATTTTTCACCTGAAACCAATTATTTTGTTTTATTACAATAATCCTTCTTTTGTGTTAACCACATATTTAATCTGTCTAAATCATGTTGATATAAGGCAAGTTCTCTTAAAGTACCATAAACTAAGTAATCTATAAATCTTACCCGTTCATCTTTATGTATAGAATAGTATGCCCATTGTGCTTGTTTTCTATCCTGTACCAATCCTGCGTTTTTCATATAAATTAAATGCCGGGAAGCTTTTGCCTGAGTAATCTGCAATGTCTCCATAATATCACACACACATAATTCTTTTTCATACAATAGATTTAATATTCTTAATCTCGTTTCATCTGATAACGCTTTTAAAATATCCACTAATTTTTCCATGTAGCTCTCCCTCTTTTATGATCGTATAATCGTTTAAATGATTATACGATCATAATACTATTATTAACAACTATTTGCAACTGTTTTTAGATAAATTATATGATCTATTCCATTTTTTCTTGCATTTGACACAAAAATATAACTGCTTTACAATAATTTTAAAGGGTTTATAAGTGAAGGGAGAACTATATAGTGGAATTATTTGCAGTCATAGACCAAAATCTACTGTTCTGGATACAAAACAACGTGGTAACTTCTACATTGACTCCCTACATGCTGCTCCTATCCAACATAGGCAACATAGGTCTAATTTGGATTGTTTGGGCTATATTCTTGTTATGCATAAAGGAATATCGCATGACCGGTATTGCTGTATTATTAGGATTATTAATCAGTTTAATCCTGGGAAATGGTATTTTAAAACCTTCTTTAGCACGTTTGCGTCCTTATATTATTTATTCTTGGATGTCGCCAGACATAGTGATTCCGCTACCAACAGATTATTCATTTCCTTCTGGTCATACTTTCGGATCCTTTTCCGCAGCCACTATAATTTTCTGCCGAAATAAACATTGGGGAATTTTTGCCTTGATATTAGCCTTAGGAATTGGATTTTCTCGCGTATATTTATTTCTTCATTATCCTAGTGATATACTAGGTGGTATGTTGTTAGGAATACTATGCGGCATTTTCACATATAAAATAATCTGCTATGTATTAATATCTCCCCCATGTCATAAAAATAAACAAAAAATGAACTAACATTAATTATTTAAGAAAAAAACAAATTGTCTTTATAGACAATATAAAAGCTGCCAGTAATATGCTGTTTTACTGGCAGTTTTTATATTGCTTATTTTTCTATTTAATAGGATAAAACAATAGCGTATATTCACAACCGCATATTTTTTATTTTTCCAACAGTTTAATAAATTCTTTCAATATCGCCGTATTACCCGGCCAAGCCGGTGATGTTGCAAGATTTTCACAAACCACTGCTTTATCGGCATCAACAGCCTTAAACGTCCCGCCTGCAATAGTAATATCTGGGCCAACTGCGGGATACGCTGTGAGTGTCAATCCCCTGACAACATTGGCGGCTGTCAAAATCTGCGGACCATGACAAATAGCCGCCACCGGTTTTTTGTTTTTCATAAAATATTTAGTAATTTCAATAACCTTAGGATCCAGCCGAATATATTCCGGAGCTCTCCCCCCTGTAAGGTACAATCCATCATATTGACTCATATCGATTTCATCAAAGGATGCATTTAAGACAAATTGATGCCCTTCTTTTTCGCAGTAGGTTTGATCACCGAGAAAATCATGAATCGCCGTTTTAATTTTATCTCCTGCCTTTTTCCCGGGACATACAACATCAACATGAATTCCTACCATTTCCAACGCTTGAAAAGGAACCATCGTTTCATAGTCTTCTGCAAAATCACCAGCTAACATTAATACTTTTTTTGCCTTCATCATTGTCATATTTATTCCTCCCCATCTGAAATAATACATTTCTACACCCCATACATCGTGCACACCTGTAGTAATAATGAGGTCCCATATAAAATATATAAATACAAGGTATTGTCCCATATGGGCTATTAACAAAAATTTTAATTAAAAAACATTTTTATATTATAATGTATTATATTATTATCATAATACTCACCGCTCATTATGATATACTGACAATACTACTACAAATCAACTAGGTCACTTCTATTGTAACACGCAGACAGTTACGTATCAAATCGCTGTTTTCATCAAATAGTGACAAGTTGTTGTGGATATTTTTTTGAAGGTCTTCTTTGATTTATACGTCATCAGTTCATGAAATCACCTTGTTCTATATTGCGCATCCAGCGGTGTAATATCGATGCACTTCCCGACATACTGTACTGATCAACGGCTTGGTTACAATACGGATGCCGGTGTTTATTTCTTACTCCATCCCATTTCCCGTTAACTCAATCATATGGATATATCCCGGTATCTAAATCCATGAATCCAACAGACGCCCTCGGGTGTGGCACTATTTGTACCAAACACTGCTGTCACCGTCGATCTATTGTTAATCAGATGTTGCGAGAAATAGCGCGTGAGCTGAAACTGATTGCCAAAAAACGTCAGCCATCATCCAATATGCCACAACAGATTATAAACGATTTATCCGTCAACAACACATACCTACGGATGGAGAACTTGCAAATCGGAAGTTATACCCTATTAATACAGACCTTACTGCACAGGAAGAAAAATTCGATAGATATTACGGTGTCTGCACGAATCTGGAAAATATACGTCTTCTATCATCCAGATCAATCGGCAACAGTGGGAAATTGAGGGAAGTTTCCGTATCATGAAGACAGGGTTCAACCCCCGGCCGGTATCTCAGTCGGGGTAACCATATTAATGCCCATTTTACGATATTTTTTTAACACTCATGCTGTACCGCTTTTTAGAAAAGAAGTTGGATAACCGGTTTATCCGCCCCCAGATTCCGCAGGGACTTCGGGATATGAATTTTTACAAGTTGGGGAACGAAGGATACGTCCCCGCCAATGTCAGTAATGTATTACCGACACTTTGCATAAAAAATTTCAGTTCCGTACCGATATGCAAATTATTCCCACAAAAAAAATGAAAAAAATTTGTAACTTAACTAAAAAAGGTAAAACATTACTTACTTTTTCTTTTACAACTGTCAAAGATGAGATGACGTTATAGCATCTTCCAATGCTGCATTCCAACATTTTTCACACGAAATATTGCCACAAAAACAGTTATTATCCAACCCATACTGTTTCGGACAATAATTTTTTTTGATTGATTTCCATATATCAGGGCAATACTCCCGGATTAAACTAAGCTTTTTTTTCATAGTGAATGTACCCATGATTATATTACTCCATCCTTATAGTCCAAAAATCAACGCCTCATTATCCGAATGAAAACATTGTGCTCACTGCTGGACACAATATGCTAAAAAGCATTAAAGGATACCGGCATGTCAACCATTTTCTCTGAACTCCATTACAATAATATTCCAAACACAATCCATGCCACCGCTAAAGACAATAACATATACATAATAGATGACGCATACATCATATTATTCGCTTTTATAATATCTTCACAATTCAATTTCTGCATAGCATCTCCAATATATGGCAGATATATAATGTGTTCTCCATAATTACGTTGTCCGCCCATCTGTATATTCAAAGCACCTGCAATAACCGATTGCGGATATCCCGCATTGAGTCCATTTTTCTTATGATCTCGCTTAAATATCCGTACTGCATTTCTCAAAGAATAACGCAGTAAATATGCAGAATATATCAAACATATTATATTAACACGAGTAGGCAACCAGTTAAAAAAGCTATTGACTCGTGTTGCTGTTATACCAAAGTACCGATATGTTAAGTGTTGACTGCCAAACCTATCAGCCATAATCAAAACAGCTCTATGTAAACAACCAAGAGGAGCTCCTCCAATACACATAAAAAATAATGGAGAAATAACTTCTTCTGTAGATTTTACAGCAATGGCAGATACTGTATCATTAACAATTTCTTCCTGATTCAAGTGTGAAGAATCATGTCCGGTAAACTTACCTAATTCATCTCGAGCTGCGTTAAAATCTTCGTTCAGCAAGTCCGTATGAATCCATCTCACGGTATCACGAATATGACGTAAATTCAAAATCTGATAACACACTACTGTATGTACAATCCAATCAGCTCCATGAAATAGAAAAAAAGCGATGATAATCAATATTACTGGAACAATCATCACAATAAACATAACTAAAATAACATACAAAAAGCCAAAAACGTTCTGCCTTATGGCAGAATCATTTTTATTCCACATATGCTGTTGTAAAAAATCGACTAACCATTTAATAAAACAAACGGTATTAGGTATCCATGGAAGATTGGCTATACTTCTATTAAAAATATAGGCTAAACAAACCGAAGTGAGTATATAAATCATTGAAATCATACACCTCATTTTTTGTCAACTCAATATGTTCTAATATTTTATAATTTACCTAATTTATATTATGCATCATTACTAATAATTTTTGCTATCAATAATTACAAATCTTACTTTATTCAAATACAGTACAACACATATATTTTATCACGATAAGAAGAAATATTTTTACTACTTTCCAAAAAAGAAATTAATACCGCTGTAAAATTATATTAATTTCAGCAATAAATGTTGAGTCCTAATAAAAATATATTAGAACTCAACATTTCTCAAACTTATTTTCTTATAATCTCATTTAAAGTTCACATATCTAATTGCATTTGGTAAAATACTGATATCTTAAAATTGTTTATGCACTACTTACCGCTAAACTTAGCTTTTCTTTTTTCAACAAATGCCTTCATGCCTTCTTTTTGATCGTCTGTTGCGAAACATAATCCCCACACTTCATCTTCATATTGAATACCGGATTGCAGGTCCATATTTATGCCACGATTAACGGCCGATTTGCAGAATTGTACTGCTAACGGTGCAACAGATTGAATTTTTGCAGCCATTTTTTTAGCTTCATCCATTAACTGGTCTGCAGAAACAATTTCATCTACTAATCCAATACGATATGCTTCAGCAGCATCAATCATTGTTCCAGTAAATAACAACTTCTTTGCCATTCCTTTACTGACTAAACGAGGCAGCCGCTGCGTTCCGCCAAATCCCGGCGTAATTCCCAAGGTTACTTCGGGTTGGCCAAATTTAGCAGTATCTGCTGCAATACGAATATCGCAGGCCATCTGCAATTCATTGCCACCGCCAAGTGCATATCCATTAACAGCTGCAATAACGGGTTTCTTCATATTTTCAAGTTTATTAAATACGCCCTGTGCCAAAATACCCCAATCTCTACCTTCTATGGCATTTTTATCTTTCATTTCAACAATGTCTGCCCCGGCTACAAAAGATTTTTGTCCACTGCCGGTAATAATAAGAACCGCCACATCTTGATCTGCTTCCATTTCATCAATCATTTTATCCAACTCACGGACAGTCGCTTCATTCAACGCATTTAAGGCTTTAGGCCTATTAATCGTAACAACAGCCGTACCATTTTCCTTTTCTATCAAAAGATTTTCATAACTCATAGTAAACACATCCTTTTTTTATATTCAAAAACAATAATTTCACAATATCACTATCTCAATATTTTTTATCCAAATGCATATATGCTGCGGTTTATTATTATCTGCTATATTCAGCGGAGAATGGAGCCAGAAATAACCATTTGCTGTACTTCATTCGTACCTTCATAAATTTGAGTTATTTTAGCATCGCGCATATAGCGTTCCACTGGGTATTCTCTGGTAAAGCCGTATCCACCGAATATCTGTACCGCATCTGTGGTAACTTCCATGGCAATATCTGAAGCAAATTTTTTTGCCATTGCCGCAGAAACACTATAAGGAATATTATTCGACATATCATAGGCTGCTTTATAGACTAACCAGCGTGCTGCTTCAATCTTAAGTTTCATATCAGCAAGTCGAAAAGAAATCGCCTGTTGCTTTGAAATAGGTCTACCAAACTGTACACGTTCTTTCGAATACTTTACCGCATGTTCAAAAGCTCCTTCAGCAATTCCTAAAGACTGGGCTGCTACACCAACACGGCCACCGTCTAGTGTTTGCATTGCAATTTTAAAACCTTCGCCTTCTTTTCCCAGCAGATTAGCCGCAGGTACATGTACATCTTGTAAAATAACTTCACGTTGTACGGATGCACGAATCCCCATCTTTATTTCTTTTTTACCAAAGCTCAAACCAGGTGTTCCTTTTTCTACAATAAACGCACTCATGCCTTTTGATTTTTGAGTTTTATCGGTAGTTGCAAAAATGATTTCAACCTCAGCTTCTCCTCCGTTAGTATTAAATATTTTTGTTCCATTTAATACATATTCATCACCTTGCTTTACAGCGGTAGTTGCCCCATTCAATGCATCCGTACCGGCATTAGGTTCTGTCAGGCCAAATGCTCCCAACCATTCTCCTGTTGTCAGTTTAGACAAATACTTTTTTTTCTGTTCTTCTGTACCATATGTATTAATGGGCCATGAGCAAAGCGAAGTATGTACTTCAAATCCAATACCGGTAGAAGGATCAATGCGAGAAATTTCTTCACATGCAATAGCAAAATTAATAAAATCCAAACCGCAACCATTATATTTTTCCGCATAGGGAATCCCCATCAATCCCAATTTTCCCATTTGATTAAAAATTTCTCTATCAAATATTTCATTTTCATCTCGCTCTTTAACAGTTGGGAGTAATTTTTTTTCAGCAAAATCTCTCGCCAGCTTGCGAATATCTTTCATTGCTTCTGTTTCTTTAAATTCCATAATTACATCATCCTCCTAAAAATATACAATAAATATATATATAACAGCGCTAGTTTCTTATGTTGTAAAACGATACAGCGCCTGACAACCACTGTGGTTTATAGTGTAAGTCCCATTAACTCATCTTTAAAAATGCGAGCATCCATCTGTTTTAAGCTGGATGAAATAATCGGTTTAAAATCCATATGCGCCAAGATATCCGTTTCAAGATTGACTCCGGGGGCAATCTCAGTTAGGATAAGTCCTTGTTCTCCTAATTCAAATACAGCACGTTCTGTAATATATAAAACCTGTTGATGGTGTTGCCGGGCATAAGCTCCACTAAAGGTAACCTGTCCTACTTTCTTTAAAAATTTATTGAATTTTCCTTCTGTCAAAATAGTTAACGTACCATTACTGACTTTTACTTTCAGGCCTCCCGCCGTGAAAGTGCCACAGAAAATCACTTTTTGGTGTTTTGTGTTATATTGATAAAACCGCCACAACCCGCCATGCGACCCGTAAATTTACTTACATTGATATTGCCTTCTCTATCTGTTTCGGCTAATCCCAAGAATGCAACATCAAGTCCGCCACCATCATAGAAATCAAACTGGTACGGCTGATCAATAATTGCTTCCGGATTGGTAGAAGCTCCAAAATCAAGACCGCCGGCCGGAACACCACCAATAGTTCCCGCTTCAGCTGTTAGTGTCATCGTATCTCCGATACCTTCTTCATTCGCAACACTTGCCACACCTTCGGGAATACCAATGCCCAAGTTTACTTTCGCATTGGGAACCAATTCCATGGCTGCCCGGCGCGCAATTACTTTACGCTGATCCAGTTTCATCGGCGCAATACTGTCTAACGGGATGCGAATCTCTCCGGAATAAGCCGGATTATACGCATTTCCATAGCTTTGTTCATGTTTTGCTTTATCAGCTGCTACAACGACATAATCAACATCAATACCGGGAATGACAACATCCATTGGTTTAATATTCCCGCTTTCCACTATCCGTTCTACCTGTACAATAACGATCCCACCAGAAGCTTTAGCTGCCAATGCAATCGACAGATTTTCCAACTTGACAGCTTCATGTTCAATCGATATATTCCCTTTTGTATCAGCAGATGTACCTCTTACAATCGCCACATCAATAGGAAACGGTTTGTACCACAACCATTCTTCTCCATTGAGTTTAATAACCTCTACCAAATCCTCACTCGTTGCTGCATTGACTTTCCCCCCTTCAACACGAGGATCCACAAAAGTCCCTAATCCGACTTTTGTAATAATACCCGGTTTTTTCCCGGAAATACTGCGAAACCACTGTGTCAGCGTCCCCTGGGGGAAATTATAAGCTTCTAGTTTATTATCAAGCATTAGTTTCCCTAAATTGGGAGCCATATTGAAATGACCGGCTACAATTCGCTTTAACATTCCTTCGTGAGCGAATCTATTACCTCCCGCATTTTTTCCGTCTCCCATGCCGGCACAATGTACTACGGTAAGATCACGAGGAAATCCTTCTGATAAGAATTGAGTTTCCATAGCACACAATACATCTTCCGCAATATTACAACCTACAAACGTTCCAATACCGATAGTTGCTCCATTGGGAATACACTTTGTTACCTCTTCTGCACTAATACATTTCATTTGTAAGCACCTCTTTAATTTAGTTATGCTTGTATATATATTTTTTATACAATACCGGTCAACATATACACACCAACCATGAAAAACGCTACCAGAACCTTAAATATCGTAATTGCAAACATATCCTTATAAGACTCACGATGTGTCAATCCGCAAACAGCCAAAATCGTGATAACTGCACCGTTATGCGGCAAACTATCCAATCCACCGGATGCGGCGGCTACAATGCGATGTAAAACTTCGGGAGGAATTCCGGCGGCGGCCGTCAGTTCCAACCAATGATGTCCAAAAAGTTCCAAGGCAATACTTAATCCACCAGAAGCAGATCCTGTAACACCTGCCAGGATGTTTACCATAATAGCCGCATTTAAAAGCGGTGCTCCTTGTGCAATTCCCAATAAAAAATTAGCAATATCTGTAAATCCTGGCAGAGAAGCTATAACATTTCCGTACCCAACTTCAGAAGCCGTATTCATAATAGCAAGCAGCGATCCAATAGCTCCAGCATTTAATGCAGCTTGAAGACCACCGTCCTTAGAGATAAATTTACGTCCGCTGATACAAGCTACAATGATTCCTGCCAATAATCCAACAACCAATGCCCAAATAGAAATAACATTCTGGACAGATTTAGCTACCAGCGGAATACCCATTTTTTGGAACGGTACAATTAAATCCGGATTCCACGAATACATAGACAGTCCAAAATTAACAACCAAAACTACAAGTAATGGTATGATAGAAAAGTACCACTTCGGTAATGGAATCGTATCATCAATTACCGTTTCATTTATAGTATGCTGTCCATATCCTTCATTTCTGTCTTTAGCCACTTTAACACGCCATTCTAAATATATATAAGAAATTGCCACCAGTATAATGGCTCCGATAGTTCCTAATATAGGTGCAGAATACGTCGTTGTTCCAAGATATATCGTCGGAATAATATTCTGAATCTGTGGTGTACCCGGAAGCCAATCCATGGTTGCGGTAAATACTCCCAAGACCAATGTAGCCGGAATAAGTCGTTTAGGAATATTTGCTTCTTTATACAGAGCTGCCGCAAACGGATAAATGGCAAATACACACACAAACATGGATATGCCACCGTATGTCAAAATCATACATGCCAGCGCAACTGCAGCTATGGCTCTCTTTTCCCCTATACAGCGAATAACTTTAAGTGCAATACTTCGCGCCATTCCCGTATCTTCCATAACTTTCCCAAATACAGCACCCAGTAAAAATATAGGAAAAAAAGCTTTGATATACGTAACTGCTTTCGGCATAAATAATTCCGTATATCCTGGTAAAATATTAATGCCTGACAATCCTGCCGCAAACATCGCAAAGATTGGCGCAAACAAAATTACCGAAAACCCCCGGTAAGCAAATGTTACTAATAAAAACAAACTCAGGATAATGCTTCCTATCGCAATTGCCGTGAACATAATTTATGAAATTCCTCCTTTATATTTATATCTGTAACTTATATAAAAATGAACGATTATTTTCCTCCTTTTCTAACTTAATAAATACACAATAATAAATACACAATTTATTAAGTCAATAAATAAAAACAAGTATGCATACTTCGTTTGTTGTTACTATAAATAGTATCTGAAATTATAGATTAAATACATAGGAAAAATTTGTCTTATATTGATTATTATTTTGTTATAAAAATGCAAATCGAATACTTTTTTTTTGCAACAATACGTTGAAAAAAAGTTGACTTATATTGATTTTATATCATTGCAAAAATGCAAATTTGACATTTATTGTTGATTTTATAAAAATACCATTATTTAAATCGAAAAACAGGCTAATAAAAAGAGGCCCCGAAGGGCCTCTAAAATAATATAACTCTATTACTATACTACAATATCTAAAAAAATTTTCTATCAACCTTTAAGTTTTTTGATCGCTTCTGTGATCTTAGGAACTACTTCAAACGCATCTCCTACGATACCATAGTCGCAAACCTGGAAGATAGGAGCATCCGGATCTTTGTTGATCGCGATGATGCAGTCCGATCCTGTCATACCCGCTAAATGCTGGATCGCCCCGGATATCCCGCAAGCCACATAAATCTTCGGGCCTACAGTCTTTCCGGTCTGTCCTACCTGATGCAGTGCATCTATCCAGCCGGCATCTACCGCAGCACGGGAAGCTCCTACGGCTCCTCCCAGCAAGGTCGCCAGTTCCTTCAGCATTCCTTCGAACGGTTCCGAGCCGTTCATTCCTCGGCCACCGGATATGATAACGTCGGCTTCTTCTATCTTGACGCCGCCGCCGCCCATTTTGATCAGTTCTACGAACTTCGTCATGAAGTCGCCATCACTCAGTTCCGCCTTCATGTTGATGATTTCGCCCGTCGCGGATGCGTCGGCTGCCGGTTTCTTAAATACATTCGGTCGAACCGTACCCATCTGCGGCCGATTTTCACGGCATACGATTTCTGCCATGATATTCCCGCCCAGTGCCGGACGCGTCCATACGATCGTCTTTCCGTCGTCATCCACATCCAGTCCCGTGCAGTCTGCTGTCAGACCGGTCTTTAATACATTGGCTACGCGCGGTCCTAAATCCCGTCCGATATTCGTCGCCCCTACCAGAAATACGTTCGGTTTTACTTCTTCAAAGAAGTGCTGCAATACCTTCACATACGCCGTCGTATTGTATTGTTCCAGTCTCGGGTCGTCATACACATATACCTTATGCGCTCCGTGGGCAATCAATTCCTGAGCCAGCGGGGTTACCCCGCTGCCGATCAATACGGCCCCTACTTCGTCTCCGATTTTGTCGGCCAATATCCTGCCCTGGCCTAACAATTCCAACGATACATTGCGCAGTTTGCCTTCAAATTGTTCAGCGATGACATACACGCCTTTGTAATTAGCCAAATCCATCTTCCCGTTTCCTCCTTAGAATTAAATTATCTTCTGTTCTGCTAATTTTTCCATCAACGTAGCAACAGATACAGCAACATCTTCATTGTTCAAAATAAGACCCTGCGTTCTCTGAGGCGGAGTGAAGATTTTGCGGACATTCGTCGGCGAGCCGCTCAAGCCGATCCGGCTTTCGTCTACTTTGATATCCTCTGCCGACAAGGTTGGTATTTCCCGGCGTTTCGCCTTCATGGTTCCGCGAATAGTCGGGAACCGCGGTTCATTTAATTCTTTTACAGCCGTAATGAGAACGGGGAACGATGCTTCCGTAACGATATACCCTTCTTCATTCTGCTGTTTTACCGTTACTTTTTCTCCTTCTACTGCGATATGAGCTGCGTAAGTGATCTGTGGAATACCGAGTTCCGCTGCTATCTGCGGACCGACCTGAGCTGTATCTCCATCAATAGCCTGCTTGCCGCAGAGAATTATGTCGAAATGGTCCAGCCCCTGTAGTTCCGCTACTTTTCTAACTGCCTGTGCCAGGCAGTAGCCGGTTGCCAGGGTATCCGAACCGCCGACTTTTCTGTCTGTCAGCAAATACGCTTCATCGGCTCCCATGGCCAGTCCTTCACGAAGTACTTCCACAGCCTGCGGCGGCCCCATAGAGAGCAGCGTTACCTTAGCTCCCTGTTCATCCTTTAACTGCAGCGCTGCTTCCAACGCATTCTGGTCAAACGGATTAAAGATGTTAGGCACACCCGCACGAATGACGGTATGTTTCACTGGATCGATTTTTACTTCTGCCGTGTCTGGTACTTGTTTTACACATACCAATATTTCCATATTACGCTAACCTCGCATTCTGCCACATATGGCATATAATGAATATCAAAAATAATGTTGTTCTACCAATGTATCACACTATGTAAAATATATAGGCTATTTATGAATACTAAAAAAGCATGCAAACAACCGCAATTTCAGCTTTACCGCCTGACACACTGAACAAGTTGAAATGTACAATACACCATGGTCGCCCTGCTGTACGGTCGTAGTGTTTTCATTTGAAGCCTTTATCTCAACACTCTATCTTAAAAAATATTTACGTCTCGTCTATGCTTTGCTTATTTTTAAGTTATGTATGTTTGCTTTATTAGTATATCAATATGCAAAGTTGAATAAAAGAGAAATTGTTGATTGTTTATTGAATGCAACATTATCAACATTGCATTATTTATAATTGCATCATTGCATTATTTATAGATAATGTTTAGAATGTAACTAGTTATATCCTAAAAGTATATAAAAAATGTAAAAACAACATATAATCAGCAATATAGCATCATTGTTATATGGAAACCCACTTTATTTTTGATGCTATATGTGAAAAACATCACATTAATAAGAAATTTTTCCATAAAAAGAGTATACAACAATCTGCTGTTAGTATATCGATAAAAATTCAAACTAAAGAAGGGATGGTTAACTTGTCAACAAAAAACTACGCATTAACACTCAAAAATTTAGTGACACTCACGCAAACAAAATTACATGTATTAGCCGAAGTAGTAGGATATGATATTTCTTATATCAGCAAATGGAGCAGCGGCATAAAATTACCTTCCAGCAGATGTATTGAGCAAGTCAATGAAGCGATGAGCCTTTATTTTGCTAAGGTAATTATGGAAAACCATAGACTGGAAAATTTTTATGATATCTTTAACATATCGGCAGATATACATGACGTAAAACAATTAAATATTGAAATACAGCGTCTTCTCTGTACTGCATATCAATCTTCAATCAAAGGAAATCAAATACATAAGACAAAAGAAAAAAATTCACTTTTTAGTAAAATTGTTATTGGAAAATTAAACGCTACCTTGTTTCTTTCTAAATTACTGCAAGAAGAATTAAACCAAGTAAACGGCACCGGGGATTTACTTATATTCGGTGAATTTTGCACGTTGGCAGACATTGGATTATGGAATTATTTTACCTCTGTTCATCTTAACGCTTCTCGTATTACGGTCCGTGTCGGCTTAGATGTTGATAAATTAGATAAAAAAGTTAAGTACATGCAGGAACTATATTGGACGTTAAACGCACATCTTGATTATGATTTTATGTTTTATGACAGTCAAAAATTAGAACACACAAATCTAATTATACTGAAAGACAGATTTGTCATACAATACTCTCTCAATGCCGATGATATTATCAACATGTGCAGTTGTATTTCCGATAAAGATTTAGTCCAAACTATTTATGATGAATTCATTTTGAGTTTTGTTCATCAACCCTGTCTTATTACGCCGATGAAATCACTAGGCATGAATGAAATGGGATTTCGTACAGGTTTTTATGCTACTAATCATTTTTCTTTTTTCCTTGCAAATGGAATTGAATTTTTACTCCCCCGCAAAGTGTTCGATTCAATCATTGACAGTATTGATGAATCAACACAATCACAAGATTTGGTCATGCAGGTAGAACGACTACAGGTCACTTGGGAAGAACTACTGGACAGAGTCGATGTAGACTTTATTATTCCAACAACGTCTATCATCCGTTATATTGAAACGGGATATATTTATTTAACAGACATTGAATATAATTTAACCTTGGAAGAACGGAAAGAACACTATACCAGCATCCTTAATGCAATGAAAAGTAATCACCATATTACTATGGGTGTCATCAAATCTTCCGTTAAAGCAACTGATTATCAAGGATATAATTTATCTTTTTATTCAAATCACTCTTCCTGCTTTTTCAAAAAAAACAAGCAATATATTCATAATGACGCGTATTCCTTTTATGTTATTACAAATAAACGATTATTAGATATTATTCAAAAAGGATTTGATTACCTGAAAAAACTGCCAATGTATCATCAATATACGGTAGAGGAAATCACAAAGACCTATGCTATGTACCAATCTTTAATCACGAGGATGTTAACTCTACGTGAAAAACAGTGAATATAATACGAAGTGTCGGTGTAAGCGCTATTGATTATATTAATAATATATGACAAAAGGGGGGATAGAGTACAATTAAGTTCGCAAAAGTAAAAAAAGGAAAAAGCCATCAAAACTCCGAAAAGGTAAGTAGCGAGCAAACCAATAAGGAGTGAACAAATGATGACTTACCTAAATTCTACCGTATCTTTTGAAAAAATGCTAATGAAATTTATATCAGAGGAAGATCCGATGCAATCTATGCTCAAATGGCTCTGTGAACGTCTAATGGAAGCTGAAGTAGAAAGTAAGCTTTGTGCCGAGAAATCAGAACGGAACAAGGAACGTCAGGGATACCGATCAGGTTACCGCGTTCGCCGGTTTGACACAAGAATGGGAACAATGTATCTCATGGTTCCAAAAATCAGAAATGGCGGATACATTCCCTTCTTTGTAGAAGCAAAAAAACGTTCCGAAGTCGCTCTCATGAATGTAATTCAGGAAGCCTACGTCACTGGTGTCTCAACCCGCAAAATCGATAAATTAACCAAAACGCTAGGCATCGAATCGATTTCACACAGCCAAGTTTCAGCAATTACTAAGGATTTAAACGAACAAGTAGAAGCGTTCCGAAGCCGAAAGTTAGAAGCCACATATCCGGTTCTTTGGGTAGATGCTTTATATGAGCGAATTCGTGATAATCAAAGGGTTAAAAATATGGCCGTACTAGTCGTCACTGGCATTAATTTAGAAGGCAAACGTGATATTTTAGCGGTAGAGCCCATGTATGAAGAGTCTGCCGCAACTTATACAAAAGTATGGGATCAGCTAAAAGAACGAGGTTTAGAGAAAGTATGGCTGGTCGTATCTGACGCCCATAAAGGCCTAGTAAAAGCTGCCCGAGAAGCTTTTCTCGGCTGCTCCTGGCAACGGTGCAAGGTTCATTTTATGCGAAATATATTGGCGCATGTTTCTGGTAAAAATAAAAAATCGTTTGCCGAAAAGCTCAAGCAAATCTGGCTACAGCCGGATTACGAGAGTGCTCAAAAATATGCTAATACATTCATGAATGACCATGAAGTACAGTATCCTCAGGCCATATCCTTGTTAGAAGAGGGCCTCGAAGAATCGCTTCAATTTTTCAGTTTCCAAGAAATTGATGCTAGAAAAATCTCATCTACAAATCTACTGGAACGATTAAATAGGGAAATCCGGCGCCGGACGAGAGTAGTTGGAATTTTCCCCAGTATGGATTCATACGTCCGGCTTGTCACAAGCTATCTCATTGAGTACAGCGAAGATTGGTCCAGCGGGCGTTCTTACATTAACCCTAAAATTATTACCGAGCTTCAACTACAATCAGCAAAGACTGCTTAATCTCATTCGGAAGTTGATGGTTTTTGCGAACAATGCTTGACACTATCAAAGGGGGCTGTAACAAAATGAAGAAAAAACTTCATTTTGTTACAGCCCCCTTTATTAAAATATTTCGTTTATTCCATTACACCTATTTTATCAGGCACAATAACATCAGCCTCAGTACAAGCAAGAACATCCTCAACCGTATAATCCTTAGCAAGTTCTTTTAAAAGCAAACCATTAGAAGTAACTTCAAAATAACATTTTTCTGTCACGATATCCGTCACACAATTTGCACCCGTCAATGGAAGTGTACATTTTTTAAGAATTTTTGATTTACCGCTTTTTTCACAATGATCCGTTGCAACAATAATTTTTTTTTACGCCGGCACAAAGATCCATCGCGCCACCCATTCCAGGAACGAACTTACCAGGAATAGTCCAGTTTGCAATATTTCCTTCTTCGTCAACCTGCAGGGTACCAAGAACAGCTGCATCAATATGACCACCGCGGATAAACGCAAAGGAAGTTTCGTGATCGTATACACTGCCACCTTTAATAATAGACGCAGGTTGTCCGCCAGCATCTATTACGTCAACATCGACATTTTCCCATTTTGGAACTGCTCCGCTGCCAACAGTACCAATTTCGGCTTCAAGCCAAATGTCTACGCCTTCAGGTAAATAATTCACACACATCAGCGGAACTCCGATTCCAAGATTTACGAAATCACCGTTTTTGAAAAACTTTGCACAACGAGATGCAATAAGTGCCCGTCCTGTTAATCTTTCCATTATTTTTTGCCCCCTTCCGCTTTAGCTTTAGCCTTTGCTTCCGCCTTAGCTTTTGCGCGTTGCCACATTGGGCATAACGGTTTCTTTTCACCGGTTTTTACATATATCATATCAATGATCGGTGCTGGCACATCAATTTCTTCTGGACCAAGTTCTCCCACCTCTACCACGTCTTCTACTTCGACAATAACAAAATCAGCGGCATAAGCAATCGTACTATTAGTAGCTCTAGAATTCATTCTAAAAGAAATATTACCAGCCGTATCTGCTTTTGTTGCTTTTACAAGTGCAATATCAGCATGCAGCGGCAGTTCAAGAAGGTACTCCTTCCCATTGATCATAAGTTTTTGCTTGCCTTTTTCCATTTCTGTTCCAACACCTGTTGGTGTAAGACAGCCTCCAAGTCCCGCACCTCCGCACCGAACTCGTTCAGCCCAAGTCCCCTGCGGACTGAATTCAATTTCCAATTCGCCTGCAAGCATTTGTTCTCCTGCTACAGGATTAAGTCCAATATGTGTTGTAATCAGGCTTTTAATACGTTTTTCTACAATAAGCTTGCCAACTCCCTGATCCGGCATACCGGCTGATACGGCAATCGCAGCTATATCCTTTACCCCTTTTTCAATCATTCCATCAATAATCTCATCTGCCGCAAATTCACCGTGCCAATCGCCAAACATAATCGTTTGCCCATCATGGATTTTACTAAGCGCTTCTTCTTTAGTTACTACTTTTGATAACAATTGGATTACCACCTTTCTTATATAGTAATTCAAAATTGATTTATTTATCTCATATATTATTTGCCTTCAAATACTGCTTTCCGTTTTTCCATAAAAGCTTTTACTCCTTCGCAAAAATCAGAAGATGCCGAGCATTCACTCTGTGTTGGAATTTCACAATCATCCAAATAATGTTTATAATCCTCAAATCCGGCTGCATAAATTTGTTTTTTTATGTTTTTATAGGAAATAAGAGGACCATTGGCAAACTTTTCAGCTAATTTCATAGTAGCCGCATCCAATTCTTCATTAGCAACTACTTGATATACCAGCCCCAGCTCTTTAGCTTCCATCGCGGGTAAGGGGCGCCCAGTTGCACAAAGTTCCATAGCACGTTTTTCTCCCAGCGCTTTCACTAGCAGATAGGTTCCTCCTGTATCAGGAACAAGTCCTAAATTAACAAAAGCCATAATAAATTTTGCATTTTCAGCACAAACTACAAAATCCGCAGTAAGAGCAAGACTAACACCTGCTCCGGCAGCTGCTCCGCTAACAGAAGCAATGACCATTTTACTCATTTTTTTAATTCCGTCTGTCACTTTGCCGACCTTACCGATAAGACCATCCATATTAACTTTTCCGCCTGCTTTAATGAGCTGATAAAAATATCCGATATCGCCGCCCGCGGAAAATGCTTTAGGCGATCCTTTAATTACAACTACCTTAACATCGGAATCATTTTCAGCTGTTTCTACAGCATACATCAATTCATCTGCCATTTGTTCATCAATCGCATTTAAGTTTTTCGGATAATCCATTGTTACAACAGCAATACTGTTTACTACTTCATAATGCAATTTCTGCAGTTCCATAACGAGCCTCCTTATCTCAATACAGTAACTTATCATTTGTACTTTGGGAATCTAAATTATTTGATTATGAAAGCAACTATCTCTTATGAAAATAATATCTGCATAAAAAATTCCCTGATATATTCCATAAACACCAAGATACACTTGATTGTTGCTCTCCAAAGTACTATTCAGCATTTGAGTTACGAGTTCTACATTATCGATAATGTTATAATAGTATTTTTATTATTCTATTTCTATATATGATATATTATTTATGACTATATTATATATTAATTAGTGAAATAATGCAATAAATGAATATTTTATAATGTTATATAAATATTATAATTATAAAATAGTTAAACGTTATTTTTTCAATAAAACTTAATATTTTATAATTATATTATTTATTTAGTTGTAAAAACAATAATACCTATATCTGTTAGTTGTGAATTTTTTAACTTTTTTATTATTTATTTATTGTATTTATATTTTTTTTATAATTTACAGCTTTTTATAAAATGATTATATCAGAAAAATTTTTCTTTTTTTATGTATCACTATAAACCTTTAAAGGGACTGTGAAAAAATGAGAAATCATTCTTCCGCAACCCCTGTAGGCGATATTTTTCGTTTAACAGAATCTATCACTATTGCTTACTTTTTATAATAACTTATACACAGTATATTATATATATTTTTTTATTGCCATCTCAAAGATATCCAAACCAACACATAGTTGTTCGTCTGTAACAACCAGCGGACATAAGAAACGAATAACATTATTATATACACCGCAATTCTCCATGATTAATCCATGCTGAGCGGTTTCCTGAATAATATTTTCAACTAATTCCGGATATGGTTTCTTACTTTCTTTATCATGAACAAATTCAATACCAAGCATAGCTCCCAACCCTCTATATTCTCCAACGACAGAAAAATTTTTCATCCATTTTTGATATCGATTTGTAACCAATTTACCTATTTTTACAGCACGCTCTTCCAAATGCTCTTGCTCCATAATCTTTAATACTTCCAATGCGGCAGCACATGCCAAGGCATTACCTCCAAAAGTTCCGCCAATAACTCCGCTTGGCACAGCCTGCATAATTTCTTCTCGTGCAACTACAGCTCCCAATGGAATACCCCCTGCCAGTGATTTTGCTGTTGCAATAATATCCGGCGGACATCCTGCTTCTTTCCAATAATCGGTTGCTAGCATTCTTCCAGTACGACACCAACCAGTTTGAACTTCATCTGCAATTAACAAAATACCATTTTCATCACAAATAGTCCGCAAGGCTTTAATCCACTCTATCGGGGCGGGAATGAATCCACCTTCTCCTTGAAGCGGTTCAACTACAATAGCTGCAATATATTCCGCAGGTGATGAATACATAAATACTTCTTTAAGAGAATCTAAATAATATGATATAGCTTGTTTTTCCGTATACCCATCCGGTCTTCTATACAAATATGGAAATTTTGCTCTATACACCCCGTCTGGAAAGGGTCCCATACCAACCGCATATTTCTTTTTAGCCGTCATAGCCATAGTCATCAGTGTGCGACCATGAAATGCTCCTGAAAAAACGATAATATTCGGCCTTTTAGTAAATGCTTTTGCCACTTTAACTGCATTTTCAGCTGCTTCTGCTCCACTATTGATAAAAAAGGTACGTTTTTTCTCTCCACGGACAGGTGCGATAGAATTAATTTTTTCAGCCAATGCAACATATCCCTCATGTGTGACAATATTAGCCATTGCATGAAAATATTTCCCAGCTTGTTCTTGTACCACACTAACTATTTGCGGGTGACAATATCCAATATTCAAAACACCGACACCACCAACCCAATCTAAAAAATAGTTACCATCTACATCCTCAAACATAGCTCCTTCGCCACGTTTAATAACTGTTGGATATATCGTTCCAATTGCATCGGGTACAGCTTTATGCCTTCGATTCAAAATAGCCTTAGCTTTTGGTCCCGGAACCGTTTTAGTAATAATTCTCGGTAATTCTTCTCTCAACATAATACATTCCCCCTATATATCTTGATCTTGACACATAAATTAATAAGTAATTCAAAAAATACCTAATTAAACTTTTATCTGTAGAATAAATGATGAACCTTTTTCATACAAATCAGTACGTGGCGAGATGCTTGGCAACAACAGCGGCGTACCCAATCTTATCCACTCACTATGAACATCCGCCAGCAACACTGTTTCTGCCATTCCAGTTCCAGCTACAATTTCCCCTAATGAACTATCACCAGGCTGTATCCAATGACTCTTACCAATTAAATCTGTCCCGCATACATATACAGTGTTTTCCATATTTCTTGCCCGCATATATGTCTCATCTTGTTGTTCTTTCATAGGTCCTGTTATCCAACCCATTGGTAAAAATAAAATTTATGTTCCTTGCAAAACTAACGGATTTCTAATATCATAAAATTTTATTTTATGACAGAATAATATGGCAAATGATCCAACGCTGTATTAAAGTGTATCCCCCGGTGCAATAAAATCCGATTCTGTAAAGGAATACTTTCCTTCTTCAGGATAAATTTCATATGTGCCACAAACACTGCTATGACCAATCTCATAAACTAATTCCTTTTCATATTGATGATTCATATTAAGAATTTTCGTATTTTGTCCCAAATTCACCTTTTAATCTGACTATCATGGCGATGATTTGTTTTGTCCGTATAAATAAACTGTTAACATCGGCCCATTCTTCGTTAGTATGATTTCTCGCTCCTTCAACCCCCATCGCACATAGTGTAGGAACGTTGGCCATAACGGCATATGCTGCATCGCTTCCGCCTCCACAATGTTTCCCATAAGGTATAGGAAATCCGTTTTCTTGTGCTATACGCTTCGCCATACGTAATAACTGGATATTACCGTCAGTTCGTTTCATAACATCATATCCAACATCTTCTTTCCACACGGTTCGAGTTCCTGAAATCCAAACAGTGTTGCAAATAGTATTCACTGATTTTCTAACACTAATCAAATCTTCCTGCTTCGCATAATGTAAATTAATGATTGCTTTACAATATGCTGGTTTTGAATTGGCTACTGTTCCACCTGAAATGACTCCCGTATTTAACCACCAATGTTTTGATGGATCCGTCAATTTTTCTATTTCGATAATCTTATGTGCCATTTCAATAACAGCACTACATCCATTTTCCGGATCATTTCCCATATGACAACTACGCCCGTATACTTCTATTGAAAAATTACGACATCCATTTCGTTGTACTACTAAACCGTGATCAGTAAAACCTGTCTCAAAATTAAATGCACACAAGGCACCTGCTGCTTCCTTTATAATAACGTCATGAACGTTACTATATAAATGATTTGATTCTTCATCTGCATCTAATATGATTTTCATTGGAATCTCATCCCATCCTATGGCCGAAAGCGCTTGAATCAGGAAAAATAATACAACCAGTCCTCCTTTCATATCCAATACGCCGGATCCATACGCTTTACCTTCGCAAATAGTAAACGGGGTACCTTCATACAAATATGTAGTCAGTACCGTATCCATATGTCCCATGAGTAAAATAAATGGATTTTTCATGTTACCACGTTCTGCAATAATGGCACTGCCACATTTTGTATACGGAATTTTTTTAACAACAAATCCATTTTTTTGTAACATAGTTTGACACAATTGCCCTATAACTGTTTGCCCTATCTTATTTCCCATACTAGAATCAATACAAACCATCTTTTCCCATAACTGTATCATTTCTTTTTTATGCATATCTACATACTGAAAAGCCAACGTTTTTTTATCCATGTCTTATCTCCTGTTATTGCTGTTTTGTATAATGGCATATTATTTTAGACTCCACTCATGCAGGTCATCCAAGGAACCTTCCCAAAAGTCTTTAATACCGCCATTAAGTTCTTTACTCTGCGCAATAATATCATCTGGAGCACATAAAGTTGTCAAAAATTGTTGTTCATTCAAAAATTCTTGAATAGCGCTATATGCCATTCTACGTTCCGTCAGAGAAGTCATCGCCAACGCTTTTACAAACATATCAGTTAATTTTGGATCATTTGTTTGTGAATAATTACTGCTATTTCCGGGAGTAAAATATGCACTGTAATCTGGTTCTACAGAAGGCACATAACTCATGAGCATCAATTCATAATTTCCTTTTCTTCCATTAGATAGTACCGTTGGAAAATCTAACTTCTGCTGTTTCACATTGATTCCAATCCCTTTTAAATCTTGTTGAATCAAGTCTGCCGATTGTTCACGCAAAACATTTCCCAAAGGTACTTGCAAGGTTAATTCTTTAGATATATCAAACCCGGATTCAGCAAGTTCTTGCTTGGCCTTCACTGGATCATAACGCAATGGCTGCAAATTTTTATTATATACGGGACTAATTGAAGTATATAAAGTAGGCACCATGTGAGCATTTCCTTTATATAACTGATCAATAATTTTTTCTCTATTAATCGCCATTGTAATAGCACGACGAAATTTAACATTAAACATAGGATTGCTATTATTAACTTCCAAAAACTGGACGGAATTAGAAGGGGCACTTTTTACAACTAGTTTCTTATCATTTTGTAGAATCTCCAAATCTTTTACCGGAACAATACCTATACTTCCACCAGCTGCCATTTGTATATTTCCTGACTTAAGTTCTGTAACTAAATTAGTACCATTCATAATGCGAAGAAAAATTTTTTTTAGTTTAGGAGTTCCTTTGTAATAATCAGTATTAGCTGCATACTCTACATAATCATTAGTTGCATACTTCACAAATTTAAAAGGGCCACTCGTAACCATCGGATTTTTGACTGCCTCGGAATTAGATATAGTTTCGGGTTGTATATTTTCAAACACATGTTTAGGGATAATATACACTTCAAATCCCAGCATACTTTTAATATAGTTAGGATCTACTGGAACTTTTGTCTTAAATGCTACTGTATGTTCATCTTTAGCTATTAAATCAGGAATCTGGTTTCCCGCTGTTAATTGTCCTTTATCATCTAACCCTTCCAACATTTTAATATATGTACCCTTTGTTGTCTCCACGGTTGGATTTGCAATTAAATTAAATGTATATACTACATCTTGTGCCGTAACCGGTTGTCCATCTGTCCATTTTGCATTAGGATTTAATTTAATAATAAAATTTTGATTATCTTCTGTATTGATACTTTCTGCTAATTGAGGAGTAAATTCATTTGGTTCCGGCATACCCAGCAAAGTATCATACATAAAACGAATAGCAAATCGTCCCGCAATGCCTGGATTAAACAGTGGATTAAAAGAATCCGGAGCGTTAGTCATACCAATATATAATGTACCTTTATTATTTTTTTAGTTTCGCCATGATTGGCACATCCACTAAACATAAAAATACATAAAATCATAGAAACGCCTAAAAACAAACTTCTTTTTTTACATACCCAACTCAATATACCCACAATGATACCCCCTTTTTCCTTTCCTTATATTAAACAAATAAATCACGCCGTCAATTTTCATTTACATAATTTAATTAATTAAGTAAAACACTAAAAGTATACATCTCCGATAAAATCTACACATAATATTGTTCCCCATTAGATACAGTTACATCATCATCTCCTATCTCAAAAAAAAGTACACGGCAAATGATTCTTCAGCTTCATTGCCGTGTACTCAAAATTATTTAATATTGGTGTCATTATAATCAAATTATGCAATAATCACAAGATATACATAGCACAAAAAAAAAACAATGATTTGTGTTACAAGCACAATCATCGTATAAAAATATTTTTCTTTATTATTTTTAATAAAATAAAAACATAAAAACAAGAAATTAATATACTTGTTACTTCATAGCAGTCAAATAGTAAGGAGTAGGTAATCTGAAAAACAATCCGCATTTATTATAACCAAAAAATATATGTTTTTATACATATCACTACTATACTTTGTATTGTTATCTGAGAACAACATAAAGTATAATAATAATATGCAGCATGTCTATATTGCGGTACATGCTATTGAATTTGTATGCAAAGGAGATATAAAAGTGCCCTTACTGTTAAAAAATTTTTATAATGCGACCAAAAATAAATATAAACTAAAACTGATTTGCGGAGAACACGGATTATGCCAAGAGGTGTCTTGGGTATATTACTCCGAAGATCTGCATACAACAAATTACATACGAAACGGAAACTTAGTTATTACTACAGGTATGATTATCAATTCCGAAAAAAATTTAAAAAAGTTCATATGTGAAATTATACATCGAAATACCGCCGGTTTGTTCATTAATATCGGTCATTATTTACAGGAAACTGATATTAACAGAGATATCATTGAGTATTGTAATGCTCATAATTATCCTTTATTTGTTTTTCCATGGGAAATACATATTGCCGATATCATGCAAGATTATTTAAATCGCATCGTTCTGGGACAGCATTATGAAGAAAGCCTGACTAAAGCATTTATTAACCTTATACATAGACCGGACCGGGAAGAACTGTACAAAGAGGAGATTGGAAGCTCCTCTTTTATGCAAGTTAAAAATTACTGTATCATCTGCTTTTCACCGCACAACAAGCAAATTGCCCCTGAAAGCAGGGAACTCATACTGTTACAAGGCCGCAATGCTATGAATACATATAATACACCGTATCTTTTTTTCCCTTATTTTTATTACTATATTTTGATCATAAGTGACTCGATGTGTAAAAATATAGAAAATATAGTGACTATTCTTGAAAATATCTTTCTTCACGAATCGCAAGCGTGCCGTATCGGTATCAGCAATAGTGTTTCCAAATTGACAGAACTGTCGGAAAGTTACAAACAAGCTATCGGAGCCGTTACTATTGCAGCCGTTCGACAAGTTTCTCCATTATATTTTGAAAAATTAGGAATCTATCAGCTGTTGTTATCTATCGAAGACAAGCGTATATTACACCAATTCAGCAACATCCGTTTATCCATTCTGGCAGAATATGACCGTGTTCACAACACCGCATTATCCGCCACCTTGAAAATTTACCTTGAAAACAGCTGCAGTTTACAATCAGTCGCTGAACAAACATTTTTACACCGTAATACGATTAATTACAGAATGAAACAAATACGTCAGTTACTGCCTGTTGATTTTTCTAATGCAACAACACGAATGGAATATTGATAGCCTACGCTATAGAAGAATATTTAAAAACACAGTAGCAGATCAAAGTCTTCGCAAAAAACATGTCTGTCTATCAAAAAAATTTTATTCGCTAAACGGCTAAATCAAATACATTTCCAATACAATTTATTATTGTCAAATTCTACATTTATTTTTGTGCATCTCGCAGCCATGATAAATAAGAACGCAGTGTACTGCCAACAAGAACATATTGTTCAAAATCCAATTGCAGTGAATAAGCATCAAATACTTGTTTTAGTATTTCTTCAAAGATAAGCGGTGTATGACACATATCATATATCCGTTCGCCAATTTCCATGACCTTTTCCCTGTTATACTGCACTAAAGGAATGATATCCGAAGTTACGGCGGCATGAGATGGAACAAAAATATCAGCCTTCATCGCTTCTACTTTATCTAGTGTCTGTAAATATTCTGCTACATTATAAATAAAGCTGATATGATATTTATCTAATATTTCCCTGCTACTCAGACAATCGGCTAAAAAAACAACGTCATCCGAAGTCCGAAATCCAACCATATGAAAAAAGTGTCCCGGTAAATCAATAGGCATTAATGCCTGCGGAAATCCATCAGCAGAAAAATCTTGAGCCGGGCTTTCAGCTGCCAGCAAAAATTTATGACGCAAGTCCTTCGGCGGATATCCTCCATATAAAAAAGATGTCTCTAAAATCGGCCAGCGGGTAAATGCCTGTTCGATACCATTGGCATAAATTCCACACTGTGTTTGCTTGGCCAAATATGCATTTCCCCCAATATGATCAGCATTGGAATGCGTATTAACAATTCCCCGTAAATGCCAGCATTTTTCCTCCAAAAGCTTACGGAGCTTTCTTCCTGCATCTTTATCATTCCCGCTGTCAATAAGATACACCTCAGTCCCGCTTAGATATACACCTATCTTAGCGGGACTTTCAATATAATACGTATTGCCCTTCAATTTAACTAATTCAAACATATCGTTCCTCCTTTTACTACTTATCCTAAAAAATCTCCTTATTTTGCAAAAATAAGTCTATAGGTATACTTACACTGTAATTCATATATTCATTTCCCATTTCTCCTCGTATATTGTTTTTCCCGAAAGGTTCCATACATCGTTGGAAATACTTTCTACACAAGTAAACCCCATCGTACTATAATGTTGTCTTGCTTCTATCAAAACATCTGCAGTCCAAAGGACAAGCTTTTTATAGTTACAGACCCGTGCCTTATTCATCAATGCACTTGTTAAAGCAGTACCAACACCGTTTTTACGATATTTTTTGTCAACAAGAAACAAGCGAAGCTGACCTATCTCCGGGTTTTCTGCTTCACTCAGCATAATGCAGCCTGCCAATGTTCCTTGGATTTCAGCAACCCATAATTCTTCTCTGGATTTTCTCTGCGTCAATGCAAAATTGCAAGCTACGCTTGCAGCATAATTGCCAAATACCGGCCCCCAATTATATTCTTCCAAATAAACGTTTCTATGTTTATCCGCAACATATTTCTCTTCTCCTTTTTTATAGGGGCGGATACTATATGAATTATACATGATGTGATTCCTCCAATATTTGTTCAATGCATTTCATGCAATGAGCTAATTCTGCCCTTTGCGTTTCCGATAACGTATTTAAAATTTCTGCAATCTGTGCATCCGATCTGACACTTAGTGCATACATTCGTTCCCGTCCAGCCGCAGACAGCTTTAAATAGTATACTCGTCCATCTTCTGGAGATTTCTGCTTTTTTATAAGTCCCTGCTGTTGGAAAGACTTTAAAATCCGACTTAAATATCCCTGATCAAGAAATAATTTTACAGACAACAATTTGGCCGTACAGAACTCCATATTAGCAATTTCATATAATATCCGTACCTCTGACAAGGAAAATGAGCTATCAAGTATATGTCGATCCAATAACCCTAATATATTGGTATAGTATCTATTGAATTGTCTTATATCTCTAATTTCTTTTCTTAATTTTTCATGCATAATAATCACCTTATATATATAGTATTGCAACTACTTGCTTTTGTCAATTATTTCTTTGTTAAAGGTATGTATCAAGAAGTTTTCGGTAACTGTATTCACCTAGATAATAACGGGCCTCATTGCCTTCATTTTTTTACAAAGAAGGCGCAGATAGGTAATGGTGCCGAATAGTCCTTGCATTGTACGGCGGTCCTGTCGTTCTATCTGATACCCTTGTTGCTTGTACTGTTTTCCACCAATTCTGTATCCATAGTTTTTAACGCACAAACCAGTGCCTCCGTGAAAGCGCAGATAAACAACTGCAATAATCTTGTTTCGCGTATAATGGCGGTAACTGAGAACTATTTACACCAAGCTTGTTAAAAGCAAATGCAAAAAAGCGAATATGCGTTGTATGCTAAATAGAAATAAGTCCGAACAGTATACCGTCCGGACTTTTCGCCAAAAAAAATTATTTCTTTTCATAAATTTTTTTAATTTTATGATGAAGTTTCTGTATCTGTATTCTTGCTTCCCGGCGTATCGTTTCCGGATCAACAGTAATACGTGCATCTCCGCTTTTCATAGCTGCTTCTGCAACGGCTGCTGCAACGGCCGGCGCTACCCGTTCGTCAAAGGCATCAGGAATAACGTATGCTTCATTCAACTCAGCATCGGAAACAAGAGAGGCAATCGCATACGCAGCAGCAAGCTTCATTTCTTCATTGATATGCCGTGCTCTTACAGCTAAGGCTCCTCGGAAAATGCCCGGAAAAACCATCACATTATTAATTTGGTTAGGAGCGTCAGAGCGTCCCGTACCAACAATTCTCGCACCAGCCTGTTTAGCGGACTGATAATCTATTTCCGGTATAGGATTTGCCATAGCAAATACGACGGCATCCGAGTTCATAGAACAAATAAGTTTCTTAGTAAAAAGATGTGGCCCTGATACACCCAATAACAAATCCGCCCCAACTGCGGCATCCACCAGTGTTCCCTGTATATTATCTGTATTGGTGACCTCTGTCAGTTGTTTTTGTACACTATTCAACCCATTCATGCCTTTGTACAAGATGCCAGCTTTATCAACTACGATAACGTGCTGCGCACCGGCCAGAATAAGAAGACGTGCAATAGAAGCCCCCGCAGCTCCCGCCCCATTAATAACAATCTTAGCTGTTTTTAAGTTTTTCCCGACACAACGAAAAGCTCCGATAACTCCTGCTAAGGCCGAAATAGCAGTTCCATGCTGATCATCATGAAACACCGGTATATCCATTTCATTTTTTAACGTTGTTTCAATTTCATAACATTTAGGCGATGAAATATCTTCTAAATTAATCCCTGCAAACGAAGGCTGCAGCAACTTTACTGCTTCAATAAATGTATGCGGATCTTTTGTATCCAAACAAATCGGTATTGCATTAACCCCGCCAAACACCTTAAACAATACAGATTTTCCTTCCATAACCGGCATAGCCGCTTCCGGTCCAATATCCCCCAATCCCAAAACACGTGTTCCGTCAGATATAACGGCAATCATATTACCGCGACAGGTCAAATCAAAAGATAAATCTTTATTTTTCGTAATCTCACGACAAGGCTGTGCAACACCGGGGGTATACAATGTGCTTAAATCGTCACTTGTTTCTAACACAGCACAAGGAAGCATTTCCAAAATACCTTTTTTCCCTTTTCTAACCTCCATTGCTTGTTCATCGAAATTCATAAATATCTCCTCCATTATAAACTTAAAATACCCTAAAATAAGCAATAACATCCCTCACACAACAGTCAATAACAGTAATCATACCTGCCCACCACTATCAAGTGGTACAGCAATAGCAACAGCTGCCGTTTGGAAATTTACAAATTTTAAAGTAAAAAATAAAAGAATGACATATGTCCATGGATATGCGAACACCTCTTTTTTTCGGGATACAATGGATATCACATTGCACAATCCATGTATATATAGTATAATCCCCCTATATATAAGTCAAAGACTTTAATAATTATATAATCGATAGCTTTTATACTATATCATATGTATTTTTGTATACCTCTTCAATTTTTACAACTTAATAACGCAAAGGAATGAGCCTTATGAGTGAATCTTCAAAAGAGTTTGAATACTTAAATAAACTTGTTGAAACCGGCAGTTTTTCTATAGCAGCTGAACAATTATATATTGCACAACCTTCTTTAAGCCAATTTGTAAAGCGTATAGAAAGAAATATCGGTACCGAAATCTTTGATCGGTCACATGTACCTATTCAACTAACAGAAGCCGGCAAAATTTATCTGGAAATTGGACGCAAGATACAGGAATTGCATCATTCACGAGAAAAGCAAATTCAGGATCTAGGAAAGTTTATTCAAGGACAAGTACGTATAGGCAGCTCAAATTATCGAAGTTCCACGTTATTATCGAAGGTTATTCCTATTGTAAAAAATCTTTATCCTCATATTCATATCACGTTGGAAGAAGGAAAAACTAAGGAGTTGGAAGACTTTATATTACAAGGGAAAACAGACTTTTCTATTGTACTGCATCCCTTCTTCAATCCTGGACTGCAATATATCGAATTGTTTCGCGAAGAATTGCTTCTGGTCTTATCTTCAAACCATCCTTTATGCATACATAAAGATTACACTTTGTCTGCAAATTCTAAGTATCCGACAATTGATCCGCATAAACTTTTCCACGAACCGTTTATCGTTATGAAGGAAGGCCAGCGGCTTAGAAATTCTTTTTTTGAATTTACTACAAAAAATGTTTTTTCTCCCCCCATTGTATTAGAATCCGGTGATATGGCTACTGCGCAAACACTAGCTGCCGCAGGTGTCGGTGCTACAATCGTTCCTGAGAAATTAGCGGCACATTGTACAGCGCCTATACCTCCCTGCTATTTCAGTTTAAGAAATTTTTTATCAGATTGGCAGGTTGTCATTGCTTTTAAAAAGGAAAAATATCTTTCCAAAGCAGCAAAAACGGTTATTCAAATTATAGAAGAAATCACAAAAAATGATTAATTAAATAGTAAGAATTCCATGACGTATTAAAAAACAGAATATACCCTCTTTGCAAAAAAACATCGGGGGACGCCTTTTGAAGTTATGACACAAAAGGCGTCCCCCGATTCTGCTTGATACCGTCAATTATCCGACAATTACCAACACATATCTTCCTAGAAATTAAAATAAGTTTTTATAAATTTCAATCACATCATCTTCACTCAAAACAACAAAATTATTAGCCATTAATCTGCCCTGATTCGCCATCACCGAATCGGCAAATTCCTTTAAATCTGTTTCTGTTACTCCATATTCATGGAGCGCTTTTTTCGGTAAAATAACATTTAAAAGTCTTTCCAATTCACCATATACATTCTCCCCCTTACATCCCAGTATTTTTGAAAAGAACTGATTCATTACAGCAATTTCCCCATCTGATTTGATAGACATATACCGATTCATAACACCTGTAAACATGGCATAGTTCGATTCACCGTGCGCTACATGATATTTTGCTCCCAACGGATAACTCATCGCGTGAACAGCAGCACATCCTGCATTTCCAAATGCAACGCCAGCATAATTACTCGCAAATAAAAAGTTTTTCATCAAGGGGATACGTGCCTCTCTGCCCTGTTCTCTAATCCGAATAAACCCGTTTAAAATCTTTTCAATTGCCTTGTAACTAAACATGCGAGTCGTTTCGTTCGCCTTGGGTGACAATGCCGATTCAACAGCATGCACCAACGCATCAATAGAACTTGTCGCAAACACGTTAAACGGAAGTGTCTTCAATAATTCTGGTATAAGGACAGCTTGATCACCATATAATTGCTCAACGGCTAATCCTTTTTTCGTATGCCGGCTGACCAATGCCAGTACCGCCACATTCGTTACCTCACTGCCTGTACCACAGGTCGTTGGTACAATAACCAGCTCCTTATCTTTTATTGGTGTAATTTTTCCGTCATACAAATCAAGAACAGGTGAAACATTTTTAAGTGCGAAAATTTTTGATAAATCAATGACAGTACCCCCGCCGATAGCGATAATTCGTTTTACATTTTTTGGCATGTCTTGGTAAATAGCTTCCGCCATTTCATCTGATGGCTCTCCTGTTCCATATTTTTCCTGAAATAGTATCTCACACGCTAAATGTAAATCCCTAAAATTTGGATCATAAATATATTGATTGGTAATAATCAAATCACCCTTGCCAAGATGAAAATCGTCGGCAAATTCTCTACATGTAGTATAGGACATAATCGTCGGTTTAATCATTAACTCCTGCATATAAGTTCCCCCTTTTAACAAAACAACATAATTTATTTATTCCAAAATTCTTATGCTGCCGGAATATGGACAGCTTTTATATTATATGATTTCTTCTATCCACTATCCGTCCAAATGAAATCGTATCATACGACTAGGGCGACCTGCTGTTGACGTCGCCTTTTTACCGATAACAACAATTGCCTGGCATTGTTCAAGACGGGAAAGGATTCGGTTTACTGTGCGAATATTCATTTTAAGATATTGTGACAATTCACGCGGTGTGCACACACTAATTTTATATTGCTGCAACGTCTGCTGGATACGCGTCAATACTTGCTTGCTAATTCCCGCACGGATAGATAGGTCATTTAGTCTGCCATTATCTGCAAAAACAGACACATGAGCAGATTTAGCTACGGTCAATAGCGGCCCTATAAATGAATCATATCCATCCAGAACATAACAACTTACTTTTTCAGCATGTTGCACCGCTTTCCGCTGTGCTGTAACTGCACACTTTTTCGCATCAACCGGTGTATCTCCTAATCCAATTCCTACTGCAAAAGCTGTAACATATCCATTATCTGCCAATGACGGATTAAAAACATCAAACCGTGTAAAATTCCCCGTTTCAGCTGCTATCATTGCCTGCGTACTTGCTAAATAATATTGATTGTATTCCGTTTGAAATACAGCCGCTTTAATTCGTTTGGCATAATGATATACCATTTCTCTAATATGTTCCTGTGTTTTCAATAACGGAATTTCACTTTTTTCATACCATGAAACATCTTCGGAAAAATCAATATGAATAGCTATAACAGCAAATCTACCACTTTTTGTATCTATAATTTGATAACGTAATTCCAGAATTTCTATATGATGAAAGAAATCTTCTACATTAGGAAACATTCGAATAACCGGAATATTTTTTTTACGCAGCGCTTCCGCCACTGATTCCAATCCAGTAATGCATACATCTGCTTGATGCTTCTGGTAATTGTTAACATGATACATTATCAATTTTTGAATATAGTCTTTATCCAAAACATCATAAATTACATTATAAAATATAATTTTGTTAAAGGCGATTCCAAGACTACGTCGTATCTTATCAAAGGTATCCGTTTCAAAACCATCTATGCTGATGGTATGGATAATATATCCATAGTTAATATTTGCCTGAATAATAGCAGCTGCTGTCGAAATAACATTTCGTGGAAGATAATCCCATAAACAATGAGGGAAATATCGATTCGAAGCATAGTAATATGGGGCTTGACCAGTAAATAAAATACCATCTGCACGAGATTCAATAGAAGGCAATATTTTATCCAGTTCCGTGAATGTCGTATAGGATATCCACGCAACCGTAACCGGCATTTTGTATAATGATATATTTTTTTTTAAATATGTAATACTAGTACGAGGACCAATAACTGAAATTTTCATAATATACCTAAATATTATACGAAATAATAAATAAAAATATTAAAATTATAATTAACATGCATTTACATCTTATTAAAATTAGTTAAAGACATATTAAAGGACTATTAGAGACAAATTCATTTTAGTATAATTACCATTAATTTTCAAGTATTTTATAAGCAATCTGGTAATATGTCAACTCTATAAAAGAAAAGGTTTCAAAAAGATTCCCAGAAAGAGAGTGGTGTATCGTCAGCCTGGAAATTTCCTGACTGATTCTCTCGCCAGACAAGGCTCGCGTATGTTGCCAGTGCCTCCTGGTTCTTGAATGCATCGATATAACCAATCTCTGACAGGATACCGGCAGCCATGACGGGCCCGATTCCAAGGATAGACAAAAGGCTTTGATACGCAGTGGGGTCAATCCCCTTGAGCGTCTTCTCGATGGCCTTATTCACAGCCTTGATCCCAGTTTCATAGGTCGAGAGCAGGGTGAAGGATGAGGTCTTTTGTAAGCCTTTTCGCGTGTGAGCGCTTTGGGCCGGATGCAGGCGATGACAAACGCATCGACATAGTCGTTCTTGCCGAGGTCAATAAACGATTGCTTGTAGTTTTTAATGGCCTTCGGATTCAAGCAGTATACCGCAGTGTGGAACGGAGCAAGAACCTCACAGGAAGAGAGATAAGAAGTTTTACCTTGTAAGCAAAGCGGAAATCTTGCTTACAAAATATATTATACGAGGGGATAGATATGAGAAAAAATTTTTATATTGTAACCATTATAGTGATGGTATGTTGTCTAATGCTTACAGGCTGCGGCAATAAAGAAATGGGGCAAGGTCAATGGGATGGCACTTTAAAAATTGCATTGCATCAGGATCCGCCTAATCTAGATCCTTGTTTTTCTACAGCTGCCGTAGATAGGCAAATATTTCAAGGAATTTTCGATACATTGGTCACACTTGATGAAAAGGGGAACATCAAGCCTATGTTGGCTGATTCTTGGGATATAAGTTCTGATGGTTTAGTGTACATATTTCATCTACATAAAGGAATCGTATTCCACGATGATACTCCATTTAATGCAGATGCCGTCGTTTTTAACATCAAAGAATCTTTAAAAAAATCTTCCAGCAGAAAAAGTGAATTATCATTTGTATCTGATGTAGAAACTATTGATGCAAATACAGTAAAGATAATATTAAAAAAACCGTTCTCTCCATTTTTATCTGTTTTAACCGATAGAGCAGGCATGATGAGATCACCGGCTGCCGTAAAAAAATATGGTAAGGATTTTATGAATCATCCCATAGGAACTGGTCCATTTTTGTTTAAAAACCGATTAAAAGGCGATAGTGTCACATTAACACAAAATCCCCACTATTGGAATCATGTTCACATGCCTAAGGCAAAAAAAATTATTTATAAAATTATTGATGATCCCAATGTTGCTTTAGTTAATTTAAAAAGTGGTCAAATCGATTTTTCTGACTATTTACCTTTTAACCAAATCAATGACTATAAAAATGACCCTATAATTACTGCCTCCGATGAGCCGGCTTTGGGTTTTAACGGTTTTTTCCTAAACACCAAAAGTGAAGCATTTTCCGATGTACGTACTCGCAAAGCCATAGACCTTCTCATTGATCGAAAAGCAATTGTCAATGTAGCCCTATCTGGTGTCGGAACACCTGGCAGAACAGCATTTCCCGAAATGAATTTTGCCTATGATACGTTAGATACTCCGCAGAAACCAAATATAGAAAAAGCAAAAGAATTACTTAAAGCAGCAGGAAAAGACCATGGTTTCTCATTTACACTTTGTACTGACACGAATCCGATTAACCAAACAATGGCCCAAATGCTTCAAAAAATGATGCATGACGGCGGTATTGACATGAAAATACAAAAAGTTGACTTTGGCACTTTATTAGCCAAAGGAAAACGAGGACATTACGAAGCTATCGTCATCCAATGGAGCGGCCGTATCGACCCCGATCAAAATATTTATTCGTGGTTATATTCAGGAGCGTCTAATAATTATGCGTCTTACAGTAATTCTCATGTTGATGCAGCTTTGGAAGCAGCGAGAGCATCTCAGAATATAACACAGAGAAAACAATTATATCACCAAATGGACACATATCTTGATCGAGATGTTCCTTACATTTTTTATATCATGCACACAATTTATATGGAATGCGGCGTAATGTTAAGGGGTATATACCAAGTCCTGACGGCATGATAAAACCAGTAAACATATATAAAGAAGGAAATTAAATAAATTTTACAGATAAAAACGAGGGGGATATATATGCGGCAACTTATTTTTAAAATAGTCTCATTCATTCCTGTATTCATTTTAGTTAGTATCATGGTGTTTTCTATGCTTCATATGTTGCCTGGTGATCCTGCAACAACGATATTAGGAAATGAAGCATCACCGGAAGCAATAGCAGCTTTAAATGAAAAATTAGGAATGAATAAACCTATTATAATGCAATATTTTGATTGGATTTGGGATATAATCCACGGTAATTTTGGAAATTCTATGGTAGATAATACCCCGGTCCTACAATTAATTTCCCAGCGATTACCCGCTACGTTGGAATTAATCACAGGCTCTTTTATCGTGGCATTGCTTATTGCTTTACCTACAGGAATTATATCGGCAGCCCGTCCAGGAACTTGGATTGATCATATTTGCACATCAATATCCATGATTGGTATGTCCATTCCCCACTTTTGGTTAGGAATGATGATGATTATATTTTTTTCCGTAAAAATAGGAATTCTCCCAGCTTCCGGATATGTTCCTTTTTCTCAGGATCCGGCTGGAAATTTAGCTTCCATGATTATGCCTATGGTCGCTACTGGTTTTCGTCAATCAGCAGTTTTAATGAGGATCGTACGCAGTAGTATGCTTGATATACTGAATGCCGATTATATTCGTACAGCTATAGCAAAAGGTCTTTCGGAAAGGTCCGTTTTAATGGGACAATCCCTGCGAAATGCACTCATTCCTGTAGTTACTACCAGTGGTTTGCTCATTGCTGGCTTAATAGGCGGACTAGTTATTACAGAAACTATTTTTTCAATTCCAGGATTTGGTAAATTAATGATTGATTCTGTATTTCGCCGTGATTATACAACTGTCCAAGGCACCGTTTTAGTTACAGCCCTGCTTGTCATTTTCATCAATATTGCAGTAGATGCATTATATACATACATCGATCCACGTATTAAAAACGAAAAAGAAGGTGGCCAAAATGACAAATAATCAGACCCATAGACAATCTATGGTTCATGTAATCTTTTATCGCTTCCTACACGATAAACAAGCAATGCTCGGTACATGCATTATTTTTATTCTGCTATTTATCGCTGCTTTTGCTAATTTTCTTGCTCCGGCAAATCCTGTATTCCAGCAAAATTATTCTGCAATACTGATAGATCCGGGCACATCACAGTATCTACTGGGCAGTGATGAATTAGGACGGGATATTTTATCACGTCTAATATACGGTTCTCGTTTTACATTAGCAGCGGCTGTCCTTCCCGTATTTTTTGCGTTGCTTATCGGAGTTCCCATTGGACTGTATGCCGGATTTAAAGGTGGTATCATGGATCAATGGGTCATTATGCGCATCGTTGATGCCTTCCAAGCTTTTCCTTCTCTGATTTTGGCATTGGCATTAGCCGCAATGTTGGGTGGAGGCTTTGCCAATGCAATGTTGGCCATCGGCATTGGATTTTTACCTAATTTTATTCGTATTACTCGTTCTCAGGTCATTAGTATTCGAAATTTAGAATATATTCAAGCAGCTAAATCAATTGGATGTACAAACATGCGTATTGTTTTTGTTCACATTTTACCTAATGTAATTCCCATTTTATTGGTACAAACAACATTATCCATGGCCACTGCCATTATTGCCGAAGCCGGTTTATCATATATCGGCATCGGAGCCAGTCCTGAACAACCTAGTTGGGGTTCTATGCTGCGCACAGCACAAGGTTTTTTAAGTGTACAACCCTGGATGGCTTTTTGGCCAGGAATTTCTATATCCGCAGTCGTACTTGGATTTAATTTATTCGGTGATGGACTACGCCGTGCAATTGATTCGAAAATTCGGCACTAAGGAGGAGAGACTCATGGCAAACCCTATTATTCAAGTAAAAGATTTACATGTAGAATTTATGTCTGACGGACAAGTTATTCCCGCTGTGGATGGTGTTAATTTTCAGGTATCAGAAGGGGAAACATTGGGATTAGTCGGTGAATCAGGATGTGGAAAAAGCACTACAGCTCTTGCTATTATGCGTATTCTGCCACGATATATTGCACAAATCACTAAGGGAGAGATTCTGTTTGGCGGAACTTCCCTCTCAACATTATCGGAACCGGAAATGCAGAAAATCAGAGGAAATACTATCTCTATGATTTTTCAGGATCCTATGACTTCATTGAACCCGGTGTATTCGATAGGAAAACAGCTTCGTGAAGGGCTGCAACTCCATATAAACTGCTCTCACGCTGAAGCAGATAAACAAATTTTGAAAATGTTAAACCTTGTGCATATTCCACGTGCAAAAAGTATTCTCAAAAATTACCCGCACGAACTTTCCGGCGGCATGCAGCAACGTATAATGATTGCTATGGCTTTATTATGCAATCCACAATTATTGATTGCTGATGAACCAACAACGGCACTGGATGTAACTGTTCAAGAACAAATTTTAGATTTACTGCAGATAATTCAAGAGAAAAAAAGAATGGGAGTAATTTTAATCACACATGATTTAGGAGTTGTTGCCCAAATGTGCCAGCGGGTATGTGTCATGTATGCTGGTCAAATCGTAGAAACTGCTGATATTGATAGTATTTTAGATCATCCACTTCATCCTTACACGCAGTGGTTGATTGCTGCCATTCCGGAAAACAATACAGGAAAAAGACTGCACTGCATACGGGGAAATGTCCCTTTACCGGGAACCATTACTTCCGGATGCCGCTTTGCCGATCGTTGTCCTGTTTGTATGGATATCTGTCATACAAAAACGGTTCCTGTACTATCTGTCCAAAATCGACAAGTCCGCTGTTTAAAATATATAAGAGAGGATGAATCTATATGACTGAAAATGTCCCCATATTAGAAGTAAAGCATCTAAAAAAATATTTTCCTATAAAAAAAGGCAGCATAGTAAAAAAAACAGTAGGTACAGTCAAAGCTGTTGATGATTTATCATTTTCTTTAAATCGTGGAGAAACATTGGGAATCGTTGGAGAATCTGGTTGCGGGAAATCAACAATGGGCCGCTGCATACTGCGTTTATTAGAACCAACATCAGGAGAAATCCTCTTCAGAGGAATTGACATAGTAAAACTTTCTCCGGCAAAAATGCGTTCATATAGACGGTATATACAAATTATTTTCCAAAACCCTTATGCTTCCTTAAATCCGCAAATGACGGTAGGTCGTATTCTCGAAGAACCATTATATATACATGGTGAACGAACACCATCAATACGAAAAGAAAAAATAGTAAATTTGCTAAAGATTGTCGGTTTAGATGAAAGTCATTATTACTCATATCCACACGAATTTTCTGGCGGGCAACGGCAGCGTATCGCGATTGCCCGAGCCTTAGTTACACATCCCGATCTTATTGTAGCCGATGAAGCCGTGTCCGCCCTTGATGTATCTATTCAAGCACAAATTTTAAATTTAATGCAAGATTTACAAGTTACATACGGATTAACTTATATTTTTATCTCTCATTCACTTCCTGTTATTCGTCATATCAGCACACAGATAGGTGTTGTCTATTTAGGAAAAATGATGGAATATGCCAAAACCAATGATCTTTTCTCTATGCCGCTTCACCCATATACACGCCGACTTCTCGCTGCCGTACCCAGTGTAAAAAAGCGAAGAAGACGACCCGTCAGTCCGGCATTGCAGGGCATTCCCAATGCGTCTCATCCCCCGACAGGGTGCGTTTTTCATACACAATGTCCTTTATGCCAAGAAATCTGTAAAAAACAAATCCCCTCTTTTCAACATATAGGTAATGACCATTGGGTAGCCTGTCACTACATAAACAAAAAATAAAGCCACACCAGGAGGAAAATATATGAAATTAGATCTCGACATCACAAATTACGCATATCCATCACGCAGAGAAATCATATTAGGGAAAAAAGGAATGGTATGTACCTCGCAATCAACTGCCGCTCAAATAGGATTAGACATTCTCCGTCAAGGCGGCAATGCCGTAGATGCTGCTATAGCTACTGGCATTGCCATGACCGTTTTAGAACCTACCAGCAACGGTTTAGGCAGTGACATGTTTGCGTTGGTATGGATGAACAATTCTCTGTATGGATTAAATGGCAGTGGGTATGCTCCATCCGGAATATCTCGCAGTGTATTGAACAAACGCGGTGTGACAAAAATCCCCGATCGTGGTTGGATTCCTGTTACAATTCCGGGAGCACCGGCCGCATGGGCAGAATTACATCGGCGTTTTGGTCGTCTTTCCTTTAAAAAATTATTTGAACCTACTATCCAATATGCCCGCGAGGGATATGCTGCAACCCCCACTCTATCTCAAATGTGGACTAAAGCTGCCACTACTTTTGCACCATTTTACGGCAAAAAAGAATTTTCCGGCTTATTTCAAACTTTTTTCCCACAGGGGAATCATGCTCCTCAAATCGGAGAAATTATTACATTAAAAGACCATGCCAAAACATTACAACTCCTTGCTGAGAGCAACTGTACCGATTTTTATCATGGTGAAATAGCCGATGCCATTGATGCTTTTTCCCAAAAAACAGGAGGCTATATACGAAAGGAAGACCTTGTTGCATATAAACCTGAATGGGTAACGCCTATTCATACGAATTACCGTGGTTATGATGTCTGGGAAATTCCACCCAATGGGCACGGATTAGTTGCACTTATGGCATTAAACATTGTTTCTGGATATACATTTAATCGTCATAATACGGCAGACTCACTCCACCATCAAATAGAATCCATGAAATTAGCTTTTATTGATGGGAAAAAATATATTGCCGATGCGCGTTTCATGAAAACCGACATGGCATACTGGCTATCAGAAAACTATGCTTCTCATAGGCGAAGTTTAATCGGGGAAACCGCAATTATGCCAACTCCCAGCGATCCTGACTGCGGTGGTACTATTTACTTATGTACCGCCGATGGAGAAGGTAATATGGTCTCCTTTATACAAAGTAATTTTAAAGGGTTTGGATCAGGAATTGTCATTCCTGGATATGGTATCGCGCTAAACGACAGAGGCAATAATTTTAGCATGGACGAAAATAATGATAACTGTATCATGCCATTAAAAAAACCATATCACACTATTATTCCTGGATTTTTAACGAAAAACGGATCTGCTATAGGTCCGTTTGGTGTCATGGGTGGTTTTATGCAACCGCAAGGACACATGCAAGTTATTATGAACACAATTGATTTTCATATGAATCCCCAGAGTGCTTTAGATGCCCCTCGCTGGCAATGGATAGGCGGAAAGCAAATAGAAATGGAGCCAGGTTTCCCGGATAACATCATTACAGTATTGAGAGAAAAGGGACACGATATCATTATCAATCCTGATCTGAACGCATATGGACGTGGTCAAATTATTTGGCGCAATGAAGAAGGTGTATTAATGGGAGGAACAGAACCGAGAGCAGACGGAGTTGTCGCTGCCTGGTAAGTAGCGGTTGTATAACTAAAACATCCCCCTGAAACACAGGATACACTATCTATGTTTCAAGGGGATGTTTTAGTTATATAATTTATTTATTAAAAATTAAAAAATACAGTAATGCTGTATCATAACACTAATAATTTTCTTTTATCACTGGGTGTTTAATTGTTTCTTTATCCAAAACACTTACCATTAAAAAAGTTATAACACAAACTATCCATTCCATATAAATAGGGTGTGCAACAACATGCGTAGAGGGAACAAATTCCCAAACAAACAAAGTTATAATGCCCATTAAAGTAGTATAAAAAGCTGTATTTTTTCGACATAACCGAGGTATAAAAATCGTACCTAAAAATACTACCGTAAACGCAGTAGTCAAGGATAGCCCAATTAACATCGTTTTTACAATTCCACTGGCATTGAACGCCATCCACAATGTACCTATTCCTAAAATTAAGATTGCCCAACGATTGATAATCGTATATTTGTGATCGGATATTTTTGGATCAAAAAATCGTTTATAAATATCTTGACTGAACAACGTCCCCGCCGCCAAAAGGATATGGCTGCAAGTACCAATATCAGCAGCCCATAACGCAGCTAGCGTAATACCAGATACGATAGGGTCAAGACCCATAATCATATTAGGCAATGCCAGTGTTGCGTTTAGATCTGGATGAGATACACGGGCTGCCATTCCCATAATGGCACAAAGAAATCCAATAGGAAGCATCAGCAATGCCCCCCACATAAAACCATGTTTCGCCGTTTTTGCATCCGCTGCAGCACATGCAATCTGTACCGGACCTTGTGCCGTCAACGTCTGTGTAATCATAACAACAAACCAACCAATCACTGTTGCCAGTCCCAGAGGTGCAATAGGATCGAACCATGCCACTCCCACAGGAAGCGATAGTACAAACTGGTTCCAGCTGCCTTGCTGCTGAATAATAGAATACGTGCTAATCAAAACACCAAAATAAATTAAAGTCACACTCAGAATATTAGAAATACCGGAAAACCACAATCCGCCGATAAGCGTCGTCCCAATGAAAACAACAGCACTGACAATCATGCCTTGTTCAAAAGTAAAAAACTGCGGCAGCAAGCTCGATAAAATAGCTCCGCCAGCAATATACTGCAAAGACGTAATAACGAGCTGTACTGTAATCATACCTAAAACAGCAATTGCCCGACCTTTTTTGTCGTAAAATCGTTCAAAAAATTCCGGAATTGTCGTACATTCCATCTTTCGATATTTGCCTGCCGCTACAAATGCCATTGCTACTGCTCCCGCCGCCCAAGCTACATTATACAAGCCTGCTGATATACCATAGGTAAAGGCATTTTCCGCAACGCCAATTGTTGAGGCTGCCCCCACCGCAGTTGCAGTAATATTAGCAGCAACCATCGGTGTCGTCAAGCCTCTTCCCGCAAACAAGAATCCCATACTGTTCATTGTTCGCCGCCGTACATATATACTGATAGCGACGAGAATACACACATACAAAATAACGATACCCAATTGGATATTCATTTTTCCCCCTGCCTCCTCTTTTCAATTTACCAGATTATAGTTTTTACACTGTATTATTCCAGCCAACCTTTGTTTATTTTTAGCAATATATAGTATACGTTGCATAATAAACATATCTGATGATTTTTATGTAATTGGTCTTATTATATCACACAATGTCTCTTTTAATACATGCCGGTTAGAAGAGATGGCTATAAAGTACAGGCGGATTCTTTTTATACCATGGTCAAAATACTTAAATTATTAAAATTATTATATATAATATAGGCTTGACGAACAAAAAATTTAGTGTAATAATGAACAAAAGCAACGGTGCTAAATAAGGTATCGTTGCTTTATTTTTATAAATTTGCATATCTGTCTTTTCTTATCAACGTGACTCACTATATTACGATATGGAATTTATGATGAGGAGATGTCCCAATGAAGGAAATACATGCCGATTATGTAAGCCGTTTTCAAGAATTTATAAAATTTCCTACTATATCCACTACCAATGATGAGGCTACTGATTTTACTCCTTTTTCTCAATTTCATGAATATTTAGAAAAAAACTATCCCTTAGTACACTCTTATACAAAAAAAGAAAAAATAGGAAATGCAAGCTTATTATTCCATTGGAAATCATCACATCCTACGCTACCTCCCGTCTTACTTATGGGACACCAAGATGTTACCTCTGCCGGAGATCCTTCATTATGGCACTACCCGCCATTTTCCGCCGAAATTGCAGATGCCTGTATATGGGGACGCGGAACAACAGACTGCAAGCATATCATGTTTGCAGAATTAGAAGCTGTAGAAGCCTTGCTGGCTGAAGGATTTTCTCCTGCGTATGATATATATTTAAGTTACGGCCATAATGAAGAGGTGGGAGCGGACAACGCCCATAAAGGAGCAGTATTAACAGCAGCAGAATTAGCCCGTCGAGGAGTACATTTTGAATGTCTGCTCGATGAAGGCGGTATGATAACAGCAGGAAAAGAAAAAGGATATGATGGTTATATTGCAAATATCAGCTTAGCGGAAAAAGGATTTAATAATTACAAATTATATTATGAATGCAGCGGAGGTCACTCTTCTACACCCGGTCAAGGATCCTCTTTAGGGAAAATAGCCCGCGGAATTATAGGTATTGAAGACAATCCGTTTCCATATCGCTTGACGCCATTAACACGCAAACAACTTTCTGCAATGTCCCTCTATGTATCAGAACCAGAAAAAAGTATCTTCGCTTCTCCTGAAGAACATTGGAAGGAACTTAAAAAACTCGCTGAATCGGATAAAAAACTAGATGCTATATTACACACAACAATGGTTGCAACAATGGCTTCCGGAAGCCAACAGGCCAATGTTCTCCCCTCTCAGGCTGAAGCAGTTATAAATTGCAGATTATTGCAGGGTGATACAGTTGAATCCGTATTATCATATATACGCAGTCATATCCCCGCAAATCTTACGGTACACAGTATGTATGACACAGATCCCGTCCCCGCACCAGACGTAGACGAAAATGGTACATATGGACTGTTATCTTCTGTATTAAAAGATATGTATGGCAAACAGACCATCATTGTTCCATCTTTAATGACCGGTGGTACAGATGCGCGATTTTATGCCGATGTATGTGACAATCTATTTCGCTTTGGTGGATTTCTCCGCGATAACAGATGGGGGCAAGCCCATGAAATAAATGAAAAAATTCCTTGTGATGCACTGCCATCAGGAATTAATTTTTTCAAAACATTTCTGAAAAAATACAACATAAAAAACCAATAATATCATTATCTCAATCAATTACGCTACAGTGAAACGGAGGAATTACCCATGGATCCAAAGCAGAAAATCGAACAGCTTGTAGAACAAAAAAAAGATAAGTTTATTTCTCTTAGCCAAACTATATGGGAATTGGCAGAATTAGGATATGAAGAATATCAATCTTCCGAAATCTTATGTAAGGCGTTGGAAGAAGAAGGTTTTGCCATCACCAAGAAGCTGGCAGGTATTCCTACGGCTTTTAAAGGCGTATGGGGCAGCGGTAATCCTGTAATCGGTATATTAGGAGAATATGATGCATTGCCCGGTTTAAGCCAAAAAGCCGGATGTCCAGTTAAGACACCTTTACACGAAGGCGGTGCCGGACATGGCTGCGGCCATAATCTATTAGGTACCGGAGCTATGGCAGGTGCCGTTGCCTTAAAAGAATACTTGGAAAGTACAAAGCAAGCGGGGACCATTATATATTTTGGTACTCCTGCAGAAGAAAATTTAAGTGGCAAAGCATTTATGGCTCGAGACGGTGTGTTTGACGGAGTAGACTTTTTTTATACTTGGCATCCCTCTTCTTTCAACCGTATTGGTGCCGTACATATGAACGCGAATATAAGCCGTATTTATGAATTCAAAGGCATAACTGCTCATGCCGGCGGTGCCCCCCATTTAGGCCGAAGCGCCCTCGATTCCTGTGAATTAATGGGAGTAGGTGCAAATTATCTCCGTGAACATATCATTATGGAAGCACGAATACACTATGCGTATTTAGATGTTGGCGGCCGAGCTCCTAATGTAGTTCAGGATCATGCCGCCGTACGATATGTGATTCGTGCCCCCTATTTACGACAAGTAAAGGACATCATAAAGCGAGTCGACCAAATTGCTGAAGGGGCAGCTCTTATGAGCGGTACAACCGTAACCTATCACACAGAATCCGGATATTCAGAATATATACCAAATAACGTTCTTGCCGAAACGGCAGACAAAGCGCTTCATGAAATAGGAGGACCGCTTTGGGATGAACAAGATTTTGCACTGGCTAAAGACTTCACAGATGCGTTTAATGACCAATCAAAAGAGAAAGAACGAGAAACTATCATCCAACGCTATGGCCGAGATAAATTAGCAGAAAAATTACAAAATCCGCTGGATACGCAAATTGAAAAATATGACAAAAATCATATAATAATGGAATTTGGCTCCACCGATGCCGGTGATGTTGGCTATATTGCTCCTACGGTGCACCTCAACATTGCTACCGAAGCCCTTGAAACACCTGGCCACTCCTGGCTGAAAGCCGGACAAGCAAATTCTTCGATTGGATTAAAAGGAATGGTAACAGCCGCCAAAGTAATTGCTCTTTCTTGTGTCAAAATGATAGAAGATCCCGATAAAATCAAACAAGCCAAAGAGGAATTTATGCAGAAAAACAATGGCATATATGATTGTCCTGTGGCCGGAGTTACTGAATTACCTAAACTATAAAAACATATACATCTATAGTATGAATCCATACGGGCTGATAACTAATCTGTTATCAGCCCGTATGGATTCATACTATAGATCATGTATTTTTTTTGCGATGTAACTTCAGCCAATTAATCGCACTTTGTGCATATACGCCGGAACCGCCAGATAAAACAGAATCATCCATTGTAAAATTATTGCTATGATGTGAATGAACTGCACCTACTGCCGGATTATAAATACCCACAAATGCAAAACATCCAGGTTTATGTTTTAAATAATAAGCAAAATCCTCTCCTCCCATTGTTTCAGATATATCAAATAACGCATCTTTCCCTAATACATCAACAACTGCCTGCGACATGATTGCCGTGCATTCTTTATCATTAATAGTCGGCAAAACCATCTCTTTATATTCTAACTCTGCCGTCGCTCCATAGGCATGTGCCGTATCCATAATAATCCGCTCCATTGTACTTTTTAAATCTGCTCCTATCGCGGGATCAAAAAAGCGAGTTGTCCCCTCCATTACCGCTTCTCCCGCAATAATATTGAAACGATCACCGCTATGCAGCATTCCAATGGTCAGTACAACAGGCTCTGTCGCACTATAATGCCGGGATACGATGGACTGCAGATTCATTACAATAGCCGCCGATACTACAACGGCATCTACCGTCTGCTGTGGTTGGGAGGCATGTCCTGATTTTCCATGAACCCTGATTGTAAATTGATCTCCTGCTGCTAAATTTGCTCCTTCTTTTACAGAAATTTTCCCCGCCGGCGTATCAATCCATGCGTGAGCACCAAAAATAGCTCCTATTTCATCATACCAGTTACCAAAACGCATCATATAGGAAGCTCCACTGCCTAATTCTTCTGCCGGTTGGAAAATCAGATATACGGTTCCGTAAATATCCTCTTTCATAGCTAGCAACATACGCGCGGCCCCCAACAACATCGCGATATGGCTGTCATGTCCGCAGGCATGCATCTTTCCTTCATGCCTTGATTTGAAATCCACATCATTAATTTCCGTTACGTTTAATGCATCGATATCAGCCCGCAAAGCCACTGCGTTGCCCTCATGAGCTCCATGAATTATAGCAATCAATCCGGTGTTTTTTTCTGGGTGTATCTCATAAGGAATCCCCATTGTCTCCAATTCAGCTGCAATACGTTTTGTCGTTTCTATTTCTTCATAACTAAGTTCCGGATATTGATGAAATTCCCGTCTTAAATCGCGCACATATCCTTCCAACACTTTAACCAATTCTGTTATCTCCATTACTGCATCCCCCCTCTGTAGAATAACAATATATTCCATACATTCCCCTGCATTTAAATATATCAAATGCAAGGTTTTACAGCCATTACGCTTAAAAACCTTGCACTTGAATAGTATATATGCTGTTTCCATGAAGCGACAATTAGCAAACACCGCTTTATTTTTATATCATGAATAAATCAGTATATAAATACTTTCCCACCGCATTCATGGTGTTTATCATATACCACCATTATTCAAAATGCCATTCATTCAGATCATCCAAAGAACCTTCCCAAAACTCTTTAATACCGCCTTTTAAATTTTTTGTTTTTGTAATAATATCATCCGGCACATATAAAGATACGATAAATTGATTATCTCTCATATATTTCTGAATTTCTGAATATGCAGCTTTGCGTTGATCAGCAGAAGTCATGGCCGCTGCTTTTAAAAACATATCTGTAAGTTTCGGATCATCTGTGTGCGGATAATTATTACTTCCTCCGGGAATAAAGTAAGAACCATAATCCGGATCTACCGTCATACCATATCCTAAAAGCAATAATTGATAATCACCTTTTTTTGCATTTCCCAGTGTTGTTGGAAAATCCAATTTTTGCTGTTTAACATTCAATCCAATAGCCTTCAGATCTTGTTGAATTAAATCAGCCGATTGTTCACGAAGTACATTTCCAATAGGTACCTGCAAAGTCAATTCCTGAGATGTATCAAATCCTGATTCAGCTAATTCCTGTTTTGCTTTAGCTACATCATAGGGTAACATTTCCACATTTTTGTCATATGCCGGACACGGCAATGTATACACAGTAGGAGCCAATCTTGCAGCACCTTTGAAAAGTTGATCTACAATCTGCTGCCGATTAATTGCCATTGTAACAGCACGCCGGAATTTTACATTAAAAGCCGGATTGCTATTGTTAACTTCCAAATACTGTCCCCCTAATGCAGGAGCTGTTGATATGTCGAGTTTACTGTCTTTTTTCAACATATCTAAATCCTTAACCGGAATTACACCAATCCCATCACCTGCTGTCATCTGAATATTTCCAGACTTAAGTTCAGTTACCAAGTTGGTACCATTCATAATGCGGATAAATATTTTATTCAGCTTAGGCGCTCCTTTATAATATTCTTTATTCGCTGTGTATTCTACATGATCATTTGTAACGTACGTCACAAATTTAAACGGTCCGCTGGTAACGGTAGGTTTAGTAGCCGCTTCAGAATTAGCAATAGAGGCGGGGTCTAATTTTTCAAATACATGTTTTGGTATAATGAAGACCTTGAACCCTAAAAAGCCTTTAACGTACTCAGGGTCTACCGGTGTTTTAGTCTTAAATGTTATAGTATGTTCATCTTTTACCACTAAATCCGGAATTTTATCTCCACTTGTTAGTTTTCCCTGATCATTTACTCCTTCTAACATATTGATATACATCCCTTTGGTCGTTTCCACTTTAGGATTAGCAATCAAATTGAAGGTATACATGACATCTTCCGCTGTAATCGGCTGTCCATCCGTCCACTTTGCCTTTGGATTAAGTTTTATCGTATAATTCTGATTATCTTGTGTTTCAATACTTTCTGCCAGTTCCGGAGTAAATTTGTTGGGTTCCGGCATTCCCAAGAGCGAGTCATACATAAAGCGAATAGAAAATTGTCCTGCAATCCCCGGATTAAATAGTGGATTAAGCGAATCCGGCGCATTAGTCATACCAATATATAACGTATCACTTTTACTTTTGCCGCTGTCGTCTTTACTACCACACCCACTAATTATTACTGCTCCCGCCAGCAGAGAAACCCCTAATATAAATGCTTTTCTTCTACGTATCCAGTTTAATACTCCCATAATGCCGCCCCCCCAAAGTACAAATATCAAAACGCTTCATACAAACCTTTCAAAAATCAACTATTTATATATATCCGCTAGATATTTGTTTTATTCTCCCCCTCTATTCATTAAATTAAATATAATACTAAATTAATATAAAAAGCCTCTGCACGTCGTATATGCAGAGGCATCTTTACCTATATTAACTTATATCACATATAATAAGCTATGGTTGTATATTTGTCAAATTTTTTTCTTATTTGTCATGAAATAAATAAAATAAATATGTTTTTTACATTATTTTATTTAAATTAACAATATTAACACATGCGTTTCTTTATTTAAACAACTCAAGATAGTATCGTATAGAATATACTTTATATTATCTGCAAATATATATCTTACCTTGTATACTACATTTGATGATCAAAAATCTTAATAATAATTATATCATCATATAAATACGACAAATTTGACCAAATTCTTATTCCTTACCAGATTATGAACCGCCAATATAGCCGCGCGATAAATAATTTATAGGAGCAGAAAAACCATTTGTTCGCAGGAAGTATATATATGCTTCGAAATTCAGAATTAGTTTACTCTGCGGATTATCGGGTACCCATGCGTGAACCGGCTGTACAACAAAATCCAATACATTTATATTTTTATAATATGTTTGCAGTATTTCCTGCAGCAACACGTGAAAAAAAATGATATGAAGAAAAATAAATATTCTTACATAACACCATGTCATCACTATAATCAATGTGATTTTCTTTTTTATTCTCTCCTCTTGTCTTTCAACTATTTTTTTCTACATAATGTCAATCAATATATTATATGTTTTAATTAAATAGTTAAATATACAATGAAATTTATAATTTTTAATGCAAATAAATAAATAAATTATAAACACAAAATAATATATTACACTTTTATTTGTAATGCAGAAAATAAAATAATCTATCCTATGATACAAAATATGACAATACAAACTTTTTTATTTGCAATTTTCTTAAAACACCTTGCATAGATAACGAATAAAAACTTAATGCAAATGAGAAGCGTTTATATATTTTAAAAATTGTAAACTCACTATTAGATAAAGTGAACATATGAACATTTATTGAAAGTAATCAGTATATATCTAATATTTTTATAAATTTTCTCCAATAATTTATCTCATTTTTTCTAAAATAGGTGTCTGGACTTTTCTAAAATATAGTGATATACTCGACGATAGTTGAGAATGTTTGTTATATTTTTATCAAGGAAAGAGGAATATTATGAATAAAATCGGGCGCCGAGAATTTTTGCGCCGTTCCTTTATAACGATTGGAGCTGCAAGCATTTTACCCACATTCATCCCTAAAATTGTACAAGCATATTCAACATCACACCCTATGCTATCCCCAATCATAAAAGAAACAAATCTCACCTTTTGTCAACCGTTGGTTCAACGTAAAATTACAAATATTATCGTGATTCACCATGTTGGCGGTACCAATCGTGATGTATCGGCATCTGAGATTCATCAATGGCATTTAGCAAACGGATGGGCTGGTATCGGATATCATTTTATTATCCGAAAAAATGGTACAATTGAACAAGGTCGACCAATGGGTGCTATTGGAGCTCATTGTTATGGGTATAATCAAACTTCCGTAGGAATTTGTTTAACCGGCGATTTTGAAACGGCATATCCTACAGACGCTCAATTAAAATCGATCGGACTTATGACGGCATACCTTTGCCAAAAATATTCATTGCATCCGAACAACCATACTGTTTTCGGTCATCGCGATTTAAATTCCACTTTATGTCCGGGGAAGAACTTATATTCACAATTAAATTCGTTAAGAAACGCCGCTGCATCACTTTTATAAACACTAATGCTGCATAAAGGAGTGACTACAACTGAAAACGCATACATTGTCATCTTATGGAACAAAAGTGATACTCGCGGTAATCACACTGTTTACATTCGTAGGTATCATGCTGGCATATTGGTATTTTGGATCAGAGCATTATGAAGTAACAGGAATACCTATTTTAAATTATCATGAAGTAGATAATACATTTCATACCTGCTTAACTATGACTCCACATGATTTTTCTCAACAAATGCAATATCTAAAAAATCAAGGATATCATACCATCACCACTGCTCAATTAAATGACTATTTAACAAAAGGAACCGCTTTACCCGACAAACCCGTCATGATTACCTTTGATGATGGATATGTAGATAATTATACCGATGCATATCCCATTTTAAAAAAATATAATATGACCGGAACGATTTTCATCATAACCAGTCTTGTCGGAAAACCCGGCTATTTATCTTGGCCCCAAATAAAAAAAATGGATAAAGACAACATAGCTTTTGGCTCGCATACAATTACACACAGACCGTTATCAGAATTGGACGAAAATACCGTTCGACAGGAACTTACTACTTCAAAGCAACAGTTAGAAACACAATTGGGACACTCGATCCATTTTATTGCTTACCCCGAAGGCAAGTATAATACAATGGTAGAAAGAGAAACAAAAGCGGCTGGTTATGCCGGTGCTTTCACCGTCAATGCCGGACGTCTTCACGCAGGAGACGATCCATATGCCTTGAACAGGGTCGCCATATTTGAGGGAAATAACAGTTTTACACACTTCCGCATCCGCTTGCTGTTATCAACATTATGCGGCTATCTATGGAAATGGCATGCGTTCTTTTATACGACGCTTCATCTGGAAAAACTAGCATCTTTTATACCACAACCATAGAATATAAAAAATATTAATGAATCGTTGGAGGGCCATATGAAACACACTATATTATTTCGCAGGACAGTAACCAGTGCGCTTTTATTTGTCATTGTCTTCAGTTTGTGCTTCGCCTGGTATTATGCAACTTCTATTGGACTAGGTGATGACAATCTGCGTTATGATGCGGTAGGATTAGCGGCGGCCGCTGCTGCTGCCGTACTTCCCGTTATATTATACCGACGTGCTCTTCGTGTCGTATCCTTACTTCCCGGAATATTTATAGCGTTATCATGGATCATTACCGGCCCTTATGTATCATATGCAACGTTTGCCGCCAGCGGCATCATTTATCTAAACAATATGTATGACATTTATATCGGGCTCTATTTATTTGGCCTAACATTGTGTATATACATGCTATTTCGCCGCTTCATCAATGACAAGACCGCGGCTCTTGTTACATCTATACTGCAAATAATGGAGTTGATTATCCCCATAGTACAGTGGATCTATTATGCATTGTATCATTCATGCATCACGACCTCTGGTGCGTTAATCATATATCAGACAAATATTTCAGAAACAGGGGAATACCTCCATTCATTAGGAATTTTTCACGTCGTGGGGATTATCGTTATACTGTTTATCTGTTTAACCACATTTTTTGTCGTTGAAACAAAAACACTTCCCATCCCAAAAAATAACTGGGGGAAATTAAGTGTTCCCATATTCGCTTTGCTGATTATCATTCCTTCCGCCTATGTCATGGCGGAAAGCATCGTACCAGAAAGTTTTCCGATTCGATTGTTTTTAGATACGCACGATTATCTGCAGCAGTCTTCATTATATGCTACAAATCATGCCAAAAAATATAACGCTTTGCAAGTTGTTCAAAAAAATCCTGCACATAGTCCTAATACAGTAATTGTCGTAATCGGCGAATCAGAAACACGTACATTGATGAATGCCTATGATCCAAAACATGTACAAAACACCCCTTGGCTCACAGGAGAAAAATCAAATCCCAATTTTACTCTTTTTACCAATGTTTATAGCTGTGCTTGGTATACCGTCCCGGTATTAGAACATGCATTGACGGAATCGAATTTTTATAATACTAAACAATTAATCAATCTACTTCTATTATTGATATAGCAAAAAAACTAGGTTATAAAACCTATTGGTTCAGCAACCAGGGTTCTATAGGAATTGCCGATACACCGATTACGCTGGTTGCAAACACTGCCGACGTAGCAAGATGGACAGATCAAGATAATAAAGAATCACGCTATGATGAATCATTGCTGGACTTTTTAAAACAAGTGAATCCGAACGAAAATAACTTCATTGTACTACATTTAATGGGAAGTCATATAGAATACCGCAATCGGTATCCACAATCCTTCCATAAATTTGATGATGGGAACTTTAAATGAACAGGCTGATTTTGACAATACAGTGCTATATACAGATTGGATATTATCTCAAATTTATCAATATGCTCATGACAATTTACACTTAGATGCTATGGTATATTTTTCCGACCACGGTTCAGACCCCATGGTACGTCGTCAACCAGATCCGACAGGCTTTACGGTTCTGCGCATTCCCATGTTTTGTTACGTGTCCGATCAATATGAACAACGCAACCCGGATGTAGTTCGTACATTAAAACACAGTCAAAATGCCTTTTTTACGAATGATCTAATATACGAACTTGTCTGCGGCATATTGAATATCCAATCCCCTAACTATGATGAATCCTATAGTTTAGCATCTCCAAAATGGAAAATGAAGCGAAAAGATTTAGTTACACGATTCGGTGAAACAAGTCTAATGGATGATACGGCCTTTTAAAAATGAAGAATATTCCTTGTCAAAAACGCCATTTACAAAACAATTGTAAATGGCGTAAATGTTATTAATAAGGGTGTGATATATGTGAATACCTACAAAATATTCATTAATCGCGGACTAACCGGCTTTCTCATGTTTTCTTTACTGGTTCCTGCCTTTGGCAGTCTGGCGGATGACTCGGACAATCTGCAGAACCAATTGTCCGATGTACAGACGCAGATGAATCAGCAGCTGCAAAAAAAAGACAATGCAGACGCAGTCATCAGTAATATTTTTGAAAGACTTCGCATCATTCAAACTAGTCTGGATACGGCTAAAAATCAATACAAAAAATATTTCGGACCAATTACTCCAAACAGAAAATCAAATATCGGAAACACAAGTTAATTTAGACAAAACGCAGGAAAATCTAAAAAAACGGCAGAAAATTTTAGGTACCCGTATTCGTGATATTTACATGCATGGTCAACTGGATTACTTAGATGTTGTCATCGGCGCTAAGGATTTTAATGATTTTGCCAACCGCGTAGAGCTATTGGAACGAATCGTAAATTCCGACATGGAACTTATCCATTCCATTGCTGCCGATAGGGATACAATCAACCAGCAAAAAACAGAATTAGAAACGGAACGACAAGAACAGGTAAAATTACAATCTGACGCTGCAAAAAAGAAAGAAGAAATTGAAAAGCATAAAGCAGAACAACAAGCCATTTTAGATAAAACCCAAAATGACAAAGCAACGGCTGAACAAGCCTATAATGAATTGGAAGCTTCCTCACAACATATCAGTGATATGCTTAAAGCCAGAGCCAATGCAGCTGCGGCAGCAAACATGGATTTTGATACTAGTGCTCCCACTCCCAGTGGTTCCGGAATATTTATTTGGCCGGTAAACGGTCCTATTACTTCTCCATTCGGCTACCGCATACACCCCGTCTTAGGTCGCAGAATTTTCCACAGCGGGATTGATATCGGCGTCGATTACGGAACTCCGGTGCATGCCGCCGCTGCCGGCGTCGTCGTAGAAGCCGATTGGATGGGCGGATATGGAAATGCCGTACTCATTGATCATGGCAACGGATTATCTACTATTTATGGACATAATACAAGTCTTACCGTTTCCGCCGGCCAAACGGTATCGCAAGGACAGATTATTGCCTATTCAGGCGCTACTGGCATGGCTACCGGACCGCATGTACATTTTGAAGTACGGCTGAATGGCACGCCCGTCAATCCGATGAACTATTTATAATAAATAATGTCTACTGCGCAAAAGCCACTTTTTGACACGGCAGCCATTTTAAGGCCCGTTTTACTTTCCACAGTAGTAAATGTATGTAAAATAAAATTGGCGTACACTGAATAGCCTGGAGTTTTCCCAGGTTCAGTGCCAAAATAGACAGCGCGATCACGCTCTGTGTCGTTTCTTTCAGATATGTTCTGATTTGGCTAAGGCCAAACCGACGTTTTGCTAAGCTGAAGGCGCGTTCTACTTCCACGCGATCACAATTGTCTTTGTATTCCAACCGTCTGTCTCTGACAGCATCTTTCTTGGGACGTCCCAAAACAGGTCCCGACAACCGGATACCTCTTTCTTTACAATATGCCAGGTTGAGACGGTTTGCGGTAAATCTTATCGGCCAACACCCGTTCTGGATAATGACCATACCGTTCATGGTATCGTTCGATTTCTTGTGGCAGCAACGTGCTTTCATTATAGGTTTCAAAACTCTGTTGTTCTAACCGTACCATGCCGTTCACGACGCTGATGTCCAGTTTGGCGCCAAATTCTACAGGCGCTTTGACTTTGCCACGCACAATTGGCCGCAGAAAAGGCTGCCGTAAGTTCACAATGCGGTGTTCGATGCGATGAATATGATGATCATACATGTGTTTCTGTTGTGCATACATCTGTTGAATCACGACTAGCTGTTGTTGATACTGTGTGCCAGCTGTCTGCCGTCTTGTAACAGATTGGCGATATACCGTTGGTCTCTAGCAATGTATTGCAATTGCTTGCGAATGCCATGCCGCAGTTTCCTCGCCTTGTTTTTCTTGGAGCGGACGATGTTCAAATAGTCCTTCCGGGCTTTCCGGCAATAGGTCCGCGGTTTCTTTCCATCGGTGGGAGTATGCAGCACAGTGATGATATGTTCCAGCTTTTCTCGTCCTTCATTCAACAATTCCATATCCCTGGGATATTTGATACGAGATGGCGCACAGGTAGCATCAACAATCAGCGTCCCTTCCTTGTCGGAGATAGACGGCGGCGTATCATCATGATGAGAGTCATCTTTCTTGTCTGTGTCTTTTTCGGTGTGCTGCGGCGCTTGTTTGGCAGTTTCTGCCTGTTGGATAATGAAATTGTTGATGGCTTCCAACCGTTTCGGCGTCAGGCGTTTACGAAACCGTGTCATGGCAGACGCATCAACGGCGCTTTATATTCATAGCCAAGCAAACCGCAGAAATATTGCAAATAGGGATTTTCCTTGATTTGTTCGACGGTTTCTTCATCCGAGTACCCGTATTCAATTTGAATGAGCAACGCGCCTAGTGCCATTCTGGCAGGCTTGGCTACATGTCCTTTGAATCCTTTGAACAGTTTTTTATATTTCTTTTCTACCAAATCCCACGGGATGAATTCTGCTTTCTTGATCCAACGATTGTTCGGATCCATTTGTAATCCCAAGGGTTGATTAAAATCTTCGAAGGAAAGTTGTTTAGAAGGAGTTTTATACATTTTACGTCACCTGTGTGCAAGGATTTTGAGCTGTTTTCCACCATACTCATGCACTTATTATACTACGAAACGCTGATGAATACTGCAGTTATGCACACTATTGGTTTGTGCAGTTTACATTAAATAGCAATATTTACCCTGATTTTATGCATTTTGCTAAAAATCAGGGGGGTATTTATCTGCATTCATACTCTTCACAAATTCCACCACAGGGCAATATGCGTTTCAAAAACATTTTCGTGCGATCATGCTTAGGATGAACGAAAATATCTTCGGCAGCACCTTCCTCTACAATAACGCCGCCATCCATAAAAATAACATGAGTAGCCACATCTTGGGCAAATTTCATTTCATGCGTAACAACAATCATAGTAGTTCCTTCTTCTGCTAGTTTTTTCATTACCCGCAGTACTTCACCGATTAATTCCGGATCCAATGCAGAAGTCGGTTCATCAAACAAGATTACATCCGGCTTGACCGCTATTGCTCGGGCAATACCTACTCGCTGTTGCTGCCCTCCGGAAAGCTGTGCAGGATAATAGTCATATCGATCTGACAATCCTACTTTATCTAATGCCTGTCTGCCAATTGCCAAGGCTTCACTTTTGCCGACATGTCTTCCTGCCGTCAGTCCTAGTGTTACATTTTCAAGAGCGGTTTTATTTGCAAAAAGATTATAATTCTGAAACACAAATGCTGTTTTCTTTCTTACTTTAGCTATATCTGACGAAGACGTATGACTTAAATCAAGATGAAGTGTATCAAATTGCATAGTTCCTTCATCCGCTTGCTCCAAGAAGTTAAGGCAACGTAAAAAGGTTGTTTTCCCTGAACCGCTGGGACCCAGAATTACAATCACGTCTCCTTTTTGGACATCAACGTTTACGTTTTTCAAAACATCAACTCCGTTAAATTGCTTGCGAACATTCTTAATCTGCATTAACATACTATCTCCTCCTATACATGCATTGCCCGGAATGTACTTATCTTTGACTCTGCTGCAGTATATAAAACCTGAATAATCGTGCAAAGAATGATGTATACAAAGAAAACATCTATATACGCTTCAATATAATTATATCCAAAGGATGCCGCGATTTTCCCAATCGCCAGAACATCCTTCACCGTCATTAAAAAGCTAATGAAGTACCTTTGATTAAATTGACAGTAATGTTGCAGATATTGGGTAACGCCACCACCATAGCCTGCGGAATAATTACATGGATATATACTTGAAAACGAGTTAGGCCAATGGACAATCCTGCTTCAAGTTGTCCTTTGGAAATACTGATAAGTGCGGAACGAAATACCTCTGACAGCAATGCGATCGTATTTAATGAAAACACCACAACCGCATAAAAAAAAGGATCCATCGCATCAAAAACATTAAAGTTGATTCCTAATGTTTGGACAATTGTATTCAACACACTCGGCAGCAAACTGTACAATAAAAGTATCTGTAAAATAATGGGAGTCCCTCTCACAAAGGATACATATACACGAACGGCTCCACTGCTGATTTTGGCATCATTCAAACGCAGAACTGCCATGTAAAAAGCAATGGGAGCTGCTAAAAGCAGCGAAAGTATCGTTAGTTCCAATGTTGTGGAAATACCTCCCAGTATTTTAAAAAATGTTTCGTACATAAAATCAAGATCCAGGTCCATGAAATTTCACCCCCTTTATAAGAAATAGCCTAGCCCGTTTCTTATCTTGCTTAACTGTCTGCACTGTTTTTAATGTTTGTCCTTTATCTAAACGTTTTTCTATTATAAAAAACACTTTTTCAATTAAAAGGGCCATTACCCAATAAATAAACATGCAGGCTAAATAAATCTCTATTGCATATGCTCCAAAATTCTGTGAAATAATCAGATTGCCCTTACCAATCAAATCGATCAATCCTATGGTATATGCCAGTGCCCCTTCTTTGAGAAGATTAATAACCGAATTGCCAAAATTTGGCAAAGCAATGATCATGGCCTGGGGAATGACAACCTGTATTACCGCTTGCAGCGGTGTCAGTCCAATACTCACTGCGGCTTCATATTGCCCCCGGGGAACTGCTAAATAAGCGGATCGAAACACCTCTGACACATAGGCCCCAAACAATAATACAAACGTTATAATAGCAAATACGGATCGATCCCAGTCATCAATTTGATAATTGAATAATCCGTCTACTAGCTTTGGCAGTCCGTAAAATACAATAAACAATAAGACGATGGAAGGAGTACACCGCATAACATACGTATACCCCTGTGCCAACCATCTCAACGGACCAATCGAGCTTAGTTTTGCCTTTGTCAATAAAATTCCAAATATAGACCCAAACACAATACTGCTGATTCCAACAAAAAGAGTTATCTGCAGATAGGGTAATAAAGCTGGAATGGATTGCAACAAAAAACTTGGATCAAATGGTCTATAATTCATTTTTTATCCCTCTTATTTATCACTATCTCCAATATAATTGGATAAACTTTCGCCGAAATATTTATTTTCCAATTCGGTAATTTTTCCTTCTGCCCGTAGTTCTTCTATGGCTTTATCATATTCATCAGCAAATTTTTGTTCCTTTTTATTAAACAATGGGTATGTTGGAATTCCCTTGTACCGTATATATGACACGTTATCGGCAAATTGATGGTATGACCCATTCTCGTTAAGAACGTTATTTTTATAATTTAGTTCCACTTCAAAATAGGCATCATACCGGCCTTCCATCACCCATGTATAGGCATCAGATACCTTAAAAGCTTCTGACGGTACCAATTTAATTTGCTTATCCGGATGTGATTTATTATATTCTTCCACTACCGCATATTGCGCATTCTGCGGTGCAATAGGAACTAACTTTCCGCTATATGCCGCAAAGGATTCCATATCTTTAATTTTATCTGCCGTATCCTTACGTATAACCAGTCCAATCACACTGGCACCTATATAATTTTTCGGGAAAATATATTTTTTTTCACGTGCCGGTGTTTTCCATATTCCTTTAGTCCCTACCGTATATTTCCCAGATTCAACACCAATTAACAAATCATCATCAGAGGTCGGGACAAACTTAAATTCATATTGCGGCAATTTTTTAGCTACCTCTTTCATTACAGCAACTTCAAATCCATCCGATTCTCCTTTATCATTTACATAATCATACGGCACATAATAATTGGTATGAGCAACGGTTATTACTTTTTTCGCACCATCAGCTCCAGCTACTGTTTCCTTCGTATCACTCTTACCGCATGCTGCTAACGTAATTGCTGCCGTCCCGATTAATAACACCGCTAACATTTCTTTTCCCAGTTTTTTTATATTCATTGTCGATTCCTCCCTTATATTATAAAACCGCCGCCTTCTGACGCACCCATTCCAATCGATCTCTGGAAATATCAGGCGGGACCGTGCAATCAGCTCCCAAGATTACTCCTGTTTTCCCAGCTCCACGAATAATGCGCTCTGTTTCTGCTTCCACAGCATTTTTGCTGCCATTATATAATATATCGTTTTCTGTATTGCCAAAGCCACCGATAACGGCACGTCCACCAAAAAGTTTTTTCCCCTCTTCGAGAGAAACTTCTTCAATATGAGCCGCCCAGTTAATCGCCTTAACATCATACTCTGTATACCAGGATAAATCATTGCGGTGGCCCAAATAGCCGCAGATATGGAGAATATTATATGCGCTGGCACGATTTGCCGCCGATAAAATTTTCTTTTCCCCCGGCGTCAAAATACGTTCATACGCTTCACGATTAAGTCCCTTAATATTTTGCAAACTCAAATAAATTCCAGTAATGCCGGCTTCTTTTATAATTCGCTGAGATAAAACCGCCAAATCATCACTAATAATATCCAATGCATGCTTTACTACTTCTTCATTTTCTTGAATAAGTGCCGTTAAACTAGTATCGCCATCTGGCAGCATAAATTTCAACGTTGTTGCAGCACAAAAGACATTATAGAATAATAAAATTTCATTGCTGTAACGATTACTTAATTTTTTTGCATATGCAATCTGATCAGTAAACCATCTATCATGTTCAGGAAGAGGCTGAAGTCCTTTTAAATCATCAATAGTTTTTACTTTTGATAATACATCCTGCTGATATGTAAAAAAACCATCCGTCATAATTTTAGCAAAGTCAGGTTTTGCGGTATCTAAATATTCTTCTTCTCCAGCCAAAACAAGTTTAGCTAATTGCGGATTTTTAAAAGCATTGGCACTGTGAACAGTAGGTATCGGTAAAATATGGAACCAAAATCCAACGGGAACACGATCCACCGGTTTGTTATCAAGTGCTGCTAATACTAATTCTTTTTTTGTTTGTGACATACGAACATCTCCTTTTAATTTTAGATAAAAAAATATCGTCCCCTGTACAGAGACGATGGCCGCGATTCCACTCTGTTTACAACACATATATACTTGTGCTGTATCTCAAAACCGATAACGGCGGCACCGGACACAGCCTACTAAAATTCAGCTGTTCTGCTCTCAAAGGCATTCCCCATACTAGTCATTTTCGCAAATTTTCAGCCATTGATCTGCGTTCTCTGTAAAAAGCCTATGTATGTGTACTTGTTTTGATCATCGCATTATTAATGTATACTTTTTTTGTATATTTTATAGCTATGCTATTTCATCACCTCTCCTATTCCTCCTATTTTGTGAATGATGGATACACTGAAAACAAAACGCGGCCAAATTTAGTATTTAACACGCAAAAAAACACCATCTCCTTATACAGAGACGGTGGTCCGTGGTTCCACTCTGTTTACAGCACTCGCTGCAACTATTTCCATTAACGGCGGCAACCGGATCCGGCCTACTATTTTCGGTCGGTCTGCTCCCAAAGGCATTCCATCGCACTTATGTTTCCCGCAAGCTCTCAGCCGATGGCTCGCGTTTTCTGTAGGACATAAATATACGTGTACTTGTTTTGGTCATTGCATTTTCAATGTTTACCGATATGGTACACGTTATTCAATTGTTTGTCAAGAGAATTCTTGTTTTTTTTATTCTTGATTTTTCCTCTTGACAAATTGATTGCAATAGTGTAGTCTGATAACCACAATTACATATTCATCCAGAGCAGCTGAGGGACTGGCCCTATGACGCTGCGGCAACCTCCTTGATAGGAAGGTGCCAATTCCAGCAGGATTTCTTCCTGACCGATGATATTAGTATATACCTTTGTATTTACGTCATCCGTCGATGACGTTTTTTTTATTACATTCTTTTGTTCCCACAAGGAGATCTGCACTATGAGGTACTTAAAAAATTTGACTATCATAATGCTTCACACAACTTAATATTGTGTTATGATTTTTTATAATACAATACGACTCTTTCATCCAGAGCAGCTGAGGGACTGGCCCTATGACGCTGCGGCAACCCCCATACGGGAAGGTGCCAATTCCAGCGGATTTTATCCGGCAGATGAACACGCACCCGCTTTTTTGCGACGCCATCTGCCATGGCGTCTTTTTTATTGTCCATTTTATTAAGGAGGCATTTATTCTATGAGATTTGAAACAGATTGCATTCACGGCGGCTATCATCCCGATTCAACAGGGAGCGTAACAACTCCTATTTATTTATCCACGGCGTTCGCTCATCCCGGCGTCAAACAAAGCACCGGCTATGACTATATCCGTTCCCAAAATCCCACGCGGGAACAGTTGGAAAAAACCATGGCCTTGCTGGAACAAGGGTGTGACGCGTTAGCTTTTTCTTCCGGCATGGCCGCTATTTCCTGCGTCTTGGAACTGTTCAAGCCCGGCGACCACATCATCTATTCGGCCGACTTATATGGAGGTTCCATCCGTATTTTCAATGAGATTTCCCAGAAGAACGGCTTGTCCTTTACGGCCCTCGATACCGGCGATTTGCATGCAGTCAAAGAGGCTATCCAAAAAAACACCCGGGCGATTTACGTAGAGACACCTTCCAACCCGACGATGCAGATTACCGATATTAAATCCATTTGCGAGTTAGCCCATAAATACCATATTCTGGTCATCGTCGATAATACCTTCCTAACTCCCTATTTTCAAAAACCGCTTACCTTAGGTGCCGATATCGTCGTCCACAGCGGCACAAAATATCTGGCCGGACATAACGATGTATTAGCAGGATTTCTTGTCACCGCTCATAAAGAACAGGCCGAACGGCTGCATTTTCTCCATAAAACGATCGGCGCCTGTCTATCTCCCTTCGACTGTTGGGTCGTCAGCCGCGGTCTGAAAACATTGCCGCTGCGGATGGACCGCCATGCCGCCTCTGCACTGCGCATCGCTAAATGGCTGAGTAAGCAGCCAGCTATACGGAAAATATATTATCCCGGGATAGCTTCCTCTCCCCGCTATGAAATCAATACCAAGCAGACAACCGGCTTCGGCGGCATGATTTCCTTTGAAGTAGATACCGAAGAAACTGCTGTGAATCTTCTGCAACGGGTCAAACTGATTCTGTTTGCAGAAAGTCTGGGCGGTACGGAATCATTGATCACCTTTCCGCTGCTGCAAACACACTGCGATGTTCCCAAAGAAGAATGCTTTGCCAAAGGCATCAACGAAAAATTATTGCGTCTTTCTGTCGGTTTAGAAAATGTAAACGACTTGATCGCCGACTTAAAACAAGCACTGGCATAACCAAAAAGGAGTGACTCTTATGAATTTTGATAACGTAACAAATCGCCAAGGTATATAAATTATAGCAATCACACTACATAATACAAAACAAAGAGGGAATCTATATGCAAGAATTATCTAAAAAAATATCGTTATTTACAGATTCTGTCATTCGTCGTATGACACGCATTTCGGCAACATATAATGCCATTAATTTATCACAGGGATTTCCTGATTTTCAACCTCCAAAACCTATTTTAGATCGATTAGCGGAAGTTGCTCACAACGGTCCTCATCAATATGCTATAACCTGGGGCGCTCAAAATTTTCGAGATGCTTTAGCAGAATATCGGTCTCGTCTGTTGGGTCGTACTATTGACCCAAACTCTGAAATTGTTGTTACTTGTGGCAGTACGGAAGCTATGATGGTTTGCAATTATGACTCTTGTGAATCCAGGAGAAAAAGTAATTATATTCTCTCCTTTTTACGAAAATTATGGAGCAGATACTATACTTTCTGGTGCTGAACCAATTTATGTATCTTTAAACCCACCAGAATTCACCTTTAATCCCGATGAATTAGAGGCCGCGTTTCAACAACATCCTAAAGCTCTCATTCTATGCAATCCTTCTAATCCCTGCGGAAAAGTATTTACAAGAAAAGAATTAGAATATATAGCTACTCTAGCCGATAAATATGATACTTATGTAATTACCGATGAAGTATATGAACATATCGTATATAAACCAAATGTTCACACATACTTTGCTTCTTTACCAGGCATGTATGAACGCACATTAACATGTAGTTCACTCTCAAAAACATACTCCATTACAGGTTGGCGTTTGGGACACATTACGGCACCGCCTTCAATTATTGAAGGAGCAAGAAAAATACATGATTTCTTAACAGTAGGTGCTGCTAGTCCGCTTCAAGAAGCTGCCTACATTGGATTTAAATTTTCACAACAGTATTATGACGATTTATTAGCTTTATATACACATAAAAAAAATATTTTACTTGACGGATTAGATAGCTTAGGCATCATTCATACTAATCCACAAGGAGCGTATTACGTTCTTCTGGATATATCCGAATTTGGTTTTACCGATGATTTGGAATTCTGCGAAGTATTAGCAAGAGATGTTGGTATAGGTGCTGTGCCTGGTTCATCTTTTTTCAAAGAACCGGTCAACTATTTGATTCGTTTACATTTTGCCAAAGATGACGCCACACTATATGAAGCACTAAACAGGCTGGAACATATGAAAAGCATTATAAAAAGAAGAGTTATTTGAAATCAAAAGGAGAATCCATTATGAATTTAAAAAAAATTGCAATTATTACCTTTGTACTGATTACTACAGCTAGCTTGTTTGCTGGCTGCGATAATCAAAATATTAATTCTGCATCACAAGAAAAAAGGAAATCACTGTAGGGGTCACTCCTGGCTCTAGTGAACAAATTTTAGAAGTCGTTGCTAAAGAAGCAGATAAACAAGGTCTCAAAATACATGTTAAAACGTTTTCTGACTATATTACCCCTGATCAAGCATTAGCAAACGGAGATATTGATTTAAACGCATTTCAGCATCAACCATTTTTAAATTCTTTCAATGAAAAAAATGGCACCCATCTTATCAGTATAGGAAAAACCTATTTAGCTCCATTAGGGCTTTATTCTCATAAATATAAATCTACTACAGAAATTCCTAACGGCGCAAAAATTGCCATTCCAAATGATCCTTCGAATGGCGGTCGTGCTCTGCAGCTGTTACAAAAACAAGGCTGGATAAAATTAGCGGAAGAAAAAGACCCAACAAAAATTACAGTTCAGGATATTGTAGATAATCCCAAACAGCTGCATATTATCGAGCTGGAAGCTGCTCAGCTTCCCCGTTCTCTTGATGATACGGATGCTTCTATTATCAATGCGGGGTATGCTATTTCTGCTGGCTTAAACAGTCAAAAAGATGCTATCGCGGTAGAAGATAATACAAGTCCTTATGTTAATATAATTGCCGCTCGTCCTGAAGACAAAGATAATCCTGCTTATCAAAAGTTTGTCAAAGCATTCCAATCTGAGGCTGTCAAAAAATACATTAATGAGAACTTCCCTGGAGCCCTTGTTCCTGTATGGTAATACAAAAAACATTCAACATTATTAAAGGGCGGTAACTCATTATGAAAATCAAAAAAATTATTTTACGAAAAATGTACCAAGATATGAAATCAGGATTTCGTACCAGCTTTGGCATCACAACAAGAAAAAAGTTTTCCATGATAGAAATACATACTACGGAAGGGATTGGCTATGGTGATTGTTCTGCATTAGATAAGCCTTGGTATAATGAAGAAACCAGAGATGGTGCATTTGAAGTTATAAAAAATTTTCTTGCCCCCGCCCTCTTAGAATATAACCACATTCCAACACCAGAGGTTTTTTTTAATGACACTTCCTGGATTCGTCGAAATAGAATGGCTCGTTCTGCAGTAGATTGTGCTCTATGGGATTTATACGCTCAGGAGCAAGGACTAAGTCTTTCTAAAGCGTTAGGCGGAACCCGAAATGAAGTCGAAACAGGTGTCAGTTTAGGTATAGAAAAAACACCAGATGATCTCTGTCGAACTATTGAAAAATATCTGCGTCATGGGTATCGTCGTATAAAATGCAAAATAAAACCAGGGTATGATGTAACTTATATTGAAAAAGTACGCAAGGAATTTGGCGACATTATGCTTATGGTGGATGCCAATTCAGCATACACACTGGCTGATATTGATATTTTCAAAGAATTAGACCAATATGATTTATTGATGATTGAACAACCGTTAGCTAGTGATGATATTGTTGATCATCGCCATTTGCAAAAAATCTTAAAAACTAGGATTTGTTTAGATGAGTCCATTGACTCCGCTGAAGATGCCCGTAAAGCAATAGAGCTAGGCAGTTGTCGGACTATTAATATTAAAATAGCTCGCGTTGGTGGTTTAACGGAAGCAAAACGTATCCATGATATCTGCACAAAAAATAATGTTCCAGTCTGGTGCGGCGGCATGCTTGACACAGGAATTGCCCGCTCCTTTAATATTGCAATTGCTTCTTTGCCCAAT